>ERZ1031260.105-NODE-105-length-11737-cov-8.853364_pt1 | contig 11737 bp, 8 predicted proteins | sample MGYA00517287_ERZ1031260 | MGnify/ENA primary metagenome ERZ1031260 (study PRJEB33718, sample SAMN03159811) | human skin metagenome | collected 2014-02-25 | study: EMG produced TPA metagenomics assembly of the PRJNA266117 data set (Human skin bacterial metagenome... | reverse complement strand
GATCAGCGGCGTGTCGCCGAGTAGGCCGTAGGTGGAGTCGATGGTCTCGTCCAGCAGGCGCGTCCTCGGTGACCTCTTCGGTAGCGGTGTCCGGGTTCTCCTGCTCAGCTGCTGGGCTCTCTGCGGCGGTCGCGGTCGCGTCGGCGGTCGGAGAGATCGGCTGCTCGTCGGAGTCGTCGGAGCAGGAACGGAAGCCCCAGATCAGCGCAAATGCCAGGATGACCAGGCCGATCCAGATGAGCCAGGTCGGGAACTTCTTCTGGCCGGTCGGCATCTGCTCTTCGATCTCGCTCGGGTCAGGATCCGGCGAGGTCTCGGCGCGCTCGTTTGCAGCACGAGCTGCTGTGGTGTCCTTCGCGCGGTTCGGATCGTTCGGGTTCGGGGTTGCGGTGCTCATTTGTGGACGTTCCTCTCATCAGTGTGTCTGGGGAAACGGCGACACAGGTGATTGACAGTTCAAAGACCAAAAATAGTCACGGTCCCAAGTGTGGGCTTGGGGACACCCCTTTAGGGGTGGCTTAGGAACTTTGTGCTTCGTCCACGAGTTGCCCAATCAGCGCACACACTTCACCGCCGATGCGGTTCGCCTCGTCCCACCCCTCAGAAGCCGCAGTGTGCTTCAGGCTGGTCAAAATCATGCCGATCCCGGCGGTGAGCGTCTCGGAGTTTCCCAGCGTCTCGGCGGTGGAGGTCATCTCCATCGTGTCAAGGTCGATTGTGATGGTGCGTGCCATCTGAATTCAGCCTTCCCGCTTGCAGACGAAAAAAGCTTCCCCACCAGGACTCGAACCTAGAATGACGGTACCAAAAACCGTAGTGTTGCCAATTACACCATGGGGAAAGACAGTAGATGAGTGTAGACCATCGCTCGGTGAACCCAAAGACGCGGGTAGCACTGGAAGGACACCCTCCGTACCGTCACCGTCTTCGGCAGCGGTTGGAGCATCGGTTTGGGTTTAAACGGCTAGCCGGAAGCTGCCACTCCGTACAAAGCTACGGTTCCGTAAACTGCATTCCATGGCTCGTCAACGGATGACCGGCACGCAGCGCCGGGATCAACTTATGAACGTGGGTCGCTGCGTGTTCGCCGAGCGCGGGTACGACGGCACTTCAGTCGAGGAGATCGCGAGCCGGGCCGGCGTCTCCAAGCCCGTTGTCTACGAGCACTTCGGCGGCAAAGAGGGGCTCTACCGCGCCGTGATCGAGCGGGAGATGGAACGCCTCCAGGCAGCCATCGTGGCCGCGATCCAGGAGGGCCGCTGGCGCGAGCGCATCGAGCGCGGCGTGCTCGCGCTGCTGACCTACGTTGAGGATGACACCGACGGGTTCATCATCCTCGCGCACGGTCAGGTGCCGGGGGAGGAAGGAACCTACTCCACTATCTTGAACCGGGTCACCGCGCAAGTGTCCTATTTGCTTGCGTTGGCGTTCAACCACCGGGGATTAGATGAGGACGCGGCGACGTTGTACGGTCAGGCTCTGGTTGGCACGGTCTCCAACACCGCCCTGTGGTGGTTGGATGAGCGCACGCCGGACAAACACTCGGTGGCCAGACACATCGCAAACCTGTGCTGGAACGGCCTGCGCGGGCTCGAAGCCCTGCCGCACGTCGCCCCCGATGATCAAGCAGACCACGTACACCACGCACACCAAGCAGACCACGCAGAACATTCCGAGAAGGACGAATGACCCCAGGCGATTCCCCGACACCGCAGACCGCTCCTCCGATGCTTGCGGGTGTGTTGACCTCCGCGCTCACCGACCCGAAGCTGCAAGGCGTCGGTGCGCGAGTCGGCGACGAGGCGCTGCACATCACCGCGATCGATCAAGCCCGCCCGTGGGTTGTTGGCGCGATCGCGCGTCAAGCTCCGACCCTGGTGGTCACCGCCACCGCGCACGAAGCTGAAGATCTCGCCGCGGAGCTCAAGGCGATCGTGGGGGAGGATCGCGTCGCCCACTTCCCGTCGTATGAGACACTCCCGCACGAGCGGCTTTCACCCGCCGCGGACGTGGTGGGCCGCCGCGCCAAGGTGCTGCATGAGCTGCCCCGCGTCATTGTCGCCGCAGCTCGCGCCGTGTGTCAGCCCGCGCTGCCCGCACCTGCGCCGATCACTGTGGCGGTGGACACGGAACGCGATTTCACCGGGCTGGTCCGCGAGATCGAGCAGTTCGCCTACACGCACGTGGACATGGTCGCCAGCCGCGGTGAGTTCGCCACCCGTGGCGGCATCATCGACGTCTTTCCCACCACCGCACTCAACCCCGTGCGCATCGAGTTCTGGGGCGATGAGGTCACCGACATCCGCACCTTCGCGGTGGCCGATCAGCGCACCATCGAGGAAGCCCCTACCGTCGAGCTTTACCCGGCGAGACAGTTGCTTATCGACGACTCCGTCAAAACGCGGGCCGATGAACTCGCCCGCGCCTACCCGTCGAACCCCACGCTGGTGAGCCTGCTTGGCCGCCTGGCCGAAGGCGCCCACGCCGATGGGGAAGAGGCGCTCCTGCCAGCGCTCACCGTCCAGCCGTGGGCGGTCCTCCCGGAACTATTGCCTTCCGGCGCGGTTGTGCTGGTGACCAACCCGGAGAAGGTGCGTGCGCGCATCGAGGACCTGGCCGCCACCGACCGTGAATTCCTCGAAGCCGGGTGGGAAGCGGCCGCCATGGGTGCAGACGGACCGGTCGCGGTCGAAGGCGTTGATGTCTCGGCATCGTCCTACCGCTCGTTCGAATCCTTGGAGGTTTCCGCCCGCAAGGCCGGAAACGCGTGGTGGACATTCGCACCTCCCGGCATGTTCGTGGCCGACGACGCTGCGACGCTGCCACTTGAGTTCGATGCCGCTCCCGCGCCCAAGGGCGATCAAAAGGCCATAGAGCAGCTCTACGCCACGTTGAAGCTGCACGTGCAGGACAACCACGGCAAAGCCGCGTTTGTGGCCCCAGCCAAGGGCACGATTGAACGAACCGCGGAGCGCCTGCGCGAGCACGGCATCTCGGCGCGCATCGCCACGCCGGGCTTGGAACCCGTCGAAGGCGCGGTGACGCTGTACCAGGCCCTCAACCACGGAGGCCTCGTCTTCTCTGCCCAGGGCTCGACCCCCGGGCTAGTTATGGTCTCCGAAACCGACGTCACCGGCAACCGCGTCGGCGACATTGCGGGTGCCAAGCGCCGCGCGCCGCGCCGCCGCAACCGCGTTGATCCGCTTGCGCTGCAGCCGGGCGACTACGTCGTGCACGAAACCCACGGCATTGGCCGGTTCCTCAAGATGGCCGAGCGCACCATCAAAGCCGGCGACGAGGACTCGCGCCGCGAGTACATCGTGCTCGAATACCAGCCCGCCAAACGCGGCCAACCCGCTGATCAGCTGTGGGTGCCCATGGAGTCGCTTGACCTCCTGTCCAAGTACACCGGCGGCGAGCAACCGCACCTGAGCAAGATGGGCGGCTCCGACTGGAAGACCACCAAGCGTAAGGCCCGCGCCGCGGTCCGCGAGATCGCCGGCGAGCTCATTGAGCTCTACGCCAAGCGCCAAGCCGCGCCGGGCCACGCGTTTGCCCCTGACACGCCGTGGCAGCACGAGATGGAAGACGCGTTCCCGTTCGTCGAAACCGAGGACCAGCTCGCGGCGATCGAAGCGGTGAAAGAGGACATGGAAAAGCCCGTGCCGATGGACCGCGTCATCGTCGGCGATGTCGGCTTCGGCAAGACCGAAGTGGCAGTCCGCGCGGCGTTCAAGGCGGTCCAGGACGGCAAGCAGGTCGCGGTGCTGGTGCCCACGACGCTGCTTGCGCAACAGCACTTCACCACATTCTCCGAGCGGATGGACGGTTTCGGGGTCACCGTGCGTGAGCTGTCTCGCTTCACCTCAACCAAGGAAGCCAAAGAAATCAACGCTGGGCTTGCCGACGGCTCGGTCGACGTAGTCATCGGCACCCACCGCCTCCTGGCAACCGGTGTGCAGTGGAAGAACTTGGGCCTCATCGTGGTCGATGAGGAGCAGCGCTTCGGCGTGGAGCACAAGGAACACATCAAGGCCTTAAAGTCCCACGTCGATGTGCTCACCATGACTGCGACGCCGATTCCGCGCACCCTCGAAATGAGCCTGACCGGCATCCGCGAGATGACGTCTATCACCACTCCACCCGAGGACCGCCACCCGGTGCTGACGTACGTCGGCCCGCACGAGGACAAACAGGTCGCGGCTGCAATCCGCCGCGAGCTGCTTCGCGACGGCCAGGTGTTCTACATCCACAACAAGGTCGCCGACATCGAGCGGGTGGCAAGCCAAGTGCGAGAACTCGTGCCCGAGGCGCGAGTCGTGGTCGCCCACGGGCAGATGAGCGAGCAAGTGCTCGAGCAGACGGTGCAGGGGTTCTGGAACCGCGACTTCGATGTGCTGGTGTGCACCACGATTGTGGAGACCGGCCTCGACATCGCCAACGCGAACACGCTAATCGTCGAGAATGCGCAGAACATGGGCCTGAGCCAGCTGCACCAGCTGCGCGGTCGTGTGGGGCGCTCGCGTGAGCGTGCGTACGCCTACTTCTTGTACCCGAAGGAGTACACGCTGACCGAGACATCCTACGACCGCCTCGCCACCATCGCGCAGAACAACGATCTCGGCGCGGGCATTGCGGTGGCGCAGAAAGACTTGGAGATGCGCGGTGCCGGCAACGTGCTGGGTGCTGAGCAGTCCGGCCACATCGCCGGAGTCGGGTTCGACATGTACGTCCGCCTAGTCGGCGAGGCGGTGGGGACGTTCAAGGCGCTCATGCAGGGCGACGTCGTCGACGCCACCGACCAGGGGCCGAAGGAAATCCGCGTCGACCTGCCTGTCGACGCGCACATCCCGGAGTCCTACATCAACTCCGAGCGCCTCCGCCTCGAGGTGTACCGCAAACTTGCCGAGGCCCGCAGCGAAGATGCGCTGCGCACCGTCGCGGATGAGATGGTGGACCGCTTTGGACCGCTGCCGACCGAAGTGGAATACCTCATGGCTGTTGCCCGGCTGCGCCACCAGGCCCGTGAGGTGGGTGTTGCCGACATCCTGACTCAGGGCACCCGGCTCAAACTTCACCCCGTTGATCTCCCGGATTCCAAGCAGGTGCGCCTCAAGCGTCTATATCCCGGTGCGAACTACCGCGCTGCGGCAAAGACGCTCCAGGTACCGATGCCACGCGAATCAAAGGCAATCAACAGCCCGAACCTGCGCGACACCGCGCTGTTGCAGTGGGTGTCCGACTTCCTGACCGAGATGTTCGATGCCCCCAAGGTATCTGTATCGGGCTCGAGCGCGGTAGACACCGACAACCTCACCGGCCAGCCGACCGGGGTGCTGTCCTTCCATGAATAGCCAAGCGTGGGCGCTCAGCCGCCTCGGCTCTGACGAAACCGCGCGATCCCTTTGCAGATGGGATAACGCGCGGGTTGTCGTGAATCGTGCGGGTTACTTCACCGAGAAGATGATGATTTCGGTGTCGTCCGGCTTGCCGGAGTAGCGGCCGTCATCGCCTGGGAAGTTGTTATCCAAAGCGGTGAGGTAGCGGCCGTCCTTGAGCTGGATGACGGTCTCAACACTGCGAAGTGCGAAGGAGAACGGGTCGGCAACACCGTACGCGCCCTTGTCGGACACCATGCCGATCTTTCCTGGGTTCGCGATCTTGAGCAGGTCTGCGTGCTCTTCCTTCTTCAACTCACCGGCCGGGGTGGAGTCGCCGAAGTTCTTCACTGCGTAGATCTTCTTCAGCTTTGCTTCCGCCCCGAGGGCATCGTCACGCTCGAGGACGAGCAGGGTGCCGTCCTTGGTCAGGAACGCGTCACCGATCAGCGCGTCGTCGTCCTCGGTGAGGTAGGTCCACGACTTGTCCGTGTACTGCTGCGTCTGCATGTCGAACTGGGAGATGACGCGCGCCTTCTTGTTCTGGGCATCGTCGATGTAGCCCTCGAAGATGGGGTAGAGGTAGCGGCCGTCGCTAGCCATCGCCTCGAAGCCCTTGGAGTTGCGCAGGTTCGCCGTCTCGGTGCCCAGGGTCGGGTTCGACGGGCTCTTCACACTCGGGTGCACGTACGGTGCCTCGAGCAGGGTGCCGTCCTTGGCGAAGTGGAGGATGTACGGGCCGAACTCTTCACCGATCCAGAACGTGCCGTCCTCCGCAACCCAGAAGGATTCGAGGTCGAAGTCCGCGCCCGTGAGCGGGCGGTTTGCATCGTCCTTGTTCACGATGTCCCACGGAATTTCGTTGTTCGGGTCCTTGAGCTGGATGAAGTTGAGTACCTCGATGCCGCCAACCTTCTCCGGGTTCACGGCGTTGTCTGCGGTCTCCCAGGTCGGTTTCACGGTGTAGATGCGCAGCAGGAAGTCGGAGGAGTTCCCCTTCGCGCCGAAGCCGTTATCAGGCAGGCCGTAAAAGGTGCCGTCGCCGATCTCCTGCACGCCGGAGAAGCCCGGGATAACCTGGCCGTCGTACGGCGGGTTCTGGCCGTTCTTGGGGTCGGTGTCCTTGCCGGACTGCGGGCCTTCGGCCAGGTAGGTGGCGCTCAGCTTGGCGCGCGCCTCAAGCACCGCGTTGGACGCCTTCGGTTCCGGAGCAGACGAAGACGCGGAAGCAGACGGAGTGGCGGAGGCTGTGGCCGTGGCGGTGACGGTGCCGTTGCCACCGGAGCTTGAACCGTTGTTGCTCGAACCGTCCGGGTTCGAGCTGCCACCACCGATGAACGCGCCGAAGAGGCCGGTGGCGACGAGCAGGCCGACAATAACGGCAAGTACCTGCTGGAACTGGGGCGAATTGAGGAAGTGTTGCAACTGCGGAGGCAGCTTCATGGTGTTCTCCCGGAGTAGTGGTGTTTGGCAAAACCTCAGGCGCGCCTTATATCGCGCACAGTAATAATAGGTCTGCGGAAACAACCTCGCTGTGCGAGAGAAATCCGTTCAGCAACCGCCACAGAAGTGCTGTAACCAAGGCGGTTCTGAGGGGCCGGAAGCCGTGCCGTATGCTTCTTGTGCGATGCGTCGGACAAGGGTCCGTCGATAAGCACTGGCCCCTATAGCCCAATTGGCAGAGGCAGCGGACTTAAAATCCGCCAAGTGTCGGTTCGAGTCCGACTGGGGGCACTGACGGGGTGGGGGCTACTCCTCGCTGAGCCAATCGCTCATCTCTTTCGCCTGCTGGCGGGCGTGGTACACGACCATGCCGAGCTGGGTCTCGCGGGCGAAGATCGTGAGGACGAGGTGGCCGACCGCCGCATGATCGATCTTGACCAGCGAGACAAACTCGTTGTTCGGTCGGGAAATGGTGACGATGCCGGGCTGGGCATCACCCTGGTCCGGACGCTGCACTCGCCCCTGGGCTTCGGCGACTCCGAGCATAGAAGAACTCAGCGCGCTGATTTCAGAGGCGGCTTGCGAATCCGGGAGACCGAGCGAGCACACGTGCATACCGTCACCGGTGCCAAGGGCTACCGCGTAGAGGCCTGGAACACTCTCGCGCATCCGCGCCATTGCCGGCAGAGCCGCGGCGGCGAGCTCGTTGTTGTCGAAATCGTGACCGCGTACCTGGCGGTGGCGGCCGATCTCTTCCTTCCAGTCATCATTCAGGGTCGGGAAGTCCCGTTGCATGGGCTACAGAAACCTTTCAACTCGTTGCAGTGCCGATTCGACAATGGAAGCAACGTCTCCAGGATCACGCGGGTCCACCATGAGTGCGGGGATATCGCCGAGTTCCATCGAGTTCAGGATCTTGCGAACCGTTGGCAGCGGGTCCGGCTCGTCCTGGGAGACGAAATTCACTCCCACTACCGTACGGTGTAGCGCCCGCTTTTGGTCCAAAATGTCTACCCACAGCTCGAGCTGTTCGCGAAGCATGTGCTCGTAGCCGAAAAGCATCAGGGCAATGCCTGCCTCGGGGTTATGAGCGGGGGTACGAGATGAATGGAAACGGTCCTGACCCGCGGTGCCGAAAAGGGCTACCTGCGAACCGTCCGGGCGCTCCCACATGCCCATATCAATACCGACCGTGGTGGTTTTCTTCTCCTGGGCCACGAAGTCTTCACCGCTGACGGCTAGAACCTCCGAACTTACTGCAGGCACGGAGGAAAGCGTGCGTACTGCGGTGGTCTTGCCGATGCCGACCGGGCCGAGGAAAACTACCTCGAAATCTGAGTGTGAACCGATGATTGCGTCGTCCGGAATGATGAACGGAGCTGCGTTGTCGATGGGTGCTGACAAAGTGAGGGACATTAATTTTCTCCCAGAATTAGCAGATATTTTTCGCGTGTCGTTGAAGAAAATCTCTGGGAAAGCTAGTCTCGTTTTCGCCCGTAAAATCTAAACGTCGACCTTACCCTAAGATTTGGTAAGAACGAGACTAGCCGAAAGGTTTCAAATGACTCAGCAGGACACACTGAACAATTTCCTGAACTCTCTCGCAGAGGATCTCAACGGATTCATCGGTGCATCCATCGTTGACCTCGACACCGGTATGTCCCTTGCTTCCGTGTCCAAGTACCCGGACTTCGACCTCGATGTCGCAGCTGCGTACAACTCTGAGATGGTGAAGGCAAAGTTCAAGACCATGGACGCGCTGTCGATCAACGCGACCCTGGAGGATATGCTGCTCACCCTGACCGGCCAGCTTCACCTGATCAAGTTCCTGGACAAGGACACCTTCATCTACCTGGCAGTCAACTCCGCACAGAGCAACCTCGCCCTCATGCGTAAGGCCGTGATCACCAAGGTCCGCGAATACGACCTCGCATGAATAGCTGACAGCCCTCTCGTCGTTCGACCAACGTCTGCCAACGGCGCTGATACTGGTTTTAAGGTTGCGACCATCGCAGCTTCCGGCACCACTTCTAACGCCAGCGGCAACGGTGGTATCGGTGACAGCACCGCAGCCGACATCATGGCCGGCTACGTGGCCACTGTCTCCCGGTCCGATTCCAATTCGAAGCGTGAGCAGGAAGGCGAAGAGGACAAGGCCCTTGCGGCTTCCGGGGACCGCCCCGATGCTGGCAGTTCCGATGCTGACAGCGAAGACGATCGGAAAGATGAAAAGGTAGTGTCATCCTCTGCGGATGACACCCCGCCTCGAGCGGCCAGTCAAAATGCAAATGCAGACCCTGATAGTCGGGATGTGAGCCCGCTCCGTAGGTTCATGGAACGCACCCTGGGCTGGTCGCCGAACTCCGGCAGATAGCCGACGAAGAGTACGAGGATTGGTACTCCGAGTCGGCTTTTGTCATTTCTGCACGAAGACGCGTTCAGGGGAGGATCGCAAAGGACGCGTGTCGGTTACGCCTTCGAGTTGGGGGACCGACCGGCCAGCGGCGCCTGGAGCGCGCTCGGTGAGCGATCCCCGCGTAGCCGCTTCACCACATTTTCGGCAGAGATCAAGCACATCGGTACGCCCACGCCCGGCAGCGTCGTTGCACCGGCGTAGTACAGCCCGTCAAGCTTTTTCGACGCATTCGATCCGCGGAAGAACGCCGACTGGCGCAAAGTGTGCGCCGGTCCGATCGATCCGCCGCGCCACGCGTGGTAGCGCTCGGCAAAATCCGCGGGTCCGAGCGTTCTTTGCACAACAATGCGCTCACGCAGATCCGGAATCTCGCACCAAGACGCGAGCTGATCCACGGCAGCATCGGCAATCCGCGAAACAGCTTCCGAGCTTGCCTCGCGGTACATGTCGCCGTGCCCCAAATCCTCGTTCGCAGGCACAGGCACCAGCAGAAACAGGTTCTCGCAGACTTCGGGTGCGGTCGTAGGATCCGTCGCCGAAGGCATCGAGGCATAAATGGAATGCGACGCTCCGAGCGGCCGCGCCGGCACCGGGCCGTCGAAAACCGCGTCAAAATCTGCCTCCCATGCCTCGCTGAACAGCAGGTTGTGGTGCTCGAGCTGCTCAATCTTGCCCTTCACGCCCAGCATCACCAGCACTGTGCCCAGCCCAGGGTCGCGCGGTGCGAAGTACTTCTCGTCGTAGGTGCGCAGCTTCTTCGGCAGCAGCCGCGTCTCGGTGTGGTGCAGGTCCGCGCACGACACCACCACATCCGCACGCAGCTCCTCGCCGCCGGTCAGCCGAACTCCGGTCGCGTCGCGGCCGTCGTAGGTAATCGCGGCAACCTCCGCGCCGAGCCGCACCTGTGCGCCGTGCTCAACCGCGAGGGTGTGCAGCGCGTCCACCACCGCAGTGAACCCACCCTGCGGATACTGCACACCCTGCACCAAATCCGTGTGGCTCATCAAATGGTACATCGACGGCGTGCGGCGCGGGTGCGAGGACAAAAACACCGCCGGATACGTCAGCATCTGCCGCAGCCTCGTGTCTTTGAACCGCTTGGCCACAAAGCGGTCGAGCGGAACAGTCAAGAATTTCGCCAGGTCACCGTAGCGAGGGAGCATTCGCTTATCGACGAACCCTGCAAGCGAATCGAAGTTCGTATACAAGAACCTCTCAAGCGCCATGTCATACGTCTCGGCGGCTGAATCCAAGTAATCGTGGAGGGCGGCTCCCGCCCCGGGCTCGGTCGACTCGAACAACGCCTCGGCGTTGTTGCGGCCCGAATGCACGTCAATCGGTTCGTGACCTTCCGGGAAGAGACGGTACGCGGGTTGCAGTTCAACCAGGTCGAGCATGTCTTCGGTGAGTTTGCCGAACAGCGCGAAGAAGTGGTCGAAGGCGTCTGGCATGAGGTACCACGAGGGGCCGGTATCAAAGCGGAAACCGTCTACTGCTTCTTCACCCGAGCGTCCACCGAGTGAGTCGAGGCGCTCGACCACGGTGACCTGGTATCCGTCGCGGCCCAACAGTGCCGCCGTGGATAAGCCGGCGACACCAGCGCCGATCACGATCGCATGTCTTGGTATGTGGGTGAAGCTGGTCATGTTCGGTCTCGTTTCTGCAGCGGGGGTTTCTTCACGGGGCGCCTGGAACGGGCGACAGCGCGTGCGGTTATGAAGAGTTTGCGCCGGTTGGGCACGCTGATGCGGGTGTGCGCGAGCTCGCTCGCGGGCGTGGCGGCGACCATGTCGGTCAGCTCGCGAAACAGCGCCTCGGCCGCGGCAACCGCCGGGCGTGCCGAGGTGGGTAGGAGGGGGATCGTGGACTTTGCGTGGTCGAGCTCGCTGCGGATGTCGGCGATGAGGGCGCGCAAGGTGCCGTCGTCAAGCGAATGCCCCTTGAACTGCGGGAAGTAGTTGCGGCCGAGCGTGCCGAAGTCTTCGCCGAAGTCGCGCAGAAAGTTGATCTTTTGGAATGCTGAGCCCAGTGCGCGAGCACCGCACTCCAACTCTTCTCGATCAGCAGCGGTGATTGGGTAGTCAACGAGGAAAGCGCTCAGGCACAACAGGCCGATGACCTCTGCGGAGCCGTAGACGTAGTCAGAGAACTCCGTGTCGGTGTACGTGGTCTGCTTTAGGTCGCGGCGCATTGAGGCGAAGAAAGCCTGCACGAGCTCATCGCGGAAACCGCAGCGCCGTGCGCTCTGGGCGTAGGCGTGGATGACGGGGTCGGTGTGGAAGCGGATCTCGGGCGCGCTGCGGACCTGGGCCTCGTAGGCGTCGAGAAGCGTAGCTGGGTCAGTGCTGGCTTCAGCGGCGGTGCCGTCTACGATCTCGTCGGCAATGCGCACCATAGCGTAGAGGTTGCGGATGTCGCGCTTGAGGCCGGGGCCGAGAAAGCGGGTGGCCAGGGAGAAACTGGTGGAGTAGCGGGCGATGACCTGCGCGGCGGCGTGGTC
>ERZ1031260.104-NODE-104-length-11743-cov-4.324949_pt1 | contig 11743 bp, 6 predicted proteins | sample MGYA00517287_ERZ1031260 | MGnify/ENA primary metagenome ERZ1031260 (study PRJEB33718, sample SAMN03159811) | human skin metagenome | collected 2014-02-25 | study: EMG produced TPA metagenomics assembly of the PRJNA266117 data set (Human skin bacterial metagenome... | reverse complement strand
GCGTTGAGCGCCCAACGCGGCGGCCTCCTCAGCAATCAGCTCAATGCCCGGGGTGTCCACCACCGGCAGAAGCTCCTTCGGCACCGTCTTCGTCGCCGGCAGGAAACGCGTCCCCATCCCCGCCGCAGGCACCACAACGGTCTTCACCGAAGGATTCGAGGCAGCAACTGGGTGGTCAGTAGAATTCGCCATAAACGGAAAGCTTACAGCCCCTAAACTAACCGAGGCGCGACCGGAGGAGCGGAAGAGCCCATTGAGAAAGCTCTGGCTTCAGATTAGCCGCCGAGTTACCAGCGGCCTAAGCCGAAAGCAACCAATCTTAATCCGTTTTGAGCCACGTGTTAGGGAACTGTTTTGCGGAAACACCGCAGCTCAACGCTAAGGTGCTCGCCCAATCTGCGGGTTGGACGGGTTCCGATTCGTGGTTCCTCAAACACATTGCTCGCCTCCGGCCCGAGTATGTGCCTGCCGATACGGTCGATACTTTCGCGGCCGGTGGGCTACTAAATGCCGACGCGGACCACCGATGATCACGTTGCAGAGATGTGGCACGGGTTTTTCCGTGATTTTCAGGCGATGCCCGACCCGCTGGTCTAGGCCCACTAAGCAGACATCGGGAAAGTCAGACTGTGCGAATCTGTCGCCACTTTCGGTCGTACCCTTGGGGACAAAATCATCCAGACCCCACTTAGAGATCCTCAGTCCAACGGCAACGTTGAACGTGCCAATGGCTACACCAAACGCTCCTTTCCCCGGGCGTCGTTTTATCGATCCTGTCGATGCGAATATCTAAATCGACGAGTGTTCTGCCGCCGTTGCCAACAAGCGCATCCACGCTACGTTGCAAGCAAAGCCTGCGGACCTATGCACCGCAGACAGGTCCACGATGCGTTCCCTGCAACCGTACCCGCCGGTCTTCGGAGGCAGGCCGGCAGTGCGGTTGCCGCGTAACTACTAGATCACCATCGACACCGGCCGGTACAGCTTGGACCCGGCATTTATTGACCGGCTCGCCATTGTGCGCACCACACTTGATGAAGTCACCTTGACAGGCCCGGCCGGGAACCCGCCGAACCTATTCTTCCAACTCGTCTCCAGACGCTACAAACACGGCTCCATCATCGACACTTCCAACCTGGCCTTTTCCCAGTAGGTTTATTTTCTCGGCTTTGTCACCGTGGCCACTGCCATGGTCGACCGAATCGTCCACCACGCCAAGATCTTCCAACACCGCGGGGTCCACACCGGGATATACGACCAAAACAGCGGATATACGCTCTTGGCGCATATACTTCCGGAAACCACCAAGGTCAGATACCGAAAATCACCAAAATCCGGACACACATTTTGCCTCTTACCCTGCATGTCCTGTGACAATCAGGTCTGGCACTATAGTGGTCTCAAATGGTGTTGATTGAAGCACCACCCCAATTGATCGAAGGAAAGAATGAATCAGGTCGCATTCGTTGGGCTGGGCTACATCGGCCTGCCAACAGCAGTTGTCATGGCAAACTCTGGACTCAATGTCATCGGCGTGGACGTCATGCCGGACAAGGTGGAATCCATCAACCGGGGCGAGGTAACCATTGTCGAACCTGGACTCGAGGAAGAACTCGCCGCAGCCCTCGAAACGGGCAGGTTCAAGGCCACGACCGAGATGCCGGAAGCTGATGCGTACATCGTCGCAGTCCCCACTCCCTTCACCGACGGCCACAAGGTCGACATGAAGTTCATCAACTCAGCTGCCGATGCAATCGCACCCAAACTCAAGGGCGGCGAATTGATCGTACTTGAATCGACCTCCCCGCCTCGCACCACGGAGCGGATGGCGGCACGGATTCTTGAGGCGCGGCCCGACCTCGCTCCCGACCGAGACGGTGTGGGCCCGTCTAACAACGCCCTCTACTTCGCACATTGTCCTGAGAGGATTTTGCCAGGCCGTGCGATGGAGGAACTGAGGTCAAACGATCGGATCATCGGTGGCATGACTCGAGCCGCGACTACGAAGGCGAAAGAAGTTTACAAAAGCTTCTGCGACGGCGAGTTACTGGAAACCAACGACCGGACCGCAGAGTTAGCCAAGCTTACCGAAAACTCTTTCCGTGATGTTAACATCGCCTTCGCGAACGAACTGTCGCTGATCTGCGACGAGCTGGACGTAAGCGTCTGGGAGCTCATAGATCTCGCCAACCACCACCCTCGTGTGAACATCCTTCAACCTGGCCCTGGCGTAGGTGGCCATTGCATCGCGGTCGATCCCTGGTTTATCGTGTCCGCCGCTCCGCATTTAGCCCATTTGGTTAAGACAGCCAGGGAGGTAAATGACTCTAAGCCCGGATGGGTAGTCGAGAAAATTATCGACGCGGCTAGTAACTTGGGAAATCGGCCAAACATAGCCCTGCTTGGGTTGGCTTTTAAACGGGACATAGACGACCTGCGGGAATCACCTGCTCTTTCGATCGCGGAAAGGATATCTGACAGTCTCCCCGAGTCGCGTATCATGGCCGTCGAACCGAATATTAGCGCTTTACCCAACCCCTTGAACACGAAAGAGAATGTGGAGCTAACGAGCTTGAGTGAAGCGCTGGAACACTCCGATATTCTCGCATTGCTTGTGGACCACCGCGAATTCTCCAATCTTCCCTCCATTGGTAACTATGGCGGTCAAATCATCGACACTCGGGGGTTGTGGGCCCAACCTATCACTGATTAAGACGGATAAAACACGGCAGCCAAAAGCTAGTCTTATCCGAAGAGACGCAGGACCGTTCCAGCAAAACTTAGGAGAGAGAGATGTCTGTAATCGTAGGGCGCCTTGCGAAGCGACCGGCAATAGCCCCGTTCCAGAAGCTTGCGCACCAACCCATCTTCAGCCAAGCTCCAATCGCTCGCCATTTTTCGAAAGGCGTCGCCGACATCGTTGTATACGATTACGGCGCTGCTCAGGATTTTGCGGTCCTTCAAGAAACATCTGAAGTCACCGTGCTGGCTCAAGGCGCTTTAACCCAGCATGTTAGATCTTGGTTGCCACAGTTGCTGGATGCCCGGCACGCTCCTTCGGATCCAATCTCTAACCCCGAGTCCGTTGCGGGAGTCCTGCTTCGCGATGATGAGATTTCCTTGTTTACAAGCTGCTCGGGCACGGATGGTTTCCTGGTATACGAAACCAATGATTTTCTAGTTTTCTCAAACCATTTGCCCTGCCTGTTCCCATTTCTTGACGAAAACGCGGCGCTCGATCCCATCCCCTTGGCGTGGACTCTGGCGAAGTACCACAGTTTTGAATTTGATCATCACATTTCAGGTGTTAAGCGCACAGAACCTGGATCGAAGTATATTCTATCAACTAACGGTGCCCTAAAGGTGCCTATGCAAAAGAATTGGGATGCACTTACCCAGCCCCTAGCTAACGATTCTCTTCCTGAACTCGTTGATTCGGTCGCAGACGACCTAAGCGAATACATCTTGGGAACAAACTGTGCGAAAACGCTTTCATTGAGTGGCGGCAAAGACTCGAGGGCTATACTCGGGCTTTTGGGGGACGGAATCTACGGCAAGTGGGTTACATTCGCCACTGGGGGGGAGGTTTTTGCCCCCGACGTGATGGCGGCCAAAGATTTGACCCAACTGGCTGGACTCGACCGTAGCCACTACATCACCAAGCCCAGTTTGATTGCCCGACCGGGGGATCTGGCTCCCGGAATCGCTATCGATGTGATGACAGATATGTCTCTCAGCTCATTGGCCGACATTCGGGCGACTGCGCCAAAAACCTCGCTTACATTGGGTGGCCACGAGTATGGAACTAAAGGTAGCGAACAAGAACTCACCCTTGATCGACTTCTGGCCAGAGAGAGCGAACAACTCTCTGGGAACCCTTTTCTGAGCCACGACGGCGCGCGTACTTTAGCAGCCCGCTATTTGCCGGATATGGAGGAGAAATTGGCTCCTGTGCCCCCCGGCAAGATGGAGGTGGCGTTTAAGATTGAATACCGTTTACCCCTTTTGCTAGGGGGAACGTTAACTAACAACAATGCCGTCGCTACGGAAGTCCACCCATTCTTGGACTATCGCATGCTCAGACTCGTTCTAGGCTCTGAATCCGAGTTCACCGCGAATCAAGCCCTTCATTACCTCTTAAACCGACGAATGAGTCAACCAATCGAAAATGCTCCTTTCGCTAACGACTCATGGCCGTCAACGCTCCAGCCCTATCTACTAAGAGAATTTGGGATCGACTGGCGGGGCTATCAAGCTTCACCATATCGCTTCAACCCCGCTTTCCCCTCGCAAGGTTCTTTCGGGCGATATAATTGGAGGATCGAACTCTTTAAGAACATGCGACCTCGGGTAATCGAGTTCCTTCATGACGGTGCTTTCGACAGAGATCTCATCAACGTGGATGCCATGGTCGATCTAGTCTCATCGAATGAGGATAGCTGGTCATTCCTTAATCTCTATCAGCTCGGTAGCGTACTTAAGTTCTGTCTTATGAATGAAATTGGAGTTAAAGGTCTGGAAAACTCCGATAAGGGCGCGATCGAGCACACAGTTAGGGACTTTATCGGGGCCAGTTCCCCGGCATCGTTCGCACCTTCGGCTGAGAAAGAGAAACAGGCGCTATCGGAGGCTCTGGAAAAGTCGCAGAATTCTATAGCACAGTTAGCGGGTCAAATTCGTGAAGCTGAGGATTGGAGATCCCCTCGCGTATCGGCAGCTGTTTGTCTGAAGCTATTAGAATCAGGCGAAGTTGATCTCAGCCTTCTAAACGAGCTGGTGCCAGCGTTCAAAAAACTCGGGGGTCTGAAACCACTGCCGGACAATAATGAAAGGGTGAAGCTGCGGGTCACCACGGATGGCGACGGTAACGTCCGGATAACGGGTTACCTCGCAAAAGATCCCGCCACAACGGTGCTGGTGGGGTGCGATGGCGACGCTGAGCACCCGATTGACGGGTTGGTGTGGTCACCAGCTGGTTTCTACTATCGATACGTTGTGCCTGATCCAGAAACCGGTGCCTTCGAAATCGTTGCCTCCGCGAGTAGCATTCACACAGATAATTGGTTTATTCAGCGTTGGTATACCGCCGGATCGGCTTACTTAGCGGTGTTAGAACAGGATTAAGAATCCCTCAGTCCGGGACTGATGTTAGTATAATGCTTTTCGACTAGGAGCGGCTATGTACAGTATGGGCGACTTACGGGAGCTTGATTCTTCTCTTTACTTCCAAGTTACACCGACTGGACCTGGCCACTATAGAATATCGGGTGCGTATTTGACCTCCGCTGGAACGCGAATTGTTCTCGGAATTGAAACCACCGAAGTGGATGCATGTCCAGCTGGATTTATCGAGTCAGAAGCCGGGTTTTATTTCGTCTATCTGGTAGGTACCGGCGAAATCGAAACTTTCGACATCGATTTCAATGCACAACCGGAAAGGCCGGACCAATCCATCTCGGCTTTCATTAGGAGATGGTATTCGGTTGGTGAGATCTACGTCAGCATCGAGCAGTCGGACTGGGCCCCCTATACCTTCGTCCTTGGTAGTTGTGTTTCTCGGGATTCTCTTGACTTCGGAGGGATGCCTATTTCCGGGTACCGGGCGAGATCAAGCATTGCAGCTGTGACCTCGCCGCCTGTTGAGTACTCAGAAGATCAGTTAAAGCCAAACCGTAGTGAATTCCAACGTCGTATGGTTCGCGGCGACCTTTCGAAATCTAACCTCAGCTTGGCAGCAGCCAGCCCGGGTGGGATAGTACTCGTCGATTTCATCGACGAGCGATTCAAGGTGATCGAAAGAGCAGGGAAACTTTTGACTTTAAGTCCCGAGTTAACTGCTACAAACGTTTTGCGGACCGGACGCGTTATCGATCCCTTTGGAGAAGAATACTTTTCTTTGTTTCAGAGTGGATGGGAAACATTACTGCGAATCCTAGACCATAAAAAGATCGTAGTTAGTAGAGCGTTTTGGGCACCAACGACGGAAGAAGGTGCAGAGCTGCCCCACACGGGCATCGAGCGGGAGAATTCAAAGCTTGCAAAGCTTTACAGCATTGTGGAAAACTCCAGCCACGATATTGATTTCATAGAGTATTCAGAGTCTGAACTAGTGGCAGCAGCAAGCCACCGATGGGGCGTGAGCCCGTTTCATTACACCTCCAAGTTCTACAGTCGAACCGTAGAACACTTGTCGGCCTTTGAAAACTTTCAGCAACGTTAGAAAGGCTCAAATCGCCTTTCCGGGGGTGATCCTCGACGGGATTAGGCCTGCGAGTGGCAACCCTAACCGATATTATTTCAGTCTCGACTGGTGGATGGGGCACTCTTAGATCTCTTGCCGAGTGCGGCAGCGCATATCCGATTCACTCAAATCGCTCCTCTGGTTAGCCACCGAAAGCGGGCCTCGTAGGTGTGTCCTTAAGCAAGCGTCTGGACTTGACGATCGTTATGCTTAAAGTGAGCTATCTGCTACGGAATGCTATACGGAACCGGGATTGTTTGTCGATAAAGCTGTTTGAATCGCTCCATCGAGTAGTGGGTTTGAACGTATTCGTCCCCCGCACGACGGCGCCTCTCAAAATCCGTGAAGTCTCGACACTCTAAGATGTAGTTGCGCATTTTCGCGAGACTATCGAAGATGTACTGATTTGGGTACATGTACTCGGCTCCGGCCCATGGGCGTAGCAAAGTGATATTCCCTGAAGCGAAACCCTCAGCTGCCGCTACGTGAGATCCCTCGGCGTCGCTAAGCGACAGAATGAACCCCTTGTCCGCAAGCGCCACCGTTGTATCCACCCACCCCTCGAACTTCACGACGGATTCGAGTCCGTTGGTCCGAACGAACCTTTCGCACTCTGCGAAGTACGCTCGCTCTGCAGGGTCGTTATACACCCATCCCAGTTCATCCGGGCGGCGGCCAAACACTGTGAGATTGTAGCGGTCGTCCACTTCCCTTAAGGATTGAAGCAATTCGAGCGCCCTACGATACCCCTTACGGATCGGAACGCTGCCAACCATCACAAGATTAAACACCTTTTCAGGATCTCTTGACCGTTCGTATTTTCCAACCTCAATGTAGTTCGGAACATACGCTACTTTTTCTCGATCGAAGCTGAATGATCTTTGAGTCTCCTCAAACATTCCGGGAGCGATAGTGATGACCCGATCTAACGCATCTTGATTAATCTGGTTTCCATAGTCCTTACCCGTTTCGAAGCGGTGCAGACGCACAGTGAGAGATTGCCGCGGATTCTTGTTTTCCGAGTACCAGACCGCATTGCCGAGCATCCACTCACAATGAATAGCGTCGGCCCAATCGCGTAAGCGCTTGCTTTGCTCGAGGTCATGCGTTTCGTGGCCCGTCCATTCATCAATCTGAATCTGGTAAAAGTCTTCGAGCTCGGGGACTGCGGGCAAGATAAATCGTAAGTCGTATCCCGCGATGAGTAGGCGGATCTTGATTTTCTCTAGGAAGGCCTCGTAGTTCCTATCTAGAAGCAAGTTGCAGATTTCTTTGAACCGTGGCCCATAAGTAAAGTTTCGGACAGCTTTCTCATGAACCGAAAGGAAATCTGCCATTAAGTCGAACGAACTGCGATTGAAGCCGCCCTTGTTGAACCTAATCATGTTCTGAATCGCGGCGGATAAGGCCATCTGGCCCCGCAGCCCGAAATAATCGATGCCTACCCGGCCCAGAATCTCAGTTGATTTTTGCCAGGCCGACACGTGGTTAAGCAGTTCGCGATCTTGGTACTGCTGGGTGCTCGAAGCCACACCGGAATCAAGTTGGACGTTGTACACGAAGTCTGGCTCGTCCGCGTATTCGACCCTTCCGAGTTCTAATGCTCGGTAGAGGTAGATCGCGTCTTCTGCGAGACGCAAGTCTTCAGGCCATGTTAAACCATTTTTCTCGAGAAACTCTCGGCGGTAGAGGCTGCACACTGTAGTGCTGTGTTCACGCACTATCCGTGCTACGCGTTCCTCCTGAGTCTTAGTCTGCTCCCATCCCTCAATGCGGTTCATGACAACGCGTTCGCGACCGTTGTCGCGGATGAGGGGTGCGCGCACGAGATCTGCCCGCGTCCGCTTAGCCACCTCCAGCTCGGCTAATACTCCTGAAGGGAGAATCTCATCATCCGGATCGAGGTGGAAGACATACTCCCCGGTGGCCATAGTCAACGCCTTGTTCCTTGGCACCGAAGGTGTGCCACTGTTCTTTGACAGACGAGTCGCTTTAACCCAAGGCCGAGTAGACGCGAAATCTCCGATCTTTGCAAATGTGTCATCGCTTGAAGCATCGTCGACAAAAACAACCTCTGTCTCCGGAATCGCAGCCTTGAGCTCATCGAGAGAAGCGAAACAAGCCGAGATCTTCGAGGAAACGTTGTAGCTTGGAATGAGAACCGATAGCATCATAGTTGAGTCTCCTCTATATCAGATAGTACAAGGACGGTTGTCCGTTTTGCAGGTCTTGAACGAGGCTGTCGAAGTACTTGTCCTTCACGAGAGTCGGCGCTAGTTCCGCCAACCTGACTTTCGAGAACCGGCTCCTGCTGCTGACCTCTGCGAGATCCGAGAGTGCGACTACAGGTAGATCCGTGTACTGGCTATGCATCGCATGGTCCGCAAAACTCCCCGGTTTGACGTTGTCACGCAGCAGCCATTCAATCGGAACCAGCGCGATTACGTCATCGCTCGAGTAAAGCTGGTCCAATGGCGTCTCCCCAGACAACAGCATCGGCTCCCAAACTACGGTAACACCGTTCCGGTTGAACTCAGTCAGCGCATCCGCGTAGGCAAGATTGTCCACGGTGCTGCTTAACAAAATCGTCTTCGCTCCTCCCCACTGGCCAACGCGCTTGAGCGCCTTGAAGGCCTGGGCCGCCTCTTCGATGCTGCCTACGCGAACTACAAGCGGCGGAACGGAAATCGTTTGATCGTGCGGTACTTGGGCAACTTTCAGAATATCGGAGAAACGTTGGCGGTAGGTGTGTGAAGAAAGTACCTTCCGGAGGTTCACCTCTCTCGCACGATTCATCTCCCCATCACTGAGCTGCTTCAAACCATTTGGGTTCTTGTCAAGGTAGAGAACATCATCACCGAAGAGCTCATAGACACCGTTTGAATAGTTGGAGACTACGTAGGTGTTGCAGGCCATAAGCTCGAAGATTCGCCGCGCAAACATCGTACGGCTTGCTGTTTCCGTATTAACGTTCATGCCAATTTCGGACTCTTTGTACACATGCGCCATGTCTTCTCCCGAAACGGGCGGGTTCAGCGCGTACTGGAACCGGTGGGGAAAAATCTTCGTCGGGTCGTCCGATCTATAGAACCGATCGTAGATCTTCAAGCTCCGATCCGACGCCTCTACCGCGTCGAACATAGCCTCCATGTCGAGACTGCGCTGCTCGTGATTCGAGTACCAGCCGCCAGCGAAGACGACATCGCGGGAACGTTGCGATTCGTTGGCCGGGTTGAATAGGCGCGGCTGCACCGCGAACTGCATGACGTGGACGCTCTCATGCCCGTACTCACTACGGTAACGGGCAGCAGACTTGTCATCAGTTGTAAAAATGTGGTCAAAGCGCAAAGCTGTGTCGACGAAGTTATGCTTCTTGTCGTCGTAGTGAGACGGGTCTTCCTTGTTCCAGAAGACCGTTGGGATACCGCGTGTCTTGCAATACTCAAGAATTTCTAGCAGCTCGGTACGGTTCTCATAGTTAAAATTCTCGGATGCGTACACTCTGCCTTTCCATGGGCGAGTGACGGAATCGTGGCCGCTCCAAGCGGACTCGCAAAAGAAGAGATCCGGTTGGTGCGCTTCGATCTGCTCTTTCCAGGTGGAGTAGTTGAGCGAGATAAGATCGCACTCGTATCGGAACGAGTTGTATGAAAATTCGTCCAAGATAGACGCAACCTTGATCTCGGATGGCTTCCGGCTTGCATACCACTCGGGGGTCTTACCCGAAAGCCTTATCCGGAACCTATTTTCCAAGTTTGTCGAAGCGCCCCATTGATAGAACGAAAGGGTCATTTTCCTCGCACGTCGCGGCAAGCGAACCACAATATGGTTCTTACTCACTGAGCCGGAGATATTTAGGTAGGAAAAGTAACCGTATTTATCACTGTGGGAAGGAAGCAACGGGAAATCAATCTCGCCGCCCGCTTCGTCAAAAACTTTGACCGCAACAAGAGCGGCCTTCGCATTCGCTTTCACTTTCGCGTCGCGAGTAAGCAGCGCGAGATCGATTTCCGCTTCGATGGCCCCGTCGACATCTACGTTGACAACGAGGGGCGACGCTGTGAGATGAACCGGCTCGTAGGGAGCAATGTACTTATCGGTGTCGATGTCCAACGTGGTGGTGAACTCGTCATCTCGGGTGTGCCTTGTCTGTGCGATGGCAATGCCGGACTCACGCGAACGCGTGTCGTTGGCAGAAGTAGGTCGAGGAACGGCGTCGTTCGAGGCTGTCGTAGCTTTCCCAGCCGTCGTCGCTGCGATCACCGCTCGTTGAGCCTCGAACCGCTCGCCGATCACGGTATCGATCCAACTGGGGAGTCGATCAACCCTTGTCGACAGCGCGTCGAGCTGGGCAGCCGTTCCAGAATTCGGATCCAGTAACTCTTTCGATTCAGAGATGAGACGATCTAGGCGAGAATTTAGCCTCTGATTCTGCCGCTCCTGACGGACTGAACGAACAACGAGGCCGGCCCCAAGTGTCGCGGTAGCGGTCGAAGTTAGAATCGATACCGCACGGGTGTTCTTTGCTCCTGCAGCAACAGCCGCCGCCCCCGTAAGCGCTGCCCCGCCTAAAGTGGCAATTTCGGCGATGAAAGCTCTTGGCTTCCGCATATTAGCGACCCTTCTCCTCGTAGCAAGACATCCCGCCACATCGTAGCAATAATCCCATGTCGGGCGCTTCTCGGAACAACACCATCCGTCTGACGCTAGTCACAGTTGCGAGCTCGTTAAAATAATCTCCGGCCGGTGATAGTTCGTTTTCACGTCCTTGAGGAAAGAGTAGGCGGGGTCCTTGTTCTCTTTGCCCAAGAGTCGTGCCCACTCGTGGTACAGAGGGGAAATCTTCTCCATCGGTCCATCCTCAACAACTTCGCCTTTGTGAATCCATACAGCACGGTTACACAGATTCTCGATGGTGCGAATGTCGTGCGAAACAAGCAGCAGGTTTCCAGCCTTGTCAATAACTTCACCAATTCTCTGCTCCGCTTTGGAACTAAAAGCTGCGTCCCCGGTCGACAACGCTTCATCGACAAGCAGGATCTCTGGGTTGACGGAGGTGGAGATTGCAAAATTGAGACGCGCCCCCATACCCGAGGAATACGTGCCCATGGGGCGATGAATAGCATCACCAAGCTCTGTCCATTCCGCAATAAGGCCCACCTGCTCCCGGGCCTCTGCCGGCGTCATGCCGAGCGCCAGGCACCCAAGGTAGATGTTCTGTTCGCCAGTGAGATCGCGTTGCAATGCAGGCGCAACCCCCATGATCGTCGGGCGCGATTTCACCAAGATGCTGCCCGTGGTCGGTTCCTCCCCGCCCGAGATAAGGCGCAGGAGCGTTGATTTGCCGGAGCCGTTCAGGCCCATGATTCCAACGCTTTCGCCAGCCGACACCAGCATCGAGACACCTTTGAGGGCCTCAACCTTTTGGCGTCTTCCAAGCATGCGCGAGTTCCTCATATCCTCCGAACCACCGCGGCTGATCGCGTAGGTCTTGACCACACT
>ERZ1031260.103-NODE-103-length-11800-cov-8.026224_pt1 | contig 11800 bp, 7 predicted proteins | sample MGYA00517287_ERZ1031260 | MGnify/ENA primary metagenome ERZ1031260 (study PRJEB33718, sample SAMN03159811) | human skin metagenome | collected 2014-02-25 | study: EMG produced TPA metagenomics assembly of the PRJNA266117 data set (Human skin bacterial metagenome... | reverse complement strand
ACCCTGAGCTGCGGGAGGAACTCCTGTGGCAGTTGTTTTCATTTCCCGGCACCTCGCAGTCGAGCTTCGCGGCGCTTGAACCCGCCTACGACGCGCGCCGTTACGACGGGCGCTGGTCCGAAACCCTCGTAGAACTCGATGCCGAGGGCCTGATTGACCGCGACCGCCTGCTCGACGAGATGCTCGCCGCGCTCGGCCGCGGATTCACCCAGCACCGCAACAAGTGGTTCACCAAACACTTCGCCGACTTCAACCCCACGAAAGAGGAAGTCACCGCACGGCAGCGTTTGCTGTTTACCGCGCTGAGTTCAGGGGGGCCATCGAACGCTTCCTTTGCCATCAAGCAGCTCAAGCGGGTTTCAACACTTGACGACGACGCCTTTGTCACCGCAGCACCCCACGCCTTCGGCGCGTCCAAAGCCGCCGGAATCGATGCGCTGAAGATGCTGGACCGGGTCGCATCAAGGCGCGAAGACCTACACGGTCAAGTTGCCGATGCCGCTGTGCACGCCCTGTACCACGACGCGGATGCAGTCGTTCGTGATGCGGCGACGTTGCTGCGCAAACTCGACCGCGATGATTTGGTAGCTGCAAACGCAGGCTCGCTGTCGCCCGTCATGGCGGCTGAACTTCTCGGCGACACCGCTGCTGCTGATGCGGGTGGTGTGGAACTGCCGGCCCTGGACTACACCCCGCCTGAGGCAGAACCGGTCGTGCCCTTCACCGACGACACCGCCCTGTTTCGCACCCGCGAGCTGTTTGCAAATGTGGACCCGGTAGGGGTGGAACTGCTGGTCGCGTGGCTGGCGCAGACCGGTCCGCGCGCAGTAGACATCCTCGCGCCGGCGATTCCGGATATGAATAACGGCAGCGGATTCGCCATGAAAACTCTGGTCAGGTGCCTGCCTTTAGAGGCGCTCAGTGTGCTCGAGTTCGGTGCCTCTTACGAAGGCGCCGGCTTTGACATTGACTGGATTAAACCAGCTGAACGGGTGCTCAGTGGCCACCTGCCCCCGCGCACAATGCTCTCTACTCCCACGGACACCTTCGGGCGCGTGGACACTGCTGAGTTCCACCGCCGGCTTGCCACCTACTCTGACCCCCGCGACATCGACCCGGTGGATTACAGGCTCGCGTTAACCCGGTTGACTGAATTCGGACCCACCGAGGCAGATCAAGCCTCGGTGCCCGTCATCGCGCAGGCGCGGAAGTACGAGCCGAGACACTACACGACGGTAGAGCCGCAAGTACTGGGTGGCCACACGTTCCGACGCACCACCGACGGCTGGGACGCATTCGACACCGAAGAAGGATTCTGGATACGCGCACCGCGTAACCCATCTCGGTGGGACAATCCTGACCTCCCCGCGCGCGTGGCCATGCTGGCACCGAGCTGCATGGACTTCTACACCTACGCGTGGCTGGAGATGATGGTGGATTCCCAATACGCCGCCGAATACCACAGTGAATATGCCGTCGAGGTGCTGTCTTGGCATCCCGGTGAGTGGACATTCCACACTGCGGCGTTTCTCGGCCTCGCACTGCATGTGCCCGACCAAGGCACGCGTTCCCGGGCGGCGGAGCTCGTCGCAACGAGGCTCGCGCACTCCATTCCCGCAGCCACCGCGGCAGAGGCGTGGGCACAGTTCGACGAAATCAAGTTTGGCCGCTGGGCAACGGGGCTGACTGATGCCGCCACGCTGAACCCAACCTACGTCCGTGATCTCCTCGCACAGCTGCTGCCCCGCCTAGACCACAAGGCACGTGACGTAGCCAAACTGATTGAGCTCTACCGCAATGTGCGAATTGAAACCGGAGCTCCAGAACTCGACGCGGCACTGCGCGAGTGGCTCGAAGGATTCAGCGGAAAATCGAAGGCAGCGCAGGCCGCGGCGGCGTTGCTCAAGGAGGCATAAATGCAATACACCTACGCTCACCCATCCACCCTGACCGACCAGGGCCTGCAGCTAGCCACCAGTGGCGGCACGCTCGACCGGGTGGACGAGCCGCACTTCTTCAGTGGCTTCGTGGAAAACCCCCGCATCGTCGCTCGCGGGATGCTCACCGTCGCTGACTACGCCGCGAAACGCTTCTACACGCCGGTGAACACCGTAGCGATCGCGGCGCTTGACCCGGTGGTCACCTCCACCCCGGAAAGCCTCCGGTTCGAATCATTCTCCGGCTGCTGCAGCGCATACGCTCGCCTGGATGTCACCGACCTTGACGCTGAATCCCAGCAGTCCGGCGTGACCAATGTGGACATCAACATTCCGCTGCGTGAGGCGTTGGCAGGTGTCACACCGGGTGCGCCGCTGCACCTCAACGTTGCCGATGACGCACTCAACGTCACCACCATGGACAACACCCTGGAAGAAAAGAAGGTGAAACTGCCGCTGCGGTGGGTCAAAGGCCTTGCCGAATCGCAGCGCATCAGCGCCTCAATGACGCTGCAGCAGGAGCTCCCGGGGCCGCAGGCGAAGAAGTTCATCACGTCGTTGCCCGGGGCATCCTCGCCCAAAGCCGTGATGTGGGCAACGCCCGCGTTGCGCAGTTTGCGGCTGGCTTCGAAGCCGTCGCCAGGCGCGGTGTGCTTAGCAGGCCCGGAGCGCCTCAAGCCCATCATCCCGCTGCTGCCGTACGTAACCAAGTTGTCGGCCTACAGCGCCGACACTTCCGCATCGTCCGAGCCGCAATCATCCGCGTGGGTGTTCGAGCTACCTGGTGCGCGTTTCACTGTGGTGATCAGTCCGATCAAAACCCGGGGATTTTCCGGCGAGGGTTCCCTTTTAATGTCGCTGAGCAGCGAGCACGCAGCCGATGACGCAGACTTGGTCTCCGCGGTGCTGGCGTTTGATCCGCGCATTGACATCAATGACCTCGCGGCGCAGACTGGACTCACGCCGGCCCGCGTTGAGGATGCGCTCCAAGTGCTCGCATCCACGGGCCAGGTCGGCTACGACCTCACCCTGGGGTCGTATTTCCACCGCCCGCTACCGCTCGACCCGGGCGTGGTAGGCAAGCTCAACACCCGCCTCGCCAACGCTGACGAGCTTTTGGCAAAGAACGCCGTCACCCCACTCGATGGGCAGGAAGACGCATTCACGGTGCGCTCCGGCTCCAACGAATACACGGTGAAACTCGACGACGACACCTACGCGTTTGCATGCACCTGTTTCTGGTTTGCCAAACACAAGGACACACGTGGCCCATGCAAGCACGTGCTGGCTGCGCGGGCGTTTCGGGATCGCGCGCAGTAGGAGCCGTCGACAAGCAAAATGCCCAGCGAAAACCGCTGGGCACAGTGCGTATGGGGTGAGTGAGGCCTAGTTGTCCTCGGACTCCGCTGCGGCGTCATCCTCGGCGACAGCCTCAGCTTCTGCTGCATCCTCTGCAGCCTCAACGTCGGTGGACTCGCCCTCAGCCTCAGCTGCCTCTGCAGCTTCAGCAGCGGCAGCCTCAGCAGCAGCCTTCGCCTCTGCGTCTTCCTTCGCCTTCTTGCGCTTCTCGGTGATGGCCTCTGCGGACGGGCCGTTGTTGGCCTCCTCGAGCGCCTGGTTGAACAGGTCGAGCTTGCTCGGCTTCTCCTCGGCCACCTTCAGGGTGCCCTCGGCACCAGCCTCGCCCTTGAACTTCTGCCAATCACCGGTGATCTTCAGCAGCTTCTCCACCGGCTCGGTCGGCTGCGCGCCGACACCCAGCCAGTACTGGGCACGCTCGGAGTCGATGCGGATGAGCGACGGCTCTTCCTTTGGGTGGTAGATGCCGATGTTCTCGATGTAGCGGCCATCGCGGCGGGTGCGCGCATCAGCAATCACCACGCGGTACTGCGCGTTACGGATCTTGCCAAGGCGCTGCAGCTTGATCTTTACAGCCATGAGTTTGTTCCTTACGGTCACTGGGTAGTTCAGGCATTCATCGCTTATCGACGAACCGGTTCAACCCTTTGGATTAACCTGCGCGTGACTGGCCGGGCGAGCGTACTCGGATCCGGCGCATACGCAGTGTGCATGTCGCAACCTTTGACACACTACCTTGGCCGCTGCGTTGGCTCCAAAACGCGGGCAGGGGTAACCTCAGGCCCCATGAACTTAGCAGTGCCTGAGAAAAAGGGTGCGTCCGTGTACCGATACGACCTTGACGGCCTGCGCGGCTTCGCTATCGCACTGGTGGTGTTCTTCCACGTGTTCGTTGGGAGGGTCTCGGGCGGCGTCGATGTCTTCCTGCTGCTCTCTGGGTACTTCTTCCTCGGCAGCCAAGTCCGTTATGCGCTTCGTCCCTACCCGTCTCTGAACCCATTGTGGCCGTTCTGGCGCACCGCACGCCGCCTCGTTCCAGCACTTGCCGTGGTGCTGGTGGCGACGCTGCTGGGTGTGATGTTCTTCGTGCCGGAGCTGATGACAACCGAGCTGGTCAACCAGTTCGTTGCATCCATCCTCTATTGCCAGAACTGGATGCTCAGCCGCCAAGATGCCGCCTACGCCGCAGCCGGCGTGGAAACCTCTCCGCTGCAGCACCTGTGGTCCATGAGTGTGCAGGGACAGTTCTACTTCTGTGCGATCGTGCTTGGACTCATCATCGCCATTGCAGTGAGCAAGCTCCGCGTCGATGCCCAAAAGGCCCGCTCGGTCACCATCGGCGTGCTCACGGTTATCACCATTGCGTCGTTTCTATATGCATCGCGCTTCGGAATTGTGGGCACGCCGAGCAACTACTACTCGATCTTCTCGCGTATGTGGGAGATGACCCTCGGCGGAATCTTGGCTCTGATCCCGCGCGGTATCACCTTGCCGCAGCGGTACTCGGCGGCTGCCACCGGCCTTGGCATGGTAATGATCGCAATTACCGGCGTGATCATTCCGACTTCACTGGCCTTCCCCGGCCCGTTCACCTTGTTGCCGCTTACCGGTGCGATGCTGGTGATTCTCAGCTCCCCCACGAACGCAGTCTCACAGTTGCTCTCGTCCCCGCCATTCCAATGGCTGGGAAAGAGCGCGTATTCGCTCTATCTCTGGCACTGGCCGCTGCTGATCATCTCTACCGCCGTCGGTGGGTACGACACCCCTCCAGTCTGGCTCGGTGTCGCGGTCATCACGGCATCGTTTGTGCTTGCTCATCTCACCCACACCTTCGTGGAGGAACCACTGCGTCAACACGGCCCAAGACCACGCGCAATGGACAAACCTGTATCGAACGCGCGAGAGAGCCTGCGGACTTCCGCTGGCCGTGGCCGTCTGGCCGGCGGAATCGCCGTCAGTTTGCTGGTTGTTTCCACGCTCGCCGTTAAGCCGTATTGGGGCGGCCAGATTGACGAGGCTGCGAAGCCGCTCGATCCCGCGACCCACCCTGGCGCCCGCGTCCTACTGGGAGCGGAAGCACCCGACGTGGAAGCGCTCCCCGACCCCGATCTCATCGCCGGTATCTTCCCGCCGATTGGCGACGGCTGCATGGTCTACCTACCCGAAGGGCCGGAAGATTTCGTGTCCGACGAATGCGTCTACGGCGACCGCGAAGCAGAAACCACCGTCGTCCTCGCTGGTGGCTCCCACGTTGAGCCGCTCGGTATTCCGCTCGATGAGCTTGGCCAGCAACACGGGTTCAAGGTCATCCCGTACGTGCGCCAAGAGTGCCCGATCATGCTGGGCGACTTCGAAGACGACACAGTGAGCGACGTGTGCCGTGAATGGTCGATAAACGCCTTCGATCGGATCATAGAACTGGATCCAGACTTGGTGATCTCCACCTCGACCCGCCCGGCAGGTCACGCCGGTGCGGCGGTAATGACCCAGGACATGGTTCCGGACGGCTACCTCGGCTTCTGGGAGGCGCTGCGCGAGAACAACATCCCATTTTTGGGACTGCGCGACAACCCATGGATCTTCGACGGTGCTGGCGACCCCATGGATCCCAACTACTGCCTGAGCGCAGGCGAGGCGTTCGAAGACTGCTCTATGCCACGTGAACTCGTCTACGAGCCGGTAGACCCAGCCTCCGAATACCTCGACGGCACCGACGGCATGTTCAGCGTCGACTCCTCAGATTGGTACTGCATTGGCGACACGTGCCCGCCCGCAATCGGCAACGTGTACATCTACCGCGACCAGAACCACCTCTCGAACGCGTACTCGGAGTCGCTCGCGCCCGTGATGTGGGAAGTGATCAAGCCGATTCTCGACGAGTTGCGGGTGCCCCACACTTAGAAGCCGCGCTTACCCATCCGCTTCATCGCCTCGTTGAAGTCGAGGTTGTTGAGGTCCATGCCTTGCATGCCAGCCGGGAGCTGCTTCTGCAACTTCTCCAGTTCCTTCATATCCGGCATCCCGCCAGGCATACCTGGCATCCCGGGCATACCAGGCATCCCACCTGGCATTTTTGGCATCCCGCCACCTTGACGCTTGGGCGGTTTGCGCTTGCCACTCTTGGTCTTGCGTCCCTTCGGCTTCTTCTTCGTCGCAGAACGCCCACCGCCGACGCCCGGCATGCCAGGCAGACCGAACTGGTTGGAGAGCTGCTCCATCATTTTCTTTGCCTCGAAGAAGCGCTCGACGAGGTTGTTCACATCGGAGACTTCAACACCGGAGCCTTTGGCGATACGCTTCCGTCGAGAAGCATTCAAGATCTTTGGATCGTTGCGCTCTTGCGGGGTCATACCGCGGATGATGGCTTGGATGCGGTCGAGCTGCTTCTCGTCGACCATGTCCGCCATCTCATTCATCTGCTTGCCGCCCGGCATCATCTTGAGCAAGTTGCCGATCGGGCCCATGCGACGAATCATCAGCAGCTGATCGAGGAAGTCCTCGAGCGTGAGCTCGCCCGAGGTCATCTTCGCCGCAGCGGCTTCCGCGTCCTGCTCGTTGAAGGTTTGCTCCGCCTGCTCGATGAGGGAAAGCAAATCACCCATGCCCAGGATGCGGCTGGACATGCGGTCCGGGTGGAAGATGTCGAAGTCGTCGAGCTTCTCGCCTGTCGACGCGAACAGGATCGGCTTGCCGGTGACCTCACGGATCGACAGCGCGGCACCGCCGCGGGCATCACCATCGAGCTTGGTCAGGACGACACCTGTGAAGTCCACGCCATCGGCGAAGGCCTGGGCGGTGGTGACCGCGTCCTGGCCGATCATCGCGTCGATGACGAACAGAACCTCGTCGGGGTTCACAGCGTCGCGGATGTTGCGAGCCTGCGTCATCAGCGTCTCGTCGATACCCAGGCGGCCAGCGGTATCGATGATGACTACGTCGTTCTTCTGCTGCTTGGCGTACTCGACGCCCTGCATGGCGACGGCCACCGGGTCACCGTGCGAGGTACCCATGTCGTGGTCGTGCGAATCAAGGGACGTACCAGGATCCGGCGCGAACGTCGGCACACCGGCGCGGTCACCGACAATCTGCAGCTGCTGCACCGCACCCGGGCGCTGCAGGTCACATGCCACCAGGATCGGAGTGTGCCCCTGCTTCGCCAGGTGATTCGCCAACTTGCCGGCAAGGGTGGTTTTACCCGCGCCCTGCAGACCGGCGAGCATGATCACGGTCGGCGGGTTCTTGGCCAAGTTCAGGCGACGGGTTTCGCCACCGAGGATCGCGGTGAGCTCCTCGTCGACAATCTTGATGACCTGCTGGGCCGGGTTCAGCGCCTCCGAGACATCGGCGCCGAGCGCACGTTCCTTGACGCGGCTAATGAATGCGCGCACCACCGGCAGGGAAACGTCCGCCTCGAGCAGCGCGAGGCGGATCTCACGTGCGGTGGCATTGATGTCGGCCTCGGTGAGTTTGCCTTTGCCGCGCAAACCCCCGAGGGCAGTTTGCAAGCGATCGGACAATGACTCGAACACGGTGGGCACTCCCTCTATTGCTAAATCGGTTCGCCCCAGCCTAACGCGTCAACCCGTCGCGATTCACATCCGCTCGCGCGATAGAGGAGGTTGTCCGCGCGGCGGACAACTAAGTTGCAACCGCTATCCGAGCAGCGCGTCGACGAAGCTCTCTACTTCAAACGGCGCCAGGTCATCCGCGCCCTCCCCGAGGCCGACGAGCTTCACCGGTACACCCAGCTCTTCCTGCACCTGGAACACGATGCCACCCTTCGCGGTTCCGTCGAGCTTGGTCAGCACCACGCCGGTGATATCCACAACATCCCGGAACACGCGCGCCTGGGTGATGCCGTTCTGCCCCACCGTCGCGTCCAGCACCAACAGCACCTCGTCGACATGGCTCTTCTTTTCCACCACGCGCTTGACCTTGCCCAGCTGGTCCATCAGGCCGGTCGATGTATGGAGGCGTCCCGCGGTATCCACCAGCACCACGTCTGCCCCCTGGTCCACGCCGGTTGCCACTGCGTCGAAGGCTACCGACGCAGGATCCGCACCTTCCTTGCCGCGGACGGTGGAAGCACCAACGCGACGGCCCCAGGTCTCAAGTTGGTCGGCTGCGGCCGCACGGAACGTATCCGCCGCGCCAAGCACCACGGTGTGGCCCATCGACACCAGCACGCGAGCGAGCTTGCCGGTCGTGGTCGTCTTGCCAGTGCCATTGACGCCGACGACAAGAATCACGGCAGGCTTGCCGTCGTTAGGCATGGCCTTGATCGAGCGATCCATCTCCGGTCGGCCCGCCTCAATCAATGTCTCGCGAAGCATCGCGCGAGCCTCTTCTTCGCTGGACACGCCGCGCTCGGCGATCTTCTCGCGGAGGTTGTCCACCACCTTCATGGTCAGCTCGGCGCCGAGGTCCGCCATAATCAGCGTGTCCTCGATTTCTTCCCACGCGTCCTCATCAAGGTCGCCAGCGGTAAGAATGCCCAGCAGCCCCTGGCCAATCGCATTTTGCGAACGCGACAAACGGCCACGCAGCTTGCCAATTCGCCCAGCGGCCGGGGCAATCTGGTCAATCTCAGACGCAACTTCGGCCGAATCTTCTGGCTCCGACACGATCGCATCGTCGGAGACAACCGCCCCCTCTTGGCGAGCCTCCTCCGCGACCTCAGCCGTCACCGCAGCAATGCCTGCCGCCTCTTCAGCCTCTTCGCGCAACTCGTCCTCAGTAGCAAGCTCATCGGCCGCCACCTCATCGGCGATCTCACCTTCGACGATCTCTGCCCCCTCATCGGACAGCCCCTCCACCACCGGGGCTTCCTCCACCGCAAGGTCCTCATCGTCATCGTCGGCATTGAGGTCTTCGACAGTCTCGGCCGCATCGTGGGTCAGCTCAACCTCACCAGGAGCAGTTTGCTTTTCGACGGCCAGGTCTTCCGGCGCTACCGGCTCGTCAACGTCTACAAGGCGCGATACCGGCTCCGCGGGCTTGGGCTCTCGGGGCGCAGGCTCGGCCGGCGCCGGTTCGGCAGGTGCAGGCTCTGCCGGTGCTGGCTCGGCAGGCGCTGGCTCCGCCGGCACCGCCGGCTGCGGCTTCGGTTCGGCCGGAGTCGGATCCACCAGTGGGGCTACCTTCGGTTCCTGGGTACGAGGTGCCTCGCGTCGAATCGGCTCGGGCTTCTTTTCCTCGGCATCCACTTGGGCGAAGTTGAACCCGCCCTTGGCCTGGTAGTTACCCGACTTCTCCTGCTGCGTGAGCTGCTTCGGCTCTTCAGTCTCTGCCGGCTTCTCGAAGGAGACGGTTTTCGACTTCTTCCGCTGATTGCCCACCACTACAGCGATGCCGAGAATGATCAGGACAACCAGAATGATCGCAAGGACGATCCACAAAGTTGGCGATGTTGTCATGCCGTCCATACTGCCAGCTTCAACGGAGCGCGCGCGAGCCCGGTCCGCGGCTGTGAGTTTTGACCGATTTGTAGACCAAAACCATTTCAGCTGCGCATAATCGGGCCATGCTTCAATCCCTCGCCGCGTTCCTCTTCACCGTTTTCTCTTTCCTCGCTTCCCTTATTGGTCTCGACGACGTGCAGCTCTCGAGCGGCAACTCCAGCTCCGACTACACCGTCACCAGCAGCAACCCTCCACAAATCTCTCCGAAACGAGGGCTGAACCCGACTGCGGCTGTACCGGCCTCCGCAACCCCCGCCACCACCGAACAGCTCAACGATCTGATCGCTTCCGAGTGGATGCCTGAGCCGTCTTTCCAAGACAACGCAATCTCCTTCTCGGAACTCGCCGGGGACGGCCGCTTCCAGGTGAACGCGCCGGGCACCTGCAACGGGGCCGGTGACGCGATCGCGGTTGTTGAACCGCAATCCACGTCCGCCACCCTGAAAAAGGTCGGTTGGCTCGCGGTCACTGAAAAGGCTTGCCCGGGCCTGAAGTATGAAACGGATCTCTCGACGCTCTTCGCGAATGACGTAGAGGTACGCTTCGAGGGAACTGACACCGTTTACCTAGTAAACCCCAACGCCGCTCTCAAACTCACCCGGGAGCGTTGACCTTATCGAAAGAGGCCCAAGTGCTGCTCCAAGTTCTCGGTGGAATCGCCACCCTCATCACCACCATTTTCGCAGCACTTGGGCTGGCCTTGGGTGTGCCCGCGGAAGCGTCGTCAAGCGAAACTAGCTCTCTCGGATCGAGCGAGCTGGGCACGCTGACCAACCCAGCACCTGCGGTCGAGCTCACCCGAGTCAACTAACCGAACGAAGGACAGCAGAATGATCTCCCAGATTCTCAACGCCATCGCTGCGTTCATCATGTGCATCGTCGCTGCTCTCGGATTGAGTCTGAGCGCGCCGGAGGTGGGGTCATCGACGTCGAGCACGAGTAGCTCCTCTAGCTCGCAAGGTTCGAGCGAGCTTCGAGGGGTGCTCCCTCCCCTGATCCTCCCCAAGAGTGTGCTGACTCCTCTGCCGGAGAGCGCGAAGCTCGCTACGCCCGAGCAGGTCGACGACATTCTGGCCTCCCAGTGGGATGCGCAATTCACCACAATTGCATTCGATCCTGTGCGAGAAGAGGACTACATCCCCCGTGGCAAGCAGGCCACTCACATCGCTCGGTTCAATGTGTGCAATTACTACACCGTTGTTCTTGACATCGAACGTGCGACTGCTAGCTACGTTGCCCACGGCGGAGGCGGAACAAAAATGGGCTGCCGAGAGTGGATGCACGACCTCGACGAGATGTACCTCGACGCGCTGGACCAATCCGAAGCGTTCTACGTCGACGGCCCGGACACCATCTATCTCGCTGGACCGGAAGGCGCACTCAAACTGACCCGCTCTAAGTTGCCGGCAGCACCGATCCAGCCGCCCGCGGAGCCGCCCACCGATCTGCCTGAGAACGTACTGGAGCCACTACCTGCCACCGCGCGGAAAGCCACGCCAGAGGAACTCAAGCGCATTCTCACCCAAACCTGGAAGGCCGGGTACAGCACCCTCGAGTTTTCTGAGTGGGACCAGACGTACCCGCCCCGGCATCCCGGAACGACTCACCTTTCGCAGCTCAGGGTGTGCAACTACGCGATAACTGAACTCGAGGTGGACTTGGAAACGGCATCGGTTACTCGTCACGGAGGGCGAGTTACCGACATGGGTTGCCAGCAGTGGCGCCACGATTTGGACGACACCTACCGCAAAGCCGTCGGCACCACCGACACGTTTTACGTCGACGGCGCGGACACCGTCTACCTCGCTGGGCCGGAAGGCGCGCTGAAGCTGACCAGGACTGACTAAAACTAAATAGTCGCCTCGAGCGGCTGCATGCGCTGCGAAATCACGCGCGTGACACCGTCGCCACGCATGGTCACACCGTAGAGAACGTTTGCCACGTCCATCGTGGGTTTCTGGTGCGTGATCACGATCAGCTGCGAATCTTTGCGCAGCTCCTCCAGCAGTGCGATGAGGCGTCGCAGGTTGACGTCGTCAAGCG
>ERZ1031260.101-NODE-101-length-11942-cov-14.346681_pt1 | contig 11942 bp, 14 predicted proteins | sample MGYA00517287_ERZ1031260 | MGnify/ENA primary metagenome ERZ1031260 (study PRJEB33718, sample SAMN03159811) | human skin metagenome | collected 2014-02-25 | study: EMG produced TPA metagenomics assembly of the PRJNA266117 data set (Human skin bacterial metagenome... | reverse complement strand
CGCGAACAGCGCACCGAACAGCGGGCCAAGCTCCTGAAACACCGGCCGCAGCCCCTCCGCCGCCCGACCCAGACCCTCGAACAACGCCTCCAAGCCGCCGCCGAACTGCGGGTCGGAAATCATGTCTCCGATGCCGCCAAGGAACTCCCCAATGATCCCGCCGACCTCATCCAGAACCGTGCCGATAGCGGGCGCGACCCACTTGAACCCCTCGCCGAGCTCCTTGAACCCCTCCCCGACCTGATCCAAGCCAGCGCGAGCGCCCTCGGAAATGCCGAGGAGGAGACCCTGAATGTCCTCCCGCTTGATGACCTCCGCCGCGCCCGACACCGCGGCCGCGATCCCGCCCATGCCACGGAACCCGGCCTGCTCAGCGATCCCCCCAACGGTCGTCACGATCGTGCCGAGACCCCAAACGGTCGTGCCCAGGTCGGTGAGGAACTGAATCGCGTCGGACACCCACTTGTCGAGCGTGCCATCGCTCGCGACGCGCGCCAGCCATTCATCGAACATGCCGGTGATGTCCGTGAGCCACTGCCCGATCTGCGGGAGGTACTGCGACCCGTACGTGCCGAGGGTGCCAATGATCGAAGCGAGATTCCCCGCCATGCCCTCAGCGTTCACGAAGAACCCCTCCAGCATGGAGAACATGAACTCCAAGTCCTCCGTGCTGATCGCCGCCCGCAACCCGTCAGCGAACGCGCGCGTGAACCCGCCCATCGCGCCCGCAACGCGCTCGAAACCAGCCTGCAACGCCGGCATCCACGTCGTCGCGAGGTCACGGATCGGCTGCGCCGCCTCCGCCCAGAACGAGCCCGAAATCACCTGCTGGAGCTCGGAGAACATCGGCTTCAAATCGCCAAGCACCGTCCCCGCGTCCTTGAACGCGGCCACGAGCACCCCAACCGAAATGCCCGCCGAGGCGAACATTGACGGCAGCAACGCACCAATCGACAGGAGCGAGCTCATCTGCTTCGCCATCACCGCGACCGTGCCAGCCGCGCCCGTCCCGAACAGCGCGACCCCGCCACCGATCGTGCCAATCGACGACACGGCCTTCGCGAGCCTGTCGAACTCGGTCACCATGCGGCCCGTATCCGTCGCAACCCTCACGTACGCCGTGTACCCAGACAGCGCCTTCAACGTCATCCACACCTTCGCGAGCGACGCCTTCGACACCTCCAGCACCACCGGAATCGTGATCTTCGCCACACGCCGCAGCACCGGCTCCATCAACCGGGCCATCCCGCGCACCGACGCCATCGCCGCGGCCATCGACGCCTTCGACACCGCAACACCGAAATGGATCGTCGGGCGTAGCGTGCGCGCGTACGTGCGCAGCATCGCTGCCGTCGCGATCAACTGGCGCCGCGGCACGACCGCCTCAAACTGCACCTGCACGTCGTCGCTGATCGCCCGCAACTGCGCCTTCACGCGCGCAATGCCCGCCTCACCAATGATCGGGCGAACCGCGGGCTCAATCACCTCACGCTGGAGCCGCGACAATGTGTGCCGCACACGACTCATCGCCCCCGCGTCGACGACCGGTTCAATGTCCCAATCAATCTCATCGACCTGCGACAGTTTCTCCAGGGAACGGCGCATGCCGTTCATCTGCTTCTCGATGTCCCAATCGCCGCCCCCAGCGAGCCCCTGGAACTGAATCTCAGCGAACGCATCCTTAATCTCGCGCGCCTGACGCTTCAACGCCTGAATCTGCTTCTTCGCGTCAGCCCACGACTCTTTCCGCACCCGCGCGAGAACGTCGACCTCGACTTCCTCGCCGGACGCCTTGCGGGCCTCCTCCTTGACCTCGCGCTTCAAGGCCTCGCCGCGCAGCTTCGCGTCGACCTCGACAGGCGGCGCCTTCCGTTCAACCTCTTTCAGTTCACGCTTCAAGTCGCGGAGGAAGTCGTCAAGAACCGGCTGGCCCTTAATGCCAACCGCGCCTACAACGTGAACTCCAGCCATCGCTACTCTCCGATCGCTCTGAAAAGGACTTCGGGTGTGAACTCGGCAATCGTGTTCACGAGGAGCCTCGGCCCCGTCTGCCGTACCGGCAGGTCATACTCGGGTGCTTTACCACCCAGCCCGTTGATGAGGGCTCTCAGCGCGTCGTACACAGCGATCGTCGCGCGACTTGTTTCCGTGAACCCAACCAGGCGGCCATCCCCGCCAAGCGCCGCATCGAACAGTCGCGCCTGCGGATTCCGGAACTGCTGCTCGATACAGACGCGAGCGTGGCGGGGGCAGACTCGGCCAGTCCAGACATCCCCAAGTCGGATGCCCGCGAACTGTGCCAAGTCCGCCTCCACCGCGTCGCCATACTCGGCTACATAGCCCGCTACTCGCCGGATTCCCCCAACGCGCGGGCGTAGTGCAGGTACAGCGTCACGTACGTCGGGGTGCGCTTCGACAGCGGCACCGACACGCGCCACGCCTCGAACTCATCCCGGCTGACGAAGAACTCCGGTGCGAACTCCGCGATGCGCTTCATGAGCGCCGTGTTCTCCTCAATCGACGCTTCCGCGCCCTCAGCCAGCGACTCCAGCGCAGCAATCGACCCGATGATGTCGTACTGCACGTGGTCAGGCAGAGCCAGCGGAGCGATGAGCTCGGGAATCTCCTCCACGATGCGATCCCACTCGGCCTCCAACTTAGCCTCGTCGAGAACCGCGTCCGCCGTCTTCTTGACCGTACCGGCCTTCGCCGCCATTTCCTGTCTCCTTTATCCGGGGTGAGGGTTAGTCGTTGGTCGCGGGAGCGCTCGTGCGCAGCCAGCCGCCGTAGAACTCCAGGCGCGCCGCGAGGCCGTCCGCCGTGACGTTCGGGTCGGACAGAATCGAGATCGACAGCGGCACCTCGAAGAAGTTCTCCGGGTTGATGCTCGGCGCGTCGCCGAGGGTCGTCTGCGTGTTCGGCGCGTAGATGAGCATGGAGCCGGTCGTGTCCTGCATGAGCACAACGATCTGGCCCTCCGTCGCGCGCGTCGCGGCCGGGATGATGTAGCGGCCCTTAACCGGGTCGTGCTCACCACGGAACGCGAGGTCGAGCGTTTCCTTCGTCATCTGGAGCGCGTTGACGGTCATGCTCCACTGCTCGGCGGCGTACACGACGCGCACAGCGTCCGCGTACCACGTGTCGAGCTGGGACTTGTCGCCCCCGTCCTTCGAGAGCTCGACGGCGTTTTCCTTCGACGTGTGCCCAAGGTCAGTCCACCCAGCGGGGGCATCGGTGTTGAGCTTGAACGCGTCCAGCGGGTCGGCGGGGAGCGCAACGCCGCGGGGAGCGTAGAAGACGGTGCCGTGTCCCGGCACGATCAAAGCGGAATCGTTAGCGGCCATTGATCTTCCTCTCAGGTAGCCGTGCTATACGGCGGTCGTGTCTATTATGCCGCGCGCGAGCGCGAACGTCACTCGAAAAACGGTTCTTCCAGCGCAAGCAAGTCGAAACCACCGACCCACTGCTGCACCGGCTTACCAATCATCACCGTCGACGCGCCGGCAGACGCGACGAACGGAACCGACACACCCCGGAAACGAATACCTCCATGCCCGAGAACGTGCGTTGTCTGGCGCCACGTCTGCGCGACGCGGTACACCTCGTTAGCGAGCTCGAACGCGTCCCTATCGGTCAGCGCGAACACCCAAATCGTGACCTCGCAAGGCCACACGCCCTTCATGTTCTCCGGCGCTCCCACAGCGGTAACCTCGAACATCACGAACGGCAAGTCGTCGGCCGAGTTCTCCTCCAGGTCACGCGCCACCGTGACCCGCTCCGGCAGCCCATCACGCAGAGCCCGGTACACGAGCATGTCGAGCGCCGGCAGACTGTCCCCGAAGCGCGCCATCAGCTCGCCACCCGTCGGAGCGCCTTGTTCATCACTCGCTGCGGCTTACGGATCGCCTGCCACGTCTTCCCGTTACGGGTCATCGTCACCGCACCGTACTCGATCGACATGGCACCCGGGTCATCCGAGTACACCCAAAAGTCGTACACCTGCTTGTTCCGGCGCATCCGTGATGTCTTGCTCGACCGCATGCGTTTCTTCGTGTACTCCAAGCGGATCGAACGCATATACGCCTGAGTATCGGCGTGCTTCGCCGCTTCCGACTTCGCGGCGGCGTGCACACGCACCGCCAGCCGCTTGAACTCCGCCGACTCGGCAATCATCTCGGACACGAGGCCATTGAGCTCGTGCTCCTTCATCGTGATCTTCGCCATTACTGGCCTCCCGTCGAGATGCCCTTTTCGTCACGCCCGAACCGGTACAGGGTGACGCGCGCGTGCCGGACGCGCTCGAACCGGTGCGGCGGGCGGCCCTTTGGTGCGTGCGACGACTTCGCAACCTCACCCTCCGTCACGAACTCCCACCCGTCGAAGAATACGCGAGCGTTCACATCCCCCGGCCAATGGCGGGCGTACACGACGCGGAGGTTCTTCAACTGGAGGCCCCGCTCCAGGTACTCCTCCGCATCCGACCACGAGCGGGCATCATCAACGAACGCCGGCACCGGGATGACATCGCCATCCGGCACCAACTGTGACGCCCCGAACTCATCACGGACACGCTTGTAGTTCTGCACGTACACGACATGCGGAAGGTTCCGAAGCAACGTCACAGCACAGCCCTCCCCGTCATGTTCACGACCTGCATGTCCACCGTGCCGAACGTCACGCCGCGGCCACCCACGAGCGCTTCAATCTCCTCCGGCAAGAACGCGACATACCCGGACGCGACCTTCTGGCTCATCTGGTACTGGTACGTGCCGAGCTGTTCCCGATAGATGCCATCCGGGTTACGGAGCACACGCAACGCGACGTTCGACACGACGCGCTTGAACCCACGCTCGGACAACTGCTTCGTTTGGAGGCGGCGCTTCACGGCCACACCCCAACGGGAATCAATCTGGTCGATGATGTCACCAATGAGCACGTTCACCTTGTCCGGGTCGCCGAGCTCACCAACGTTCTCGCCAAGGAACCGCTCAGCCACATCATCGAACGTCATCTGCGGGTACCCATCCATGCGGGCTCCTTTCGATACGGGAGAGGGCGCGCGCCTGCAATAGACACGCGCCCTCCATGATCCGTTTCGGGTTAGGCGACCTTCGCCGTCACGAGCGCCGCGGGCGCCTTCAACAGCGGGATGAGCTCGCCCACCGCGCGAACCGCGTAGCCCTCAGGGTCTTCGTGGTGCGCGCCGGCGCAGAACACGCCAGGACGCTCCCCGGCCGAGATGCCGTACTTCGGGTTCTCCGACTCCAGGGTCGGAGCGAGGTGGGTGTAGCCGATCGAGGACGGGCCACCGAGCATCGCCGCCGCGTCGGGCAGGATGAGGATGGTGTTCTCGGGGATCAGCGAGCGCACAACGCCCGAGTAATCAACGACGGTGTTCGTGCGCGAGTCGAGCACGTTCACCTTCACGTTGTCCTCGGCGAACACCGAGAGGACATCCGCGGCCGAAACCGACGTGGGCAGGTCAGTGCCGCGGCGCAGCGCGGCCTGGATGATGGCGCCGTTACGCGCGAGGCTCGCGAGCGTCGCGGACGACACGAACATCTGACCCGCGCCACCGGTGAGGTCACGCCACTGGCGGACGTTCTCGACCGGGTTCGCGCCGGCCTGAGTCCAACGCTGACCACCCGTGAGGGTGACGGTGTTCGCGGCCGGGACGTTGAAATTGAGAACCTGCTCAACGCCGGTCTCGCTGATGTCCAGCGATCCCGTAGTGAGCAGTTCACTCACCATGATGCGCAGACGGTTCGCGATCGACGCGCCCAGCGCGCGGGCCTGAGTCTCCTGCCACGCGGCGATCTCCGACGGGCTCGGAGTGGAAACGAGGCTCATCTCGTCGGCGTGACGCGACTCGGCAGTCTTCACGACGCGACCCGTGATGCGCTGAGCGGCAGGGCCCTCAACGCCACGCGGAGCGGTCGTGTTGTAGCCGACGAGGCGCGTAGCCGTCGCGTTCGCGATGCCGGCAACCTGGTCGAGCGAGAACACTCGCGAGTTCGCCTCGACGGCCGGGAAGTACGCAGCGAGCGGGTCGGCCTGGAAAGCCACCTCGAACGCGGCGCGGGCGATACCGGTGAGTTCGGCAGCGGTGCGGTAGTCAGAGATGTACGTCATGTTTCAAGCCCCTTACTTGATGAAAACGAAGTCGCCGGTGGTGGGGGTCTTCGAGTCGATAACCCGCTGCTCCGCGACCGGGAGGTAGGCAGGAACGATCGTTTCGCGGATGCTGACCGAAATCTGCACCGCGCCGCTCATGCCAGGCTTAACCGACACACCGGGGATGTCGGAGATGAACCCGGCAAGCGTGTCACCCTTCGCCCACAGCACGTAGTACCCATCGTTGTTCTTAGTAAGCGCGACGCCCGAAGGGATCACGCCACCAAACGCTTCCGCGACTCCCGGCCAAAGCGCGAGCTGAATCTCTCCCTCGATGTTCTCGCCATTGTCTCCTCGGGTGCGGCGCCAGCGCTCATCGACGCGCGAGCCGCCCTCAGACTGGAACTGGTAGTTGATAGCCATTAGTTCGTTTCCTTCCGGCCCATCAGTCGGTCTTTCTCCGCCTGCTTCGCGTCCGCGACGTTCCCGGCAGAACCGCCCTTCGGGATGTCGCCGCCAGCGGCGTTGAACGCACGCATCGCGTTCACGGGAGCGCCCGCGCGCGTGTCGAAGAATGCATCCACGAGCTCAGCATCTACCTTGCCGTTGCTCACGAACGCTGAAAGGTTCAGGCCGGGGCGAAGTCGCTCGAACTGCTCATCCGTCCAGCCGCCGCGGCGCTGCAACTCCATGCCCGCCGCGACCTGCAAGCCCTCCGCCAGTCCCGCCTCGCGCGCTTCCGACTGGGCCTGCTCGATCTTATCAGCCGAAACGGCCTCCGCGGCATCAAGCTGCTGCTGCAACTGCTTCATCCGGGATTCCGCCTTTCGCTTGTGGTACTTATGGTACGCGGCCTGCTCTTCAATTGTCATGTCATTGATCGACGTTTCGAGAGGGAAACCGTTCGGCCCCATCTGTCGGTCGTCCGGCGCGACATCCGTGTCGTCGTCCGGTTCCGGCGCGGTACTCGCGACGGATTCAGTGGCTCCCGTCAAGACGGCCGGATCAATCGGCTCGCCGTTCACGGTCGCGTTCTCTCCAATGGTGCCCATTTACTCGCTCCCCTTATCGCTGGCCCGCGCCAAGACGGCCGCGGTCGATCCCAAGTCTACAAACGCCTGCACGTCTTTCGCGGAACCGCCCATGCGCGCGCGTTCCCGTGCGATCTTCTGCACTTCCTTCCACGTCGAGCCCTCGGGCAGGTCGCCCTTGCGCGCCCAGTCCGGCACCTGCGACCCGGACGTGAGAACGGGCCCGCGCTCGGAGTGCAGCACCTCCATCACGCGCACCTTCGACAGGAGGAACGAGTCAGTGCCGGCAACCTCCTTGACCGCGGCGCCCCCATCCGGGCGCAACGTCACCTCCGTGCCGTACACCGCGTCCAGCACCTCACGGAAGTCACGCTGATTCAAGCGAATGCCCGGGTCGCCCTTCCCGCCAATGTCGCCCACGATGGGGGCTTCCGTGCAAACGCAACGATCGTGCAACGGCTGGAGGTTATGCGCCTTATACACCTGCGTAGCGGCCACGAAGCAAAGACCGCACGGGCCCGTCCGAGACAGCTCCGGGTGCAGCACACGCCGGTAGTAGGTGACACCCGCGCGTCGCCGCGCTCGGCGCGCCTCATCACGCTTCGCGAGCGCGACATCCTCACGCGCCAGTTTCGCGACCTCGCCCACGAGCCCGTCATGGTCATGCTCGATGAGCTCGATCGCTCCCGCCTTCGTCGCCATGTCGCGCGCGATCTTCACCTGATCGCCGCCGCCCTGAGCCTCAGCAACACGCGCCGCCGTGCTCACGCGATCCCAGACCGTGAACGGGTCGACCCCGTACCGCGGGTAGTCCACCGACACCGGATACGCGCTCAACGAGCCGCCGGCAATGTCCAAGAACCGAGACTGCGCCGCCTGCTCCATCATGCGCGCCTGCCGCTGAGCCGCCGCCACGAGAATCACCGACCGCGCCGCCGCGGCCGCCGCCGACTGGCCCTTATGCACATCCGCCTGACCCCACACCCCGAGGAGCGCGAGAATCAAACGAACCAGAAGCGACCGCTGCCGGCGTTCAGCGGCAATCGAGTCGCGCGCGAGACGGTCAACGTCAGACAGCGTCGCCACTAGTCACCTCCAACGCGCCGAGCGCGAACGCTTCCTCCTCGCGCTCATTCCGGGCGCGGATACGCTCAGACGGGGTCATCTGGAACACGTGCTCATCCACCCAACGCTGAGTCGCGCCGCCCTGACGCGCCTGAGCCGCCGCCGAACCCATCTCCTGCAACGAGGGGCGCTTCAACGGCGCCCAAATGCACTCGATGCGGGTCACGTCCGACCGCACCCGGTCACCAACCGACTCGAACGCGAGCGCCTGCGCGTACGCGAGCCCAATCTCCGCGGTCGCGTTCATGTCGGACACGTTCGAGTTCAGCATGTCCGCGGCGAGCGACGCGCCCTCCGCCGAGTTATTCGCCGAATCGGACGACAGCATGTAGTACGGGGTCGCGGAGAACGCGGCGAGCTTCTTGATGTCGTCGTCGCGAATCTCCTTGATCGGGCGCGGGTCGACCGGCGAGAACTCGTGCAGACGACCACCCTCCGGGAGCCGCCACAACGCCGCGGGGCCGAGCTTGAAAATCTCCGAATACCGAACAGCCTGACCCGCGCGCCCGAACGGGTCGTCATCCGGGTACACCTCAGGCAGGTCAGCGGAGATAGCCGCCTGCCGGAACGCCTGCGTGACCTCCATCTGCATGAGCTGGAGCGTCGTGTAGTTGATGCGGTCGATCGTGTCGATGTGCCGCTCCCACACGCCGAACCCGGACGGGGTAGAAACGGGCACGACAGGCACCTCCGACCAGCCGGTCACAATCTCCGTCTGCCCATCGAACGAGCGCCACTCCCACTCGGTGCGGGGTCGCCATCCACCCATGCCCTCCAAGTCGGTCGGGATGGTGGAGCGCTCACCCACCTGCATCTGCGCAACACGAACCCGAACGCGGCCGTCCTCGTCGCGGCGCCAGAACCGGACGATGTCGTAGCCGCTCTCCTCCTCGTAGCCCACCTCGACCGCGGCATCCGCGAGCCACGGGCGGCGGCGATCCTCACGCACCGCGACCGTGCCCCCATTCGCGGTACGGAAAACGGGGAACTGGCCCGGTTCCGGCCAGTCAACGATGATGTACGCCCGCCCGAAGTCCGCTACGTCGTTGAACAGGCCCGACTGGCGCGACGGCATGTGCGACGCGCGCCACAAGTCGTAGGCGCGAGCATCACCGTCAATGTCGCCGTCATCCGCGGTGCGGAACCCGACAACGCGCTGCCGCGACGTGCGCGCGTCCCGCAGCAACTCGACCATGTGCAGGCGGCTCATGCGCGCGAAGCGGATATACGCCTCCTGCTGGGAAGCGTCCATGCCCTCCACAGGAAGCATCGCGGCACCGTCACGGTACCGGCGCAGACGATGAATGCGCGGCAGGCCCTCACCAAGCTCGGTGATGAGCTTCATGAGCAGCCACTCGTCAGAACCCGGCTGAGAATCGTCGAAAGCCATAAAACGTCACCTATCCCCGAACGTACATCGGAACGAACCGTGACCGCTTCCGCGACGACTCGGCGGCGCCAGCCAAGAACCGAGCCCGCGCTTCCCAAGCGAGCACGCTCGCCATCGCGGCGTCAATCTTCTTCGGCGAGTTCTTCGACTCCTTACCGATCGAGCGGCCAGAACGGCGCTCCCACGACCGAGCATTCAGGAAATGGCGGCGCAACTGTAGATCAATCGGCACAACCTCGCCCCGTTCGTCTCGGCGGTCGGAAAAAATCACACGCTCCAAGCGTATATCAGTCTCCAAACGTTCCACAGCAGGAGCGATATACGAATCGTGCTTCGTCCAGAACTTCACCGCATCCTTGCCGGCCTTCAACCGCAGCCCATCGCCGAGGTCACGCTCCCACGCATCCACGTAATCCTGCCAATACGGGGGATCGGCGAAGAACGCGACCACGTCGTAGTCCTCGAACGCGCCCCGCACCTCCTCATCGAACGCGCGCTGATCCACCGTCCACGTCAACGCCTCCGGCCCATCCGGGCATTCGTCGATCCGCAACGGCACAAGCAGACCATCCGACACCCGCACAGCCATGAGCGCGGTCGCATCGTTCGACACAGCCCCGTCGAAGCCGAGCGTGATCTGATCCCCCGGCTGGAGCTCACCCGAGCCCGCGCACCGCTCAATGAACGCCGGCTCCAGCCAGCCCTCGCGCGGCTTACCAATGTCGTTGAAAAAGAACCGCCGCGACGCGCCCACATCCGAGCGCGGGTCGAAAATCTGATTCAGGATCGCGTCCACATCGTTCCACTCCATCGCGTCCCCGTAGGACTCGATCAGCGCCTCACGGATACGCGCCTCACCCTCATCCGACGAATCCCGCATCTCCGCATCCGTCAACCGCGCATAGCGGTGATCGAACAAGAGCCGGGAACGGCGAGTCTTCCCCTCCTGAATCAAGCGCGCAGCCTCGAACGTGTCCTCCGCGATCGACCCGTCCCCGAGCGCGTACATCGTCGTCGTCTCCAGCATCCACTTCTGTTGATGCCCCTGAACGTTCTTCGCCATGTTCCGCGAGACCGTCGCGTACATGTTCCGCAGCGTCGGAGTCGTCATAAGGTGACTTTCATCGGCTACCGTAAAAGTCTCCAGCCCGCCATCCTTTGAAGCGTCCCCCGCGGTCGACGGGATGATCTTCCCGCCCTCCGGCAGGAGGATGCGGGTGAGTCCGGCATCCATGCCGTACGCCTTCAAATCCGCGAGCGGGCCTTCTGTGGTGTTCTGATGAACCGTGTCGTAGACGTTCCCGACCTGCCCCTCCTCCGTCGCCATGAGGCGCACAAGCGGCTTCTCCACGCCGCCACCCATCGGCTCGCCCTTCTCGTACGTGTACGTACGCCCAAGGAACGTGTACGTCTCCCCACCCTCAGCCCAGCCAACGAACCGGGCAGGGCCGAACGCCTCGAACAACGCGATATACGCAGCCAGACCCGACTTATTACAGCCCTTCGGCCGCGAGAAAAACGCCGAATCGTGCAGCCGGTACCCGCCCTCATCGAGCGCGTAACAGCGCACAATGAACCCCGTCAGCTCATCCCCGAACCGCACAAGGTCATTCCGGGCCGAACCCGACCCGCCAACCAGCACGAAATTCTCGATCCACCAAACCGCCAGCCAGCCCAGCGAGCGCCCAAACAGCAGCCCAGGCGCGTGAATCAGCGTGCGCGCCACTACTCACCCATGAGGCGCGCCTTGCGCGACCGCATATCCGTGACCGTCGCGCCCTCCGGGAACTCCGACTCCCCCGGCGCGTACTTCTCCGGCGCCACAATCTCCGCGCGCAAACGCATGCGATCCTCCGGGGTCGCCCCGAACTTCGCCGCGCGCAAACGCACCTCCGAAGCGAACTCCCAGCGGCCGTTCTTCCACATGTTGTGGTGAATCAGCGCCGTATCGAGCAAGAAATACCAGTCCGGCTCCGACAGCATCCGCGACGCTTGCGGGGAACGGCGCCACGCCTCCCACCAATCCCGCGTCATCGGATGCCACTGCTCACGCTTACCGCGAGCACCCTTCGCAGCCTCCTCCTCGTTCAGGAACGGAAGCGCGTTCTTCGGCAACGGAAACCCGCCGAGCTCATCCCCAGCCACAAGCTGAGTCATCTCCGGGCGCTTATTCCGCCGAATCGCGTCCTTCTTCGGTGCCGGGCCTCGACCAGCCATCTGCCACCACGTCCTTCCCGTATCAGGAACCTATGCGTAAGCAATCATGCCAGACCCGTACGCAC
>ERZ1031260.98-NODE-98-length-12263-cov-41.609027_pt1 | contig 12263 bp, 5 predicted proteins | sample MGYA00517287_ERZ1031260 | MGnify/ENA primary metagenome ERZ1031260 (study PRJEB33718, sample SAMN03159811) | human skin metagenome | collected 2014-02-25 | study: EMG produced TPA metagenomics assembly of the PRJNA266117 data set (Human skin bacterial metagenome and... | reverse complement strand
GAACTCGGCGTCCTGGTATCGGCATTTGGACGAAAGGGGCCGATCCTGGGGCCGGAATCAGCGAAAGTAGCCGGTTCTGAGGCCGGGCCCGACTCCAAATGCCGAGTTCACCACAAATGCCGATATCAGGATGCCCAATTGACCGGGAAATCGGCGCGAACTCGGCGTCCTGGTATCGGCATTTGGACGAAAGGGGCCGATCCTGGGGCCGGGACCAACTCCAAATGCCGATTTCACGACGCTGCGCCGACCCTGGTCACGCCCCCGCCCGACTCCAAATGCCGAGTTCACCACAAATGCCGATACCAGGATGCCCAATTGACCGAAAAATCGGCACGAACTCGGCGTCCTGGTATCGGCATTTGGGTTCGAAGGCGCGAACCGGGGCCGGAAGCGCGAAGGTGCGAACCGGGGCCAAGCGCGAGAGGGCGGGGGCCGGAAGCATGAGAGGGCGAGCCGGGGAAAAGGGGACCGGTGAAAGGACCAGCCCAGGCCCGAGCCCTACCCTTCGAAGCAGGCCGCGGCGCGGGCAGCGCGATCCCGGGCCTCTTCCACCGTGTCGCCGGTGGCCAGGATGAGGATGCCGTCATCGATGACCTGTACCCCGACCTCCTCGATCGACATCGCGGCGGCCAAGGCAGACCGGGAGAAGCCCGACCCGGAAGAACCGGAACCGGAAGACCCGGAAACACCAGCCCCGCGCATGAAGTGGGCGGCGCCGGGGCTGACCAGGGTGACGTCGATAGGCAGTTGCTCGGTGGCGCGCGCGTGGAGGTCGAATTGGTTGATGCGCTGCGTCGCGCGGGTGATCATGCCCAGCCGGCTGGGACGCGGGATGACCTGGGAGAAGTAGACGTCCTCGCCGTCGACGAACAGCTCGATGGTGTAAAGGCCGCAGCAGTCGAGCGACCCGGTGATGCGCGCGGCAATGGAGCGCGCGTTGTCCATCGCCGCTTCGCTGATGGGCGCGGGCTGCCAGGCCTCGACGAGGCGGCCGTCCTCGTGGCGAGTGCCGATCGGCTCACAGAACCACGTGGCCAACTTGCCGGTCGCGGGGTCCACGGAACGCGCGGTGAGGATGGTGATCTCCTGATCGACGGCCACGTAGCGCTCGACAACGCCGCCCTGCTCATCGCCCGTGGCATGCGCCGCACCCCACGCCTGGGTAAGGTCACCGGGGCCCCGAAGGACGGTGTGACCAGCGCCGTTGTTGGAGTGCCACGGTTTGAACACGCACGGGTATCCGATGCGCTCGGCCGCAGCCTCGAGCTCCGCCGGCGTGCGCACGAACTCGTGCTCGACGGTTGGCAGCCCCAGCTCCTGCGTCGCCTCCGTACGCACGGCCGCACGGTCCGCGGTTTTTTCGCACGCGCTTATCGACGGCACCACAACCGCCCCGGTCTCCCCCACCGCATCCCTGAGCACGCTGGTCGGCACGGAGGTGTCGGTGGTGATGATGGTGGAGGGCCGGAGGTCGTCGTTAAGCTCGATGCCCCCGATCGTTGGCTCTAGTCCAAGGTGGCGGTAGGAAACCGCCAGCTCCTGCGCGGCGATGCCGTTGCCGAGGATGAGCACGCGGCGATTTGAGTCCATGACCCCGGATTATCCCATATGGGGGCGGGTGCATGGCAAAGCGCTTGGCGGGGGTTTTGGGCGGCATCAACCGGAAGTGACCCAACCAGGAGCTTCTGCCATGCGTTGCTGGGCGCCGGGAAGGATCCACGTAATGCCTCCACGGGCTCCCACCCTGATACCGCGAGGGCTAGGTCGACGTCATCGGTCGTGCGCACCGGGGGCGCCGCGCGGTACTTCAGCTGGTGGATGTCCCGTGCGCGTGCGCCGATGAGCATGACCGAGGCGGGGTCAAAAAACCACATTGATCAGCGTACATCAGGAATAATGATTGATCATTAATCGTGATTGCGTCTCATCGGGCAGAGGCGTGGGAAAGTCCGCACCTCACTTGCCGAACCCCCAGGTCGCGTGTCAGCGGGCCCCCGCCCAATGCGGACTTCTTCACAGACGCCCGACAAAAAGAAGGCCGCCACCCCGCTATTCGGGGCGGCGGCCTTCACAACGCCTACCGCTCAGCGCCGCGGCCGAGGTGGCCGCGGCTGACGGAAGCTAGTTCTTCCCGCCGTAGGTGTTGCCGGAGGAACCCTTCAGCTGGACGTCCTGCACAGAGCTGCCGGTGTTGCCCGGGGTGCAGTTGTCGTAGATCAGGGTGCCAGCGAGGATGCCCGCAGCCAGCAGCACGAGTCCACCGGTGACCGTGGCCACGTCGGTGCCGAACTGCTTCAGCTGCGCGTCAATCTGCGCGACCTGCCCGGCAATCTGCGGGTTGAACACACCGAGCTGCTGCTGCAGCTGCGTGTTCGCCGACTGGATCTGGGCGCTCGCCTGAGCGACGACATCCGACAGGCCCGGGATCGCCATCTGGGTGGCCAGGCCGATCGGGATCAGGGCCAGCAGCGGCAGGCCGAAGCCGACGGAGGTGGCGATGCACTTGTTCCGCTCGTCATCGGTCAAGCCACGCTCGACGATGGTGATCTCGATCTTGCCAATCTGCTTGCCGTCGCCGTCGAGGACGCTCACGATGGCGTCGCCAAGCTTGGTGCCCTCAGGAACCGTGACAGAGACGTTGCCGTTCTTGTCCACGGTGACCTTGGAGCCCGGGATCTCCTTGCCGTCGGGGCCGACGAGCTTGCCAGTCTCGGCGCCGGTCGGGTTCTCCACCTTGCCGACGACCTTCGGCTGACCATCGCGCTTCACCGTGGTGTCGGTGCCGGCGACCACCTTTGTGGTCTTGGCGTCGCCGTCCTGACCGTTGCCCGGCTTGGAGTTCGGATCACGCGGGTCTGTACCAGCCTTGATCTCGTCGCCATCCTCGTAACCGTCACCGTCGGTGTCCTTGTTGAACGGGTTGGTACCGGCCTTGATCTCCTGCTCGTTGGTCACGCCGTCGCCGTCGAAGTCACCCTTCGGGTCGAAGATCGACTTGTCGTCCTGGCCGACGAGCTCGAACGTGGCCTCGCCGGTCACCGGGTCGGTGCCGCCCTTGAGGGTGATCGAGCCGGTCACGGTCGGGGTGCCAATGCCTTCGAACTGCTTCTTGAAGTCCTCCCAGGACGTGGTCCCGTTCGGGAACGTCTTGGTGAAGGAGTCCTGCAGCTGTTTCGCCGTCGGCGCGGTGCCGGTGATCTTGCCGTCGTTGTCGATGGTGAACGTCCAATCGCCAGCGTTGTCCGGCGTGGTCACCTCGACCTTGTTGAACGGCTTGGTCACCTTCTGACCCTCGAACGGATCCTTCGTGGTGCCCTTTTCGCCCGGCTTCACGTTGGTGGAGCCGTCGCCGTAGGACGGGGAGACGATGTTGACCTTGAGGTCGTTGCCGTCCTTGTCCTTAACGGACTTGCCGTCCTTGTCCTTGATAACCACGGTGGCCTCACCGGGGGTGGTACCGGACGGGACAGTCACCTTGATCGCGCCGGTCTCCGGGTCGATGACGACCGTGGAGCCTTCGATCTCGTTACCGTCCTTGTCCAGGAGGGTACCGGTGTAACCGCCATTCTCCTGCGGGTTATCGATGCGGCCGACCACGTGCTCCTTGCCATCAGCCGGGAGATCCGGCGTGGTGGCGGTGGAGGTGTGCGAACCGTTGTCGTCGCGGTTCTTATCGTGGCCGTTGACCGGCACCTCAACCGTGATCTCACCGTTCGGCAGATCCGGGTCGGTGATGGTCACCGTGATCGGGCCATCGACGCCCTTGCCCGGGGTGACATTGACCTCACCGGTCTCCGGATCGATGGTGACAGTGACGTCGTTGCCGTCCTCATCCTTGGCAGAGACCTTGGTGTCATCGTCCTTGTTCTTCACGACGATGCCGGTCGGCTGCTCCTTGTCCGTCGGATCAACCGGGTTGACGTTGTCCGTGTTCACCTTGGTGCCGTTGTCGTTGCGGCCCTCTTCGTGGCCGTTGACCGGCACCTTGACCTCAACAGAGCCGTTGGGCAGATCCGGGTCGGTGATGGTCACCGTGATCGGGCCATCAACGTTCTCGCCCGGGGTGACCTTAACCTCCCCGGTCTTCTCGTCGATCGTGACCTTGACGTCGTTGCCGTCCTCATCCTTGGCAGTGACCGTGGTGTCGCCATCCGCATTCTTGACGACGATGCCTGTGCCCTGCGACTCGTCCGTCGGATCAACCGGAGTCACCTTGTCCTGGTCAACCTCGGTCGTGCCCTGAGTCGGTGTGTCCGAGTTGTTATCGTCACGGTTTTCCTCGTGGCCGTTGACTGGGACCTTGACATCAACGGAGCCGTTCGGCAGATCCGGATCGGTGATGGTTACCGTGATCGGGCCGTCGACGTTCTCGCCCGGGGTGACCTTGACCTCGCCGGTCTCCGGATCGACGGTGACCTGAACGTCCTTGCCGTCCTCGTCCTTCGCAGTGACCTTGGTGTCGTCGTCCTTATTCTTCACGACGATACCGGTGCCCTGCTCATCATCCGTCGGATCAACCGGCGTCACCTTGTCGGTGATGACCGTGGTCGGGTTGTCGTTGCGGTCCTTCTCGTGGCCCTCAACCGGCACCTCGACCTCGTACTTGCCGTTGGGCAGGTTCGGGTCGGTCACGGTCACGGTAATCGGACCGTCGACGTTCTCGCCCGGGGTGACCTTGATCTCCCTGCTCTTCTCGTCGATGGTGACCTTGATGTCCTTGCCGTCCTCGTCCGTAGCGGTGACCTTGGTGTCATCGCTCGGGTTCTTGACGACGAGGCCCGTTCCCTGCTCCTCATCCGTCGGCTTCACCGTCTCCGGCTCGCCCTCGACCGAGATGACGATCGGGACGATGACCGGGGTGCTGGTGGTCGGGGTCGCCGGAACCAGCGTTGCAGCCGGGACCGTAGTCGTCGGGCCAGTCGTGGTGGTGATCGGCGAGGCAGGAACCAGCGTTGCAGCCGGGACCGTAGTCGTCGGGCCAGTCGTGGTGGTGATCGGCGAGGCAGGAACCAGCGTTGCAGCCGGGACCGTAGTCGTCGGACCAGTCGTGGTAGTGATTGGCGATGCCGGCACAAGTGTCGCAGCAGGAATAGTCGTCGTCGGGCCGGTCGTAGTCGGCGCTGCCGGCTTGGTCGGTGACACCGAGGTTGCCGGAACGAGGGTCTTCGCCGGGATCGAGTTCTTGTTCTTCGGATCCGAACCAGCCTTCTTCTCGTCCTCATCCGAGACTCCGTCACCGTCATCGTCGGTATCGGTGACATCCGGGGTGCCGTCACCATCGGTGTCACGCTGGACGGTGACGGTGACCTGCTGCTTCGTCTCGTTACCAGACGGATCGGTCACCACAACCGTAAACGAGACCTCACGCTCTTCCTCGGTCTTGCCCCAGTCATCGATCTTCGGCAACGCACCAGTGATCACACCAGTCTTCTCGTCGATCTTCAGACCCTCCGGCAGATCACCCGAGGTAAACTTCGAACCCTCCTCATCCGACTTCACCGTCACCGGCTCAATCGGGGTCGAGTCGTTACCCTCAACAACGGTCTGCCCGTTGTTATCAACCGTGACCTTCGGGGCGGTGGTATCAACCACCGTCACCTTCACATCCACAGTCTCGGAAGACTTATCCGGGTACGTCACTTTTACCGTCGCAGGCGCATCACCCGTCGACGAGGTCTCCGGAGCCTTCTCCCAGGTGTAGGTCGTGCCCTCCGGCAGATCATCGGTGTTACCGATCGACTTCTTCGGATCAACCTTGTCGGCCGGGGTGTTCTTTTCCACTTCCTGCGGGGTCTCCGCCGCTACCGGGGTGTACTTCGAGGCATCCTTGAAGTCCTTACCGTCCTTCGGATCCGTCCCGTCCGTCTTCTCCTGCTCATCCGGCACACCATCCCCGTCATCATCGGTGTCCGTCTTGTCCGGGGTGCCGTCCTTATCGGTGTCGCGCTCAACGGTGACGGTTACCTGCTGCTTGGTTTCGTTGCCCGACGTATCCTTGACCACAACCGTGAACGTGAGCTCACGCTCCTCCTCGTCCTTGCCCCAGTCACCGATCTCCGGGGAACCAGTGATCTCTCCAGTCTCCGGATCGAGTTCAAGGCCATCCGGGAGGTTCGGCGCGGAGAAGGTCGACCCTTCTTCGTTCGACTTCACCGTGATCGTCTCGATCGGCTTGTGCTCGATGACCGTCTGACCGTTGCCGTCAACCGTGACCGTCGGCGGCGTGGTGTCCTGAACCGTAATTGTGATGTCGACGCGTTCCTGCGTACCGTCCGGGTAGGTCACCACAACGGTCGCGGGCTGGTTGCCGAGCGTTGCCGTATCCGGCTCATCCAGCCAGTCGAAGGTGGTGCCCTGGGGAAGGTCGTCGACGTTGGCGATGGCGGTCTTCGCCTCGGGGACTGTGCCGTTCTTCTCGACGGTCAGATCCTCACCCTTAGGCGTGTACTCATCGTCCTGGCCCTTGACGCGGATGGATACAGGGACGTCCTCGGTAGAACCGTCCGGGTAGGTTACACGGACAGCGTTATCGAAGGTGCCTGGTGCCTCGGTGCTGGGCGGGACAACCCATTCGTACTTCGTGTCCTTGGGCAGCTTATCCGTGTTCGTGATCACGTCGGCCGCGTCCGGGACCTCCGCGTTCTTGTCCAACACCTGGTTCTCTGCCGCAGGCTCATACGCGTCAGCCTGCGAGTTCACGTGAACGTTTGCGTACACGGTCTCGACGGAGTCGTCATCGTAGGTGACCTTCACCGGGATCTGGTAATCGCCCCACTTCTCGGCGGAATCGACCGTGATCTTTCCGTCGTTAGCGACCTGAACATTCTTAAAGACATCCCTGTTCAGCAGACCATCCTTGTACTTCGGGAGGGCCTTGGTGTCGATCGCGAACGTTGCATTCGGGGCGGTGTTCAGAGGATCGCCGTTAGCATCCGTCCAGGACGGTGCAGGAACCTCGAACGACTTCTTGGAGTCGGTCATTTTCGGCGCGTACTCAGGCTCGTACTTGTCCGAGTCGTTCGGGATCGGCTCGAACTCCGCCAGGGCGAGATCGCGGGTGCCGTCTTCGTAGACGACCATGACTGGCACCTGAATGTTCTTCTCCCCGCCGCGTACGGATGCAGGAAGGGTGACCACGCCGTTTTCATCAACCTGCGCGCCCTCCGGAGCACTCGGTGCCAGCTCATAGCGGGCCACCGGAACGTTCTGGCGGGCAACCTCAGCCCCAGTGATGCCGTTCTTCTCTTCAAAGAACACCGGTTCACTGGACTTGGAGGAATTAGCTGGCACCACGTTCGGGTAGAGCGGCTTGTACTTCGCGGCCTGGCCCGCGGAGACTATGAAGGAGTCAGAAGCACGCACGTCGGCGCCGACAAACAGGTACGCGGTGTACAGGTCGCCGTCCTCAGCGCCGGCCGGGATCTTCATGTTCGCGTTCGCTTCATCGCCGCAGTTGAGCACCGGCGTACCTTCAGCATCGGCAGGGTTGGTCAACGGGTTGCGCCCGTTCATGACCGGTTCGCCATTCGTGTCGACCACGACGGTGTTGCCGTTCGTATCGGTCCGGGTCCACACGATGCGGGTCTCTTGGAGGGGCACGGTGCCGTCGATAAGCAGCTCAGCGGTATCACCGGGCATAGCCGGGTACGCGAACTCGTCGAAGTTCTTGATGAAGAGCTGGATGTTCGACTCGTACGGCGTTGACTGGATGGCGAAGTTCTCGTTAATCACCGCACCGTCAAGGCGGGACGGCACAACCGTCGGGCGCCAGTTGCTGGCACCCGCGGCGTTGTCGAACTCGGGGTTGACGAAGCCGGAGGCCGCCTGCATGAGCACGCCGTTCGAATCCTCCACCCACATGTAAATGTTGCGGGTGGTGTCTGCGAACTTACGGCCTTCAGTCTCGATACCGTCGATCGAGTACTTACCCTCTTCATCCGTGGTGGCAACGTAGGTTTTCTCGAGCCACTCCGGGTGCTGCTGCAGCAGCTCGCGGGTAACACGGGTGCGATTCTCGGCCTTCTCCTTCGACACAGCGGCGAGACCCGCCACACCGTCCTCCGTGAGAGTGGTGAGGAAGACTTTGTATCCCTCCGCCGCTACGTCTCGGCCGTACCTACCATCCTGGAAGGAGGGTCCGGTCATGCCGTTCGACGCGTCCGCACCCTGGCCGCCTTCGAGCCAGACGCGACCACCCACGCGGTTCTTGCCGGTGTTGAAGCCCGCGCCGTAGCCAACATATGGCATCTCGACGACGTCTTTGGCCTTCATGTAGTTCTTGTTGTTGTTTTCGACGTCGATAGGCAGCTCAGCCATCCAGCGGTCGACTTTTTGCTGGTTAGTGCCGATGAGCTGGAATTGGCCGGTGTTGCGGGTGCCGCCCAACGAGGTGCGGAAGTACGGGCGGATACCGTCACCAGCACGCACCGGGTACATCATGTTGCCCGAGGTGGTGTTCACCGTCGGCTCAACCCACACGCGGTAGTACTGATCGTTGTACGCGCCGAAGACGTGGTGGTTGCCCTGGTTGTCGTAGAAGCCGTCACGCAGATCGAATGCGTAGGAGCCCGCGCCACCCGCACCGGAAAGATCAGGATCGATCTCGTGAGTTTCGGTGACGTAGATCGGGGATAGCACACCGGTGGCAGAGCGCCACTGCATGTAGACCTTGGTCCCGTCGGGGACAGCCACCTTGCTCACGGTCGTGCCGTTTGTAATCGTGCCATACCCACCAATGAACACGTGGCCGGACAGGGTGTTCTTCGCGTTGGTAGTGCCGAGACCGTTGCGAATGTACTTGTTGGCAATTGCATCCGCTTCAACAGCGTTGCGCAGATCCGCGTTGGAGCCGTAGGTGTACTCATTTTCCGGGCTCGGAGTCTGGCAGTTCGGATCGACGTTGTAAGGCAGCGCCGGGTTGTTCTTCTGCTCCACGACACCAGACTCGGCAGCAAAGGCAACCGGCTGCGCGAACGGCGCAACCAAGGCGAATGAAAGTGCCGCAGCGGCGATCGACGTGCCGCGTCGGCGGGTGTTGTAACTCTTCATCAATTTCCCTCCAGGGAATATTCAAGGTTGCATACTGCTCCGCCCCATCTAGTGGCAGGCATAGATATGCCCAAAACGGAGCGAACAACTCAACCGTAAATAAAAGTCACAGGCGTCGCAAGGGTGAGAATTAGCTAGCAACAGGGTTCCAGCAATGCGTTTTGCCAAGATTTAATCGCAAATCATTCGGTTTACCTGCATTTTTGCACCAATACAGAACCTTAAGAAGTTGACGAATCACGGAGCTGACGACAACCCGCCGCTGAATTACGTCACCCGTTCGTGCACACTTGTTTATTAAGACAGGTCAGTGACACAAAAGGACACACAAATAAGTCAAGAGCACACCGCTTATCGACGGCTCCGTCGCCACCAACACCCAGCCCTCAACCGCAATGTGTAATTTGTCACTATTACCCGAAATCCGGTTGGCTGAGAAATTTATGAGGGTGGTGGGGACGGAGTCGTCGATAAGCGAAAATGCCCGAAGGCCGCCACCCAGCGAACTGGGTGACGGCCTTTTAGTGAGCCGTGGGGGCTACTGGGTCGGGGTCGTGGTGGTAGTGGTAGTGGTAGTGGTCGGGGTCGGGGTCGTGGTGGTGGTCGGCGCCGCCTTGGAGGTGGTCAGCTTGCCGGTCGTCTCGCGGGGCTTGTAGACCTTCCCGGAGGAGCCCTCCAGCTTCATGTCGGAGCTCATGAGCTTGGAGTCCTCGGGGCCACAGGCCTCGTAGATGATCGTGCCGGACAGGATGCCAGCCGCGAGGAGTGCCAGACCAGCACCGACGGTGGCCAGGTCGAGACCGAACGCACGCAGGCGGGCGTTGATCTCGGCGACCTGGACCGCGGTCTCCGGGTTGAAGATGCCGATCTGCTGCTGGATGTTCGCGTTCGCACGCTCGATCTGCAGGGAGACCTGCTCCACAACCGGGGTCAGACCCGGGATTGCCATCTGGGTGGCCAGGCCAATCGGGATCAGCGCGATCAGCGGGATACCCAGGCCAACGGAAGCCGCGAAAGCCCCACCCTCCGCATACGCGGTGAGTGGGGCTTCGGGCTAGGGATGAAGCGTTACTTCTTCATCTCCTTTTCTTCCTTGTCCACCTTGAGGTAGGTGCGGCCGGAAGAGCCCTTGAGCTCCGCGTCCTTCAGCGTGGCGTTGGAGCTGCCGCCGCCGGGGGTGCAGTTGTCGTAGATGATCGTGCCAGCGAGGATGCCAGCGGCGAGAAGTACGACGCCCGCACCGACGGTGGCAACATCCAGGCCGAACTGGCGCAACTGCGCGTCAACCTGCGCGACCTGTGCGGCCATCTGCGGGTTGAAGATGCCGAACTGCTGCTGGATGCGGCTGTTCGCGGCCTGGATCTGGGCGGAGACCTGCTCCACAACCGGGGTCAGGCCCGGGATCGCGATCTGCGTCGCCAGACCCAGCGGAATCAGCGCCAGGAGTGGCAGGCCGAAGCCGATGGAGGTGGCGATGCAACGGTTGCGCTCGTCATCCGTCAGGCCGGCGGTCTTGCCGGACTCGATTGTGACCTCGGTCTTGTTGCCGTCTTGGTCCTCGACCGTGATCTTCTTGCCGGTCTCGAGCTTGGTGCCCTCCGGAACCTTGACGGACCACTTGCCGTCGTCACCAACCTTCACGGTGACCTTCTTGCCATCCGGGAAGGTGACGGTGAGCGTCTCGCCCGGGCGACCTTCGCCGGTGATCTGCTTGTCGGTGTCCTTCACCGGGTTGACCTTCGGTGCCGTGCCGTCAGTGACCGTGGTGTCGGTCTTGTTGCCGTCACCGTCGGTGACCGTAATGGTCTTGCCGGTCTCGAGCTTGGTGCCCTCCGGAACCTTGACGGTCCACTCGCCATTCTTGTCCGTGGTGGTCTCGACCGTCTTGCCGTCCGGGAACGTGACGACGATCTTCTCACCCGGGCGGTCACCCTTACCCTTGATCTCCTTATCGGTGTCCTTGACCGGGTTCACCGTCGGAGCAGTGGTGTCGTTCTGGTTCTGGCCGCTCTCGATCTTGGTCGGGTCGGTGCCCTCCTTGATCTCCTGCTCGTTGGTCTTGCCGTCGCCGTCGATGTCGCCGGTCGGATCCAGGATGGACTTGCCGTCCTTATCCACGAGGTTGAAGCCAGCCTTGGCATCGTCCTTAGAGCCGTCGTTGTAGACGAACTCGACATCAATCTCCGGCTTCGCAAACGGCGTCAGCTTCTCCACGACCTCAGCCCAGGTCTTCGGGTTCTCCGGGAAGAACTTCTTGAACTCTTCCGCGACCTGCTCCGTCGTCGGAGCGGTCACCTTGAGCACACCGCTTGCCGACGGCTCCGTCACCACCTCAACGGTCCAATTCGTCGCCGTCCCCGGAACCGTGACGTTGACCTCCTTGACCGGCACATCCTTGACATCGCCGAACGGGTTGACCGTCTCCTCGGTCTCACCGACCTTGACGTCCTTCGGGTCGCCGTACTTGGGCTCGTACTTCGCGGCGTCGGAGTCCTTGTTGATGACGTTGGCCGGGACCTCACCGATCTTGTTGCCCTCGCCGTCGGTGACAACAACCTTGGCCTCCTGCGGGTTGGTGCCCTCCGGCACGGTCACCTTGATCTCACCCTCCGGGGTGATCTCAACCTTGGAGCCCGGGATCTCCTTCCCCTCCTGGCCAATGAGCTTGCCCTGCTCATCGCCGCGGGGGTCCTTAACCGTGCCAACAGTGTGCGGCTTGTTGTCGTTCGGGACGTTCGAGTTCTCACCCTGGACGGTCGGACCGGTGATCTTGACATCAATCTTGCCGATCTCCTGGTCCTTGCCGTCCTTGTCCTTTCCGGTGACGACAACCACCGCATCCTGCGGATCGGTGCCCTTCGGCACGGTCACCTTGATCTCGCCGGTCTTCGGATCGATCTCAACCTTGGAGCCCGGAATCTCCTTGCCGTCCTTGCCGATGAGTTTGCCCTGCTCATCGCCGCGCGGGTTCTCAACCTTGCCAACGGTGGTCGGCTCATTGGTGTTCGGGACCTCGGTGTTCTCACCCGGAACGACCTTTGGGTCCTTCGCCGGGGTCTGCGTGGTCGTCGTGGTGGACGACGGAGCCGGGGTCGCCGAGGTAGACGACGGAGCCGGGGTCGCCGAGGTAGACGACGGAGCCGGAGCCGGCGCGGTGGACGACGGAGCCGGAGCCGGCGCGGTAGACGACGGAGCCGGAGCCGGCGCGGTAG
>ERZ1031260.97-NODE-97-length-12331-cov-40.073721_pt1 | contig 12331 bp, 13 predicted proteins | sample MGYA00517287_ERZ1031260 | MGnify/ENA primary metagenome ERZ1031260 (study PRJEB33718, sample SAMN03159811) | human skin metagenome | collected 2014-02-25 | study: EMG produced TPA metagenomics assembly of the PRJNA266117 data set (Human skin bacterial metagenome... | reverse complement strand
GTGGTGCGCATCTTCCGCGACTACGGCTACCGCCGCCTGCGCAACCGCGCGCGCCTGAAGTTCCTGGTGGCCGAGTGGGGCGTGGAGAAGTTCCGCCGCATCCTAGAGGAGGACTACCTCGGCTACAAGCTTCCGGACGGCCCCCACGCGCCCAACAACCTCGTGGACCGCGACCACATCGGCGTCCACGAACAAAAGGACGGCAACTTCTACATCGGCGTGAAGCCCACCCTGGGGCACATGTCCGGCGAGCAGCTCATCGCCCTGGCGGATCTCGTGGAGTCCCACGGCCTCACCGACCTGCGCTTCACGCCGTTCAAGGAGCTGTTGGTGCTGAACGTGCAGCCGGAGGTCGTCGATACGCTGCAGGCGGAGCTTGAGCAGATGGGCCTGTACTCGAAGCCGAGCGAGTTCCGCCGCGGGCTGCTCAGCTGCACCGGGCTCGAGTATTGCAAGCTGGCGCACGTGACCACCAAGTCGCGGGCTATCGAGCTTGCCGACGAACTGGAGGAACGCTTCGGCGACCTCGACTCGCCCATCACCATCTCGCTCAACGGCTGCCCGAACTCGTGCGCCCGCTTCCAGGTTTCGGACATCGGCCTGAAGGGCCAGATGGTGGCCGGGCCGGACGGCGAGAAGGTCGAGGGCTTCCAGGTGCACCTGGGCGGCACGATCGGCGAGGGCGCCAACTTCGGCCGCAAGCTGCGCGGGCACAAGGTGCTTTCCTCCGAGCTCAGCGACTACGTGGGGCGCCTCGTGCAGCACTACGTGGACGAGCGCGAGGACGGCGAGACATTCCGTGCCTGGGTCCAGCGCGCGGAGGAGGAGAGCCTGCGATGAGCTTCCGCCGCGAACCGAACCCGAACCGCAACTTCCCCTCCTACTGCCCTTACTGCGGCGGCGAGGAGCTGTGGCCGAACGAGGAGACCGACTTCGCGTGGAAGTGCGGCGAGTGCCTGCGCGTGTTCGAGGTGAAGTTCCACGGCCAGGACGACCCGGGCCGCGCCCCTGAACCGGCGCGCTCTACCCCCGATGCCCTGCAGGCATCCCTGGCACGGCACGGACACGACACGAACTTGGAGCGCGTGCTGCGCGAAACCGCGGCCGATCCGCGACACTAGTTGGGTTATGAACATGCAGATTTTGAGTTTCAAAGACCCGGGCATAAGCCCGGAAGGGCCAAAGGAGACGGCGCCGCTCGCGCCCGAGATCGCACAGAAGAACGCGGAGCTCGTGGAGACGTGGGCTGAGAAGCTTTACGACGCCTCCGCCCAGGACATCCTCGAATGGGCCCACGAGCACGCGCCGGGGCCGCTTGTGGTGACCCTGTCCATGGAAAACACCGTGCTCGCGGAGCTGGCGCAGCGCCATCTGCCGGGCGCTGACTTCCTCTTCCTGGACACCGAGTACCACTTCCCGGAGACCCTCGAGGTGGCCGACGCGGTGGAGCAGCGCTACCCGGCTCACCGCCTGGTGCGCGCCAAGGCGATCCTGAGCCGGCCCGAGCAGGACCGCGTCTACGGGCCCTCGCTGTACCTGCGGGACCCCTCCTCCTGCTGCCGCATGCGCAAGGTGGAGCCGCTGGCGGTGCACATGAGCCCCTACGCCGGCTGGATCACGGGGCTTCGGCGTGCCGACGGTCCGACCCGCGCCCAGGCCCCAGCCTTGAGCCTGGACGCCACGGGCCGGCTGAAGATCTCCCCGCTGGTGACGTGGTCGCTGGAGGAAACTGAGGCGTTCGAGGAAAACAATGGCCTGATCATCCACCCGCTGACCCGGCAGGGCTACCCGTCGATCGGGTGCGCGACCTGCACCCAGCCGGTGGCGGAAGGCGAGGACCCGCGCGCTGGGCGTTGGGCGTTTGCACAGAAAACGGAGTGTGGTTTGCATGAGTGAGTTGTCCCCCCACCTGAAGGACCTGGAAAACGAGTCGATCCACATCATCCGTGAGGTCGCCGGGCAGTTTGACAAGGTCGGCCTGCTGTTTTCCGGCGGCAAGGACTCGTGCGTGGTGCTCGAACTCGCCATCAGGGCGTTCGCTCCGGCGGCGGCGCCGATCGAGCTTTTGCACGTGGACACCGGCCACAACTTCCCTGAGGTGATTGCGTTTCGGGACGAAGTCGTCGATAAGCATGGGCTCCGGTTGCGTGTCGCCCACGTGCAGGACTGGATCGACCGCGGCGACCTGCAGGAGCGCCCGGACGGCACCCGCAACCCCCTGCAGACCGTGCCGCTGGTGGAAACGATCGCCGAGGCCGGCTACAACGCGGTCATGGGCGGCGCGCGACGCGACGAGGAGCGTGCCCGCGCCAAGGAACGCGTCTTTTCCGTGCGCGACTCCTTCGGCGGCTGGGACCCGCGCCGCCAGCGCCCCGAGCTGTGGCACCTGTACAACGGCGCCACCCTGCCGGGTGAGAACGTGCGCGTCTTCCCCATCTCGAACTGGACTGAAGCCGACGTGTGGGAGTACATCGGTGCCCGCGGCATCGCGCTGCCGCCGATCTACTTCGCGCACGACCGCGAGGTGTTCTCCCGCGACGGCATGTGGCTCACCCCGGGTGAGTGGGGCGGGCCGCGCGAGGGCGAAACCCTCGAGACCCGCCGCGTGCGCTACCGCACCGTGGGCGATATGAGCTGCACCGGCGCCGTCGAATCGGACGCCACCACGATCGAGGAGGTGCTGGTGGAGATCGCCAATTCCACCCTCACCGAACGCGGCGCGACGCGTGCCGACGACCGCCTGTCCGAGTCCTCCATGGAGGACCGCAAGAAAGAGGGCTACTTCTGATGACCGAAGCATTGGTGAATAGGGAAACGTTGCGCCTGTGCACCGCCGGCTCCGTCGACGACGGCAAATCCACCTTCGTCGGCCGCCTGCTCCACGACACGAAGTCCGTGCTCGCCGACCAGCTCGCCTCGGTCGAGCGCACCTCCGCCGACCGCGGCTTCGAGGGGCTGGACCTTTCCCTGCTTGTCGACGGCCTCCGGGCCGAGCGCGAACAAGGCATCACCATCGACGTGGCCTACCGTTACTTCGCCACCGACAAGCGCACCTTCATCCTGGCGGACACGCCCGGACACGTGCAGTACACGCGCAACACCGTGACCGGCATGTCCACCTCCCAGGTTGTAGTCCTGCTCGTGGACGCGCGCAACGGTGTGGTGGAGCAGACGGTGCGTCACTTGACCGTCGCCAAGCTGCTTGGCGTGCGCACCGTCATTCTGGCGGTGAACAAGATCGACCTGGTGGACTACTCGCAGGCGCGGTTCGACGAGATCAAGTCGGACTTCCTCGCCCGCGCCGAGGGCATAGACGACGCCCACGTGGTCCCCATCTCCGCCCTCCGTGGAGATAACGTCGCTGAACGAAGCGAATCGACGCCCTGGTACGACGGCCCGACGGTGCTAGAGCTGCTGGAGACCATCCCGGTGAACCACGGCCGCGCGAACGACCTGGATTTCCGTTTTAACATCCAGTACGTGCTGCGCGAGCACGCCTCCGACTACCGCGCCTATGCGGGCCGCGTGGATGCCGGTTCCATCGCCGTCGGCGACGAAATCCTGGCCCCGCACGGGCGCACCACTCGGGTCGCCGGCATCGACACCTCCGACGGCCCGGTGGATACGGCCACCGCTGGCGACTCCATCGCCCTGCGCCTGGCAGACGAGATCGACCTCACCCGCGGTGACCTCTTGACCGCGCTCACTCGGCCGGAGGATGTCCGGGAGTTCGCGGCCACCATCGTGGGGCTCACCGAGAAGGACCTCGCGGCGGGTCAGCCGGTGAAGCTGCGCTACGGCACCGCGTTCGAGCGCGCCCGCATCGCCAGCGTGGACCGAGTCTTGGACATCGACGGCCCGGCCGGCGACCAGGTCTCGCCCGAGGCGGTGCGCCTCAACGACATCGCGCACGTGACCATCCAGACCGCCTCCGAGCTGCCGGTGGAGGACTACCAGGCCCGCGGCGCCATCGGCAGCTTCTTGCTTGTGGACCAGTCCTCGGGCAACACCCTCGCAGCCGGGCTCGTCGGGACGCGGCTGAGGTAGAGGCTCGCGCCATGACCGCACTGATCACCCTCTCGCACGGCTCGCGCCACCCGCGCGCGGCCGAAGGTGTGCGCGCCCTGACACGGGCGGCCGCCGCCGAGCTGGGCGTGGTCGGCGCGGACGCGCACCTCGAATTCAACACCCCCGACCTGGTCCAGGCCGCGGCCGCCCTGGCCGCCGCCGGGCACCGCGACGCCATCGTGGTACCGCTGTTGTTTACCAGGGCGTTCCACGCCACCGTGGACGTGCCGGACGCGGTGGAGGCGGCATCCGCGCACCTCAACATCACCCTCGCCCAGCCGATCGGCATGGGCGCAGAGCTTGCCGACGTCCTCGCCGGACGCGTCCCCGCCGATGCCACCCGCGTGGTGCTTTACCCCGTGGGCACCTCCAATCCGGAGCAGGCGGAGGCGTACGAGGCGTTGGCGGGGGCCGTCGAAAAGCGAACGGCTCTGCCGACGCACGTGGTCGCAGCGACCCGCGGCGGGGCGGACGCGCTGCCCGCGCTCGCGCCGTTTCACCTGGTGCCCCTGTTTGTCACGCACGGGACGCTGCTCGACGCCGCGTACCAGGCACTCCCCGCAGGCTGTACGGCCTCGGGGCCTCTGACTACCGCGCTTACGGGCGTGGTGGCGAACCGTTACCGTTCGAAGGAGAACGCTCATGTACAAGCTTGAGACACTGATCCTCATCGCAGTCGCCGGCCTGGCCGCGCAACTGGTGGATGGTGGGCTGGGCATGGGCTTCGGCGTCACCTCGACCACCATCTTGATCCTGCTGGCCGGCATCAGCCCGGCCGCGGCCTCCGCCGTCGTCCACACTGCCGAGCTGGGCACGACGCTGGCATCCGGGATCGCGCACACGCGGTTCGGCAACGTGGATTGGCGCACGGCCTTCGCTATTGGCATCCCCGGTGCGATCGGCGCGTTTTTGGGCTCCACGCTGCTGGTTCGCCTATCTACGGAAGCAGCGAAGCCGATCATGTCGCTGATCCTGGCGCTCATCGGCCTGAACCTGATGCTCCGCTTCGCGCGCGGCCTCACGCAGCGCAAACTCGCCGCGAAACCACACTCCAAGACGTTCCTCGCGGGCCTGGGACTGTTCGGCGGGTTCGTCGACGCCACCGGCGGCGGCGGGTGGGGCCCCGTGACCACCTCCACGCTGATGTCCGCGGGCCGCTCCGAGCCGCGCCGCATCGTCGGCACCGTGAACACCGCCGAGTTCCTGGTCACCCTGGCCGCCACCCTTGGTTTCGCCATCGGGATGTGGAACGACCTGGTTGCCAACCTGGCCGCCGTGCTGGCGCTCCTCGCCGGCGGCGTGATCGCGGCTCCGATCGCCGCGTGGCTGATCAACCGCATGAACCCGATCGCGCTCGGCGGCTTGGTGGGCTCCCTCATCGTGGCGCTGAATTTGCCAGTGGTGCTCAAGGCCGTCGGCGTGGACCAGCACTTGTGGGCCGTGCGCGTGGTGGTGTTGCTCATCGGCGCGGCGCTGACCTGGCGGGGTGTGCTGCGGGCGCGCCGGAACTCCGCGGCGGCCTCGCGCGCCGAGGGCGCCACCGTGGTCGTGGACGAGCAGGCGCCGGTGTCATCGCGCTGAAACCCTGAGCTAGGCTCGCAGGCATGATCGCCGAGGATCTCTTCCTGCTGCTCACCGACGATTCCGGCCGCGCCGAGCCGTGGGTGACGTACCGCCGCTTCGCACTGTCCGCGGGCGTGCTCATGGATCTCGCGCTTGCTGAGGCCATCACCGTCACGCCGACCAGGCGGGCGAAGGTCGTGCTCGGGCCGGTGCAACTGAGCGATCCCACGCCGGCGCAGAAGGAAATGCTGCGGCGCATCGCTCGCCGGCCGGGGAGGCGCGCCCAGAGTTTAATCATTGATCGAGGCGTTCCACCCCGCCTGGTTGCCCAGCCGCTCGTGGACTGCGGTGTGCTGGAGCGACGAGAGCGGGGCTTCTGGCTGTTCTCCTGGTCCAACTACCCGGTGCGCGACCCGTCCGTCGAAGCCGAGCTGAGGGCGCGACTCCATCAAGTCGTGCAGGGCGAGGCGATGGAGACGGTGGAGGAGGGCATCATACTGCTGTTCCTTCACGCCATCGAGGCCCACCGCGCTGTGCTCAAGAACGAGATCAAGGGTGCCGGCTTCGGCACCGTGGGGCGCACGGCGAAGGAGATCCGCTACTCGCTCACCGCCCCGGAGCTGGGACGCACTGAACCGCACGTGGCCGACGCGATCGAGGGCCTCCACTACGCGCTCGTGGCCGCGGTGCAGGCCGCGCAGCAGGCGTCAACCTAACAGACCTAACCGTTATCCTGGTTCGCATGCTCATCGTTGCCGCAATGAAGGAAGAAGCCGCCGACATCATGTCGCGCGGCGACCACGAGGTGCTGATCACCGGCATTGGCACCCTGCCCGCCGCCATCGCGCTCACCCGCCGACTTTCGGAGGGGCCGCTGCCGGATCGGGTGGTCAACGTCGGCACCGCGGGCGCGCTCGTCGACCTCGCCCCCGGCGTCTACGAGGTCTCCCACGCGGTGAAGCACGATTTCAAAGTTGGCGGCACCTCTGAACTCACCGACTTCGTCTACCCCCGCTGGTTCTCTTTCGACCCCATCACGGACCTGCCGAAGGCGAAGCTCGCCACCGGCGACGCGTTCGTCAACCGCTCCGACCTGCGCGATGAGCTCGCCCGCGAGTGCCAGCTCGTGGACATGGAGGGCTACGCGCTCGCCGCCGTGTGTTCCACCTTCGGTGTGCCGCTCACCCTGCTCAAGCAGGTCTCGGATTCGGCCGACGAGTCGGCTTCCGAGGTGTGGGAGGCCGCGCTCGACCGCGCCCGCGTGGAGCTGGAAGAGGCGCTGCGTGCCAACGTTCGCTAGCGAAGCCGGCATCGACCTCGCCGACGAGCCGGAGCCCCTCTTCCAGCTCCTCGTCCTGTGCATGCTGCAGGCGAAACCGATCCGGGCCACCGTCGCCGTCGACGCGGCCCGCGCGCTGTTCGACCTCGGCCTCACCACCCCACAGGCCCTGCTCGCGGCCCCTCGCTCGCAGCTCATCGCCGCCTTCGGCCGCGCCGGTTACGCCCGTTACGACGAGTCCAGCGCCACCCGCCTGCGCTCCATGTCGCAACTGCTTATCGACGACCTCCGGTCCGACCTACGCACCCTCCGCCAAGGCGCCCCGGACTCCCTCCAGGTGTTCGACGGCGTCGGCCCCGCCTGCGCGACGATGTTCGCGCGCGAGGCCCAGGGGGTGTGGCCGGAGCTCGCCCCCGTCTTCGACAAAAAGGCCCTGCAAGGAGCCTCAAAATTGGGGCTCCCGCAGGACCCTGATGCCTTAGCGAAGTTAGCCGCGGACCCCTCCACCGAGTGGCCCGCGGACCTCCCCCAGTTCGCAGCCCACCTGGTCCGCGTCGCGCTGGGGATCGCCTAGAACATTTACTTCGCGAACTCGGCGACGAGCTTCGAGTTGAACGCCGGCAGGTCGTCCGGCGTACGCGAGGAGATGAAGCCGGAATCGACCACAACTTCCTCATCCACCCAGTTCGCGCCGGCGTTGACCAGGTCCGTCTTCACGTTCTCGACGGAGGTGAGCTTCACGCCCTTGATCACGTCGGCCTCGGTGAGGATCCAGCCGCCGTGGCAGATGACGCCGACCGGCTTGCCCGCCTCGACGAAGGCCTTCACCAGGGCGACAGCGTCCTGGTCGGTACGGATCGTGTCGGCGTTGACGGTGCCGCCGGGGAGGATGAGAGCGTCGTAGTCTTCGACCGAGGCGTCAGCCGTGGTCAGGTCAACGGCGACGGTCGCGCCCTTCTTGCCCTCGATCTCGCCAGTCTCCGTCGAGATGACCTTGGTGGTCGCACCCGCGGTCTCAACGGCGTCCTTCGGGGAGGTCAGCTCGGAATCCTCGAAACCATTCGTTGCGATGATCGCGATCGTTTTGCCGGTGAGGTCAGACATGGTTCACAACCTTTCGTCGTTAAGCAATGTGCGTCGCCCAACGTACATATTTTTAGACGTCGTCGTTGTCGAGCTTGCGCTGGCGCGCCTTGTCGCTCTTCTCGTCGCCCGAGGGGTCGAGGGCGCGGGTGCGGCCGGGGACCTCGCGGTCGTGCGTCTTCTTCGGCGCCTCCTTCGGGTCGGGCACGCGTGTGGAGCCCAGGCCCTCCTTCGCGGGCACCTTCGTGTTGGGGCGGTCATGCTTGGCCATCTTCATCATGTGGTCGCGCACCGCCAGGAAGGACTCGCGCGAACCCATGGTCTGGGTCTGCTGGGTCGCCATGGATATCTCGTCCGCTGTGATCTCGCCTGTGCGCAGCGAGACCATCTCGGCCCAGTACCGCAGCCACACCGCGACCACGGCGGCGACGGGCACCGCGAGGAACGCGCCGACGATGCCGAACAGGGTGCCGCCAACGGCGACGGCGAGCAGCACCACCGTCGCGTGCAGGCCCATGGCCTGGGACTGGAGGATCGGGGAGAGGACGTTGCCCTCAAGCTGCTGCACCGCGATGATGAGGATGAGCACGAAGATGGCGTTGGTGAAGCCGTTGGACACCAGCGCCACGACCACGGCCAGCACACCCGCGGAGACCGCACCCACGATCGGGATGAAGCCCGCGAAGAAGGTCACCACCGCGAGCACCGGCCACAGCGGAACGCCGAGGAAGATCAGGCCGATGCCGATGAACACTGCGTCCACCATGGACACGATGGCCTGCGTACGGATGAAGCCGGACAGCGTGTTCCAGGAGCGCATGCAAACCTCGGTGAGGTGCCAACCGGCGCGCACGCCGACGTACTTGCGCAGCCACGGCAGGAAGCGGTCGCCGTCTTTGAGGAAGAAGAAGGTGAGCACGAGGGTGAGCGCCAGGGTCGTGCCCACGGAGGCGATGGCGCCGATGCCGGAGAACACGCCGGAGGCGATGTTGGATGCCTGGCCCTTGACAAACGCCGTGGCCTGATCGATGGCCTGCTCGATCTTCTCCGGCTCGAGGAAGGTGAAGTCCTGCTGCGTCAGCCAGTCCACGATTTGGTTCACGCCCTGCTCGGCCTGGCGGGCGAGTTCGGTGCCCTGGGTTTTCACCGTCGGCGCCATGGCGGTGAACAAGCCGCCGAGGATGCCGAAGAACCCGATGAGCACAATGAACACCGCGAGGGCCGCGGGGAACTTGTGGTTGCGCAGGAAGCGCACGGGCGGCCAGAGCACGGTGCACACGATGAGCGCAAGCAGGATCGGCAGAAGGCCCATCCACACGTATTTCAGCAGGTAGAGCAGGATGGCGGTTGCAGCGACGACGATGATGAAGCGCAGCGCCCACGCGGCGGCAGTACGGCCGTCAGCGGCGATGACGTCGCCGCGGTCAATCGGCTCGTTGGACATTTCTTGAGCCGCGTCAGCGGGGGTGGGCAGCATCTGGACCGGGTCGACGGCCGTATCCAGAGCGCCCACATACTCATTGTTAGTGGGATTGTTCACGGTGGTCATTGTGCCAGAGATGCTGGACAATGCATATGTCGAGAGGGTTGGTGGTGGGGCCGAAGGTCGTCGATAAGCAAAGTGCTCTAGCGCTCAAATAAAAATGAATGTAGTCTGCGTCACAAAGCCACAGAAATCAGAAAGGTGGGATCCATGACCGTCTACCCCAACCCCGGCACCCCGGACAGCAACGTCAACTACCGCAAGCGCTACGACAACTACATCGGCGGCGAATGGGTCGCCCCCGTAGATGGCGAGTACTTCGAGAACATCACGCCCGTCACCGGCGAGGTATTTTGCGAGGTCGCACGCGGTAAGGAAGCGGACATCAACCTCGCCCTCGACGCCGCGCACAAGGCCGCGCCCGCGTGGGGTAAAACCAGCGCCCAAGAACGTGCGGGTGTGCTGCTCAAGATCGCGGACCGGATGGAGGAGCATCTTGAGGAGCTCGCCGTCGCAGAAACGTGGGAGAACGGTAAGGCTGTGCGTGAGACGCTGGCCGCCGACATCCCTCTGGCCATCGACCATTTCCGCTACTTCGCCGGTGCTTTGCGCGCCCAGGAGGGGCGCCTTTCGCAGATCGACGAGGACATGGTCGCGTACCACTTCCACGAGCCGCTGGGCGTGGTCGGGCAAATCATCCCGTGGAACTTCCCCCTGCTCATGGCTGCGTGGAAGCTTGCGCCGGCACTTGCAGCCGGTAACGCGATTGTGCTCAAGCCTGCGGAGCAGACCCCGGCGTCGATCCTCTACCTCATTGACATCATCGGCGACCTCATCCCGGCCGGAGTCCTGAACATTGTCAACGGCATGGGTGGCGAGGCCGGCGCGGCGCTGTCTGGTTCCGACCGCATCGCCAAAATCGCCTTTACGGGCTCGACCGAGGTAGGCAAGATCATCAACAAGGCCGCCGCCGACAAAATCATCCCGGTCACCCTTGAGCTCGGCGGCAAGAGCCCGTCGATTTTCTTCGCCGACATCTTTGACAAGGATGACGACTTCAAGCGTAAATCCATCGAGGGCTTTGCCATGTTCGCGCTGAACCAGGGCGAAGTGTGTACCTGCCCATCGCGTGCGCTGGTGCACGAATCCATCGCCGACGAGTTCCTCGAGCTCGGCGTGCAGCGCGTGAAGAACATCAAGACCGGCAACCCGCTGGACACCGAGACCATGATGGGCGCCCAGGCCTCCATGGAGCAGATGAACAAGATCCAGTCCTATCTCGAGCTCGGACCGCAGGAAGGTGCGGAGGTGCTCACCGGCGGCGGTATCAACAAGATCGAGGGCCTGGAAAACGGCATGTACATTGAGCCAACCGTGTTCAAGGGCACCAACGACATGCGCATCTTCCAGGAGGAGATCTTCGGCCCCGTCATGTCTGTGACCACGTTCAAGGACTTCGACGAGGCGATCACCATTGCCAACGACACCATCTATGGCCTCGGTGCCGGCGTCTGGGCGCGCTCCGGCACGACCGCCTACAAGGCTGGCCGCGCTATTCAGGCAGGTCGTGTGTGGGTGAACCAGTACCACACCTACCCCGCGCATGCGGCGTTTGGCGGCTACAAGCAGTCCGGCATCGGCCGTGAGACCCACCTCATGATGCTGGGCCACTACCAGCAGACCAAGAACCTGCTCGTCTCCTACTCGGAGCAGGAGACCGGCCTGTTCTAAGAGGTGTTCGGGGCTGGGTTCCCTATGGCACCCTTCCCGCTGCTCCACCGGTGCAAAAAACGCTCGACCCAGTTACCTCAGATCGCGTAAAGCGGTGTGATAGCTGGGTCGGGGTCCGGTGCCGGTTGGAGGGTTAGCGTCCGAACAGCTTCGTGGCGTCCACACCCGGGATCAGGTTGTTGTACGCCGCGAACCCGATGCCACCAAGTAGAGCGAATGCCGTGACCAGCACGCTCACCACTACCGCGATGACCGTGTCGTTGGACTCGGTGGAGCCGGACTCGCTGGGTTCCTCGGTGGTGGTTTCGGTGGTCGGCGTGGGGCTCACTGTCTGTACGACGGTGGCGGTTTCCCTGGACGTTTCCCTGACGGTCTCCCGGACCGTCTCCGCAGGCTGCGTGATAGTGGTTGGTGCCGGAATGTTCGTCACCGTCACCGGCGGGGCTGTTGTGACCACGGTTTCGGTAACGGGAATGACATCGTTCGAAACCTTCAGCAACTTACCCAACAGTGAACGGCTTGCTTCGTCTGATGCGCCTTCGCGAATTAGGCGTTTCACGGCGTCGCGGGCCTCCTCCTCGGTGGGTTCAAGCACCGAGTAGTTGCCCTCCTTCTCAGTGATCTTCCCGTTTGTGCCGGTAACCGTGACCTTGACACTTGCGTTGCCGGCATCAATTGCTTTTCGTGGCACTGCGAATTCGAGGACACGCTTTTCGTAGCCTGCGAGCGTGACTTCCTGTTCTGACAGGTAGCTCCCACTCGCAACCTTCACGGCGAATGTGTCTTCTCCCTTGCCGCTGTTTCGGACGGCAATCTTGAGTGTTTCATCGTCCGCGGTCCCGATGATGTACCCGGGTCCCTCAAAGTCGATGTCTACAGTTCCTGGCATGTCTACCAGCCCCAGGTTGTACATCTCTTCCAACGAGAGTTCGGAATCGTGTTCCGGATCCTTCAGAGCGCCCAGCGATGTTTCCCCGAGCTCGTATGAGATCAACTGCATGTAATCAAGGTCGGTCAAGTAGTGCGTGGGAGCCGTGGTGGGTTTTGCGGGAGTCGTCCGAGCGGTCGATGACCGGGTTCGGTTTTTAGTACCGGTCGGGCGGGTATCGGGTACTGGGTGTGCG
>ERZ1031260.96-NODE-96-length-12630-cov-32.975586_pt1 | contig 12630 bp, 12 predicted proteins | sample MGYA00517287_ERZ1031260 | MGnify/ENA primary metagenome ERZ1031260 (study PRJEB33718, sample SAMN03159811) | human skin metagenome | collected 2014-02-25 | study: EMG produced TPA metagenomics assembly of the PRJNA266117 data set (Human skin bacterial metagenome... | reverse complement strand
CCTGCGAGAATCGAACTCGCGACCTTCTCATTACGAGTGAGATGCTCTACCGACTGAGCTAAGGTGGCCGGACAGCGCAAGCTGTACCGAAAGGTGAGCTTATCCCAGGCCGGCACCATCCGTGAAACCCGCAGGCTAGGACACGTCGCAGGCAAGCCGGATGCGGCCGAGCATCCCGTTCATCGCCACCGCCGGCGTCACGTTCTGGTGCAGCCGCTCGCGGCACTGCGCGATCGCCTCCTGGCACTCGACGAGCCCCTCGGCGCTCACCCGCTCCGCGATCTCGCGCGCGAGGCCCTCGAAATCCGGGTGGGTCAGGCCCACGTGGGCGCCTGACTGGATGACCATCGCGTCGCGGTACACGCCGGCGAAATCCACGAGCATCAGGTCGAACACGTCGCGCTTGCGGCGGGTGGAGCGCTTCTTCTGCTCATCTTCAAGTTGCTTGACCGACGCCGCAATCTCCCGTGTCGCCTTCGCCGCCCCCTTGCCCTTCACGCCGGCGCCGAGCGCTTTCTCCAGTTTGTGGCGCTCCGCGGCGTCCTCGGCCGCGTACGCATCGACGGCTTCCTTTTCCGTCGCCTTGATCAGTGCCCCCACCGCCTGGAAGGCCTGGGCGCCGTGGAAGACGGCCTCGGCCAAGTTGATGGACATCGCGCGGCGGGCCTGCGCCGCGTTGCCATTTTGCCCTTCCTCCACGCGCACGAGCCGGCGCGCGCGGCCCACGTGGCGCAGCGAGGTCGCCGCCGCCAGCCGCGCGTGCGCCTCGCTCGCGCCCTCGTCCTGCATGAGGATGCGCACCACCTCATCCTCCGACGGTGCCGGGATGTACAGGTGGCGGCACCGCGAGCGCAGCGTCTGGGAAAAGTCCAGCGGGTCCGTCGACGGGGCGCACATGATGATCACGGTGTGCTCCGGCGGCTCCTCCACCGTCTTCAGAAGTGCGTCCGCCGCTTTGCCGTGCAAGCGGTCGGCGTTTTCGATGATGATGACGCGCCAGGGGGCGACCGTCGGTAAGCGAGCTGCTTTTTTGACAATCTCCTCGCGCACGAAATCGACCTGGATGAACAACTCGCGGGGCACGACGTGCACGACGTCGGTGTGGCGGCCGGCGAGCGCGTCGCGGCAGCCCTTGCACACCCCGCAGCCGACGATGGCAGGGTCCTCGCACACCAACGCCGCCGCGAACGCCAGCGCCGCGTTGGAGCGCCCCGCACCCGGCGGGCCGGTGAACAGCCACGCGTGCGTCATCGCGTAACCCCCGGGCCCCCGGCGGGCTGCGGTCGCGGCAGCCATGATGATGTCGCGCACGGTCGGAGTGTCGGCGAGGCGCTCGCTCACGCTGCGGGTATCCACAACGGGTCAGCGTACCGGGGACGCTAAGGTGATACAGCATGGACAGATTCTTCCGCGAGCTGCGGTGGCTCTGGGGCACGTCGTGGCCCCTGTACGCGGCCACCGTGCTTGGCACGAATCTGCTCGGGGCCACTGCGTGCATGCTGTTCGTGCGCTTCCTCATCCCCATGCCGTCGGCGGCGGAGCTGAGCCTGTCCGGGCGCCTCGGGCTCGTGGGCATCGGGTACGCGGTGGTCGCGGTGCTCATGGGCGCCGTGGTGACGTTTTTCCTGTTCCGGCCGGTGCTCGAATGGCAGCGCAGCCCGGACGACCATGACCCCAACATGGTCCGCCACCTGGTCATGCGGCTTCCCGTGCTGCAAACGCTCATCGTGGTCGGCGTGTGGGCGGTGGGCATCGCGTTGGGCTCCATCGCCGCATCGCGTGTCGACGGCCGCCTGGCCAGCGTCGTCCTCACCTCCACCTTGCTCACCGGGTTCGTCGTGGCGGTGCTGACCTATTTGCAGGCCGAGCGTCTGGTGCGCCCCATCGCGGCGTCGGCGCTGGCGCGCAGGTTCGAGGATTCGACGCTGCAGCCGCCGATTACCTCGCTGCTGTATCTGACGTGGTTCACTACCTCCGCCGTGCCGATGGTGGGCGTGCTGCTGCTCACGTACGCGCAGCGCGAGGGCTACTTCACGGGCACGGCGGGCGAGCTGACCCCGGCCATCGTGGCCATCATTTCCGCTGGCCTGCTCACCGGTTTTGTGGGTACGGCGTTCGCGGTGATGAGCGTGGTGGACCCCATCAAGGAACTCCAGGGCGCGATCCACCGGGTGCGCCACGGCGAGGCCGACACGCAGGTCGACATTTACGACGGCTCCGAGATCGGCGTCCTCCAAGCCGGGTTCAACGAGATGATGCGGGGGCTGCGCGACAGGCAGCGCGTGCGCGACATCTTCAGCCAGTACGTCGGCGCCGAGGTCGCGCAGAAGGCGCTGGAGGAGCGCCCCGAACTCGGTGGCGAGGACCGCAAGGTGGCGGTGCTGTTCATCGACGTGGTGGGCTCGACGAACTTCGCGGTGAACCACACCCCGGAAGAGGTCGTGGAGGCGCTCAACGAGTTCTTCGAGATCGTGGTGCAGGTGGTGCACCGGAACAAGGGCGTGATTAACAAGTTCCAGGGCGACGCGGCGCTCGCGGTGTTCGGCGCGCCCGTCTCGCTCCACGACGCCGCCTCCCACGCCCTCCAAGCCGCCCGCGAACTGCAGCGCGAACTCGCCGGGTTGGAGCTGAAGGCGGGCATCGGCGTGGCATCGGGCCACGTCGTGGCGGGCCACATCGGCGGCGCAGACCGGTTTGAGTACACCGTGATCGGCGACGCCGTTAACGGCGCAGCCCGCCTCACCGACCTTGCGAAAGACACCCCGGGCAAGGTGCTCACCAACGCCGCCACCCTGCGCGCCGCCAACGAGGTGGAGCAGCAGCGCTGGACGCTCATGAAGTCGGTGGAGCTGCGCGGGCGCGGCAAGATGACCCAGCTGGCACGGCCGGTGCGCTCCACGATGGCCGACCGGGCCTAGGGCACGCCTGATGGCCCGCCGGGCGGGGCGGGCTAGCGGTTGAACAGGAGGTCCATGGCGCCGGGGGTGTCGGCGGGGACGGGGTATCCCCTCGGTGAGACCCACACCGGGGTCCCGGCCCGGATTTCGATGTGGCCACGCTTGCGAAGCCAGGGGTCGTCGTCGTGGACGCCGTTATGGTACGGACACAGCGGCGAGAGGTTATCCATGTTCGTTTCCCCACCGTGCTTCCAGGGTTGGACGTGGTGGATCTGGCACGCATCGGCACTGTGGCGACACCCCGGAACCGGGCATACCGGCATGAGCAGTTTCGCTAGGTCGCGCTGCTTGGCGTTGGCGAAGCGCTGCGTGCGGTACAAGTTCACCGCCCCGTCCACGGGGTGGAAGGCGGCGACCTCGAGCACCTCGCCGAATTCCTGGGCGAGGAATTCTGCGCCCGTCATCGTGGTGCCGTCGGTCATGTGCAACGTGATGTCGTCGCCTGTTCCCGATTGGATGCGGGTCCACGCCGGAAACGGCAGGAGCATGATCGGGCGGGGCGCAGACACCGGCACCGACGGGCCGGCCGGGTCGAACAGAAAGTCCGCGAACAGGTCGGACAGTTCCGCGGCGAGCGGGTGGTCGGAGTCGGCGAGGTTGCGCAGCATCATCTCGAGGTCGGTGACCTTGCGCTCGGTGTGCGTCCAATGCACCGAACGCATGCCGCGGCGCGGCGGGGAGAACCGCATCGTCTTCTTCGGCGCGGGTTTCGGGGAATCGATCAACCTATCTGCGCGGCGCGCGAGCGCGTCGTAGCGGCCACTCGACGTCGCACAGTAGCGCAACAGGTCGAGGCGCAGCTGCCATTTCAGCGCCTGGTCGTCGACGCGCGCGAGTTTGCGCTCGATCAGCCCCAGTACGTCCAGCGACTGGCCCGCCGCCAGGTGGCGGGCGTCGGCCTGCTTGCGGGTGAACTTCGTCGGCCCGTAGTACGCGGCGTGGATCCCGGCCCACTCGCGCACCCGCGCAGGGCTAACCCCCGCGTCGAGTGCAGCGTCGCGGTCGAACCCGGACAACGCGTCCAGGCCGGCGGCGAGAAGGTCGGAAAACATCATGGCCGAAACGCTAAGACGAACTCCGAAACGCGTCAACGGGGCCGTCGACAAGCTGTGGATAGCTTGTCTGAGAATTCCACAGGCTAGCGCTTCTTCGCTTTCACGACGCGCTTCGTGGTCTTCTTCGGCCGAGTTGCCTTCTTCTTGGTCGCCTTCTTCGGCCCGTCCTCGGCCTCGCGGGCGCGGCGAGCGGACAGCAGCTCGTTGGCGCGCTGGTCCGTCATCGTCTCCGGGGTGTCGCCGCGCTGCAGTGACGCATTGGTCACGCCGTCGGTGACGTAGGGGCCGAAGCGGCCGTCCTTGATGCTCATGGGCTTGCCGGAAACGTCGTTGTCACCGAGCATTTTCAGCGGCGGCTTCGCGGCGGCGCGGCCCCGGCGCTTCGGCTCGGCGTAGATGCGCCGCGCCTCCTCGAGCGTGACGGTGAAGATCTGGTCCTCGCTGGCCAAGGAACGCGAATCCTCGCCCTTTTTCAGGTACGGGCCGTAGCGCCCGTTCTGCGCGGTGATCATCTCCCCGTCGGCAGGATCCACCCCCACCTCGCGCGGCAGCGCCAGTAGTTGCATGGCCTCCTCGAAGGTCACGGTGGCCGGTTCCATAGAACTGAACAGCGATGCGGTTGCGGGCTTGAGTTGCTCATCGACGAGCTCCGCAACCCTCTTCTCCTTCTGCGCCGCCGCCGTCTTGGTCTCCCAATTCTTGGCCCGCTTGCCTTCTTCGGCGCGCTGGGCGTCCTCGGCGGCGCGCTCGGCGGCGACGGTTTCTTCGGCCTTTGCGCTGGCGCGCTCGTGTTCGTCGTCACGCACGAGCTCGGTGACGTACGGGCCGAAGCGGCCCTCCTTGGCCACGATGGTGCGGCCGTTGGCGGGGTTGACGCCGAGCTCGCGACCGGAGGCGGGGGTGGCGAAGAGCTTCTCCGCCATCTCGAGTGTGATCTCGTCAGGGGTGGCCGATTCGGGCAGGTTGGCGCGCTGGTACTCGGGCTCGCCGTCCTTTTCGCCGATCACCCGCTCGATGTAGGGGCCGTAGCGGCCGACGCGGACGACGATTGGGCGGCCGGAGGTGTCGTCGAAAAGCTTCAGCGAATTCGCCTCGCGCGCGTCGATGGATTCGAGGTTGTCCTCGATCATGTGCTTGAGGCCCCCGCGGCGGGCGACGGCTTCGGCCATCGACTCCTTCGCGTCCGCGTCGCCGAAGTAGAACCCGGAAAGCCACGCGGTGCGGTTTTCGTTACCGTGCGCGATCTCGTCCAGCTCGTCTTCCATGGAGGAGGTGAAGTCGTAGTCCACCAGGGCGTCGAAGTTGTTCTCCAACAGCCCGACGACGGAAAACGCGACCCAGGTGGGCACGAGCGCGTTGCCGCGGGCAGCGACATAGCCGCGGTCCTGGATGGTCTTGATAATCGACGCGTACGTCGACGGACGCCCGATACCTAAGTCCTCCATCTTCTTCACCAGCGAGGCCTCGGTGTAGCGCGCCGGCGGGTTCGTGGTGTGGCCGTCGGCGGTGATCTCGCGCACCGAAAGCTCGTCGCCTTCTTTCAGCTGCGGCAGGCGCGTTTCCGAGTCGGTGGCGTCGGAGTAGGCGCGCAGCCAGCCCGGGAAGGTGACCGAGCGGCCGGTGGCGGCGAACTCGCAGGTCTCTCCCGCGGCGTCGCCCACCACGGTCACCTTCATCGAGGTGCCGCGCGCGTCCTCCATCTGGGAGGCCACGGTGCGCTGCCAGATGAGCTCGTAGAGCTTGAACTCCTCCGCATCCAGCGAACCCGCGAGCTGGCCGGGGGTGGAAAAGCGCTCGCCGGCGGGGCGGATCGCCTCGTGCGCCTCCTGGGAGTTCTTCACCTTCCGGTCGTAGGTGCGCGGCGCCTTGGTCACGTACTCCGCACCGTAGAGCTCGCGCGCGGCGGATCGGGCGGCGTCGAGACCCTGCTGAGACAGCGACGTCGAATCCGTACGCATGTAGGTGATGTGGCCGTTTTCGTATAGCCGCTGCGCGATGCGCATCGTGCGCGCGGAGGTGAAGTGCAGCTTGCGCCCCGCCTCCTGCTGCAGCGTCGAGGTCATGAACGGCGCGTAGGGCTTGCGGGTGTACGGCTTCTCCTCCACGGCGCTGACGTGCATCGGGGCGGTTCCGAGGGCGTCGACAAGCGAATGCGCTTTTTGCTTATCGACGACCACCGCATCGGACTTCAGCCGCCCCCGGTCATCGAAATCGCGTCCCTGGGCGATGCGCTTGCCGTCGACCGAGACGAGCTTCGCGTCGAAATCCTGGGTGTATGAGGCGGTGAGGTCCCAGTACTCGGCGGGGATGAACGCCATGCGCTCGCGCTCGCGCTCCACGATGACGCGCGTGGCCACCGACTGGACGCGGCCGGCGGAAAGGCGCGGCATGACCTTCTTCCACAGCACGGGAGAGACCTCGTAGCCGTAAAGGCGGTCGAGGATGCGGCGGGTTTCCTGCGCGTCCACGAGATCCATGTCCAGCTCGCGGGTGTTTTCTGCGGCCTCGCGGATGGCGGATTCGGTGATCTCGTTGAACACCATGCGCTCGACCGGCACTTTGGGTTTCAGCGTTTCCAGAAGGTGCCAGGCGATGGCCTCGCCCTCGCGGTCCGGGTCGGTGGCAAGCAGAAGCTTGTCGGCCTTCTTCAGCTTGTCCTTTAAGTCCGCGACCTTTTTCTTCTTGTCCGCAGAAACGACGTAGATGGGGGTGAAGCCATCCTCCGGGTTCACGCCGAGCTTGGCCCACGGTTCCTTCTTGTACTTGGCGGGGATGTCGGCGGCGCGGCCGGGGAGATCGCGGATGTGGCCGACAGAGGCCTCGACTATATAGTCGTCTCCCAGGTATTTCTGGATCTTTTTCGCCTTCGTCGCCGACTCCACGATGACGAGGGTCTTGCCGTTTTCAGCCACGCTGACTGACACCTCAATTCCGCACGTGTGCCGCAACCCTTTTCGCGGCGCGGTCAAACTCACTCATTCATATCAGACAACTAGCACAGGGAAAGTGGAAAGCGTAGTTTGGCTGGGCAGGTACCTGACGCGCGCCTGACGCACTGTGGAGCAGGAAGGAGACCCCGGCGTGGTTGACTCGATCATCGGGTTTTTGAACACGTTGATGACGATGCCGGTGTTTTATCCGCTGGTCACGTTGCTGATTACCCTCGACGCGCTCGCGCCGGTGGTGCCCTCGGAAACGGTCCTCAACCTCGCCGGTGCGTTCGCCGCCTCCCAGGGGGTACCAAACGTCAAGGCGGTGATGCTTGCCGCAATCATCGGCGGAATCATCGGCGACAACATCTGTTTCGCACTCGGCGGAAAACTGATTAATAGGGTCGACGCCCTCGACCCGGACTCGAAGGCTGGCCAGGCAATTTCCTGGGTGCGGCGCAACATGAACCGCGGCGCGGGCGCAACCATCATCGTCGCCCGCTTCATCCCGTGGGCGCGCTGGGTGGCCACGATCGTGCTGGGCTCGGTGCGCTACAACTGGTTCGCGTTTTTCTTCTACGACACCATCGGCGTGATCGTGTGGGCCACGGTCTCCGTGGGCGTGGGTTACCTGGGCGGGTCGCTGCTTTCCGACTACCCGCTACTGGCCATGGCGTTCGGCGTGCTCCTCGGCGCGAGCGTGGGCTTCGTCATCCAGCGGCTGCAAAACACGCTCGCGGAGCGCCGCGACGTGCGCAGGGGCATCAGCGCCGTATAAAAAGGGTATGAAAAAGGGCCCCGGTTGGTGCACCCGGAGCCCGTCGATAAGCGAAATGCCCTAAATTGCGCGCACCTGCTGTGCCTGTGGGCCCTTCGCGCCCTCGCCGATCTCGAACTCGACCTGCTGGTTTTCTTCCAGGGTGCGGAAGCCGGAGCCCTGGATCTCGGAGTAGTGGACGAACACGTCTGCCGAGCCGTCGTCCGGAGCGATGAAGCCGAAGCCCTTTTCGGCGTTGAACCACTTAACAGTTCCGGTTGCCATGGTGATGCCTTTCAATATTGCAATAAAGATGTCGATCACCAGGGCCGTTGGCTCGGACCTGGTGCCCGCGTACACGATCCTCGCGAGCACCGCTGCAAAAGGGGCGCACACAAAATCTGTGACCGCTCACTAGTGTGCCACGAATACTCGGCTGCGTCACGGCGAAGTGGCATACTTTCCTGCCTATGGGCTCACTCGGCGAGGAACTGGTCGGCGCGCTGGCGGCGCGGCTGCCGTCGTCGACGATCACCCACGTCGAGCGCGAGCCCGCCCGCCCCGCGCGCTACGCCGAATGGCCGGCGTGGGTTCACCCAGGGTTGAAGCAGCAGCTTATCGACGACTCCGTCACCCTCCCCTACTCCCACCAAGCCCAAAGCGCCGAGCTCGCGTGGCAGGGCCGCGACGTGGTCGTGGCCACGGGCACCTCCTCGGGCAAGTCGCTGGGGTATCTGCTGCCCGTGCTCACGACGTTGGCGGAGGATCCGACGGCGTGCGCGCTCTACCTCACCCCGACGAAGGCGCTGGGGTCGGACCAGCTGCAGTCGGTGCTGCGGCTCACCCGCGGCGCGGGGATGCAGGGGGTCAACGCCGCGCCGTACGACGGCGACACGCCGCAGGAGGCGCGCGCGGGGATTCGCGACCAGGCCCGCTTCGTGTTCACCAACCCGGACATGCTGCACGCTGGCATCTTGGCGGCGCACCCGCGGTGGGCGCGCGTGCTGCGCCACCTGCGCTACGTGGTGGTGGATGAGTGCCACACCTACCGCGGCGTCTTCGGCGCGAACGTGGCGTTGGTACTGCGCAGGCTGCTGCGCATCGCGGAGGCGTACGGGGCGAACCCGGTGCTCATCTTCGCCTCCGCCACCGCTGCCGACCCGGCCGATCAGGCGTCGCGGTTGTGCGGGCGCGAGGTCGTGGCCGTGACCGAGGACGGCGCACCCACCGGCGAGCGCACCGTCGTGCTGTGGGAGCCCGGCTTCATCGAGGGCGCCGAGGGCGAACACGGTGCGCCCGTGCGCTACCCCGCCACCGCCGAGGCGGCCTCCCTGATGGCGGAGCTGCTGCTCCAGGGCGCGCGCACCTTGACCTTTGTGCGCTCCCGGCGCGCCGCGGAGACCGTGGCCATGCGCACGCAGGAGAAGCTGGTGCTGGCGGGGCGCGCCGACTTCGCCTCGCGAGTTGCGTCGTATCGCGCCGGCTACCTGGCGGAGGATCGTCGCCGGCTCGAGCGCGCCCTGGACAGCGGGGAGCTGCTGGGCGTGGCCACGACGAACGCGCTCGAGTTGGGCATCGACGTGGGCGGCCTGGATGCGGTGGTCATGGCCGGGTTTCCGGGAACGGTCGCCTCGTTTCGCCAGCAGGCGGGGCGCGCAGGTCGGCGCGGGCAGGGCTCCGTGGTGGTGCTCGTGGGGCGCGACGAGCCAATGGACACCTACCTCATCCACCACCCCGAAGCGCTTCTGGGCAGGCCCGTGGAGCACAGCGTGTTCAACCCGGCCAACCCGTTCATCCTGCGCGGCCACGTCTATTGCGCGGCGGTGGAGCGCCCGCTGACGCACGACGACGTGGAGGCGTTCGGCGCCGGCGGTGTCGTCGCCGAGCTCGAGGCGGAGGGCCTGCTGCGCCGCCGCCACCGGGGGTGGTTCGCGGTGCCGCAGCTCGAGGGCGCGGTGACGCCGGAGACGGCGCACGCCTCGGTGACGTTGCGGGGAGGTGTGGGCGAGCAGGTGATGATCGTGGACGTCACCGACGGCCGCCTTTTGGGCACCGTCGACGCCGCCCGCGCCATGAGCCAGGTCCACGACGGCGCGGTGTACATCCACCAGGGCGAGTACTTCGTGGTGCAGACCCTCGACCTGGACGATTACGTGGCACTCGTCGTGCCAGAGCACCCCGACTACTCCACCCAGGCGCGCTCCACCACGGACATCACAATCCTTGGCGAGGCCTCGTCTCTGACCAACCCCGCACCGGGCCTGTGGGTAGCCAACGTGGATGTGGAGGTGGTCGACCGCGTCACCGGCTACGTGGTCAGGCTCGCCGACGGCACCGTAAGCGAGCACATCCCCCTCGACTTGCCGGAGCAGCGCCTGATCACCCGGGCCGTGGCGTACACGATCGACCCCATGGTGCTTGCGCAGCTGGGGATCACCGCCGGCGAGACCCCGGGGGCGCTGCACGCCGCGGAGCACGCCGCGATCGGTCTGCTTCCCCTGTTGGCCACCTGCGACCGGTGGGACATCGGCGGCGTGTCCACCGCGCTGCATCCGGACACCATGCTGCCCACGGTGTTCGTCTACGACGGCCACCCCGGCGGCGCCGGTTTTGCGGACGAGGGGTTCGCCCGCTTCCACGAGTGGATCACTGCCACGTTTGAGGCGGTGCGCTCGTGCGGGTGCGAAGACGGGTGCCCGTCGTGCGTGCAATCACCCAAGTGCGGCAACGGCAACCAGCCGCTGGACAAGCACGCGGCGCTGAAGCTGTTGGGCGCGCTGGTGACCATGACCGCCTAACCCCCTACGGCACCCGCTACGGCCCTGCCCGGGCGACGGCGCGGGCGCGGCGCAGCTGCACCTCGACCACCACGTCGCCGGCGTCAAATTCGCACCAGTTGATCTCCGCGCCGCCATGGGAGGCGGTCTGCGCGGCCCAGGCGCAGGCGTCGAACCCCCGGTATAGGGCGTTCGCGCCGGCTACGGCCGAGAGGTCCGCCGCCACGCGCGCCCGGTGCGAGTCCGCCACGCCTGCCGCGAGGACCACGACGACGAGCGCCAGCGACGCCACCGCCGACACGATGCCGGCGGTGGTGACGGTGGCGGACCCGTCGTCGTGAAGCAGTGTGGCCCTCACTTGAATTCCACCGGGAAGATGGCGGTGAACGTCATCGCACCCACGGGCGCGGGGACGGCCGCTACTGCGGTGGCGAGCCCGCCCGACTGGCTGACGGTGACGGTGCCACGCGGTGCCTCGTAGTCCACGCCGAGGCTGTGCGCGCGGGCGGCGGCCCCTGCGATGTCCACGGCGGCGATGTAGGCCGACATGGTGGCAATTCCGGCGATGATCGCAGTGGCCACGACGACGAGCGTCGCCAGCGAGAGGGCGGTTTCGACGGTGGTCATGCTATGGTCGGTTATTCAGCGCGTCGGTGATCACACTTTCGATCGCGGTGGTTACCCCGTTGCCGTTGACCACGATGTACAACACTCCGGCAAGCGCCGCGGCCGCTAAGCTCCCGAAAGCGTATTCGATGGTACTCATTCCGGAATCGTCTCGCAGCTTCTGCGTCAGCGTCACGCCCGCTTGGCGGGCCCTGAGGTAGGTATAAGTCACTTGGTTCATGGTGGTTTCTCCTTTGAGAGGTCAGTTGATGAGTTGGCTGCCGAGGCTGACGACCACGGGTGCGAGCCCGAGGACGAAAAACGCCGGCAGGAAGAACGCGGTAAGCGGAATGGCGATGAGGACGCCAGCGCGTTCCGCTTTGGATTTGGCCCGGTCTTCCGCGTCGTGGCGCAGTTGCAGCGCGATGCGCTCGCAGCCTTCCACGACGGTGGAGCCGGAGGTGGTGGACAAGGTGACAAGGCTGGCCAGGGCTTCGCCGCCGGGGATGGCGTGCAGCTCCGCCCAGGCGCGCTCGGGTTCAACGCCAAGCGCCGTAAGGGCCGCGACGGTGTGCCAGGGACTACGCACCGCACCGTGGGTCTCCGCGACCGCCGCTGCGGCCGACGCCGCAGGGAGGCCGGTTTCGAAACACGCGGCGAACAGTGCAATGTCGCTGGCGCAGCGGTCCGGGTCGAGGTAGTCGGGCCCATCGCGCGGGGTCTTGGCCGCGGTCTCCGGGCGCGCCCGCATCCGGCCGTTCGGGGTGGCGGGGGCGATCGCGAGCGCGGCAGCGACAAGGCCTGCGGTGAAGGTGAGGCTCACGACGCCGCTCCCCGAATGATGGCGTGGGCGCTGAGCACCCCGCCGCACACCAGGCACGTGCCCGCGATGAGCAACACGCCCCCGAGTCCGCCCCCGGTGAGAAAGGCGATCGGGCGCGCCCCCATCGCGGCGCCCATGCCCATCCCCGCAAGCGGCAGGGCGGCGAGCACGGCGGCGGTGGTCTTTGGCCCAGCCAGCGCGGCGTGGGTGGCGGCGCGGTGGCGTGCGGCGTGGTCGAGCTCGTCGCGCGCCGCGCCAATCAGCTTGGACACCGGCACACCTCGCGCCGCCGACACCGACCACAGGACCGCTACGCGCTGCAACGCGGGCGTTTCGACTGCGGCGATCGTTGCGCTGCGGGCGTGGTGGGCCATGAGGGAGACGTCGCGCACCACCTGCGCCGGTGTCCCGGCCGGTAGCTGACGGGCGGCGCGCGCAAGCGCCTCCGGAAGCGACGACCCAGCCTGCACCCCGGTAGCCACGTGCCCCAAGAACACAGCGCAGGCCTCGCGGGCGCGGGCCTCGGCCCGGGACGCGCGGCGGTCTTGGATCAGGAACACGGCGGTAGCCGCGGCCATGGAGGCGGCAATGACGAGGCCGGCGCGGTCGGTAAGAAACGCCACGAGGGTGACCAGGCCGACCCCCACAGGGATCGCCGCCGCCCCCGGTGCGCGCCCTGTCTCTTATACACATCTCCGAGCCCACGAGACAGGCAGAAATCTCGT
>ERZ1031260.95-NODE-95-length-12664-cov-8.645095_pt1 | contig 12664 bp, 11 predicted proteins | sample MGYA00517287_ERZ1031260 | MGnify/ENA primary metagenome ERZ1031260 (study PRJEB33718, sample SAMN03159811) | human skin metagenome | collected 2014-02-25 | study: EMG produced TPA metagenomics assembly of the PRJNA266117 data set (Human skin bacterial metagenome and... | reverse complement strand
TCGACCGGGGTGAAGTGGCCGGTGCCGTCGATGGCGAACGCGCATTCGCGGTAGTTGCCGATCTCGCCCGCGCCAAGCTCGAACAGCGCCGCCATCACGCGCTCCACATCCGCCGGCGGGATGTGCACGCCCCACTTGTCAATGCCGTCGAGGTGCACCGGCTTGATCGGCCGCCCCGGCGTGATCCCCACCAGCTCCGCGAGCATGTCCGAGACTCCCGGGCGCGCGGAATCCGCGTTCGTGTGCGCCGCGAACAGCGCCACCCCACCTTTCAACAGCGTGTGGATGACCTTGCCCTTTGGCGTATCCGTAGCCACGGAAGACACCCCTCGCAGCAGCAGCGGGTGGTGCACAACCAGCATTTTCGCTTGGCTTTCGACGGCAGCCTGCGCCACCTCCAAAGTGCAATCCAGCGCGAAAGCGACTCGGCTCACCCCGTCGTCCGGGTCGCCACAGATCAGCCCGACCTTGTCCCAGCTTTCGGCGAGCTGCGGCGGGTAGGCGGCCTCCAGCGCGGCGACGACATCTGCAACGGTGACACTCATGGCACCCAGCCTACAAATTGGGCATGCTGGTGCGCGTGTGGGCTAAACGATCGGTGTAGTTATCCAAGGACGGTTTGCGCTATTTCTTCTGCCAAAGGTGCACTGGCTGCGATAATGCCGGACCAGCGGAGGGATAGATCTGGCTCAAACGTGAACGGGCGACCATGGACGTCTATCACCGCTCCCCCAGCAGCCGGGATAAATAACAAGGCCGCTGCAAGATCGACGATTCGGTGTGTGTCCGATCCAGGGTCGCAGAATCCGTCGATTGCGCCCTGGGCTACCAGCATCGCTTCCAGGCAGCTCGAGGATAAGATGCGAACCCGCCCGCTGCGGTCCGCCACGCGAATCCAGGCTCGCATTGAATCACCATGAGCATGTTTCTTTGGACGAAGCATATCTACGGCGGCTCCTGCAAGCGACTCCCGACCACTGGTGCGATACGTAACCGGTTCGCCGCGCTTTGCCCACACCACAGCACCGTTCTCCAGCCAGACATTCAACGCCTCTACGACGACACCAGAAGGGTCAACCAAGGCAGCAGAGAAGCACGACAGGGGCACTCCTGTGGTTGCGTTAGCAGTGCCATCTATAGGGTCGATGACGGCGGTTAACGCATGCCCCTCATCGATATAGCCAATCTCTTCACTTAGCACGTTTACACCAACTGTGCGAGCGGCATCAACCACGCGTGATTCGACAATGTCGTCCATGACCGATGTGACAGTGCCATCAGCTCCGATTCTCAGCTCGGCCCCTAGTTCATCGCGGCTGAGAGTAGACCAAGCATCGTTGACACCGTCGATAGCGGAATGGACAAGTGCTGAGAGGATTTGGCTAGTCTCGGAAGGCAGGCTTGGATTGGGAGCGCGCCAGAGGATACGGGAGTTCATCTAGCTCACCTCCGGACGCGACTTGATCGTCTTCATAACACGAGGCCAGGTTCGAGAGAAATCGAGAAAGGCGAAGTCTGCTAGTTTGCCTTGGACAAGCTCTCCTCTGTCTTCTGCACCTGCGACACGAGCAGGACCAGCAGTAATCAGCGAGATGCCCTGGGGCAGATCAACCAGGCCTTGATCAATGAGCGCTTTTGCGCCACCCAGCATCGCCGCTGGGAAGTAATCAGAGGTCAGACTGTCTACTAAGCCCTCTGCCGCCAGCTGCGCCACAGAAACATTTCCACTGTGAGATCTACCGCGCAATGCATTTGGACCGCCCCCAGCGATAACCAAGCCAACCTCTCGCGCTCGGCGAGCAGCTGGAAGGGTAGTGGGAAATTCTGCGACCGCACCGCCTAGTTCAACGAATCTGTCGATGCTTTCAGCAGAGTCCGCATCGTGGGCAAGTAGACGCACGCGACCTGCGGAGGCCCTTGCTGAAAGCCATTGCTCCGTGTCCGCGCGCAGCGGTCCATTGTTCTCGGCAGCTGCAGTCGATTCGTCCGCACGTTGTTCTGCAGCTTCCGGGGTCATCCTGTTGTCATGAATCAAGTGATTGATTAGACCTTCCCTACTCGGGAATTGCCCCTGGCCCGGGGAATGGTCTTCGAATGAGATCAGCAGAGGGTAATCTGCCGGCGGCATCGTGTCCAAACGCTCACGCAACACCGCAGTGCCTTCGGGAGAATAGATCTCCAACCGGTGTAACACTCGGTGGTCCACGAATCCTGGCGCAGCGTTGTCAATGACGCATGATTCCTCGAGCGCCCTACGCGGGGTGCGTTCAACACCGTCTTTTCGTTGAGTGCGGAATCCAGTCCCGTGATAGACGGTTGTAATCCCCGCGCCTCGGAGACGCCCTTCAAGAGACAGGAGTGCGAACTCGGCGGGCATCTCTGCGCTTGCGCGAGGGACGCGTTCCTTCTCCAGAGCGTCTGTGTGGGTATCGATAAAGCCAGGGGTTACGTAAAGTCCACCCGCGTCAATATCCCAACCGAAGCCTTTGCCGGCCGATGGAGTCACGTCAGCGACCCGATGCCCACGGATGATAATCGCGGCGTTGTCCACCACGCGGTCTGGGAGCACAGCGCGAGCATTGCCAATCGTGTAGTCAGCCGGAGGATTGCCCGGGATCCAATTCTGATAGCTCAAACCAGTTCCTCCTTAAGAGAGCTGTGCCCTTCGGCAAGAACGTCCTCGGGCGAGCCGTCACCGCTCACAACCCCGTTTTCCATCACTAGAACACGGTCGGCGAGCTGCCGGATGATTCTCATATCGTGATAGACACCAACTACAGCAACTTTTTGCTCTGCGAGATCATCGATCATCGTGAGCGCCCGCTCCCGGTTAGCCGGGTCTAGAGCCGAAACTGGCTCGTCGAGCAGCAAGAGTCTAGGTGGAGAGACAATTCCAGCAGCAAGATTGACCCGCTGACGTTCTCCACCTGACAGGACTGCGCAATCGACCTGCCAAAGTTTCTCGCCAATGTTGAGTTTCCGTAGCGACTCCACCGCTAGCTCCTCCGCATCCCCAGCAGAATGGCCACGCCGGAGCGCAGCAGCAGTAGTAAACCGGAGTGGACCAGTACGAGGCGGCGCATTGAGGAACTGAGCGACATAGCCGATTTCACGGCCGCGTAAACGAGCCATTGCCCGATCTGACAACTGGGTTAATTCAATTGGTCCATAACTGGTCGACAGACGCACGGAACCTGAGTCAGGGAGATAATTCCGATAAATGCAGCGGAGCAAACTCGACTTGCCGGCACCTGAGGCTCCTGCAATGGCAACGTGTTCATTGGCCTTGGCTTCAAAAGACACCCCTGAGAGCGAGGCAACCGTTCTGTTGATTGCGTGAAGGGTGAAGGTCTTGTGCAAATCTCTTACAGACAAAACGTGGTCGGTCATGACTTAAAGTCCTTTCGAGTGCCGGGGACTAACTCCGGGCCGCGGCAACGAGGCGCTGGGTATAGGCCTGGTGGGGGTCGGCGAATAGCTGATCTGTCAAACCCTGTTCGATGACGCTGCCTCGATGCATTACCAAGGCGCGGTCGGTCAAGGCATCAATGACTGAGAAGTCGTGGCTGACAACAACGACAGCCATATTGCGTTCTTGAATCAGTTCACGAAGCAAGTCGAGAACTCCCGCGGCAACAGAGGCATCAAGACCGGTTGTTGGCTCGTCGAGCAGAAGGACATTAGGATCGGTGGCCAAAGCTCGAGCAATCTGCACTCTCTGGCGCATTCCGCCTGAGAATTGGCCAACCACATCGTCCACACGGTCAAGAGGAACCTCAACGCGGTGCAACAACTCGGCTACACGGCGCCTGATCGCATGGAAGTCACGCTGTCCCGCTGCAGTGAGTCTCTCCGCAATGTTGCCGCCGGCCGAAATTCGAAGATTCAAACCCGCTGCTGGATCTTGATAGACAACGCTGATATTCGATACACGCAGTTGTCTGCGCTCGGAAGGATCCAGATCCAGGATGTTCTGACGCCCATGGTCCACCGCTGCTAGAAATACTTGGCCAGTGGCTCCTACCTCATCGCCGATGATCGATTTCATCACCGTCGATTTGCCCGAACCCGATTCGCCGATAATTCCTAGCGCCTCACCCGGAGCTACATCGAAAGAAACATCTCGAGCAGCGATGACCTCTGAAGACCCAAGCCGGGCCGGGTAGATCTTGCCCAGGCTATTAACTTTCAGGCTCCATTCTTCGCCGGGCGCGGTAACCGGCTCCTTCGCCTCAACCGGCACATCAAGTATTGATTCGTCGAGTGTCCAGGGTTCGACGTGAGCGTCCACGCGGTTCTTAGGATCTGGATACCACTCAATAGGTGCCACCAAGCGATGGTCTTCTTGATCCACATCGTTCGCCCGAACGCGTGCGCACCACTCAACATCAGAGCACTGGTAATCACCGGAAGCCGTTGGAACTAGGTACGTATCGTCTGAGCCACACATGACGCACACTGCCCCAGGCGTGAGTTCGACCTCGAAAGGAACATCGTTAAACGCGACCGGAGTCACCGTGGTGTACGGCGGAACGCAATAGATTTTCTTATCACGGCCGTGTGACAGGACTGTAAGGTTTGGCGCATCCGACAAGCGAGGTACATCCCAACGCGGAATCGGGCTAGGCGCCATCAGATATCGGTTGTTCACCATTACCGGATAGCCCGAAGAGTGGTTGATCAACCCTGCAGTTACCAAGTCTTCATACATCGCAACCCAGATTGCGGAGTAGTCAGCTTCAGCATGCATCCGATCACATTCTCGACTTGACATAACTACCTTGCGCAACGGCTCGGACATGGGGACTTGAAGCACTAGAACTTGACCGGGCTGAAGTCGATCTTCAGGGATACGGTGGCGAGACTGAATCACCGTCGCCTCGCGAGAATCCTCGGTAGTCGAGCAGTTCAGCGATGCTTGGATCAAGCGACGCAGGTTTACCGCGTTGACCCCCTCGTCATCACCTTGGTCGTAGACCTTCACAGTGTCGCTCCCACCAGCGATAGCGAGCGTCGCTTGTAGACCTCCGGATCCCCAACCTCGCGCAACCGGCATCTCGCGAGACCCGAACGGCACTTGATAGCCAGGTATCGCGATACCTGCAAGTATCGAACGCCGCACTTCTCGAGTTGCCTGTTCATCGAGCACAGTAATTCCGGTGCCTGCTGTGTTCTCAACGTCTCGCTCTGCAACGAGCATGTCCAGCAATGTCATGACTTGTTGTCCTCCATAGCAGAATCTGCACTGCGCCGGCTGCGTTCGGCGTTAATCTTTGAAGATGCTTCGGCGCGTTCAATTTGAGAGCGAAATGTGACGTAGTGAGGCAGTTTCAAGTGCTCTAGGAATCCGTTGGCGGCCAATCCGTCCGTGGTGTGCATTAGCACTTGCTCAAGCCCGCGCCCTTCGGGAGTGTCACCAGCACGAGTCCTGGTTAGATCCATAGCCCCCATTGCGATAGCTTTTCGCTCGTTATGCCCGAACGCGAAACCATAACCACTATCGAAGGTGGAAGTATCCTCTCCGCGTTGGTCGAGGTGGGCCACAACTTCCGCGTCGGTAGCCGGAAGTAGACCGATTCCGACTGGTTCCCTGGTATGAGGATGGCTCACGAAAACTTCTAAGTCTCCGTAGCGCACATCACCAAGCGTGACAGCTTCCTCGGTATGACCGTCGGGGCCGGTCACCCCTCGGTACCAAGAATTTACAAGCGCTCCCGTCTCAGCAATCGACATCGCTGCCAATAAAGCGGAACGCTCAGCAGGCAACGATATCGGGTGCAATGTCAGATCGTAAGGCTCGGGGTCCGAATGATCCTTAGGAGCCGCGAGAAGATCACGCTCGCGAAGCCACTCAGTGAATCGTTGCGGTGGCCGGTCTTCATAACCTGAAAGGTCCGGTACGGGCTGACCAGCGAGCAAAGCGTCCGAGTCGAGTCGAAGCGGGTCCTCGTCAGGCCGAGATGCAATAAGTCGCGGCGAATAATCGAAAGTAGCTCCGAGGAGCTGAGGACCATCCGGCTTACGGTGGGCGGGAATGACTCGGCGGTTCAAGACCATCGTGTCTGGGTCAATGGGTTCGCTTACCGCGAGACGCGGCAATGTTGAGCGATGGGAGCGCAAGAGGTGTACTGCTTCAGCAGTATCACCAGCAGCTTGCAACATGGCACTCGCTCCGAGAGCAGGTGCGAAAAGACCACCCTCGCCCATCACCTGGTCAATGATGCCGGGGATCATGTTGTAGAGGTCACCGGGGCTGAAGTTTGAAACTCCCCTCGCTCTCTTTCGAATCAGCGCTTCGGCTGCAAGAATCGCTGACGTGCCGCCGCGATTAGTTCCGGCATAACTCATTTAATAGCCACCTCCAATGGTGACGGTTGTAGAACGCGGTATTCCTGCGACCTCTCCGCCATCGGTAACGAAGTAGAGGTCGAACCCCCGAGGGAAGTCGCTGCATCTTTCATTGCGCTTGCAAATGAAACTCTCGCTCACGCCTCCCACAGTGAGAGTTGCTTTGCCCTGAACTCCGGGGCCGGACAGCTCCAGCGCGATACCAGGAGCCGTTGGATCGGTGCCTAGAGTCTCCACACGTTTGATCAGTAAGCACGCAGTGTGGGGGTCAAAGATAGTCGCAGTGTTTATCAGTTCTAGAGCGGGAGAATCAGTCTCCTCACAAGCGACTGCAATGCGAGCCTTGGACGGTTCAACCACGCTTGCCCCCGTTGCAGCTGCAATATTCACTACCAATTTTTCTGCGGTCCCATCCAACGCAGCAATTGGAGCGAGTAAATCCGCCAGCACTAATGGAGCCGAGGCGATCGGTGGCACGTCATGAGTTGGGAGCTGTCCTATGCGACCTGGTTCAGATAGGGAGCGAAGGTAGACCGCGAAAAACTCTTGAGATTGGGCAGGGGTTAAAGCCTTCAAATCGCTCATGAAATCTCCTCGAATTCGACGATCGTGGGACGCAGATTTTCGAAGTCACTTTCGCGCTGCTTTGCCCTGGCCGAAGCACACTCCGTTGCGAGGCTCCGGACTTCAGACGCAAATCGCCGGTCTCGCGCAATCTCGGCATCGCAGATCGCAATGGCGAGAGCGCCTGCCCGGTCATTTCCAAAGCACATTCCCCAGCCAACTTCTCCATCGACCTCGACGCCTGCCTCAGAAACCAAAATGTCTCCGGGGAGAAACCGATGTCGGCTAAGTGGGTCCACTACCTGGGCAGTCACCACTCCGGTTATTGGACCTCGTGTTATACGTAAGTCAATGTCGTTAGATTCGTAATCAGCAAGGATTTTGTTGGCAAGTTCCTTCACAGCTTCGGCCTGCGACTGCATCTGAATCGCTTTGGCCAGCTCGCCAAGGATTTGCCCTCTGGTTTCGGGTGAGTTCATTGGTCAAATGCTCTACTCTCTGAACGTTTGTCGACCTGCCTGGGAAGGGGTTTCTGCCGCTTCCCTCGCTATCCAAGACAATGAACATTTCCACCCCTTGACCCCGAAAGAACCTTGAAGTTAATAGTCATTAACGTTTTTGCGAGTGGTCCGCGCGGTGAACTAAAGATGAACAGCGCACGGAGGGCTTCGAAGGGGTGAGATCTTGGTTAGTGGAAGTCGAAGCGCAGATCGATAAGTGACATACGCATATAAGTCTCGCTCACCATCAACGGCTGCCCCGACTTGGCATCTTCGCTTGCCGTGATTATCAACCAGCACATAACAGGACGACGTTGTCCCAACCTCCCCCTTACCTCAGGCGGCATATCGGTTACGGTTGCCACAGTGCGACGCCGCACAGGGGTAAAGCCGAAGGCTTGGAGCGATTCATAAACCGACTCAATGACCCCAAGGGCTACGTCCAAATCGTGCAATCGATTCGGGACAACCCATTCACGCACCACCGTTGCTGGTAAACCATCGACATAACCAATGCGATCCAAAAGAAGAGTGTCCGCCCCCGGAAGCATACCCAGCATCTCAGCCTGGAGATCTGGCAATTTCACCCGCGATGATTCCACCAACTTTGTATCAGCCTGCTTCCCAAAAGCCTCGATAGCCGAGTGAAAAGACGGTGCGATCCTGTTACCGATGACAATTCTCGCGCGATCGGCAACATACGTACCCGAACCCAATTCTCGCGAAATCAGGAATCGAGACTCCATGGAGGTCAAGACCCTGCGGATCATGGAACGAGGCGCGTTAAACCTATCCATGAGTTCTCGCTCCGTAGCTAAGCGAGATCCAGGGGACATTCGCCCGACCTCGTCTGAGAGAACGGACTCAATATGGTCTGGGTCGACGATCGTTGGTGCGTTTTCCATCCTGCACTGCTTCCCGCTCATGAGCTGACATTTTGGGACACAGCGTCGAGACAATTTCCGGAGATCTATTGACCACAACGCCATGGGAGTAAAGGGGTTAAACGAACGACCTCAGAATAGCTAAAGAACAACCTTTTCGGCGCGTGAGTTTTTGTGATGGCCCGACCCACTTTGAGCCCTAGGCCCATCCTCGATGCACAAGCCACGAATCACGCCAAAGATGTGCAACACCTGAACTTTACGTTAACGGGCGTTTTGAAAGCCGATGTACAGATCGTGAAATCTCGACGACAAGCCGTGACAAACCAGAGTGAGTAGTCCAACAATCGATCTCAAGCGGATGCCGCCACCTCATATACCAATGGAAGATTCACTCGGCCCGCCAACTTACCCGTCACTCCGTCTTCAGATTCGAGTTTCCGAGAGGCTTTTTCATGTTTGAAAATCAGTTTCGCCACAAGCTTGCAGCCGCCGCCGCTGCTGCGTTACTTCCGTTAGGGCTCATTGCTTGCAGTTCAAGCGAGGAAAGTTCTTCCGGTGCATCCGAGAACGGCACATCGGAGCCGTCGAAGTCGACGCTAACGTTCGCGGCAATCCCATCGGAAGAGTCGGTGTCGCTGCAGTCTGGATTCGCGAACATCATCAAGCTCCTGGAGCAGGAGCTGGACGTCAAGATCAACTACCAAGATGCAAATGACTACGCGGCAGTAATCGAAGGTCAACGTGCGGGCCAGGTCGATATTGCCGTCTATGGGCCGTTCTCCTACGTAATTGCTGCAGACTCAGGAGTGCCGGTGAAGCCCGTCAGTGCTCGGGCGGATTCTTCTGGAAATGAATCGACTTACACTTCACGACTCCACGTCCCCGCAGATTCGGATATTGCTTCAATTGAGGACGTAAAGGGCAAGACCGTATGCTTCGTGGATCCAGCATCGACGTCTGGCTTCTTAGTCCCTTCTTACGGCTTGTCGGAAGCCGGTATTGACCCTGAGAATGACATCACCCCGGTCATGGCAGGTGGCCACGACGCTTCACTTTTAGCCATGGTGGCCGGGAACTGCGAGGCTGCCTTCGCTTCGGATAAATACAAGACTGTCATGGAGGAATCTGGTCAGGTTGAAAAGGATTCCATACAGATCGTTTGGGAATCTGACCCCATCCCGTCATATCCAATTGCTGCGAACACCGAAACGCTCGGTGAAGAAATGGTCGACTCGATCGCACAAATTCTTGTCGAGAAGGGCAACAAGAAGGGGTTAGTCGAAGCAGGCATCTGCGCAACCGAGGACGATTGCACGCTGCCTGGCGATTACGAGTACGGCTTCGTAGCCGCACGTGACGAGAACTATGACGTCATCCGCGAGATCTGTGAGGCAACCAACGCAGATGCGTGTAACCAAGTCGGGTAATCGAATCCGACATCCCGAGACCGATGATCGCTCCCAGTTCAAGACGCGTTCCGGGCGTTAGGCCCATAGCCGAAAGGAGGGTTCTCCGTGGTTACTCCCCCATCAAACGGGAACACGAAGACACCCGGTAAGCAAGAAAAGATCGACGGCATCTACGACATTTCCATGCAAAACGTGACCAAAGACTTCGGAACAGTCCTCGGTCTAGACGACGTAACAGTGGACTTTCACAAAGGCGAAGTGACGGTGTTGCTTGGGCTGTCTGGTTCAGGCAAATCTACTCTTCTACGTCACATAAACGGATTGCAGACTCCAACCAGCGGCGCTGTGAAGGTATTAGGCAGAGACGTTCCCAGTTTGTCAAAGAAGGAACTGCGCCGCCTTCGGCTGGATATTGGAATGATCTTCCAACAGTTCAACCTGGTTGGCTCCATGTCCGTGCTCGAAAATGTGTGCACTGGAGCATTGGGGCGACTAAACGGCCCTCGAATCTCATTGATGATGTATCCAAAGGAGGTTCGCCGAGAAGCGATGGACCGCCTCGAGAGAGTGGGACTGGTGGACCGCGCATATCAGCGAACTGACACCTTGTCCGGCGGCCAACAGCAACGCGTCGCTATTGCACGAACACTTATGCAGCAGCCAAAAGTTTTGCTCGCTGACGAGCCAGTAGCTTCGCTTGATCCAATATCGGCTCAGCAAGTCATGGACTTGCTCCAACAGATCTGCCGCGAAGAAGAACTCACCGTGGTTACTTCACTTCACCAGGTTCCACTTGCGCTACACATGGGTGACAGGATTCTGGGTCTTCGCAGCGGGAGAATTGTGTTCGATGAGAGCACTGAAAACCTGGATGAAGCCACTGCTAACCAAATCTACGGCCCACTCCAACTTTCCGAGAATTCAAACGTAAAGAAGCACAGAGGTGCGCCCACGGTGACCCCTAGGCACGCTGCCGACAAGCGTCTCACCGAAGTGTCTCGAGAGCCAGCGCCTAACCAGATGACAATGTCGAACGGGGTGAACCCGTGACAACTCTGACCGCCGGCTCCAAACAAGGGGCTGATTACTCCGATATCAAGCGACCACCACCTTCCTTAAACAGCATTGCCGCCTGGGTGGTCCTGATGTCGTTGTTGTTGGGCGGTGTTTGGTCACTTCGGCAATTGGGAGTTAACTTCAGCGCCATTGCTAACTCACTTGATAATGCCTCGGGATTTGTTAGGCGCATGTTCCCGCTTGATTTTCCTCCGGCTCGGGAACTCCTTTCACTTCTCGCTGAGACTTTCGCCATTGTTTTTCTCGCCACCCTGCTTTCGGTGATCCTTTCGGTGCCGACAGCGTTCTTTGCTGCTCGGCCTACTAGTAGTGGTCCGGTCATGTACTGGCTCTCCAGGGCTTCGATTGTGCTAGCCCGAGCAGTGCCAGACCTAGTGCTAGCTATCATCTTTCTACGTTTATTCGGCATCGGTCCGATTGCCGGCATTCTGGCGATGGGCGTCCACTCCGTAGGAATGGTGGGGAAGCTTTACGCTGACGCGATCGAAGAACTTGACCAGGGTCCTTCGGAAGCAATACGCACGGCTGGCGGAACCCGCATGCAGCAGATTCACGCATCCACGCTCATCCAGATGGTTCCGCAGATGATCGCAACTGCACTGCACCGGTTCGATATCAACCTCCGCACCTCTGTTCTGCTGGGCTACGTCGGTGTGGGAGGTATTGGCCACGCGATCTCAAATTCACTGTCGACTATGAACTATCAGCGAGGAATGGCGCTCGCACTAGTGATCTTGCTTTTGTGCATTGCTGTCGAACTCATCTCAGCCGCATTGAGGGCAGCGATCATGAATGGAAGCAGATCTGGGCGCCAACACTGGTCTGACCGAGCGGTCGCTCGAATCTTCAACCAGCGCGGACACGTGTTAGACAGTCCTGGTGATAGCGCCACAGCCCGCGAAAAACATCAACTTGTGCCGCCATGGGACTCCGATCGAGTCAACCGCTTTATCGGGTTAGTAACCCTTACTGTCCTTACTGCTGCATCGTTATGGCAAGTAGAAATTCGGTGGAGCCAGCTTCTTCAAGGTGTCACGAACATCCCTAAGACTCTCGGTCTCTTTTGGCCGCCGGATACCTCAAGCGCCATTTTGCAGAGCGTTTACGAAGGGATGCTGGTGACGATCCAGATTGCCTTGGGGGCCACGTTGCTCGGTCTCGTACTCGCATTGCCGATCGGGATCTTTGCCGCCTCCAACGTCGTAACCAACCGCTATGTGCAGCGAACCTTCCGAATCCTAATAGTTTTCATTCGTGGAATCCCAGAGCTTATCCTCGCTATCATCTTTGTCGTCATTTCTGGATTGGGTGGGGTTGCAGGAACTCTGGCACTCGCAGTCGGTGCGATTGGTCTCTTCTCTAAGCTGCTCGCAGATTCTCTGGAGGAAACTGATCGTGGGCCGCAAGAAGCTATAACGGCCACAGGCGCAACCGGTGCCCAGGTCTTCTTCTCCGCAACTCTTCGGCAGACAATGCCAGCATTCATCGCGCATCTGATGTACCTGTTCGATTCCAATATTCGCTCCGCAACTCTGCTGGGCGTGGTGGGTGCGGGCGGTGTTGGTTTTCTACTGCTGAACGCATCGCGGGTAAATCAATTCCCAGTTGTGACCACAATTCTGATCGCCATGATCGCAGTCGTTCTTGTCGTAGAAGCAATCTCAGTGTGGATGCGTAAGTCTTTCCGCTAGTTTCTCCAGCTAGCGGTTCATTTGCGGCCATGCGACCACTCACTTGGGCGTAACTCACGTGGGCGGCGTTCGACTCCTTTATCACGCTAAGGTATTGGGAGTTGGGCGCAGGCGACGCATATCGCGCGCGACGCCGAGGCTGTCTCTTATACACATCTCCGAGCCCACGAGACAGGCAGAAATCTCGT
>ERZ1031260.94-NODE-94-length-13144-cov-12.816716_pt1 | contig 13144 bp, 19 predicted proteins | sample MGYA00517287_ERZ1031260 | MGnify/ENA primary metagenome ERZ1031260 (study PRJEB33718, sample SAMN03159811) | human skin metagenome | collected 2014-02-25 | study: EMG produced TPA metagenomics assembly of the PRJNA266117 data set (Human skin bacterial metagenome... | reverse complement strand
ATCTACACACTGCATATCGTCGGCAGCGTCAGATGTGTATAAGAGACAGGGCTGCGGCCGGTGTTTCAGGAGCTTGGCCCGCTGTTCGGTGCGCTGTTCGCGAGCGTGGGCCAGTTCGGCGGCGCGCTCGGTGAGGCGTTCGGGGTGCTCGCGAGCCTCGGCCCGGTGCTGACGGATGTGATGGCGGCGCTCGGGCCGATCGCGGAAGTGCTCGTGAATGAGCTCGCGGATGTGCTTGCCGTGATCTTGCCGCCGATTTACGACTCGATTGAGCAGGCGTTGCCTATCGTCGTCGGCCTTGTGGAGCAGTTGGCGCCGGTCGTTGGTGAGCTGTTGAAGGCGCTCGGGCCGATATGGCAAGAGGTGATGCCGCCGCTTCTTGACGCGATTGACGCGCTCATTGACGGGCTTATGCCGATTATTCAAGCGATCATGCCGCACCTGGTGCAGCTCATTGTGTCCTTCGCCCAGGTTCTGGGGCCGCTGTTTGGGGTGATCGCGGATTTGATTCGGCTCATCTCCCCGTTCTGGACGACGTGGTTGCCCGTGTTGAACACGTTGCTCGACCTGCTCTCGGTGATGCTGGTTTCGCTCGTGAAGCCGCTGAATGGGGTGCGGGAGGGCATTCAGAACGTAACCAAGTTCATGCAGCCGTTTCTCAATGAGTTCCAAAGGATACTCGGAACCGGCGGGCCGTTCGAGGAGTGGATGAACGGGATCATCGACGGGTTCATGCGTATGGCACGTGAGGGAATGGGTCTCATTGACGTGTTCTTCCGAATCGGTCGGGACTTGGTTCAGGGACTCGTGAACGGTATTTCGGGCAGCATCTGGCAGGTGACGGATGTGCTGTTCAACGGCATCAACAACGCGGTCAGGAACGTGAAGGGTTTCCTCGGTATTCGTTCACCGTCGCGCCTGTTCATGTATCTCGGTGACATGACATCGGAAGGTTTCGTTGTCGGTTTCGAGCGGAACACGGCCGCGATTGACGCGGCCATGCTCGACGCGGTGACCCCGCCGGCGGTTGGGCGGCTCCAGATGCCGAACGCGTTCTCCCTCCCGGGCGTGCAGGCGGGCGCGGGCGCTCAGGTGCATAACGACATTGACTTGCACATGGAACGGGAAGATCCGGGGCTCGCTATCCGCCGCCTTGGTGCGGAGTTGTCGCGCGCGATCCCGGTGATGTAGGAGGGTGCATGTTTCGAGTGACGATTGACGACTTGACGTGGCTTGACCGTTCCCCGCTCGCCGTTTCCTCGGCGGGCGTGGAGGGGTGGTGGTCGACTCCTCCGCGGCGTTCGCAGCCGACGGAGAAGGTGTGGGATCACGGAGCGTGGGCGTCGCGCGGGAATTTCCATTCGCCGCGGCTCGTGGTGATTAATTCGGTGTCGATGTATAAGACCCCGGATGAGCACTACCGGCTGTGGGAGGCGCTGAATGGGCTCGCTGGGGAGCCGCGGAAGCTCACGATCGAGAACACGGTCGATAAGTCCCGGTCGGCGTTCGCGTACGGATACGTGGAGACGGACATGCCGGCGACGCGCGCTCGGGAAGTGAATGAGTTCCGGGTGCTCGTGACCTGCCATGACCCGTTGAAGTACGCCGTGAACGCGGAAACCGCGAAGCTCACGCAGCAGCAGTCGGTGACGTTCTTTAACCGCGGGAACGTGCCCGTGTACCCGATTTTCACGGTGCGCGCGTCGCAGAGCGTCGAGGGCGGGTTCCGCATCAACACGTCGGATGGGCAGGAGCCGTTTCGCTGGCAGGGCGAGTTCAACCAGGTCGCGCCGGTCATGGTTGACGGGAAGAAAAAGCTCGTGACCCGTGGCGGGCTGAACGAAACGTACCGGGTGACGCAGCGCGGCTGGCCGTATGTGCCGCCGAACCGGAAGCGCACGTTCACGTTCACCCCGGCTTCGGCGGTCGCGAACGATAAGGTGTGGGTGGATGTTTCGTTCCGCCCCGCCTGGCTGTAGGAGGCCCCATGTGGACGCTTGAACTGTTCCGCGTGGTGGACGGGCAGCGCCTCGGCGAACTCCCGCTCGTAGATTTCTCGTGGCAGCGCTCCGTCCGTAACGGCTCCATGTCGGGCCCGCCCCGCGACGTGGGCGAGTCGAGCATGGGCGGCTTGAAGTTCCCGGTGATGGCGCTCGCGGAGAATGGCTGGTTCAACGTGGAGGAGCCGAACTGGCAGGTGCGCCTCCGCTCGATGTTCATGCCCCGCAAGCACGGCATCATGGCGTTGTGGAACGGCCTGCCTATCGTCGGTGGCCCGATTGGGCATCAGGTGCGGTTCGAGTGGGATCACGTCGAGCTCGTGGTTGACGGCATCGAAGACATTCTCGCGCAGCGGTTCCTCGTGTCGGAGAACCCTCCCCGCGGGTATTCGCGGTCGCAGATCACGTACGCGGGTATGAGCCTCGGCACGATCGCGAAGCGCGTGCTCGGGTTCGCGCTCGGCAAGCCTGGCGGGTCGTTGCCGATCACGTTCGACCCGGACGTGAAGGGGGGCCACCGCCGCACGTATCAGGGGTTCAACGTCGCGAACCTCGGCATCATGGAGCTCGTGCAGGGCATCTCGAACGTGCAGAACGGGCCCGACGTGGTGCTCCGCCCGTATGTGCGGGATGGGGCCCGATTCGCGTGGCGCATGGAGACGGGAACCGACACCGACCCGTACATTCACACGCCGCTCGTGCATGACTTCGAGATTGGCGCGGAACACGTCGTGGATTTCTCCGCGGTCATGTCCACCGAGTACGTCGCGCACCGCGTGTACGGTGTCGGCGCGGGACAGGACGTGAACACGATGGTGATGCGCGCTGGGGGGGATGTCCCGCCCGGCTGGCCGTTGATCGAGTCGGTGTTCAGCGATTCCGCGTTGAAGTCGAATCGGCGCCTCGCGGATGAATGCTCGGCCCGCATCAATCCGTACCCGGTGTTGGGCGCGTCGATGACGGTGCGCGCGGACGTGAACCCGGGCCTCGGCCGCATCTGGCCGGGCGATAAGGCTCAGGTGACGGTGACCCGGCACACGGCACTCCCGGCGGCGACGTACGACATGCGTATCCTTTCTATGTCGGGTGATGCCGGCGAGATTGTGAAGCTTGATTTCGACCCCGTCCTGTTGGAGGTCACCTAATGGTGAAGAAGATGCCGTTGCAGCGTTCGGTCGCGGATTTCTTGAAGGGGAACCGCGACCTTGCGTTTCAGGGCGTTGGTCGCACGATCACGTCGCTCATGGTGCAGCAGGACGAGCTCGCCCCGGAGGGCGAATCGGTCATCCCGGTCATCGACATCGCGGGTGAATTGAATCAGGCGCGTGAGGCGCTCGAACAGAAGCTCGCCACGAACGAAACGAAACTCGCGGCCGCTCAGGAACGCATCGAGCAGTTGCGGAATGAGCTCAAAGACCTGGATGAGACGATCGACAACCTCGTGCTCGACCCGGACGGGCTGGGCGCCGCGGGGGAGGTGTTGAAGGCGGAGATTGAGCGCGTCGCGGGCCTCGCGGAGACCGCGCAGGCGGCGGCGTTTGCGGCTCGGGAAACCGCTGACGCGGCGGATGCTCGGGTTACGGCGCTCGCGGGCAAGGCGGGGCGTTTGATTCGCTCGACGGAACCGCCGACGGGCTCGAATGCGGATTCGGGAAACCTGTGGCTGGACACGACGACGGGTGTGCTGCATTCGTGGACAGGCACGGAGTGGGAGCCGCTGGAAGACCCTCGGGTGGCGGATGCCCTGGACGCTGCGGAGGGCGCGAAGAACGCGGCGGCGACGGCCGCTACGCGCGCTGAGGAGGCGGCTCGGCTGGCGGAGCAGGCTGGGGAGCTCGCTTCGACCGCTACTGGCGTGGCGGAGGCGGCGCGCGCTGACGCGACGGCGGCGAACGCGGCGGCGGCGGCGGCAGAGAGCAACGCGGCGACGGCTCAGGCGGCGGCCGCGAACGCTTCCGGGAAGGCGGAGGAGGCGGCGCAGAACGCGGCGGCCGCGGCGGGTATCGCTGAGGGCAAGGCGGACGTGTTCATTCAGGACGCGGAACCGCCGAAGCCCGCGCGCCGCGGGAACACGTTGTGGATTGATACGCGTGACGGACTGAACACTCCCCGCCGCTGGGATGGGAAGCAGTGGCTTGCGGTGAACGACAAGCAGGCGCTCACGGCGGCGGCGGATGCTGCGCGCGCCCTGGAACGTGCGGATGCGGCTGTGCAGCAGGCTGTTGAGGCGCACGCCGCGGCGGGGAAGGCGGTGTCGGAGGCGCTGCGCGAGCTCAACGAGGCGGACGCGGCGGCTGGCCGCGCGTCGACGCTGGATGGCCGCTACACGGTCGCGCCGGCGAACCCGACCGCTGAGGACGGGAGGGGCAAGCCTGTTGGTGCCGTGTGGGAGGTGCGCTCGGGCGGCACATCGCTTCGCCGGTTCGTGTGGGGCCCGTCGGGGTGGCAGATGATGAAGGCCGGCCAGGATTTCATTGGCGAGCGCGCGATTGGGACGGCGCAGATCGCTGACGCGGCGATTGGGACGGCGCAGATCGCTGACCTCGCGGTGACGAACGCGAAGGTTGGTGACTTGAATGCGGGGAAGATCACCGCGGGCATCGTCAACGCTGAGCGTATCGCGGTCGGTACGTCGGAGAACTTGATCCCGAATGGTGCCGGCGAGTGGGGGCGCGCCGCGGGCTGGGCTGAGGGCATGGGGTGGAGCGCGTCGTCACCGGATGGGACTCCGGGCGCGTTCGTCTCGGCTGTGGGACAGAATCGGCTCGCGAACTCGGCGCCGTTGGAAGCGCGGTCGTGGCCGGTGGAGCCGGACACGGAGTACGCGTTCGAGTTCTGGGCTCGCGCGGATAAGGCCAACTCGGGGCTCGTGATTTCGTTCGATGGGCAGGATGGGAAGCCTGGCGTTTCGTGGCGGGAGCCGGAGAACCGGCCCTCGGAGGCGTACGCGCCGGCGCATACGCAGGCGTACGCGTACCCGGTGGTCACGAACCTGCCCACGACGTGGACGCGGTACGGCATAGTCGTGAAAACGAACCCGAATGTGCATTCGTTGCGCTTTGGGCGGTTCGAGATGAACGCGTTCAACGGAAGCGAGAAGAACACGATCCAACGGTTCGCTGGCTTGCGGTTCATGAAACGTTCCGGCGGTGAATTGATTGTTGACGGGTCGATTTCGACGCGGAAATTGATCGCCGATACGGTCTCGGCGAATAACGCGGCGTTCATTGACGCGATGATGCAGGATTTGACGGTCAAGGGAGCGGCGAACCTGAATGAGGTGACGGCGAATGCTCTTTACACGAAATTGGGGATTGTTGAAAAGCTCCAGGTGACGGATGAGCTCGTGACCGCGCGCATGATTGCTAAGGGCGCGATCAACGCGAATCATATTGAAGCGAACAGCATCGAGTCGAAGCATATTGCGGTTGACGCGATCAATGCGAAGCACAAGATTGTTGGCGCTACGATCATGACTGCCGAAGCCGGGAGCCGAACGGTAATCGACAGTAGGGGGGTGCAGGTTTACGGAGACAACGTTCAGCCGGAGGTGCAGCTGGGATTCGGCGCACCAACGGGCCTACAGCTGCGCAACCCGAACACTCGAAGGCTGGAGCCGATCAGTCGGCAAGTTCTAGGGGGGCTGGCCGCGATGCCGAACGGGCCGCGGGGCCCGATGGAGACACTACAGCTGGCGAGCGATTCGCGGGGTGATCGTAGAGACTTCCCGAATGCATCTACGCTCGTGATTCCGAATCTTCGAGTGAACCAAACGGCCACCTACACGGGGCGGCTAGGAGGGTTGTATACGAGCTCGGAAGGCAAGTTTGGGCGAATCATGTTCAAGATGTATGTCCCGAATAACTACTTTACGGTGGGGCCAGGGGGCATCGGCTCCTACCCAGCGCCTCGGAGCAGGTTCCGACTCGAAGATATAACTGAGGAGTACTCGTTTGAGCTCATGGATATTTACAATTCCAGTGCTCCGAAGAGGCGAATCTATGGACATAACATTATAGCCAGAACCGAGAACGAGGCATGGGTTAAGACTGAGCTGTTTCCAATGCCGCCGCAAAGCACATACATGTTGTACTTTACAATGCAGGTTAAGCGCGTCTCTCAACACACTCCCCTCGCGTGGGATGTCCGACCGTGGGGCATGACGGTCGTCTTGGAGAATCTTTGAGCTAGGATTAGAGCATCACGGAGGTGCGGCATGTACGTAGATCGTTGGGCTTACCCGAATGGGGATCCCCGGAATTGGATGGGTGCCTACGAGAACGCTGACGGCTCGCTCATGTGTGTGCGTCCTGAGTTCGCGGGCGCGCTGACCGCGATGAATGAGGAGTTCCGGGAGCGGTTCGGGCACAGCCTGTACGTGAACGAGGGCGGCCGCTCGATCGAGACCCAATGGCACTATTGGGATTTGTACGTCAACGGGAACGGGAACCTCGCCGGCTACCCGGGCACGTCAACGCACGGGTACGGGCTCGCGGTGGACATGAACTGGCCCATATCCTCCAAGTTCACGGAGGAGCACGCGTGGCTTCGCGAGAACGCGCACCGGTTCGGCATCTACTGGCAGGGCTTCGAGGAGGGCTGGGTTCAGGAGGAACCGTGGCATTGGGCTTTCGATGGCCGGAATGTCTCGGAGGAGCAGGGCGCGATTTGGGCTGATACTGGTCGGGAGATTCTGATAGGAGGAATCATGGCTAAGGCGACGGAGAGCGAGAAGGCCGAGATCATGGCCGCGGTTCGGTTGACGAATCAGCGGTTGCTGGACATTCAGAAGGGTGTCGATGAGATCAATTTCGCGATCACGCACCCGAAGAATGGCGTGTACCGGAAGGTGACGGAAGTGCGGGACGCGCTGCCCGAGTTCCGCGCGTTCAAGGACAAGACGCTTTGGGCGCTCGCTGACCCGAAGCTTGGACTGCGTGAGCTCGTCGGCCAGTTGGTGCGGGCGCTGGGTCGGACTTCGAAATGACCCGCGCGAAGGCCCTGAACCTGACCCTGTTCGGGCTGATCGCGGTCACGACGGGGGCGCGGTTCGTGCTCGGCGTTTCCCCATCGGGGGATGTTCTCGATGACTGGTTCATCCCTGACGTGTCGATCCCCGATATTGGGGGTCTCTCGTGGGGTGTTGTCGGGGTGTTCGCGACGATTGTTGGTGTGATGGGGCTGATTGGTCAGGTTTGGCCGGAGCTCGGGGTTGCGGTCGCTGATTTGGAGGTGCCGGCGTTTTTCGCGCTCTTGGCTCCCCCGATCATGACGGCCGTGCTCGTGGCGGGGTCGCTCCTGACGGGTTCTAACCCGAACGTGCTCACGCTCGCCGCGCGCGATGCCCTGTTCGCGGCGGTCATCTACACGGAAATGGTGCGGAGGGAGCCGATTGCGGATGTTGACTGATTCTGTGGTCGCGTCGATCGTCACCGCTGTCGGCACTGCGCTGGTGGCGCTGATTGGGTTCTACGGCGCGAAGGCATCGGCCCGCTCGACGGAGAAAACGTCGGAGCAGCAGCGCATCTCGGATGATCGCGCGAAGGCGACGGATGAGTGGCGCCAGCTCCATGCTCAGGTGACGTCTGAGCTTGCCCGGTTGCAGGCGGAGGTGGAGGCGTTGCGCCGGGAGGTGCGGGAGGCGCGTGAGGCGCTGCGTTCGTCGGACGAGCGTATCGAGTCGCTGGTTCGTGAACGGGATGCTGCGGTGGATGCGGTGGTGTTGTTCCAGCAGTGGGATGGTGATCCGCCGAAGCCGGAGGTGACGACCGCGGTCATCAAACTGTTGGAGGCCCGTATTGGGAAGGGGAAGTAATGGGTGAACGTTCGGATGCGGTGCAGGCGCGCCGCGAGGCGGCTATTGGCGCTGGGGGTGCTCCGTCGTCGCAGGTGGAGTACCCGTGGCGTTCGGCGATCCGTACTGGCGTTTGGGTGCTGGTCGCGTTCGCGCCGATTTGGCCGCTCATGCAGCCGGCTTTCGAGGAGGCGGTGCATGGTTTGAACTTGCCGGGCCCGGTGGCGGCGTGGTGTTTCGCCGCGATGGGTACGGTGTCGGTGATTTCGACCTTGGTGACGCGGCTCGCGGCGTTGCCGGAGGTGGATGGGTTCGTGCGGCGGTTTTTGCCGTGGCTGGCTCCGTCACCTGGTGAGTAGCGGCGAGTACTCGGAGCGTCCCCTGCCGTTGGTGGGGGATGTTTCGTTTCTGCGACACGCCGGGGGCTTGCGGTGCAGGCGGCGTGGCCGTACTGTTTCGGTTATGGAACACGACGGGACGGCTACGCGGCTCGCGGCGCGAATCTACTCGCTGATGCGGGAGTTCGATCTTGACGCTGGGCGCGTGCAGGAGATGACTGGCATTTCCCGCACGTCGTGGTGGCGGAAGATGCGCGGCGACGCGGAGTGGACGTTGACGGATTTGACGCGCGTTGCGGATGTGTTCTTCATGACCGTCAGTGAATTGCTTGATGTTCACTGATTACTGAGAGAGGAAAGGCTGAGAATGTCTGATTTCAAGTACGAGAAGATCGGCTGGGAGGACTTGCCGAACGTCCCGCAGGAGCGAATCGAGAACGGCGATTTGGTTCTGTGGGACGGCAACCGGGCGATCCCCGTTAGTGACGTTAGCCTAGGCAGCAGCGCGGCGTCCCATGTCGTCCGGATGCACGAACGAGAAAACCCTGGATTGTGGATAGGTAGGTATCCCGCGACTCGTTGGGGGTTCGAGCTCGCGTTGAAAGCGCCGAGTCATCCGAACGGGCAGCCGCCTGAGACGAACGGATCGGTGGTGATCGACGGCGACGGCGAACTGTGGGTGCTCCGCTATGTCCATACGTTCGGCGACTCGCGGTGGGTGAATACTCGCAACGCAAACCGCAAGGCAAATGCCATCGTGATGCAGAAGGCATTCGATGAAGGCATCGCCCGGACTCTCCATGCCCTTTCTGAGCAAGCACCCGACCGGTTGCCGCTTACGACCCCGCTTTCCAGCGAGGAGGAGGCCGAGTAATGACTGAATGCACCGTGGATGCACTGAGTTGGTCGGTGTTCGAGGCCCTGCCGCATTCGCTCATCCAGGAGCGGCGGGTTGCTTTGAGGTCCTCGGAGGGCGTTGTGCTCTACGTGACGGGGCGCAGGAAGTCGTTATCGTCCGCGGAGGATGGGCTGTGCGCGGTGGTGGGTGGATCGCTCATTTCCCGCGCTACCGCAAAAGCGCTCGGGCTTACGCTGGAGAGGCATATTCCTGTAGGCCCGAATGGGAGCGCCCCAACGAGTGATGGCTCAGTCATGGTGGACAACGGTGCCGACCCTTGGATACTCGTTGAGGGCATGTGGTGGCGTTACGATTGGACACGGAACATGACTCTCCAGGCGGCGCAGGGAAAGCTGGACAGCGGCGATATGCGAGTGCTGCATCGGAAGGACAACGTGGATGGGTGACGGCGCAGACTAGGACGCCGATGTCGCGATGGCCCCGCCTTGCAGAAGCACAAGTGCGGGGCTTTCGCTTTCCGGGATGTCGGTGGTGGTGGGGTAGTGTCGGGGAGAGGCCGATGAGGGCTGTTCGTCCCGCTATGGAGGAGAAGGATGACCAATACGGATTTGCAGGCTGTGCGCGCTCGCGCGCTCGCGTCGAGTCTCGATAGGGCGGAATGGTTGCGTGCTCGGATGGGGGGTGTGACCGCTACCGAGGTGCGCGACATCGTGAACCGGGGCGAGACGTTCCGCCGCGACTTGATCGCCCAGAAGACGGGCGTGAAGCCCAGCGTCCCGTTTTCGAACCGCTACGTCGAGTGGGGCAAGGAACGCGAACAGGTGCTCATCGAGGAGGCTGCCGGGTTCGGCGTGGAGCCGGAGGAGCACGTTTTCCATGCCGAGGGCAATGAGCGATTCCTCGCGTCCCCTGACGGGCTCGGAGTGGACATTGACGGGCGCATCCTGGTCGCTGAGGTGAAGACTAGCCAGCACGACCTTTCGGTTGGGTCGCCCGAGTACGTGCGCACCGGCTACGAGGATCAGATGCAGTGGCAGATGTTCGTGACGGGCGCGGAGGGGTGCGTCTACATTTGGGAGCAGCACGACAACGATTGGGTGCTCGGGAAGGACGGTGTAGAGCGTCCCGACCCGGTCGATATGGGGGTCGAGTTCGTGGCTCGGGATGAGGAACGCATCGCTGTTCTTGTGACGGCCGCTGAGGAGTTCCTTACCGACTTGGATGCGGGCGCGGAGGAGGCCGACGCTGACCCCGTGATCGCGGACACGCTACTCCGGCTCATGGTGGCTCGGCGTGACGCGAAGGCGGAGGTTGAGCGCATCGAGGAGGAACTTCGCGGGTTCCTGGAGCTCCACAAGATCGCGTCGTCGGAGGTCGCGGGCTGGAAGGTGTCGTATGGGACGCCGAAGCCGCGGCGTTCGTTTGATGCGTCCGCGTTCAAAGCGGATCACGCGGACTTGCATGCTCAGTACATGCGCGAGTCCGCGCCTGGTAAGCCGACGTTGCGTGTTACGGCGCCGAAGAATGAGGGAGACGAGTGATGGTTCAGCGTGAGGTTACGTGGACTGAGGTTCGCTCACATGACTCGATGCAGGTGCTCGTGGATGAGGAGTGCCCGATCGCGATGTTCGCGCGCATTAATGGGGCGTACTACGAGGTGACGAATGGCTAGGCAGAAGCACGCGTCCCTATTCGACGCGATAGCAGCTGTCCAGGCGGAACGCCCGGTCGTGCGTAAGGACGGCTCGAACGATTACGTTGGCTCCCGTTACGCGACGCTTGAAGCGGTTTCCGAGGCGGTGTTCCCGATCCTCGCGAAGCATGGGCTCGTTTGGGTGACGATGCCTGTGGCCGCGGGGGATGGGATGGCGTTGACCTACCGGCTGTGGCACGAGTCGGGGGAATCGCTGGAGGGCTCGTATCCGATTCAGGGTGGCCAGCCTCAGCAGGTGGGCTCGGCGATCACGTACGCGCGCCGGTATGCGCTGTGCGCGGTGCTTGGCATCACGCCCACGGGCGATGATGATGACGCGAACGCCGCGCGGGCCGTGACTGAGCCTCCCGAAGCAGGGGAGAAGAAGCCGAAGCGGGCCGGGAAGACGTGGCAGGCGCGTATTGACGCGTGCGCCGACGTTGACGCACTCCGCGGCGTGTGGGAGTCCGCGAACCGTGCGGGGCTCCTGTACGCCGAGCTCCCGTCGGGTGAGGTGATGCGGGACGTTCTCGCGGCGCGCTCGGCGGTGCTGCGCAGTGACGCGAAGGAGGGCTCGGGTGAGTGAAGTCCTGAACCCTGTTGACGCGGAAACGGCGATCAGGAATCTCGGGAATCGGCTCTCGGAGTGCGTGAAGATCGTGACGCAGACGGAAGCCGTGTACGTGGAGAAGAAACGGGTCTTCGACATCGCGGAGGCGAAGGCGACCCTCGCGGCGGATGGCTCGAATGCTCAGGAGCGCGCCGCGGTTGTGACGCTCGCTGTCGAGAATGAGCGGCTGGAGCTCGATGTTGCGTTCCTCGCGTTCCGGGACGCGGAGCGGCGTATGCGCGCGATCAGGGAGCAGTTGTCGGCGGCGCAGTCGTTGTCGCGGTCGGTGCTCACCATGTACGGGGCAGCGTCGTGACTCGGTTCTCGTTCATCTACACGGATGATCGCCCGCATTGGCGGGACGTTGACGTTGCGGCTCAGCATTTGCATGATGTTGGGGATGCGCTTGGTGAGCTCGCGCAGTTCTTACCGGATGAGCACCGGCCGCTCGTGTCTATCGCGCAAGAGCATGTTCAGGCGACTCGGCGGTTGCTGGATGTGACCGCTGGGCGGATGCGGAGGGAGGTGGCGGATGCCGAGGTCGAGGAAGTCGGCTAAAGCCGCGGGCACGCGGTTCGAGTCGCTGATTGTCGGGTATCTGGCGCGGGTTCTGGGCGATGACCGGATCGAGCGGCGCGCCCGGAATGGGGCGAAGGATCGCGGCGACATTGCCGGCGTGCGGTCAACGCTCGGGGATCGTGTGGTGATTGAGTGCAAGGACTACGGTGGCCGTATCCTCGCCGGCGAGTGGGCGCGTGAGGCGCGTGTCGAGGCGGGGAATGACGATGCCCGTATCGCTGTCGTGGTCGCGAAACGCGCTCGCACGACTGACCCGGGTGAGCAGTGGGCGCTCATGACGGTCGCTGATTTGGCGGCGTTGTTGGGGGCTCAGGATGGCTAGAGGCCCGTCGAAGAAGGTGCGGGAGAAGGTCATCTACCGGGATCGGGAGTCGTGCCGCCGCTGCGGGCGTTGGGCGGATGGTGGGAGCATCCATCATCGGCGCCCTCGCGGCATGGGTGGCACGTCCGATCCGGTCGTGAATCTGCCGGCGAATCTCGTGCTCTTGTGCGGGTCGGGTACGACGGGTTGTCACGGCTGGGTGGAAGCGAACCGGGTTCAGGCGCGTGAGGATGGATGGCTCGTGCCGATGGGGGTTGACCCCGCCGACGTGCCTGTGCGGTGCGCCGACGGGGTGCTGTTCCTCACGAATGAGGGTCTGGTTCAGCCGTACACGGATGTTCCGTTTTGATCTGCTGGAAGTCGGTGAGGAGCGTCCGAATCGCGCGCCGATGGGTGTTCATTCGGTTGGCGAGGTAGTCGAGCGCGGCGCGTCCAAGGGGTTCGCGTAGGCGATGGACGTCCTGCTGTGTTGGGTTCATTCATTGTTCTCCTTCCAGGTGGCGATGCGGGCTTCGCACATTGCGGTGAATGCGAGCAGTTCGGGGCGGCGTAGTTCGATGGTTTTGGGGTCTGCTTCGACCCACGTGTCGGATTCGATCATGGCCCGGAACTCGGGTACGGTGCCTTCCCAGCATCCGACCCGCAGGTAGTGACCGTCGCGGATGCGAGCTAGGGTCGCATCGAACAGGTTGGACGCGAGCACGCGCATAGTGAGGACGTGGGAGCGTTCGTGCACCCGAGCGTTGCCGGACACCTGAGCGTCGCCGGACACCTGAGCGTCGCCGGACACCCGAGCGTTGCCGTACACCTGAGCGTTGCCGGACACCTGAGCGTCGCCGGACACCTGAGCGTTGCCGGACACCTGAGCGTTGCCGGACACCTGAGCGTCGCCGGACACCTGAGCGTTGCCGTACACCCGAGCGTTGCCGTACACCTGAGCGTTGCCGTA
>ERZ1031260.93-NODE-93-length-13222-cov-7.967570_pt1 | contig 13222 bp, 15 predicted proteins | sample MGYA00517287_ERZ1031260 | MGnify/ENA primary metagenome ERZ1031260 (study PRJEB33718, sample SAMN03159811) | human skin metagenome | collected 2014-02-25 | study: EMG produced TPA metagenomics assembly of the PRJNA266117 data set (Human skin bacterial metagenome and... | reverse complement strand
TCCCCGGTAAAGAATACGAGCGAATAGACGCCAATAACTATGAGCGCGAAAAGCGCCATAGCCCGCACCGGCCATCGGCGCGACGCTTCGCTGGATCGCCGAGTGCTTCTTGACACTGAGCTTTCTCCTTGAACTTGCGAACAGAATCACTGAATCTCTGCACCCCACCGCACACGCAGGCGGCACGATCGGGGCATTCACATCGGAACATGCTACGGCATGGGTCCGAAAAGTCTTAAGCCCGGCCACCGTGTCCGGCAAGCTCGGGCCATTGCTTATCGACGGTTGCGCCGTACCCCCTACTGCTTAAGACTCGACCTTCTTCATTACCCCGCCAGTGTCCATCGTGACTACCACGCCGGGCGCAATCTCCACCTCAAGCGCTTCACCCGTGTTAGCCACCACGGTGCCATGCAGCCCCGCGACCGAAACAATGCGATCGCCGGCTTGGATCGACGCCTGCATTTGGCTGACCTCTTGCGCGCGCTTGCGCTGGCTGCGCATGAGCAGCATCGGCGGGACGAGGAAGAGCAGCAGGATGACAAGAAGCGGCAGAGCTTCCATCACGGTTCCTTTCAGTTCGCGAACAATTCGATCTGGCCAGGGGCATCCGGCGGCGGGGTCATACCCAGGTGGTGCCACGCTGCGGCGGTGGCGACGCGACCGCGGCCGGTGCGCGACATGAGCCCCGCGCGCACGAGGTAGGGCTCGCAGACCTCCTCGACGGTGGCGGGCTCCTCCCCGACCGCAATGGCCAGCGTGTTCACGCCCACGGGGCCGCCCCCGTGCCCCCGGATCAGCGAATCCAGCACCGCCCGGTCCAAGCGGTCAAGGCCGAGTTCATCGACGTCAAATACGGCAAGCGCTGCGCGGGCCGAGTTCAGATCCACGTGCCCGTCGCCATTCACATCTGCCCAGTCGCGCACGCGCCGCAGCAGGCGGTTGGCAATTCGCGGTGTGCCGCGAGAGCGCGACGCGATCTCCACCGCTGCGTCGTCGTCAATATTCACGCCGAGGATCGTCGCCGCACGCATGACCACCTTGGTCAGGTCATCGGTGTCGTAGAACTCCATCTGCGCGGTGAACCCGAAGCGGTCGCGCAGTGGGCCCGTAAGCATGCCGGCACGGGTTGTCGCTCCCACAAGCGTGAACGGCGGGATCTCCAGTGGGATTGAGGTGGCGCCGGGGCCTTTACCCACAATCACGTCGATGCGGAAATCCTCCATCGCCATGTAGAGCATCTCCTCGGCCGGACGCGCGATACGGTGGATCTCATCGATGAACAGCACGTCGCCTTCCATCAAGTTCGACAACATCGCGGCCAGATCACCCGCGCGCTCCAGCGCGGGACCCGAGGTCATCCGCAGCGAGGTGCCAAGCTCTTGAGCAATGATCATCGCCATGGTGGTCTTACCTAATCCGGGCGGGCCAGAAAGCAAGATGTGATCGGGCGTGACACCGCGACGCTTCGCGCCTGTGAGCACCAGTCCAAGCTGCTCGCGTACTTTAGGCTGCCCGATGAACTCGGTGAGCGACTTCGGCCGTAGCGTCTTCTCCACGTCGCGCTCGTCCGGTTGCGCTTCGACGCTGACCACGGAGTCGTCGTCAAGGGAAAAGCCCTCAGGGAGCGCAAACTCGGTCTTTTCAACATCCGACATGAGCCCGAGCCTACTTCTTGCCCAGCTGCGTCAACGCCGCGCGAAGCAGCGTCGAGGTGGCCTCGTCGGGGTTTTCCGCAGCAAGCTTATCGACGACCGGGCGCGCCACCTTCTCACCGAATCCGAGCCCAACCAGCGCCTCGACAACCTGCTCGGCCGCGTACGACGATCCGGACGGAGCTGAGGGCGCATTCGCGGCTGTGTCGGTGGAGACTACGTACAGGCCTTCAAGTTTGTCTTTGAGCTCGAGGACGATGCGGTCGGCCATCTTCTTGCCCACACCCGGGATCGACTGCACTGCCTTCGAGTCCGAGGCGGAGATCCGCGCGGCGAGCTCACCCGGCTCGAACACGGTGAGTGCGGCGAGCGCAAGCTTCGGGCCGAGCCCGGTGACGGTTTGGAGTTTATGGAACATGGTGCGCTCATCAGCATCGGCGAACCCGTAGAGGGTCACGCCGTCATCCTTGACCACCATGGAAGTGAGCACCCGCCGGGTTTCGCCGCGAGTGAGGCGCCCCAGGGTCGGTGGGGTGGCAAGGAAGCGATAACCGACACCCGCACATTCAATTACCGCGTGGTCGAGGCCGATGGATAGCACTTCGCCGTTGAGGGAGTCAATCATGCTGTGGCGGTCCTTTCGTGAGCGCGGCTGGTGCGCGCGATCAGCGGGGCGCGCCAGCAGTGGCACACCGCAATCGCGAGGGCGTCGGCAGCGTCGGCCGGTTTCGGCGGCTCGCTGAGACCGAGAATGCGGGTGATCATGTTGGTCATCTGCTTCTTGTCCGCGCGCCCGTTGCCGGAGATTGCCTTCTTCACCTCGGACGGGGTGTATTGGTACACCGGGATGTCGCGCTCTGCGGCGGCGAGCACCATTACGCCGACGGCGTGGGCGGTGTGCATCACGGTAGAGACGTTGCCGCGTTCGAAGATGCGCTCCATGGCGACCATATCCGGACGGTACTCATCCATCCAATCCCCGACGGCGGCCGAGAGCCGCAGGAGACGCTCGGGCAGCTCCGCGGTGGAGGGAGTGCGCACCACGCCCACAGCCACCGGCAGGATCTGACGGCCGCGGCCCGCCTGCACCACGGACAGGCCGCAGCGAGTCAGCCCCGGGTCGATGCCCATGACGCGGAGCCCTTCAAGAGTAGTCACACACATGTTCTACCACAGGGGTCCCACACGCCCGGACGGCGCGCCAGCCAGGAGGCGCGGTGAGCGGTGCGTCTAGTCGTCGAGCTGGTCGGCGACCTCGTCGGAGATGTTCATGTTGGTGTAGACGTTCTGCACGTCGTCAGACTCTTCAAGCGCGTCGATAAGGCGCATCATCTTCTTCGCGCCCTCGACATCGAGCTCAACTTCTACGTCTGCGCGGAACTCCTGCTCGGAGTCCTCTACCTCGATGTTCTCTGCTGCGAGGGCCTCTTTGACCGCAGCGAGGTCAGTCGGCTGGCAGATGATTTCGAACTCTTCGCCGAGGTCGTTGACCTCCTCTGCACCGGCATCGAGCACAGCCATCAGTACATCGTCCTCGCTCAGCTCGCCCTTTTGGATCGTGACAACGCCGGTGCGCTCGAACATGTAGCCGACGGAGCCGGACTCGCCGAGGTTGCCGCCGTTCTTGGTCATGGCGGTGCGCACCTCGGTTGCGGCGCGGTTGCGGTTGTCAGTCAGGCACTCGATGAGGACGGCAACACCGTTCGTGCCGTAGCCCTCATACATCACGGTCTCCCAGTTGGAGCCGCCAGCGATTTCACCGGAGCCGCGCTTGCGGGCGCGCTCGATGTTATCGCCCGGCACCGAGGCCTTCTTGGCCTTCTTGATCATGTCGTCCAAGGTCGGGTTACCAGCCGGATCGCCGCCACCGGTGCGGGCAGCCACCTCAATATCCTTGATCAGCTTTGCCCACAGTTTGGAACGCTTCGCGTCGTTCGCGGCCTTCTTGTGCTTGGTAGTAGCCCACTTTGAGTGGCCAGCCATCTCGCACCCCTCTTCCCAGTTGAACGTATATCGCCGTGCGATTCTTCTGAATTCTGTGTAGCGAGTATACGCGGGGCGCTACGAGCGCCGAACCGGCACCTGGGTCTCCCCCGCCTGCAACTCGCGGGTCAAGCCCTCTTGCGCTACGAAGGCTAGGAGGTTGCCCGAGGCGTCGAAAATCTGCCCCTGGGCAAGCGCCCGCCCAGACGCGGCCGACGGCGAGGACTGGTGGTAGAGCAGCCACTCGTTGACTCGCACAGGCCGGAAGAACCAGACAGCGTGGTCCAAGGATGCGAGCTGTGCCTTGTAGCCAGGATGGGCAGCCAGCGCAGAAAACAACAGCGTCATGTCGGACATGTATGTAAGCGCGCAGGCGTGAAACGCATCCTGATCAGGCAGGTCGTACTTGTATTTGAACCAGAGTGAGCGCCCGCTGACCGTGCTCGCGTCGTTCGGAGTCGGGCCATCAGAGGCAATACGGATATCCCACTCGCGGTAGTCCCTCTCCGCTCCGGGAACTCCGCTCGGAATCGAGCTTGGCACCTGCAACGTCTCCGGCGCGGGCACATCTGGCATGGGATTGGCGTGCTCCGGGCCGGAGTCTCCTGTGTGGTGAAAACTGGCGATCATGGAATAGCACAGCGCATCTCCCTGCCACGCCTCTACCCGACGCGTGCTGAAGCTACGGCCGTCTTTGAGCCGCGTCACCGTGTACGTGGTGTCCTCATCCGCCACGCCTGGGCGCAGGAAATAGCTGTGCAGCGAGTGCACCTGCTTGTCGTCCTCGACGGTGGCGGTGGCAGCGCTGATTGCCTGGCCAGCAATGTGTCCGCCGAACGTGCGCGCGAACACGTCGCTGTCCATGGCGGGGCCGCGAAACGTGTCCTCCCCCATCGGTTCCAGGTCCAGCACGCGGCGCAGCTCAAGTGATTCGTGCATAGATGCTCAATCTACCAACGGACAAGCGACTGCACGCGTCTATTCGCCTGCCAGCGACAGCTGCCCGAGCGCCGCGTACTCCGGCAGCGCGGCAGTGCCGCCGAGGCGCAGCGTGCGCACCGCCGGCACGAGGCGAAGTGCGCGAGTATCAGCCACCGCGTCGTTGTAAAACCGCAGGGCAAGCATCACTCGGGTGTCGGCGTCCTTGAGCGCCTGGCGCACCCCCTCCGTCACCCCTTCCGCGCTAGCCATCCAGCCCACCAGGGCCTCGTTCAGCTGATGCTCCTTTTCCAACCGGGACCACAGATCACGCGGGCTCAACCGCACTTCCTCCGTGGCGTCAGCTTGCTCGGCAAGTTCGGGCACGGTTGCGGCGATGACCGCGCAGCGACGATCCAGCGCGGCTTGCAGCGCGTCGCGGGAACGGTCGAGGCGGATATGCAGCCGGTCAAGGCGCTTTGCAGTCGATATCGCCCACGCAACCAGCAGCGTGACCGCTACCGCCAGCAGCACCAGGACCAGAGTCGTCACGCTCACCTTCCCAACCCCACCTTCTCACCGGTGGCAACCGCCTCGTAGACCGCCATGACCTGGTCCGCCACCCGCGACCAGTCGAATTCCCGCGCCCGGGCAGTGCCGGCATCAATAAGGGCATTGCGTTTGGCTGGGTCGTCGATAAGCATTTGCAAGCTGGCGGCGAGAGCATCACTGTCTCCCACTTCAAAGAGCACACCCGCCGGGGTTTCGGACTCGGCGTCGCACACCGCGGCGAAGGCTTCGATGTCGCTGGCCACCACCGCGCAGCCGGCAGCCATCGCCTCCACCAACACGATGCCGAAGGACTCCCCGCCCAGATTCGGCGCCACATAGATGTCGGCCCGGCCCAAAATGCGCGCCTTCTCCGCCTCACTCACCTGCCCCACAAAACGCACGCGGGGCGCGCTGCGGGCTCGACCACCACCGACCACAGTCACTCGCGCAGGTCGGGCAAGCTTATCGACGGCTTCGAGCAACACGTCCAGCCCTTTTCGCGGCTCATCCCTGCGCCCGAGGAAAACGATCTCGACTTCGCTCGAGTAGTTCCGCGGACCGCGCGCCGCCGCAAAATGCGCGGTGTCGATGCCGTTCGGGATCACGATCGGGTTGGTGCCCACTTGTTCCACCTGCCAGCGGCGTGCGACCTCTGACACTGCGATACCCGCCCGGATCTTCTCCAGGTTGCCGCGCAACACCGGCAGCGCCAACTGCAACACCAACGAGGCTGTCGCGGAGGTGTGATAGGTGGCCACGATCGGGCCTTGCGCGATTCGCAGGGCAGCCAGCGAGAAACTCGTCGCGTTCGGTTCGTGAATGTGGAGTACGTCGAAATCGCCGCGGAGGATGAACTCGCGGGCATAGCGCGTGACATGCGGGCCCACCGCAATCCGGGCGATCGAGCCGTTGAACGGCACCGGCAGTGATGCACCGCCGCGGGTGACGTAGTCCGGGAGGTCCATGTTGGCGTCGGCCGGGCCGAGCACGCCCACGTAGTGCCCCCGGGCGGTGAACTCCGCCGCGAGGTCACGGATGTGGGCCTGAACCCCGCCGGGCGCGTCGAACGAGTACGGGCACACCATGCCGATACGCACGCGAGAACCCCTTACCGATCCCCTGCTTTGCCTGGGCCAGCGTTGCCTGGGCGACGTTTGCGTTTCCGGCGATCCGCCGGCCACAGCGGCTGGAGCATGTGCCAGTCCGCAGGGTGAGCGGCGATGTTGGTGGCGAACTGGTCCGCGACTCGCTGGGTCGTCTCCTCCAGGTTGGTCACCTCGGTGGGTGGGTTGGCTTTCAGCCCCCAGCCGGGGCCGCGCGCGTCCTCGGTGAACCACGTGTGCACCACCAGCAGCGCCGCGCCGGTATCCAGCGCGAGTTTCGCGGGGCCAGCGGGGAACGTCGTTTCCTCGCCGAAGAAGGTCACCGGCACGCCGTGGCCGCCCAGATCGCGTTCGCCGAGCAGGCACACGATGCCGTTGGCTTCCAGCACCTCTTTGAGCCGCGCGTACGGGGGTGTCTCACCGCCGCTGAGTGCGAGCACCTCGAACCCGAGGGACTCGCGGTAGTCCACGAAGGCGTCGAAAAGCACCTCCGGTTTGAGCCGCTCAGCGACGGTGGCGAAGCTGGCGTAGTTCTTCACCAGCCACAGGCCGGCGAAGTCCCAGTTGCCGGTGTGCGGCAGAGTGAGGATTACGCCTTTGCCCGTCGCCACTGCCGCCTCGAGATGTTCCCTGCCCGAAACGCCCTCGGTGTAGCGAGCAAGCGCCGCCTCGTCGTCTGCAATGCGGGGCAATCGGAATGCCTCGAGCCAGTAGCGTGCGTAGGAGCGCATTGAGTCGCGAACGAGCTCACGCGTGACGTTTTCGGCTCCCACCACGCGCGTGAGGTTGCGGCGCAGCATCTCCATGCCGGTCCCGTCAGCGGACAGGCGATCTGCACCGCGGCGAAACAGCGGCGCGGTGATGGCGGGCGGCAAAGCCCCGATGACCTTCCACCCGGCGATGTAGCCGAACGCGACGAGCGAGTCTTTCATGGTCACGCTCCCTGGGGTGGCGCGAGCTGCACGTTCGCCCGCGGGTCGCGCGCCGCGTACGCCAGGCGCTGAATCACGGTGATCACCGAGCCGACCAGCAGCAGCCAGATCGCCACCTCCACAGCATGCGGCACCCCGAAGCCCTGCAGCCCCAGCCCGACAAGGGCGACAATCAAGCGCTCTGGCCGCTCCACCAGACCGCCCACAATCTTGAGCCCACCAGCCTCGCCGCGGGCTTTGATGTAGCTGATCGCCTGCGACAGCACCAGCACGATCAGGCACGCAACGACGTGCACGCGCGGCGTTTGGTCGACATAGACCATCCAGATCACGATCGCGCCGAACAGCGCCCCGTCGGTCAGCCGGTCGCAGCTCGCGTCCAGCGTTGCCCCGTAGGCGGTACCGCCACCACTGAGGCGCGCCATCGTCCCGTCCACCATGTCGAACGCGGAGAAAACGCCGATGAGAATCGCCGCCGCGACCAACCAGTCCGCCGGGATGAGCACCACCGCGAGCAGGATCGACACGGCCGTGCCGATCAAGGTGGTCACGTTCGGGGTCAGCCCGGCGCGCAGCAGCGCCTTGGCCACCGGCTCCACGACACGCTTCGCGGGTTTGCGCCCGTGCACGCTAAGCATGGTCGCCACCTTCCGCGTCGCAGGTTTGGGAGGTGGTTGCTTCGACTTCACGCCAGCCGTCGGCAAGCAATGCCCGAGTTTCCCGCAACAGTTGGGGCAAGACCTTGGTGCCGCCGATCACCGTCATGAAGTTCGAATCCCCTGCCCAGCGCGGCACAACGTGCAGGTGCAAGTGGTCGCTGACCGACCCGCCTGCGGCCTTGCCCAGGTTCAACCCGACATTGATGGCCTCTGGTTTGGACACGTGCTTCAGCGTGCGCACCGCGTGCTTGGCAAACACGGCCATCTCTGCGGTCTCGGCATCGGTGAGCTGCTCAAGCTCGGCGACCTTGCGGTACGGCACCACCATCAGGTGCCCCGCGTTGTACGGGTAAAGGTTCAGCACCGCGTACACCGACTCGCCCCGCGCGATGACCAGGCCGTCCTCATCACTCATCGCAGGGATTGCAAGGAAAGGGTCGGAGCTTTCCCCGCTTGTCGACGGCATGTTGGCAATGTAGTTCGACCGATACGGCGCCCACAGGCGCGCGAGGCGGTCCTCATCGCCGACACCGGTATCGACGTAGTCGGTCTTATGCCCGCCGGGAAGCAATGGAGTCCTCGCTCGGCTGCGCATTGTTCTTCTCCGCCACCCAGTTGGTGATCAGTGCGACCGCCTCGTCCACCGGGACGCCGTTGACCTGGGAGCCGTCGAGGAATCGGAAGCTCACCGCGTTGGCCTCCACATCGCGCTCGCCGGCGAGCAGCATGAACGGCACCTTGGAGGTGGTGTGGGTGCGGATCTTCTTCTGCATGCGGTCGTCGGAGTGGTCGACTTCCGCGCGGATGCCCTGTGCGCGAAGCTGGTTGATCACGCCGTCGAGGTGGTCGGCGAACGCGTCAGCGACCGGGATGCCCACCACCTGGTGCGGGGCGAGCCAGGCCGGGAACGCGCCGGCGTAGTGCTCGAGCAGCACGCCGAAGAAGCGCTCGATGGAGCCGAAGAGCGCGCGGTGGATCATCACCGGGCGCTGCTTCGTGCCGTCCGGGGAGGTGTACTGCAGGTCGAAGCGCTCCGGCAGGTTGAAGTCGAGCTGCACGGTGGACATCTGCCAGGTACGGCCGATCGCGTCGCGCGCCTGCACGGAGATCTTCGGGCCGTAGAACGCGGCGCCTGCAGGGTCCGGCACCAGCTCCAGGCCGGACTTGGTGGCCACGGATTCCAGGATGTTGGTGGAGCGTTCCCAGATGTCGTCGTCGCCGATGTACTTCTCCGGGTCCTTGGTGGACAGCTCGAGGTAGAAGTCGTCCAGGCCGTAGTCCTTGAGCAGCGAGATGATGAACTCGAGCACGCTGGTCAGCTCTTTTTCGAGCTGGTCCTCGGTGCAGTAGATGTGCGCGTCGTCCTGGGTGAAGCCGCGTGCGCGGGTCAGGCCGTGCACCACACCGGACTTTTCGTAGCGGTAAACGGTGCCGAACTCGAACAGGCGCAGCGGCAGCTCGCGGTAGGAACGCCCGCGCGAATCGAAGATGAGGTTGTGCATCGGGCAGTTCATCGGCTTGACGTAGTAGTCCACCGCCTGTTTAGTCACGTTGCCCTTGTCGTCCACTTCGCCGTCAAGCTTCATCGGCGGGAACATGCCGTCGGCGTACCAGTCGAGGTGGCCGGACTTTTGGAACAGCTCGCCCTTGGTCACGTGCGGGGTGTTCACAAAGGCGTAGCCGGCTGCCACGTGGCGCTCGCGCGAGTGCTGCTCCATGACCATGCGCACGATGCCGCCGTCCGGGTGGAAGACGGGAAGGCCAGAACCAACTTCTTCCGGGAAGGAGAACAGGTCCATCTCGTTGCCCAGGCGGCGGTGGTCACGCTTCTCCGCCTCTTCGAGCATGGTGAGGTACTCGTCGAGCTTTTCTTTCGACTCCCACGCGGTGCCGTAGATGCGCTGCAGGCCAGCGTTGGCCTGGTCACCGCGCCAGTACGCTGCAGACGAGCGGGTCAGACTAAATGCCGGGATGTACTTCGTGGTCGGCACGTGCGGACCACGGCACAGATCGCTCCACTCAACCTCGTCGGTGCGCGGGTTGAGGTTGTCGTAGTGGGTGAGCTCGCCGGCGCCGACCTCGGTCGCCTCGTCCGAGTTCGGGTCGACATTGCCCTTGTCGTTGATCAGCTCGAGCTTGTACGGCTCGTCCTTGAGGTCCTCGGCCGCTTCCTCCACCGAGGCATAGACGCCGCGCGCGAACTTCTGACCCTGCTTGATGATCTTCTTCATCCGCTTTTCCAGCGTCTTCAGATCCTCTGGGGTGAACGGCTCGGCGACATCGAAGTCGTAGTAGAAGCCGTCGTTAATCGCCGGGCCGATGCCGAGCTTGGTGCCCGGGAACTCGGCCTGCACCGCCTGGGCAAGCACGTGTGCGCAGGAGTGGCGGATGACGGAACGGCCTAGCTCCGTGTTCGCAGCGATTGGCATGAACGTCGCGGTCTGATCCGGCACGTGGGAGAGGTCTTTGAGGTTGCCCTCTTCATCTTGGACCACCACGATCGCCTGTTCGCCCTTGTTGGGCAAGTCCAGTTCCCGCATCGCCGCGCCCACTGGGGTGCCGGCGGGAACCTCGAACGGCTCCAAGGTGAGGATCTGGGAAGCTTCGGTCTCTGCCATGGTCAGCTGCGCTCCTTTGCGCGTCATGGGCACGCGTCATACCTGGACGCGGCCCGGGGTCAATGCGTTTGCAAAGTCTACCCCGGTACGTCAGCCCAGACCGACTCAGCGTGAGCCGGAGAGCACCGCTTCGCCCCAGAACGCATCACCGCTGCCGTCAGTGCTTGTGCCCGGCGGCAGCCAGTACACCGCGGAGCCGATGTGGGTGATCCACTCGTTCAACCGGTCAGCTTCATCCAGCCGCTTGAGCACCGGGGTGAACTGCACGTCCGGGTCCTTTTGGTACGCGAAGAAGATCTGGCCGGCGTTGGAAAGCTCTTCCGAACCAGGCTCAGGCGGCAGGTTGTAGTTGTATGGACGGCGCTTGAACCGCTGCTCGGGGTGTTCGGCCGGAGGCATTGCCCGGGCCATGTGGGAGTTGCGGTCGATCACGGGCAGGCCGTAGTCGTCGATCGCCTCCATGTCAGGGTCTGTGAACTCCTCGCCGCCGCTCAACGGCGCGCCGTCGTCAAGCGTGCGCCCCACTGCTTCCTCCCTTGAGGCTCGATCGAGCATTTCCCACTCATCGAGATGCATCGCGATGCGCCGCACCACCATCGAGGTCGAGCCGGCGAAGCCTTCCGGCCCGTCGATCCACACCTGCTCGGCGTACTCGTGCTCTTCGTACGGGTTGACGGTCCCGTCGACCTGGCCGAAGAGGTTGCGCGGGGTTTGCCCCTGCGGGATGGCGCCGTAGGCGTTCATGAACCCCTGTTGCACCCAGGCGGTGGACACGTAGTCGGTGCCCGCGCGCGTCATGTGCCGCATGGCCCACGCGCACATGATCGGATCGTCGGCGCAAATCTGCAGTGCTAGATCGGTTTGGCCCCACTCTTCGCGCAGCGCATCGCGATTCATCGCGGGGATGTCGTGCAGCCACTCCGGCTTCTTCTCCGGCGCGGCGATGTCGAAGATGCGCGGGCCGAAGCCGACAGTAATCGTGAGGTTCGCGGGCCACTCGTTCATCTCCGGCTCGAGGCTGCCCAGCGGCGTCTGCCCGGCGGTCAGCGCGCGGGCATCCTCGGTCCACAGCCGCATCAGGCGGGTGACCCCGTCCGCATCCACCCCGTCTTTGAGGTTGAAGCCGATCAGGTTCAGGCTGGACTGCGTCTTGGTGGCAATCCCCGCCTGGTGCTCGCCGTCAAACGGCACGACCGAGTGCTGAAGCGGCTCGTTGTCAGGTTCAGAGTTGCTCGGCACACCAGCAGGGGCGTCTGGGTCGCTCGAGCAAGCCGAGAGCATGCTTGTCGACGCCACCATGGCCGGCACCCCCGCAAGAAACCCCCGCCTGGAAACTTGCACCGTGTTCTTACTCTTTCTCCCCCATGTCGTCGTCGAGGTCTTCGCTCTTCTTGCGGCGTGCGAGCGCCGCGAACGCAGCACCCGCAACCACCACAACGCCGAGCACCGCGAGGATGAGGTTCATGTTGGACCGAGTTTCGTCATCGAGATTCTCCGGCTGCAAAGTGCTCTCCCCGCTCTCCCCCGAAGTCTCAGAGGCGACCGGCGAAACCTCGCTGCCGGCAGGAGCATACGTAAAGGTGGTCATGCCCTTGGTTGCGTGCCCGTCGGAGGAGACAATCTGGAAGCCGATGCGGTAATCCCCCGGCTGCGTGTCCAACCCGCTAGGCACATCGAGTGACACCCACTGACCGTCAAGTTGTGGCTCGCCCGAGTAGAGCACCTCCGGTTGCCCGTCGGAAATCCGGGACAGCGCGAGAGTGTTGAAACCTTCTTGCGGCTGCCCGGAAAACTCCAGCGACAGCTTCGACGGAAACTCCTCGACCACTTCACCGTTGGCCGGAGAGCCGGAAATGACCACGTCGTGGGCGAGAGCGGACGGGGCTGTCATCAGCGCGATGGATGCGGCGGAGACGATTACTCCGCCTGCACGAACTCGAACTGGCTTTCTCACTACCCGCTCCCCTCAGCAGCTTTTTGCAATACCGCCATCTACTGTAGCTGCCCTAAGTGCATCGACCCCACCGGGTCGCGCGCCAGCTACTAGTGGCCAGAGTGCTCGAGCTGGTGGCCTTGCAGATCACCGTCTTTTCCGTACTCCTCGTGGCCAGCGCCCATCGTGCGCACCGAAACATCTGGGACTACAAGCGTGGTTCCGTCTGCGAACTCGAAGGTGATCTCAACGGTGCTCCCTGCAGGGATCTCCGGTGCGAAATCCATCACCATGAGGTGGTCGCTGCCCGGCGTGAACTCATGATCCTGCCCGGCGGGGATGGTTACGCCACCCTCTTTCTCCTGCATGACACCGTCAACCACTTCGTGGATCTCGTAGCGAGCATCGCCCAGCGAAGTGGTGAACCCAGTCAGGGTGATCTCAGCGTCGCTGGTGTTGTAAAGAGTGCCAAAAATCGCAGTCATGTCGGAACCCTCAGGCATGTCAGCCGCTGCCTTCGCCCGCACCGTGCCAGCGGCAAAGTGGACCTGTCCCTCTGCGTTCTCTTGAGCGTTCTCCTGGGCATTCTCCTGAGCCGACTCGGAGGAGGTCGAGGCCGCGGTCACCGACGTAGGCGAGGTAGGAGCCGTTGGCGCGGTCTCTTCAGTCCCGCACCCATTCAAGGTAAGGCCTGCGACGCAGGCGATGGCTGCGGCCAACTCGATTCGCTTCACTCTGACTTCCTTCCAGCAGTTAGGGATTTTTGAGTTCCCGCCATTTTAGTCGTCGCCGCTTACATCCCTTGCGCTGCCGCCGCTGCGAGGTGCCGTCCAGTGACGGAACCGGTCGCGTCATGCGTGCGTATCAGG
>ERZ1031260.92-NODE-92-length-13550-cov-10.217858_pt1 | contig 13550 bp, 10 predicted proteins | sample MGYA00517287_ERZ1031260 | MGnify/ENA primary metagenome ERZ1031260 (study PRJEB33718, sample SAMN03159811) | human skin metagenome | collected 2014-02-25 | study: EMG produced TPA metagenomics assembly of the PRJNA266117 data set (Human skin bacterial metagenome... | reverse complement strand
ACGAGATTTCTGCCTGTCTCGTGGGCTCGGAGATGTGTATAAGAGACAGGGCGGCCATGTCGCGCGAGGAACGCCGCGGGGTCCGCGAAGAGTGGAACGCGCGTCCGGTCACCCGCACGCGCGGCGGGTCGGTGAGGGCGGAATATACCCCGCCTCCGGGCAGCGGCAAGCGGCGGTAGCGGCGGCGCAGAACGGCACGCGCCGTCGAATCACATCTGTATGCTGCGGTTATGGAGTACACCATCACACTGCGTCAGCCCAACTACCGCGAGAACTGCGCCGAGGAAGTCGTTGGAAACGGCCACGTCGTAGACGTTGCTGCGGAACCCCCAAGGTCCGAGCGGTTCTGGAACTTCACCACGTTCACCTCTGACCACCCCATCCGCGAAGGCGACCGTATTGCCCTACTCAATTCCGAGGGTGGCGTCATTCGTCGATACGAGGTAACCACGGTTGAGGAACTGGGTACGACCAACCCGGAAAGAACGGTGGACCTCGTCCGTATGGTCGCTATCTGACACAACAACCGCGGTTACCGGGCACCGAGGACCGGCGACGGGATAACCCCGCGACGGGAGGGCACCGGCAGCGGGGTGTGGGCGGTGATGTTGGACGTAGTCTCCAACGTGGGCGTGGACGTAGTCGTTAACGCGGACGGGGAGACAACCAGGGCCGCGATCTGTCGGAAACGTCGGCCCTTTTCACTGTTTGGGGGAGGGCGTGGCTACCGTCGAGGGTTCTTACCTTTTCGCTTCTGCTTGTCCCCGTCTTTGTCGTCCTCCTCGTCCGGGGAGATTTTCATAATGCCTGTTGCATAGGCCGGGTTGCTGTTGAGTATTTTCTGAAACCCGCTGGCGAATAATCGTGCGTCTGACGTCCCGTGCATACTCGCCAGGTTGTAGAGAGCAACGACCATCGAGCGAGAATGGACGTCGTTCATCTCTTTTCGGAACAGGCCGGACCTAGTCGGGGTATTGGACGTAGGTCTCATCCAGAGCCGGTTATGGTGAGCGGTCAGGTTTCGTAGAAACAGAACGGATTTACTGGCGACGTCGAATCGGTTCTCTTTAAAACTTAACGAGCGTGCGACTTCCTTCCACGGTAGGTCGGTGGACTTAGGAGGCCGAAACGTCATTATCGCGCGGTTGAGGTGGCCCAGGGTGAAACTATCGACCACAGACCATAGGGGAAGTCCATCGACCAGCGCGAGGACAGACTCCAGGTTTGACGCGTCAACAGTTTCCGGTGGGTTCGTCAATCCCTGGTCATCACAGCGGTTCTTAATGTGATTAACAACGTAAGCCTCCCGGTAGTTGAGGATGTCGCGTAAAAGACCGTCAACAAGGCGCTCCGGCGTATAACTGCGGTCGAATGACTGATAGTTGGCGGGGTTGAGGTAATCGTCATACGGACACGCGCAACTGCTCAATGCGTCCACAAAGGAGTGTCGTAGACGGAACTCAACGTCACGCACCCCGGACAGGACGTAAGTAGACATCTCTGCGTCGCAGTCCATAATCTTGAATACCTCTGACGCCGTTTTGGGGACGTGAATGGCGTCGTTGTCATGCAGGTATCGGAAGTTGCGCGCATATCCGATGAAGAAGTGGAAATTAATCGCGCCGAGCCGCGTTCGATCGTCCTCTGTAATCGTGTCGAGTGGGAAGTAGTGCCGTTCGTCGAGGTACTTAATCTTTCCCTCAATCGACAAAAACGGGGGTCTGTTAATCGCGCTGCTCATTGTGGTTTAACAGTACCGGACCCCGCAATTATCGAAACTATGCCAAGGAAAAATCCCCGCGCAAGGGCGGGGATTTTCCAGGGCCGAACAGCGGGACGCTTCTGTGAGAGGCGGCTGCCGGGGCTGATGGCTTCACTATAAACGGGCGTCCCTCTGGACGCGGCATTGCCACGCGCGTGCCCTCATTCCACTTCGTTGTCCAGCGAGTTAATGCAGGTCACGTAGTTATTGAACGCCCTCTTTTGGGGGTAAAGTAACCAGGCGCCTTTCAATGGAGACGAGGCGGGTAGGTCACGGGTTGAAGAAACACGACAAATAACGTTCCTAGTTCTAGACCCGGTTTCACAACGCGGGGCTGGCCCGCCGGGGGCTGGGGTATCAGCGAAAGCGCGGAAGGTCTCGCATGAGAGAGCCCTGGGGAAACCCCGCATGCGCGGAGAAGCGTTCACCGACCCGTAAGCCAAGCGGGTCGACCGCGAGTGCAGGGCAATCACGCAACCGCCACCCGGGCGACACACTCACGTTCCCACGGTCTACCTACTTGCCCAGCAACTCCCAGGTCTCCAGGTCGAATCCACCGCGGGTGAAGTAGTCCGTGAGCAGCCTGTCAGCGAGGTCGTAGCACTCAAACATGGATACCTCAACGCCGTGGTCGGCCAACCAATCGCCGAACACGTCCATATCCACCCCGCTTTGGAGCCGGTCAAAACGACCGTAGGCACGAATCGGGGTCATGGTGCCGTCGACCAGGGTCAGCGTCTCCTCGACGAGTGAGCGGTCGAGCGCGGTGGCTAAGAACAGTTGCTCGACGTGGCTGTCCTGCTTGCGGGCCTTGTAGAGTTCTATAAGTTCGCGCAGGCTGCGGGTATCGGTCGCCGCGCCGATGACACCCATAATCACGTCCCGGATAATCTGGTCCGCCGCCTCCTGGTCCTCGGCGGGCAACTTCGCGTACTCGCGGCGCAGTTGCTCCATCAGGTCGTCGCGCTCGGCCTGGGGCGCCTGCGGCTGCGCCACCGCCTCACGCCACAAACGGAACCGCTCATCGAGGTACTCGGCGTCGATGACCTGCGCGGAGCGAGCACGCGCCATCGCCTCTAAATCGAGCGGGATACCTTCGGTCTCCGGGTTGCGCTCGGCCTCCTCGGCCAATTCGGCATACCGCTGCGTCCAGGTGTCGTACTCGTCTTTAGTCAGCCCGACCTCGATGACGTTTCCTTCATCGTCGGTAAGCGTGTCCATATACCACTCGAACCCTTGGATACGCGCCGACTCGATACGCCTGGTCAGTTCCGCGTAGGCGCTGGCAAACTTCTTGCGTGCGGTCGGGTCGTCCGGAAGGCGTGAGTAGTCGGCAATACCTGCGTTGGTAAAGACGCTGGCAATGGCCTCGGCCTGTTCGTTCGCGGCGGCGATGGTGGTGGGCAGCGGGTCGACAAACACCGCGAGCGAGTCACGTCCCGCATACAGGTCGAAGGCTTGCTCGATGTTGAATTTCATCGTGTGGACCTGGCGGAAGTACACGATGGTGCCAAACGGTTTGAGCAGGTGGTTGAACACACGGTTCGTGCGCGAAAACGCCTGGACCAGCGCGGCGTAGTCGAGAACCTTGTCGAGGTAGAGCGTGGAGATGTACTTCGAGTCGTATCCGGTTAGGAGTTGGTCGACGACGATGACGAGGTCGAGTTGTTCGTCTTTCGGGACGTGCTTGTAGCCACGGCGGTGTGCGAGCCTATCGGCAGCGTCGGAGCGGAAGTCCGCGTGGTCCGAGACGGTGAACGTGGTGCCGAACGCGGCGTTGTAGTCGGTGAGAATCTCCTCGATTCCTGCGTCACGCTCTAGCGCGTCCGCCGTGTTTTGGTTTGCGTCGGTGAACACGGCGGTGACCTTGAGCCTGCCGTCGGCTTTGAACCTGCGGTAATAGTCGATGGCCTCCAACACGGAACTCGTGGCGAACAGCGCATGCAGTTCACGCCCGCTGCTGTGCTGGTCCCAGTGCTTGAGCATGTAGTCGACAACAGCCTGGCGGTGTGCCTCGGTCTCCCACGTCGAGGTCTTCGCTATCTGCTCGATACCGAGCACGCGCTTTCCCTCGGGGTCGCGCACGGTCGTCCAAGGGACCGCCGTTTCGTCCATGTAGGTGTTGTAAATCTTGAGCCGCTTCTCGTCCGCGGTGACCTCGCTCATGTCCTTCGCGTCGGCTTTGCGAAGCGCGACCGCGTGGCGCAGGTCATTGTCGTCGAACGTTGACACCGGCACCGTATGGAACTCCAGCACGTTGCCGTCGCGCAGGCCGTAGTAGATGGAGTAGCGGTGCAACTCATTGCCGAACAGGTCGGCGGTGATGGTGTCTTTTCTCGCGTTCTGCTTGCGAATCGGGGTGCCGGTGAACCCGAAGTAGACCGCATGGGGAAAGCGGGTGGTCAGGTCGCTAAACATTTCACCGAAGGTGGTGCGGTGGGCCTCGTCGACGACGAAGACCAGCCGCTTGTTGTCCACCGCGGTGAAGTCGGTGTTCTTAAAATCGCCTTTCGGGTCGGAGATGATTCCGAGTTTGTGCAGGGACGTGATGATAAGCGGAGCGCCCTTGGACTTGAGGTCGCGGACCAACTCGTAAGAGTTGGCGGGCCGGGTCAACTCCACCATGTCGCCCGCGAAATTCGTGTACTCAATCTCGGACTGCTCGGACAGTTCCACACGGTCGAGGACGAACACAACCTTGTCTGCGAGGTGCTCACGGGCGATAAGTTGCGCGGCGGTAAACGACGTCATGGTCTTTCCCGACCCAGTGGTGTGCCAGATAAACCCGCCCTTGTGGGTGTTCTTTGTCCACGAGTCGCGGTGCTCGCGGTTAACCTTGCGCAGGGCTAAGAGAATCGACTCGACCGCATGCACTTGGTACGGGCGGAGCACCTTGAGCGCCCCGTCACCGGCGTCGGCGACGAGGTAGTCACCGATAAGTCGGTGTGCTGGCGGGATACCGAGCACATGCTGGGTGACCCCCTGCCAGTCGGGGTAGTGTTCGTTGTCCCTGTCGGTCCAGATGAAGAAGAAGTCGTCGTTGAACTTTGCCGGGTCGCCGGGATTGGCGAAATACCGCATGTCCGTCGGGGTCATGGCGATGAAAACCTGCACGAGGTTGAAGAACCCGCTCCACACGCCCTCGCGGGCGTAACGCTGTGCTTGGATAGCGGCCTCGGAGACGTCATGGGACTCGTTTTTGAGTTCGACGTGAATCAGCGGCAGGCCCCAGATGAGCAGCGTGAAGTCGCCGCGGCGGTCGCGCGAGATGGGGTTCTTTCGGTTGAACCGCGGCTGGCGGGCTATCTGATACGTCGAATCGCCGCCGCCCACCTCCGATGGGGAGAAGATGGTCAACGGAATCTCGCGCCCGTGGTTGAGCGCGTCTGCGGGGTTGTTCCGCCGGAGGATAACCTCACGTCCCTGAAGCCAGCGTTGCACCGCGGCAGGGGAGTGCAACGCCGCTATCTCCTGGACGAGCGTTTCAACCTCGACGTCGGAAAGCGGCACGCCGTTGAGCCGGTCAGGGGTGTTGTTGTTCTCGAAAACAATCCGCGCCCAGTTGGCAATCAAGTCCGCCTCGCTGGGCTGGTAGAGGACATTCGGTGACCACCCGTACTTGTGGGTGAGGTTGAAGATGACCGCGTCCTCGAACTCGGCCTCGTTGCGGAACTTCACGGGTGCGGGGGTGGTCATGGTCTGTCCTTGGGTTTACACAAACATCTGGGTCAGTAGTGCGCTTTTGAGGTTACGCAGGGTATCGAGTTTCTTTTGCTCCGCCTCGATGAGCGCGTCAAGGCTGCGGAAGTACGCGCCGATGGCCTTCTGCTCGGCGCGTGAGGGCAACCACAACGGCAAGCGCGCGAATTCGGTGGAGTTTAACCCTGGTTGCCCCGACCGCTGGGAAGTCATGCGCACGTACTCCCAGTACCCGGGTGTAAGAACGGAGGCGGATATGAAATCTGGGTCTGACCCCGCCACCAGTTTCGCCCGGATAAGGAACCCAGCCCAAACCGTTCGACCTACGCCCTCTCTGTAAAGATAACTCCTACCTACAGTGGCGCCCGTTCGTGCGAAGACTAGGTCACCGTCCTCCAGCAGAAAATCGTCGGCAGTTCGCCGGTCAACACCAGGTGAGGTGACCTCACCAGTGCCAAACTCTCCTGCACCGGGGTCAATGTCGCTGATTCGGAGGTACTTAGTCGCTCCGTCATACGGCACCGCGGCAGCGTTTACCCCGTAGCGGAAAGACTCAACAACTTGACCTAACTCCGACCGTTCCCAATCACCCTCAAACCCGTCGAACCGCACCTCCGGCGTGCTCGCCGTGCCCTGCGGGAACATCTTGACCAGCATGGTCTTCTTGAGGGACGTGAGGGAGGAGTGGAACTCCAGGGTGGTCCGAATCTGGCCGTCGAGGTTCTTGAAAAACGCACCTATGGCGACCTGCTCGTCTCGGCTTGGCGGGACGGCGATTGGTATGTCCAGAAACTCCCCGGCGGAGATGTTGAGAAGCCCATGATTCCTGGCGCCCTCCGCGGCTCGTAAAAGAACCTCTCTCGGCCAAAGTTCGGTCTCGAAATAGGTCGCTAGATAGTCGGAGTCCAGAGTGTTCGGGTCCTCGATACCAAACACGACGTAGAGGACCGAAAGAATGCCGCTTTCATAGCGGTCAAGTCGCTTCACAGTTCCAGCGGGATAGCCCGCGGAGGCGCTTTTGTTGTAGGCGAACTCGCCGTTCTTGACGAGAAAGTAGTCCTCCCAGTTCTGTCCTACGACGTGATTATTGAAATAACTCACCTGGTCAACAAGTCCATGCTGGGCCGAAATGGTCAGCGGTAGCGTGGACTGTAACCCCTTGTTTCGGCGGGTAACCCGTTCAACGAGGGAGCCCAAGGGCACTTCCGACCACTCACCCTCGAACCCCTCCAGTCGGAGGGCGGGGGCGCGAACCTCATCGCTATGCACGTCCCTCACCACCCATCATCTCTACAAGCGCGGCAATACCGGCCATGTCCGACTCCGGTCCCCGCAACCTCGACATCATCTCGGCCAACTCCCGCTGGGTGGACTGAATCGTCTCCTCGACCTCGCCCAGTGTGGTCGCGTACTTCGCGTCGAGACGCTCGACCTCGCTCACAAGCGCGTTCAATTCCTTGTCCACAACCTCACCGAACGACTCGAACACCCGGCGAGCCCACTTGACTTCCAGCAAGTCACGAGCCTTCTCGTCGGTGAGCGACTCAATAGCCGCCTTGGTTTCGTCGTCCAACTCCTGCGCGAGACGCTTCTTCTCGGCGGTGAGTTTCTTGGCGGTGTTGACCTCCTCAAGCGCCTCACTCAGTACCGCGCGAAGTTCTTCGTCGTGCTCGTCTCGTTCCTTGTCGTACGTCAGTTCCGTCACTCTGCGAGTAAGCCCCGCAGGCGCGAACGCGGTGCCCGCGGCGTTGGTAATCGACGCTTTGCCCTCGCCATAGTCCTCTTCGTCCACCTCGGTGAACAGTTCGTCGCGCCTGGCGGTGGCGGCGGCAAGACCGCGCTCGACCTCCTCCAATTCGGCAAGCCGCTCCGGCATGAGGACAGACTGTGCCAACTCGAACGGGATGACGCGGCCGACCCAGCCGTCCTGCACCTCGACATCCTTGCCGGACTTCTTCTTGGTCACAATGTTGGGGTCGACAGCGCGGACCGCGTCGAAGCCCTCGCCTCGGAGGACCTCCAGGTCCGTCTCCGTCTGCTCCCACGAGTCCGCGAAGAGTTGATAGACCTCGTAGGGGTCGACGATGGTCGTGTTCGACAACCGCTCGAACAGGTTGAAGCGCAACTCACTCTCGGCGACGGCCGGGTTCACCTCCGTGGGGTTCTCCAGCAGTGCCGCGGTAGCGTCGGCGTCGAAGCCATGCAGTTTCTCGGCGAAACGCTCGCGGAAGTCCGCGACCGCGCTATGGTTAGCCACCGCCGTGTCCACGTCATCCACCCTCACCCGGCTGTGGGTGTCGGTGACGCGCTCGAACAGTGCGTCGCGCAGACCCGGCAGCGCCTCCCAGTAGCGGTCTAGTGCGTCAATCTCGGTGTTCGGGACACCGCCGAACATCGTGGAGTAGATGTCGTAGGTCTCCGGCGCCTCGGACGAGTCGACGTATCGCGCGATATTGAGGTTGAAGTCGTTGGCCTCGATCTCTTCGCGGCTCACCAGCCGGGAGTAGCCGTCGATGGTTGTTCGCTCGGTGACGGTGTCGACGATTTTGCGCACGTCCCGGGCACGAAGTTCGTTCTTCGTCCCGGCCTTGATGAACTCCTTGGAGGCGTCGACAAACAGCACGTCCGTGTCCGTCCCGCGCTGCTTTTTCAGCACCATGACCAGCGTGGCGATACCCGTGCCATAGAAGACGTTCGGTGGGAACCCGATGATGGTTTCGATGTGGTTGTTTTGCACCAGGTTGCGGCGAATCGTCTCCTCCTCGCCACCGCGAAACAGCACGCCGTGGGGCAGGACGATGGTCAAAATGCCGTCGTCTTTCAGGTGGTACAACTCGTGCAACAGGAAGGCGTAGTCGGCGGTTTTAGCAGGCGCCATGCCGTACTTAAATCTCGCGTCGCCCTTGTGGCGGTCGCGGTCCCACTCGGCGGAGTACGGAGGATTCGAGACCACCGCGTCCACGCGCAACAGGTCGTAGTTGCCGTTTTCGTCGATGTAGGGCCAGTCCTGGTCCAGCGAGTCGGCGTTTCTGGTGACGATGTTCGCTGGCTGCACCCCGCGCATGACAAGGTTCATGCGGGTGAGGTTGTAGGTGTCGGTCTTGAGTTCCTGGGCGAAGTAACGGACGCGGTTCGCGTCGCCGCTTCGCCGAGCGATGGATTCGCCAATGTTCAGCAGCAGTGAGGCGGAGCCAGAGGTCGGGTCGTAGACGTCAACGTCGTCACGTCCCTTAAGGTGTTCCGCGACAATCTCGGCCATGACGAGTGCGACCTGGTGCGGGGTGTAGAACTCGCCGGACTTCTTGCCCGCACCCGCCGCGAACTGCCCGATGAGGAACTCGTAGACGTATCCGAGCACGTCATAGACCTCTTCGGTGCCGGTCGGCAGTTGGTTAATCACGCCGATAATCTGTCGGAGTTTGCGGGAACGCGCGCCCGCGTCGGTGCCGAGCATAGGAATCGAGCGTTGGAAGGACTCAAAGATTCCGCGGAATACCGGCTTATAGGACTCCGCGACATGTCGGTCGAAATAGTTGAGGCCGTCGAGGACGTCGGAGGTGACAAGTTCCCTGCCCCTATCGACCCAGGTGGAGAACAGATCGTCGTGGGCGATGAAATAGCCGATGTTCGACTTCGCCATCTCGACCACGCGCGGGTTGTCGTCGGTTAACTTGTCCTCCCACTGCTCGCGGGGCAGACCGCGACTGGCGAAAAATTGCTCCTCTTTCTCCGAGAGGAACTTGTAGAACATGAAGCCGAGAATGAAGTCCTTGTAGTCGTTTGCGTCGAGGGTGCCGCGCAACTGGTTGGTCGCCGTCCATACTTTGCGGGCGAGTTGCTGCTTATCCATGAGTTGCCTCTGCGCGTCAGTCATACCGAGTAAATCTATTGTCTCACCCGCCGAAACTCGGGACGCGCGCCGAGGTGGGGGAGAGGGACGCGACAACAAGTCTACGAAAATTGAATATATGCAAGTCGGCAACACGCTACGAGTCCCGGACCAAATTCACCCTGCGGAATCCGCACGGCTGCGCTAATCTCCATCACCTCCCCACGACCCACCCCCCGAGGTGGGGACACCTCCCCTGGGCCCGCCGGGGCAGTTGAGCGCCTGTGACGGTTGCTCCCGCTCCGGCGGGTTTCTTAATCTCCGGCTCCGGCGGCGACGGCGACTCGAACCCTAACCCCCGACGAACAACCCAATCACGGACACGATGAAGGTGAGGGCCGCAAGAATTAGCGTCAGCAAGACTCTGCGAGATTCTTTGCTGCGGTGCTCTATATCCGCTCGGTGTTGGGCCTGTGCCTGCTCGTCTCGTTGCTGTTCGCGCTTTTCCTGTCGCTCGATAAGCGCCACAAGCCTCCGCTCGCGCTCTTTCCCTTCGGCGTGCTCCCGGGCACGGCGCCTGCGTTCGCGCTCGACTCGTTCGTCAAGGTGGACGACGGGTTTGAAGTCCATGTTGAAGGGGTTATTGGGGTGCTGGCGGAGTTTCTCCATCTGCTCGCCGGTGGGGAACCCCTGACCCGGAGTGTTCGAGTCGTCGCTGTTCCACTTCGAGAGGTCGCCAAGGTCGATTGTCATGCCCTCAAAGTATAGGGGACGTGACGCACACACGTTCGCCCGTGACCGCTGTGACCGGCTAGAACGAAACACATGACGAACACCGCGAACATTTTGAACGACCTGCCCGACATCGACGCCCACCCGGAGTATCAAGAGATTCCCGGCTTACCAGGCTGCTACATGGACTCCAGTGAGTGCGAGGCGTACGGCGAGGAGATGACCGCCGTGCAGATTGGCCCGCTGTACCTGTCGCTCTATGACGACGAATTCGCTCCGCTGGGCCGCGCGCTCGTCGCTCTCGCAGAGTCGCGTGGCGCTACCGCGTTACCTGCGCCCGACGCGGAGACCATCGCGGAGCGCAGTCGCTAGAGCGCCCCGATTCAACGCCCGATTGAACGGGTTTCTGTCCGCGCTGTACGGGTTCTTTAACGCTCACCGCGGGACAACTCGGGACCCGCGTCGGCGGCGGGGTGGACCGCACTACAAAATGTAGTACCCGCCAACGGGGGTAAAACGGTGTCTAAAATTGAGACACCTCGGTGTTCGATAGGGAGGAGACCACGCTGGTGTCCTCCTATATCCGCCGAGTCACCCGCGAGAGCGACAAGCACTACCCGGATACCCGCCGTCTGCGTAACACCTGGATTGTCCGCATGATTACCTCCGGCGTGCCCACCGACGTGCTCTGCGGGGCTGCGGGCTTAAACAACCTCAACCAATTCGACCGCTGGGTGGTCGAGGCGGGGCGTGCCCGGGAGTCGCAGTACCGGCTCATGTTCCAGGGCGGCTCTCCGGGGCATGGCCCGGGCCTTCGCGCCGTGCAGTAGGGCGGGGGACATGACGAGTCGGTAGACGTCTTTTCTGCGACTTGCATATCTGCAAACCATCAGGTCGCGGCGCCGGCGTACCGGCCGAAATGCGCCCTGACCTGGGGATTGCGTATCTGCAAGTTTTCGCGGGTTGGGGTGTGTCGCCGGGACAAGGGCTACCGCCCCCGGTTAGACATCCCCCATGACCACCAGTGAATTAGGCGTCCTTATCGGCGGGCGCGCAGTGCCGTTTCGGGTCGTGCTTCGGCCAAATCGAGTAGCCGACGTACTCCTCGATAGCGGCGACCATGCCCACCGGCGGAACGTTCTCGCCGCGCATGACTCGGCTGATGTACGACTCCGACCAGCCGGTGACTTCCGCAATCTGGCGCCGGGTCCGAAACGGTCGGTCCTTGCCGACCAACGCCCACATGTTCGCCACAAGGTCTTGCACCTTCTTCTCCGGTCCCGGCGGCACCGTGTCCGCGAACGGCCAGTTGGTGTGACGCAGTTTCGGGACGTCCTTCGGCGGGATTCGTTGTCCATCGAGTGACTCGGCCCGAACAATCTCGAACTCTTCATCGTCCACAGACATCGCGCCTTTCAGGTGAGGGGACGAACACAACTTCATACGCAGTTTCCCCGCGAACCCGCACACCAGCCGGGAGCGACACACCCGCCACTAACCAGCAGCACACCGTCAAGGAGGTGACCACATGGCACGCACGCTCGCACCAGCACGGCAATACGTCTGCCGTCTCGACGGCGCGAATGTTGCACGCTTCGGCGCCATCGTGGACCGCTCCGGGGTGCTCGACCTGTTGACAACGTGGCGGGAGGAGGACCGCGCGGCCGCGGGGAAAACCAACACCGGGGGTCGCCCCCGATACATCAGCGACCGGACCATGCTCATTGCGTTTTTGGTCGTCGCCACCTCCAATAGCCCGCTGCACATCACCCGCGTGGCCGGTCTTATCTGCGCCGAGCACACCACGGACACAGCCCGCGAGGCTCTGGGACTTCCCACCTCCACGGAGGCCGAACGAGTCGGCGACGCCTACGATACGCAGTACACGCGCTGGTACCACCGCGCGCACAACGCGCTGCACCGAATCCTCGACGTGGTCGACCTCTTCCCGGACACACCGACCAAACGGCGGCTCACCCACAAGGAACTCGCCGACATTCTCGACAACCGTGACGAGTCGCTCGTGCTCAAGCGCCGGGGACGCGCCACCGAGTTCTTCAACCGGCTTGTCTGGGCGTCGTACGAGGAACTGCCCGAGAAGTACCGCGAAAACTGGAAAGGGGACGTGACCGTTGACGGCACGTTGTTGAAGGGTGCGTTCACCGGCACCAGGAAACTCCGCCCCGGGGAGGACCCCAATCTTGTGCGCACATCGAGCGAGCCGGACGCGGCGTGGTATGTCCGCGACGGCGACCACAAGGCAACAGACAAGGCGCTTAAGGCGGCGAAGTACGAGGCGCATTGGGGATACGAGGCGACGGTGCTCGCCGGGGTTATCCGCGACGGTGGAGCGTACAAGCAGCCTCACCTCATTATGGGAATCAGCCTGGACAAGCCCGGTCACCACATCGCCGAGCGCGCGATTGACGCCATGCGCCACGTTATCGCAGACCCCGACTCGCCCCGCGGAACGTTCGTCGGCGACCGCGCCTACCTCTACGGTGCCCACCAGGACAAACTGCAACTTCCGCTGCTGCGTGCAGGCTACGACCTCCTCGGCGACTACCGTGACGACCACGTCGGCAAGCACACCCACCATGAGGGCATGACGATGGTCGACGGCCACTGGTACTGCCCGGCCATGCCGAAAACGCTCATGGACGCAACCGCGGACTTCCGCAAGGGCAACATCACCGCCGAGCAGTACCGCGAGGCCATCGAGACACGCAACAAGTACCTCATGCGCGAACTCGCAGCGAACAATGGTGTCAGCCGAAAGATGGTCTGTCCTGGCCGCAAGGAAGGCAAGACGCTCAACTGCCCGTTTGTGCAGCCCCGCGAGCGCAGGGACGCGCAGGCCAAGCGCCTCCCGCACGTTATCGAGGCACAGATTGACACTCGCTTCGATGGTGAGCGCCACAAGTGCTGCACAAACAAGGCGTCGATTTCGATTCCGCTGGAGGTGGGCGCGAAGTTCGTGCAGACGAGCCACCCGTATAAGACCGAAGCGTGGCAGCGCGACTACGGCACCTTCCGCAACGTCATTGAGACGCGCAACGACCTGCTGAAAAACGGCGGTGCGAACAGTGCTGGAATCGGCGACCACAAGCGCCGTTTAGTGCGCGGGTTTACTGCCGCGTGGTTTTTCACCGCGCTCGGTTCGATGGTGGTCAACATCAAACTTATCGACGGGTTCCTTTTCCGTGTCGCCAATGACATTGCGTCGCCGTCACCGCCGCCGCCGGAGCCGGAGATACCGCGCGGCCGCCGCCGGGTCCTCGACATCAGGAGCAACGCCCCGCCGATGGTGGCGTAGTTCGTCATAACAATGCAATGAGGGGGAAACGTTCCAGCCGCAAGCGACACAGTCCGCTTGGGGCGGTTAGTCATGTCTGGGTGTGAGAGGGACGTGATGGTTCTCGGCGCTATCGGCTTGGTGGGTCATCTTTTCTCAAGGCGCCGGGGTGTAGGCATAAAAAATCGGCCTCCTGGCCGTCACTTTTTCAGTTTCCCGAATAAGTGCTGGTC
>ERZ1031260.91-NODE-91-length-13670-cov-9.806317_pt1 | contig 13670 bp, 9 predicted proteins | sample MGYA00517287_ERZ1031260 | MGnify/ENA primary metagenome ERZ1031260 (study PRJEB33718, sample SAMN03159811) | human skin metagenome | collected 2014-02-25 | study: EMG produced TPA metagenomics assembly of the PRJNA266117 data set (Human skin bacterial metagenome and... | reverse complement strand
TACGTGATCAACCTGGTGGACACCCCGGGCCACGCGGACTTCTCCGAGGACACCTACCGCGTGCTTTCCGCAGTCGACGCTGCGGTGATGCTCATCGACGCGGCGAAGGGCCTCGAGCCGCAGACCCTGAAGCTGTTCCGCGTGTGCAAGGCGCGTGGGTTGCCGATTGTCACCGTGATTAACAAGTGGGACCGCATCGGCCGCGAGCCGCTCGAGCTGGTCGACGAGATTGTCACCGAGATCGACCTGCAGCCAACGCCGCTGTACTGGCCGGTCGGCGAGGCGGGCGACTTCCGCGGTCTCGCCCGCGTCAACGGCGACGGCGAGGTTGACCACTACGTCCACTTCGTGCGCACCGCGGGCGGTTCCACCATCGCGCCGGAGGAGCACTTCGGCCCTGCTGAGGCAGCGGAGCGCGAAGGCGACGTGTGGGACACCGCGGTTGAAGAGGCAGAGCTGCTGGCCGCAGACGGGGCCGTCCACGACCAAGCACTGTTCGAGCAGTGCGTGACCTCGCCGATCATTTTCGCGTCCGCGATGCTCAACTTCGGCGTGCACCAGATCCTTGACACGCTGTGCGCCATCGCGCCGGCACCGGAGGGCCGTGAGGCGGATCCGGCGGCAGTTGAGGCGTCGACAAGCGCAATGGATGCGAACCGACCGCTGGACAGTGACTTTTCTGGGGTGGTGTTCAAGGTGCAGGCTGGTATGGACCGCAACCACCGCGACACCCTGGCCTTTATGCGAGTGGTCTCCGGCGAGTTCGACCGCGGCATGCAGGTCACGCACGCGCAGTCGGGCCGCAGCTTTTCGACGAAGTACGCGCTGACTGTGTTCGGCCGCTCGCGCGACACGGTGGAGACGGCGTTCCCGGGCGACATCATTGGTCTTGTCAACGCGGGTGCGCTCGCGCCGGGCGACACGATTTACGCAGGCAAGAAGGTGCAATTCCCGCCGATGCCGCAGTTCGCGCCGGAACACTTCCGCACCCTGCGGGCGAAGAGTCTGGGCAAATACAAGCAGTTCCGTAAGGGCTTGGACCAGCTCGACGCTGAGGGCGTGGTGCAGATTCTGCGCAACGACACCCGCGGCGATGCAGCTCCCGTTATGGCCGCGGTGGGCCCGATGCAGTTCGAGGTCATGCAGGCCCGCATGGAACTGGAGTACAACGTGGAGACAGTCACCGAGGCGATCCCCTACTCGGTGGCACGCCGCACCGACGAAGCCTCGGCGCCGGAACTGGGCCGCCAGCGCGGCGTGGAGATCTTCACCCGCTCCGACGGCGAGCTCATTGCGCTGTTCGGCGACAAGTGGAAGCTCGCTTTTGTGGAGAAGGAGCACCCGGAGCTCACGATGGAGCCTCTGGTTGCGGACTAGCTGCCTCAGCGCTGGACTAGAAACTCACGGAGCTGCGGGAACTGGGCTTCCATCTGTTTCTCGCCGACGTCGTAGTTGCGGTGCAGCTTCTCCACGTTGAGCTCAGTCGAAGAGACCTGCATGTCTTCCGGATAGAAGACGAACGCGTTGCCAGCCGCCTCTTCGACCTGGATGGCGCGCTTGGAGGCGTTGTAGCGCTCCGGGCGGGCAAGCATCGCCTCCGCTACGGCAGGGTGGTTGCGCAGCAGCCGTTTAATTACGGCCGGCCGGGAGACCGGCTGCTTGAAGTAGTTTTCCGGCCGCGTCAGAATGACCACGAACTTGGAGTAGCCCGCATCTTTCGCTGCTTGGATGAGCAAGCCCCCGGAGGTGCCGAGTGCGCCGTCGACGAACGGCACACCGTCGATCTCGCGCATCTTCATCACGATCGGCATCGTTGACGACGCCCGCGCAGCCAGATTGATCGTTTCCTGGTCGGAGAGATTGGCCCGCTTGAACGTCACGGTTTCGCCGGTGTCCGCGCGCACCGCCTCCAGGTGGACTTCTTCCTCAGTGCTGTTGAAGGTGTCGAGGTCGAACGGGAGGAGGTCCTGGTACTCCTCGTAAATGAACTGGCCGTTGAGCAGCCCTGTGCCGGCGAGCAGGCTTCGCACCCCGCCCGCCTTCGGGTTTCCCATGAAATCCGTGAAGCTGGTCTTGGCGCGCTCCCCATCGCGTGAGGCGAAGTTCAGCGCCAGCGTCGCCCCCGCCGAGACTCCGCCAACCCAGCCGAATTGCACCTGTTCATGAGCAAGTTTGCCCACCCACGGGGCGGTGTAGGAATTGCGCATGCCGCCGCCTTCGAAAATCAGGGCGGTGTCCCGGGCGTCGATCATGCCGCTAATCTAGCGCAGGGACAGCATGCGGAACAGGGTGCCTTGCCTAGCGAGACTGCGACGCGGAGGTGCTGCTCAACGCGTACGGCGTCGCATGCGCCACCGCACTCAAGACATACCTTGCGCTTCCGCAGCCACGGGACCTCGACGAAGGGTGCGCGCTCGTGCGGCGGGTATTCGAGGTGCTTCGCGATAAGCTGCAGGCATGGGGTTCTGGCTGACCGAGCTGCACGAGGTCGACACCGCACTCAAGTGGATGCCCCTGGAGCGCCTCGTGCGGTTGCGAAGCTTGTTGGACCAGGCCACTGAGAGCCAATCGCTTATCGACGGTGAGACTGCCGCAGCCGACGCCGCGCGGTTGGGCTTCCACAAACTGTTCCTCCTGGAATCGCGCGAAGACGCGCTGCGCACCGACCTGCACACGCGGTGCCGCGACGTGATTGACGGGCTAGCGCAGATCGGGTCGCGGCAATCGGAAGTGGCGATGCAGATGGTGTACGACCATGCGCAGGAGTTGAGCACGCCAGGGTTCTGGGCCGTGTATTTCAACGAGCTTGAGTGGCCGCCAAGGTTGCAGCCGCTGCCGACATCGGTCGGGGATGTGCGCAGAATGCGGGCATCGTGGGAGTCCGTGGACCTCCTGCTGCGCGCAGGGTACGTGGAGCGCGCATTCATCATGGCCGACCCGACGGAGAAGTTCAGCGCCCTCTACCGGGAAGACGAGTCCGGGTACACGCCGCGTGAGCGGCAGATTCGAGATCACGCCGATTGGGTCCGCCGCCGCTACACGCGTCTCATGGCTGAACTCGACGAAGCCGAGCGCACGCGAAACCTTCCCGCGATGGAGAGCGTCCTGGATCAGCTCGATGCATTCGTGGTGGATTCAAAGCGCACCAAGCAACTGCGCGCACGCCTTCCGGAGATGCGCGAGCAACGAGTCGTCGAGTGGCGTTGGTGAGCGCGCGGGTGTTGGTTGCGCGAGACTGATCGGGGTGCCCACCAGGTGACAGTCCCTTAGTCTTTGCCTATGGAATTCTGGTCTCACGAACTCGAGCAGTTGCGGGGTTACCTCGCGCAGGTCGAGGCGAACCCGGCGGCGATGCACAACCTCGCCATCGTGGAGCAAACCCTCGAGCCAGGAGAAACGCCTGATTGGGCCATCAACGAGGCCGTGACCACCCAGCTCCACCACGTGTTCTTGTTCCACCACCCGCAGGATCTGCAGCGCGATCCCTCCCCGGGAGGCATCGCCCGCAGGGTGGCACAAGTGCGTGAGGCGCTTAGGAGCCTGCACGGGCAGGCACCGCAGCTTTACGCGTCGATTGTGGGCAAGCTCGATGGTGGGAAGAAGCCGATTGGCACGCTCATGTTCTGGCAGACGTACTTCGATCTGCTGGCCAACCCGTCGCCCTACCGTGTGCCGCCTCGTCCGTTGAACCCAAAGAAGATGATCGCCGGGTGGAAAACGGTGTACAGACTGCAGGAGGCCAAGCAGTACTACGCGGCGAACGAGCTTGCGGACAGCCTCGCGCTCGGACGCGTCATGCCCCTGAGCAGAAAGCAGTGGCAGGGCTACAACCAGTGGCGCAGAGAGGGCGCGGCGATCAAGGAGCTCGCGAACACGGTCGATGATGCGCTGTTCGAACACAACGTGGAGGTGGTGCAGCGCACGCTTCCCCAACTCGAAGGTCGAGTCATCGACCACCCAGCGGTGAACGAAGCCAGAGGCAGGGTGACGCTGTTGCCCCGCGAGCGCGCGGATCGGATGGCCTCGCCGCACTCCCGCTTACTCACGCGCGGGAGCAAGAACCGGAGTCCCTATTCGACAACTGCAATCCTGGGTGCCATAGTGGGCATTTTCACCATCCAGCTCTCCGCGCGATACATTCAGATGCAGGATATGGCTGGGTACTCGTGGCTGGCGCTCGTCTTTGCGCTGGTGGCATGCGGGTTCCTCATCGCGTGGATGAGCGCGGCTAACAAGGCCCACACACATTTCGCGCCGCTGTCGGCGGTCTACGGGCTGTGCACCTTCGTCGCGTGCCGCCTGGCAACTGGTTCGTACTGGATAGCGCTTGGGCTCACGCTGGCCATCGCGATACTCGTGCTCATCTTGTACCGCTTTCAACTAAAGAATAAACACCTCGACCAGTGGCACGATTTCGTTCGCCGGTCGCTCGAACTGACCGGGCAGGGAAACGGCGGCGGCATTCACACTGTGACCTCCATCGACGGTGCGGCGCCGTGGACTGTGCGGCTGCAACCGCTGCCGCATGCGCCGGCACCGTTCCAATACATCCAGGTTGGGTCGCAACCAGAGTTCAGCCCGGAAGACTTCCTCACGGTGACCGCTGCGGGCGAAGTCGCCTCGTGGGTGCCGGCCAGTGTGGGCCGCAAGGGCATGGAATCTGCCGCAGAAAGCAACCAATTCTAAAAACGAGGCGGGTTGAACTATGGGATTCTGGCTAACCGAGCTCCAACAGCTCGAGGCTTTCCTCACGGGGATCGACGCCGATCAGGCAGCCATGGCGAACCTCCGAACGGTCGAGCAAACGTTAGAACCCAGCACCACCGCCGACTGGGCGATCAACGAGGCGGTGACCACCCAGCTGCATCGCGTCTTTCTTTTCAACGACGCACGCGACGTGGAGCGCATGTCCGACCCGGAGGCGCTCAAGCGCCACGTCGCCGATGCGCGCGAGGCACTTACGCGCATGCCGCCTGGCGCGGCGACGCACTTCGCCACGATCATCAGCAAGCTCGACGGCGGAGCAAAACCCATCAGCACGCAGCCGTTCTGGTCCACCTACTTCAGCCTGCTCGCCGAGCCGTCGCCGTTCCGCGTCCCGCCCCGCCTACTCAACCCGGAGGCGATGCCGCACAACTGGGATACCGTCGGCCAACTGCTGGACTCCACGCAACTCACCGCTGCTCGAGATTTGGTGTACAAATTCGAGCAGTCCGACAACCTGCTACGTCGCCGCCACCCGAAAGGCGCCGAACAGCGCGCAATACGGCGCAAATACCGCGACGAAAGCTCACACGTCCTGGGCCAAGCAGCGATCATCCGCGGATACATGGATCACCTCAATATCAAGGTGGTGGAAGACCTCCTGCGCAAACTCGACGGCCGGATCAGCGACCACCCGGACGTCAACGAGGCTCGCGGCCGCTTCCCAGAGCTGCGCCGCCAGCGCGCTCGGATGGATTCATCCCCGAGTACCCACCTGCTGGTCAGCCAGGATTCCTTGAGCCCCATTCACCAAGTCTGGATGGCTCTGTTCGCCATGGTGCTGTGGGTGGCCACCGCTTTTCTCTCATGGCGTCACCTCACGTACTTCGCAGAAGAGCCTGTTGAGGTGATCTTCATCTCGGCCGTCGCGGCATTCGCAATCTGGGTCGCCTGGATCAAGGCCGCAGACTCCGATGCGCGAAGCTACAGGCTATACAGCATCCTCTTCGCGATTCCCTTAACGTTGGCGGGCGCGCTCGCGATGGGATCGCCATTGTTCGGCATCGCTGCGACGACCGCAGTCGCGCTTTTGAACGGGATCTATCACCGCCAGATGGCCAGGTTCGCGTCCTGGCGGCGCTGGAACCAGTTCGTCCACACGTCGATGCTGCTCACCGCAAAAGGCAACGGCGGAGGCATCCACAAGGTCCTCACCATCGAGGATTCGCTTCCGTGGGTCGTCTCGCTCGAGCCGCTTCCCAACACCCCGGAGCCGTTCCGCACGGTGCGCGTGCCGGCTCAACCGGAGTTCGCGCCGGGCGACTACGTCGTGCTCACCGCCGGCGGCGAGGTCGAGGCCTGGGTCACCGCAGCCTGCGCCGAATCAGGTTTGAAAGAAGGACAGAAAAGCACAAGCTTTTCGACGCCCCCTTCACCGCTTCGGAGTTCCTACCGACCATGAGTTACTGGCTCACCGAGCTCCAACAGCTCGAATCGATCCTCGCCGGCGTGGAGGCCGACCGGCGCGCAATGGCGAACCTGGATCAGGTGGCGCGCACGCTCGAGCCCGGTGAGAGCCCGGCATGGGCAATTAACGAAGCAGTGACCACCGGCCTGCACCAAGTGTTCCTGTTCGCGAGCCGCGATGACTACGCGCAGAATTACCGCGCCGACATCACCCGTCGGACCCGCGACGCCCTCGAAGCGCTTGCCCACATGCCCGGCTACGCACCCGGCATGTTCACCGCAATCATTCGCAACCTGGATGGCGGTGAGAATCCCATCAGCACCCCGGCGTTCTGGGAAACGTACTTCGACCTGCTCGACGCACCGTCAGAGTTCCGGGTGCTGCCGCGCACCTACGACCCGGCGCAACTGCCCGACACGTGGGAATCGGTGCACCAACTGCAACAGGCCGGGCAGATCCACGCTGCGGTCGAGCTGGGCAGGCAACTCATTGACGACGACAACACCAAATACAAACGCGCCCGCACTCCCCTGCACAAAGCTGCTCGGGACCGGTTCATTGCCGATAAGAAGCGCCTCGAACCGCTGAACGAGCGCGTGGAGAAAAACATGCGACTCGTCGACGCCCACGCGATCGAACGCGATCTCCGGGAGATGGACACGTTCGTCATCGACTCCCCCATCGCCAACGAGGCGAAGGGACGCCTGCCGGAGCTGCGCCGCCGCCAGCAGCTCATGACCGGCTCCGTGCACCGCGGACTCTACGTGGATGTGCACCGCATCGAACGGGTCAAGAACGCAGTCCACGGCTGGCTGGTGGGCCTCGGCTTGCTATACCTCGCCGGTCTCATTACCGTCTGGGTGCTCCGCTCGGAAGAACCTTTCCTCCCGAGGCTGATTTTCTCGGTCGTCTCTGTCGTCGGACTGGTGGTTTTCTACGCTGCCGCTATCGCGGTCGAGGAAGCGCGACCGCGCATGTGGGCGTGGCTTCCCGCGGCGGGTATCGGGGCGGCGCTCGCGGCCAGCTTCACCTTTCAATCTCTCTGGGGCGTACTGCTTGCCTTCGTCGCGGTCGCACCCATGCCGTTGCTCTACCGCCGCGCAGAGCGGCGCAAAGCCTGGCTGGAATGGAACGACTTCGTGCACGCCGCGGGGCGGCTTACCCAGGAAGCCAACGGCGGTGGGATTCACACGGTTCGCGCCGTTGAGTCGTCCTACCCGTGGGTGGTTGCGCTCGAACCGATGCCGGGCACTCCGGAGTCGTTCCAGCGCATCCGCGTCGCCGATGATCCTGGGTGCGCCCCCGGTGACGTTGTAGTCCTCACCCGCGCGGGTGAAATTGCCGCGCGCATCACCGCAGACAAAGCCCAACTCGGTATGGAGGCGGCGGGAGGACGGTGAGCGGGCGCAACGGGGCGTCGATAAGCGAAAAGCTCCCTGCTGGAAACCGTGAGCTGGACTAGCCTGAGAGCATTATGAGTTTTTGGGTCACCGAACTTGAGCAGCTCGAGGCGATCCTGCGCGAGGTTGAGCGCGAGCCGCAGCGAATGGCCAACCTTGACCAGGTGGCGCGCGCGATTGAATACGAGCGGACGCCCGATTGGGGCATCAACGAGGCGGTGACGACCGGCCTGCACCGGATCTACCTCATGGCGAACCGCGAGGAGTTCAACCGCGACCACCGCGGCGGCATGGCGCGGCGGACGGAGAATGTCTTGGCGGCCCTGGCTCAGCTGGGTGGACCTGCGGCCGAGCGCTACGCGGTGATTGTGCAGAAGCTGTCGAAAGCGAAGAAGCAGATTACGGGCGACGCGTTTTGGGATACCTACTTTGACCTGCTGGACGAGCCCTCTGAGTTCAGGGTGCTGCCGCAGACGTATCGCTACGTGGATATGCCGCCCACCTGGGAATCCGTGGCATTGCTGCTTGAAGCCGGCCAGGTGGATGGGGCGCGCTGGATCAGAAAACAGATGCAGGGCAAGCGGGACTCGAATTATCCGCGACCCCGCAACGAGCGCGAACGCGAAGCGATGCGGCGTTCCGAGGGGCTCATCCGGCGGGTCACCGAGCTGACTGCAGAGATGCACGAGTATGCGCGGGTGCTCGACGTTGCCGCGATCGAGCGCAATCTGCGGGAGCTGGACACGATTGTGGTCGACTCCGACGCTGCCAACACCGCCAAGGGCATCCTGCCCGAGCTGCGGCGGCAGCGCGCGATGATGCTGGATTCGGAGCAGCGGTCCATGTATGTCGACCCGCAGCAGATTGAGCGGAAACGCAGGTTGGTGGGTTATCCACTCTACGGGTTGGCGGCGTTCTACGGGCTGGTGCTGTTTAGTGACTCCGGGTTTGCCAAATCCCTGTTCGTCCTCATCGGATGCGCCATCACGTTCCCCGCGTTGGTGGCGGTGTTTGAGGCGCGACGGAACTTCTGGGTGTGGTGGTCGCTCGCCTTTGTGGGCGCGATCGCTGGCGCGGCGCTGACGTTGGAGTCGGTGCCTGCCGCACTGGTGACCGCGGCGATCACGTTCGGTCCGCTGCCGTATCTGTACAAGCTCGCCTTGGATTTCAACAGCTGGCACGAGTGGAACAACCTCGTGCACCAGGCGAACCGGCTGTCCGCGGGCGGCAACGGCGGCGGCATCCACAAGGTGCTCGCAATCGAGGACGCGCTGCCGTGGCTGGTCGCGGTGGAGCCGATTCGCAACACACCGGAGCCGTTCCGCAACATCCGGGTGCCTCACGAGCCGGAGTTCTCTGTTGGCGACTACGTGGTGCTGACCCGCGGTGGCGAGGTAGCTGCCCACATGGACGGAGAGCGGGCCGAACTCGGGTTGGACAAAGCCGAGGAGACGCTCGACCAGCCAGCGATGGGCCGCATGCCCGAGGGCGGCATCCGCTGAGTTAGAAGCGGGCGTGATCGTGCTACGGGGTGAACGCGCGAGCGTGTGGTCCGAGTACCTCGTGTGCCATCGCAGCAAAGTCCTCCGGGCTGAGCGTGCCCGCACCAGCCGGAAGTGAGCCGAGGTAATCCACCCCGGTGACGCGGGGCAGCTCATCGACGTTCAGCTCGGTGGCCAGGTCGGGCTCTGCGGGCATAGACCCGCCGATCAACCCGAGCACGTTCAACCCACGCTGACGGGCGTGCGCGCACGTGAGCTCCGCGAGGTTCAAGCTGCCCAACCCCAACGACGTCACCGCCACCAGCGGTGCGCGGAGCTCGGCAGCCACGTCGGCGAGCGAATAGTCCTCCCCGATGCGCACCAGCAGCCCACCGGCCCCTTCCACCAGCACGGTGCGATTGGGAGCGTCGAGATCACGCACCCACTGCACGACTTCGTTTAACGTAGGTGCCTGCTCCCCTGCCCGGCGCGCCGCGAGGTTCGGTGCGAGCGGTTCAGGAAAACCCCACCCCTGCGCTGTCGGCAGGCCGGTCAGTTTGGACACGGTGGAGGCATCGCCCGGATCGGTCGTGGTGCCGGTCTGCACGGGTTTCGCCGCGACAACGTCGTAGCCCGCCTGGTCGACGACGCTGGCCAGCGCCGCAGTGGCAATGGTCTTACCCACATCGGTGTTCGTCCCGGTGACGCAAATGATCATGCTTCAGACCTTCCTGCCCCATCCACTGCCGCCGCGATGCCGCTGCAGATTCGCGCCACCTCTTCCTCGGTGCAGATATATGGCGGCATGGTGTAAATCAGTCGACCAAAGGGGCGGATCCACACGCCCTGTGCCATCGCAGCGTCAGTGGTTTCACGCATCGGCACGTCACGGTCCATCTCCACCACGCCGATCGCGCCAAGCACGCGGACGTCGACAACCCCCGGCGCACCGCGCAGCGGCCCGAGTCCTCGCTCGAGGCTTTGCTCGATCATTGCTACCTGCTGCTCCCACGCGCCCTCCGCGATCATCGCGAGCGATTCCGCCGCCACCGCGCACGCCAGCGGGTTCGCCATGAACGTCGGGCCGTGCATGAGCGCTCGCGGCTGCATCCCCGCCGCGATCTTCTCAGTGGCCAGGGTTGCAGCCTGGGTAGTGAACCCGCCGGTCAGCGCTTTGCCTACACACAAGATGTCCGGCACGACCCCATTAGACAGAGTGGTGAATAGCTTTCCTGTGCGCCCAAAACCGGTCGCGATTTCGTCGGCGATGAGCGGCAACCCGGTGCCGTCGCAAAGCTTGCGAAGCCCCTGCACGAGCTCGGGGTCGTGGAAGCGCATGCCGCCTGCACCTTGCACGACCGGTTCGATGATCACCGCTGCGATTTCGTCGGTAATCAGCGATGCGAATTCCTCAAGGAAGGAGTTTTGCTCGCTTATCGACGCCCCCGTGACCGGCGGCGCGGGCGCGAAGACTTGCTGGGTCAGCGCATCACCCCAGAACGCGTGCATGCCGCCGTTGGGATCGCACACGCTCATGGTTGCGAACGTGTCGCCGTGATAACCGGAGCGCCAGGTGAGGAACTTCGTGCGCTCCGGATGGCCGGTGCCGCGCGCGTATTGGAGCGCCATCTTCATAGCGACTTCGACCGCGACCGATCCGGAATCGGAGTAGAAAACCTGGTTGAAGTGCCCGCCGGTGAGGTTGAGCAGCTGCTGCGTGAGCCGCGCTGCCGGTTCGTGGGTGAGACCGCCGAACATCACGTGGCTCATTCGGTCGATCTGCGTTTTGGCCGCGGCGACTAGGCGAGGGTGGCCATGGCCGTGGATGGCGGCCCACCAGGAACTCATGGCGTCGATAAGCGTGCGCCCGTCTTCGAGCGTGAGGTACGCACCATCCGTCGATGCGACGGGGTAGGTGAAAAGCCCTGGTTCGGCGTAGGGGTGCCAGATGTGAGCCGCATCGATCGCGGCAACCTGCTCCGGTGCAATCTCCTGGCTCACCTTTGCTCCCTTCTCGACGGTCCCTTGAACGGTGTTCAAGATTTTTTCCGAATCCGACCCTAGCAGCCCGAGGCGCGGTGCATACTGCTCTTTGTGACTCAACTTGAACACCGTTCAATTTCGACCGAACGCGTGCCTTCCAAAGGCCCTGTGGTCGCTGCACTTGCTGGCGTGGAAGCATGGGAGCGCTTCAGCTTTTACGGGATGCAGGCCATCCTGGTCTATTACCTCTACCGCGAGCTCGGGATGGCTGAAACGCAGGCCACCGCACTCGTCGGCGCGTACGGTGCGTGCCTGTATCTCTTCGCCTACGTCGGCGGGTGGTTCGGCGATCGAGTCTTCGGGCCCGAGCGCACGCTGCTCACCGGTTGCGGTTTGTTGGTTGCCGGGCACCTTTGCCTGGCGTTCATCCCCGGGTACGCCGGCCTTGCCGCGGGCCTGCTTGCGATTGCGCTTGGCTCGGGGCTGCTAAAAACCGCCGCGATCACCTTGCTGGGACTTGCATTTCCGGACCGTGCTGGCTCGCGGGATGCGGCGTTTCAGATCTTTTACCTGGGGATTAATGTGGGCGCGCTCTTCGGACCACTTTTGACCGGGTGGTTGGCGCAGCAGTACGGCTTCCATGTTGGTTTCGGCGCCGCTGCGGTGCTCATGGTTGCCGGAGCCGTGATGTACCTCGCCTTGCGTCCAAAGGTGCTCGCTGTCCTCGGCCAGGAAGCAATCGGGCGACCGGCGCAGCCGATTGCTTCGAAACGCGCCGCTTCGATCGTCGCCGCTGGAACTGCCTTTGTCGCGCTCATTTTGGCCCTGTTGGCCACGGATGTCCTCCGCCCCAACGGGCTCGTGATGGGTCTGCTTGCTCTCACTGTGCTCGCGGCAGTCGGTTTGTTTGTGCAGGCACTGACCTCCCCGGAGACCACAAAGGAGGAGCGCTCCAAGGTGCTTTCGTATATCCCGCTATTCATCTGCTCCACTGCGTACTGGGGTCTCTTCGCTCAAACCGCAGGTGTCTTCGCGGTTTACTCAGATCAACGCCTTGATCGCAACGTTGGCGATTTCACCATCCCGGCGCCGTGGACGCAGTCTCTCAACCCGTTCTACATCCTGGTGTTCTCACTGCCCATCGCGTTTGCGATGGCCCGGTTCGCGCCGAGACGTCATGTCGTCATGGGCGGTGGGCTCGCGCTCGCCGGGGCCGGGATGTTCATTTTGCTGCCGTTTGTGGGCGGTGGTGAAGCCAGCACGCCCTTCCTCGCGCTTGCCGGCTGCGTGCTGTGCATGTCGCTCGGCGAACTGTTCATCGGCCCGGTCGGCATGTCCTCTACTGGGGCGCACGCTCCGGCGGCGTTCCGAACGAGGTTCGCCGCCTTGTACTTCCTCACCATGGCGATCGGTACCTCGCTCGCAGGTACCGCATCGGTGCTCTACGATCCGACGAACCCGTCGGCCGAGCGCGCCTACCTGCTCGTTGTCGGTCTAGTTCCGGTTGCGATCGGGCTCACCGTTGCGCTGCGCGGAGCACGCGTTGTGGCCCGCGCGGAGAAGTGATCATCCTAGCCAGAGGCGGCGACGCCGATCCAGAATTCGACGGAGGTCGCGGACCCGGCGCGGGTCGAATTCTGTGGCGTTAATTATGCGCTCGGGCGCATCCTCGGTCGTCTTGAGAGCCAACTCCATCACGCGTTCCGCAGCTCTTTGTGGTAGCCCAATCTCTGCACAAAATGCACGGAAGATTTTCGCGCTGATGTTGTCGTTTCTACCTTGTAGCTCCAGAGCCATCGTCGTATCGCTATACGGGACAGTCGACGGAATGTCGTAAATCGGCGCGGGTTCCGCTGCTCCGTTGTGCCAGATCAACGAGACATTCTTCGCGTGAAGATCGCCGTTGCCGGTAAGCCATGCCAAAGCAACCTGGAATGCGACGGAGCGCGCAGTGAGCACAGGGGACGCACTCACCGATTTCAATGCCTCAACGACATCTTCCATGGGCGGGTCATACTTCGCACTCGGGTAAAGACCCATGATCTGCGCAGCATCCTCCACGTGGAGGCGTCGTTTTCCCTCCCGGTCAAAGCGAGTAACGAGCAAACCGGGACGCCCATGCACGTCATGGAGCAGTTGTGTTTCGGCTAGTGGAAACCCTGCCCCGCGTGCAATGTCAAAGCACGCGGCCTCATTCTCAACGAGTTTCGGAAACTCTGGCGGGGAGACCTTAAGTATGAACTCATTTCCCGCTCCCACCACCGGTGCCGCAATGGTGCGCGCCGAGGCCTTGTCCTGCATACCCGGAACTGCCACTGGATCAGGGATACCGGAGTCGGACAGGGCTTTGCTGAAGTCCAATTCGCCGTCCAGGTCAATCATCGCTGGTGCACCAACGGGCTCTTCACCGTGAGGAATAACCTGGACGTCGCCGATCGTGTCTGCGCCAACGGCGATCAGCAGCGCTAGTTCGTCGTCAAGCGAAGCTTTCACCTGCCGTTTGAGGGCAGATAGCCTCCTTCCCTCAGGAAGCAGGTTGGTGAAAAACGCCGGAAGCGCTCCCGCCACGCCGATGTAGTGTCCACCGTCGAGAGGCAACGTTGTCGCAACAGGGCTCTTGGCGGATTCGAGATA
>ERZ1031260.90-NODE-90-length-13698-cov-9.845635_pt1 | contig 13698 bp, 14 predicted proteins | sample MGYA00517287_ERZ1031260 | MGnify/ENA primary metagenome ERZ1031260 (study PRJEB33718, sample SAMN03159811) | human skin metagenome | collected 2014-02-25 | study: EMG produced TPA metagenomics assembly of the PRJNA266117 data set (Human skin bacterial metagenome and... | reverse complement strand
CGCTGACTCACATAAACCTACACACACCACCACAACAACACAAACCCCCAGCACATTCCGGGTTTTGGGGCATCTATAGATGATGTGGTCTGCGGGCTATTCGACCCCGAAGAAGCGTCGGGAGCCAGAGGAAATGTCCGCCCTGCCGGTCAGGTACAGCAGCAGAGAAACTACTGCAGCGACTCCGCCAACGGCGGCGATGATCTCGACGCCGCGAATCACATCCGGATCGAATGCGAGATTGCGGGTGTCCATGAGTTCCCGAAGTGGAAGCACGAACAGGAACGGCACCATGAACGCGAAGTACTCCGTGCGCGGTGTGAGGCTCAACGCGATGGCACACACCGCGACGCCGATTACGGAGGCGGCGAGGTAGGCGCTGGCCGGGGCGTCGATAAGCAATGCGATGCCGACCGTGACCAGAGCGAACACTGCGTTAGCGACAACCGCAACCACTAGGGCGCGGATGGCCCATGTTCTCCTGGTTAGCCCGAAGCTGGAAGCGGTGGTCGGGAGCAAGCCCGGGCACGTGATGATGGAGTACCACGTGACCAGGATCGGGGTGACGGCGACGAACTGTCGAGCTGTGTCGTGGCCAATGAACGTGGCAAGCCACCCGACCAGGATGCTGACGAGGCCGAACCCCGCTGCGCGGGTGAGTACGGGCCGCCATATGACCGCCCATGCGAACGAGCCGCCAGAGGATGGTGCGCCCGCCAGAAGCGGAGCGCTCCCAGAGGAATCAGAACGCTCGCCATTGGGCAAGCACACCAGGCCCATAAAGATGCTCAACGCAAGGCTGGTCGCCGCGCAGGCAATACCGACCACATCAGCGCGTTGGGACAGGGCAATTGCACCGCAGATGGCTGCTGTGAACAGCACAGGCCAGATGATCACTTTTGCCGCTTGCGCGCGCGTCATCCCGAATGACTGCGCCATGTCCATCTCCGGGTAGAAGGCGATGAACACTGCTGGAGCTGCCACAGCAGCGGTCACCACTGCCACGATTGGCCTGCTTTGCGTCACGTTTATGAACAAAAAGGCGGCGAATACCGGGAGCGGGATGAAGCGGAGCCAAGGCCCGGCGCGGAACTGGTGCAAGAAGAACTGCATGCTAGGACACCTCCAGGTAGTGCTCGATGAGGTCGTCAAACCCAGCGGCGGTCACGCGGGCGCTTTGGCCGAGATCTTTGGCATCGGCCTGGGTCATGAGGTTGCGGGAAAGTGTGGCGCCCTCGCTCGCGCTAGCGACCAAGACGTACTCGTCGGCGTCGTCCGCGCTCACGTGCGCGGCCACGCGCCCATCACGGCCGAGGATGGCCGCGGTGTCGAGTACCTTGGCCGCGTCCTCGATGTGGTGGGTGGCCATGATGATCGTCCGCCCCGAATCCGCCTGTTCCAACAGGTGCCGGTAAAAGACGTCGGTGTTGTGCAGGTCTAGGCCGACATAGGGTTCGTCGAGAAGCAAAAGCTCCGTGCCCGAAGCCAAGCCGACGATGATGGCCACCATCGCACGCTGCCCGCGGGAGAGTCCGCCGTATGGGGTGCTCAGTGCGCCGTCGAGGGAGAAGTCGGCGATGAGGGTGTCTGCGATTGTCTGGTCCCAATGCGGGTAGCGCAGCGCCGCGCCCTTGAACACGTTGGCCACCGACCATGTGGGGTACGAAGTGTCGACGCCCGTAAGCGCGGTGCGGTCCATCGCCCGCGCGTTGTCGAATGGGGTTTCGCCGAAAACCTCGACCTGACCGCCGGAGGGTTTGAGTTGGCCGCCGATGATGGAGAGCAGCGTCGATTTCCCGACGCCGTTGCGGCCGAGCAGACCGTGGATGCCGGGACCGAAGTTGAGATCAATGCCGTTGAGTACTGGTTTCTTGCCGAAGCTGCGCGTGAGCTCGCGTGTCTGAACGACGGCGTTTGGAGTGGGGTTCACTGGTACATTCCTCTGCTTTCTGCGACGCGGTCGATGAGTTGGTGGAGGTCGGAACGGGAGTAGCCGAGGTGCACGGCTTCGTCGATAAGCGGCGCAACGAATTCGCCCGCGAATGCTTCTCGACGGCCCTTCAGAATGCGTTCCCGAGCCCCATCTGTGACGAACATGCCGAGGCCACGACGTTTTTCCAGCACGCCCGCGTCGACCAGAAGGCTCAAGCCCTTGCGCGCGGTAGCCGGGTTGATCTCGTGGAACTCCGCAAGCTGATTCATCGAGGGTGCCTGTTGACCAGGCTGCAGAGTCCCATCAATGACGAGGTCTTCAACGAATCGGGCGACCTGGACGAACAGCGGTTCAACGTCACTGTTCATTGATTTCCCCTTCCGATGGGCTCTCAGGATTTCTGTTGGTTGGTTAGTTACTGCAGTAACTAACTATATAACAATCCGGTAGGTGCATTGCAAGAGGGTTTTCAGCGTTTCGTTTCGAAATCGACGTGGAACCTCATGGGAGATTCAGGCAAACTGGGGGTATCTAGACCCACGTCCGGGCCCAGAAATACGAAATTAGAAACGAAAAGAATCGGAATTTAGGAGCCATGCTTGAACGAACATTGGTGTTCGTGGACACGTCGTACCTGCTCGCGAGTTTTTACAACTCGTGGGAGATCGGCGCCCGCGCACAGTTAGAAATTGACCTTCCCGAGGTGGTCGCTTGCCTCGGAACCATGATCACCCAACAACTCAACCAGCCTGTCCACAGACAGTATTGGTACGACGGTATCCCGGACTCCGGCCCACACCGTTACCAGCGGGCATTGCGCGCCTGCGCAGGCGTGCAGCTGCGTACCGGCCAGCTCATTGAGTGGGGCGAGCGACGCACCCAGAAAGGCGTGGACACACGCCTGGTCGCTGACCTGGTACTTAATGCAACGCGCGAGCAGTTCAGCGACTTCGTGCTGGTCTCCGGCGACGCCGACATGATTCCCGGCGTGCAGGAAGCCGCAGACATGGGCGTACGCGTCCACTTGTACGGATTCGGCTGGGACTCAATGTCCTCGGCATTGCGCCACGCCTGTGACACCACCACGATCATCGATCCGCGCGAAGACTTCACCGATGCGATGCAACTCCAGGTACTCGAGGGCCCGCTGCCGCCAACGATCCGGGAGCGCCCGCTGAACGACGCTGAGCCGGTGGACCAGGACCAAGGTCCGACTGCGGTTCCCGGGTACGGCCCGGACCCATTGCGAGCGCCCGAGACGGGTTCTGACCGAGCTAGTGGGGATGACGCGGCTAGTCAACAAATGCCGCGCGATCTCGCCCCGAGTCAGCGCAACATTGATCACGCCATGCACGCAAGACCCGATGACGGCGATTGCGGCGAGTCAGAGTCGCCGGCACAACAGGCGGCGGACAGCGCTTCCGCTCACCCCTCCCCTGCCACCGTCGCTGAAGCCGCGCGTCGCTCCGAAGCTGCCCCGATTACCGGTACGAAGCCGTCGGATCAGCGCACGCATCCGCCGGCTGAACCAGAGTCCAACGAACCCACCGAGGCGCAGGTTGAAGCAAACAATGAGACCAACCAGCCGGGCAACCAATCGCTGACCAACCCGGAAACGGCAGATCGACCCAAGCCGGGCCCCAAACCGGCGCCCAAGCCGTCCATGATGGCCCCACGCAGGAAACTGCGCTCGCGCTACGTTCCGCTGCCGGAAGAGGTCTGGAGCTCAGCCGGGTTTCAAACCCCCTACGACGTGGGGCAACAGTACGCCACGTGGTGGTACGAAAATGCCGCCACTTCGGAGCAGCGCGACAAAGCGCACATGCTTTCCGGTGGCGGCTTACCGCCGGAGATTGATCGCCCGCTGCTGCAGTTCGCCTGCGAAACGCTCCACGAATACACGCTGAGCGAAACTCAGCGGGTGAACCTGCGCGACGGATTCCACTCCGGCATCCGCGGAGTGCTTATCAACATCCAGCGTGGCTAACCACGCGGCCGAAATGGCTGACGTGGCTAACGCGTCCTAGCGGTTGTCGCGGTCGGAGCGATTGTCTTCGTCGGCCACCGGCTGAGCGTCTACGACCTCGGCATCGTTAGCTTCGGAGCCCGCTTCCTGGGAGCTGGCTGGCTTGCTGTCGCCGGACAGGTACGCCTCCGCCTCAGAAAGCGTCGCGTTCTGATCCGGGCTGCCCTGCTGAGCGGCCTGGCCTGCCTGCGCCGCCTCCGCGTCGTCACCGGTCTCGATCGCACCCTGGGACACCACCTTGGTAGAGCCAGACTCCAGCTCACCGGCCATTGAAGCACGGATCTCCTCCAAACGGCTGGACGCTGCGACGTCGGTGCCAGCCGTCTCGATCTCCGCCATCCGGTCGCTCATGGAGTTCTTCGCAATGTCCTGGGCGCCAAGAGCGTCGGCGTAGCGGCGCTCGATCTTGTCACGCACTCCGTCCAGGGTCGGCACACTGTCGTCGCCACCGAACTGGTTGATGGAGTCCATCGTACGGGTGGTCTGCTCCTGCATCTGTGCCTGGTTCAGCTGGGACTCGAGCTGGCTGACCTGGGACAGCTGCTCTTGCAGACGTGCCTCGGACTGCTGCTGCTGGGCCACTGCCTCGCGTGCCGCCTGGTCCGCCGCGGTATGAGCCTCGCGAGTCTGCGCCAGTTCCTGCTCAACAGCCACGAGCTGGGAAGCGAGCACCTCTGCGGTCGCGTTGAACTGCTGCGCCTTGTCCGCGTCACCCGAGCTCGTCGCTTTATCGGCCGCCTGCAGCGCAGTGCGGGCCTTGTTCTGTAGATCTTCCTGCTGCTTGATCAGGCGCTCCAACTTCATCTCCAGCTGGTTGCGGTTACCCACAATCGACGCAGCGTGCTGGGAAATCTCCTGGTGATTCTTCTTCGCAGCCGCGACCGCCTGCTGGATCTGCACCCTCGGGTCAGCGTTCTGATCGATCTGGTGCTCGAAGTTGGCCATGAGGTACTTCCAGCCCTTGGAAAACGGATTCGCCATTGGTCTAAGTCCTTCCACTCGTCAAAAGATTGCGACCCAGTGTACGCACCACTTCCTGGCTACAGCATGCAAAAAGCCCCGCAAGCAGCGGGGCTTTGCTAGGTCAAATCGACGTAGTACTGGCGTTTACTGCACAGCTTCGTCGTCATTGTCGTCTCCGGCCTGCTGTGCCTCGACCTGGCGGCGGACATCGTCCATATCCAAGCCCTTCACCTGCTGCACCAAGTCTTCCAGCGCGGCTTCCGGTAGCGAACCGGCGTTGCGGAACACCAGGATGCCGTCGCGGAAGGCCATCAGTGTCGGAATCGCCTGAATCTCCAGGGCCGCGGCGAGCCCCTGGTTCGCCTCGGTATCAAGCTTCGCAAAGGTTACGTCAGGGTGCGCCTCAGAGACCTTCTCGTAAACCGGAGCAAACTGGCGGCAGGGGCCGCACCAGGATGCCCATGCGTCGACCATAACGATGCCGTCGGCACCCACTGCCTGCTCAAAGGTGTTTTCGTTCACGTCAACCGTGCTCAACTTATTCTCCTTCGCGTCTATTTGTTATCGTGCCAACTACTTAAACGGTACCAGGGGCGAAGAGATTCCCCGCCGGGCATTTTCCGCCCTTTACCAGAGAGGACGCAGTTGCAGTGACCAAGAACTACCGCATCACAGGTCCGTCGACCGAAGCCGCTGTCGATTCGCTCATCGACGAGGTCACGCTCATCGAAGGCACCCACACCGTCGATGTCGACACTGACCGCGGGGTCATGACCGTGATGGGCGAGGACTTCTCCAGCGAGGAAATCGCGCAGGCTGCGAAAAACGCAGGGTTCGCACTCGCCGAGTAGCATCGGGAGCAGATTGCTTCACGACGACTACGAGGAGGATCACTAATGGCTACCCAGACCTACAACGTTGAAGGCATGACCTGTGGCCACTGCGAGCTGAGTGTTCAGGAGGAGATCTCCGAGATCGCTGGCGTGACCGGCGTCAAGGCTGACCACGCTTCCGGCAACGTCGAGGTGACAGGCGAGGGCTACACCGACGAGCAGATCGCTGCAGCCGTCGAAGAGGCTGGCTACAAGCTCGCGTAGTGATTCCCCGCCGAAGGCCCGTTTCGCTCAGCGCGAACGGGCCTTGTTCATATAATTTTGCGGGCATATGGTGGGAATATGACCACACCCGAGAGCACAGCGCTCCAGCACATCGAGCTGGGCGTGACGGGTATGACCTGCACGTCCTGCTCGTCGCGTGTGCAGCGCAAACTGAACAAAGTTGACGGTGTCGATGCCACGGTGAACTACTCCACCGAGACCGCCACCATTGATTACGACCCGGGCAAGACATCCCCGGACGAACTGATCGAGGTCGTGCGCCAGTCCGGCTACGACGCGTACGACATGACGCCGAAGCCTGAGATGGACGCTGGCAACGAGGCGTCGATAAGCGATGAAGCTCGAGACAACGAAGCTGAAAGCTTGAAGCGAACCATAATTTGGTCGGCGCTGGTTGCTGTGCCGGTGATGCTGGTGTCGATGATTCCGGCGCTGCAGTTCACGTACTGGCAATGGGCGGTGTTCGCGGCAACGACTTTGGTGTATTTCGCGGCTGGGTCGGTGTTTCACCGTTCGGCGCTGCTGAATCTGCGCCACGGCAGCTTTACGATGGACACGCTGGTGTCGCTGGGCACGACCGCGGCGTACCTGTGGTCGATTTACGCGCTGTTTTTCGGCGGCGCCGGCGAGCCGGGCATGACCATGGAGATGGCGATCCTGCCCGAGGACACGCACATGAACGAGATCTACCTTGAGACAGTGTGCGTGGTGATCACGTTCCTGCTGCTCGGGCGTTGGTTTGAGGTGAAGGCGAAGGGGCAGAGCTCGGAGGCGCTGCGCTCGCTGCTGGACATGGGCGCAAAGGACGCGGCGGTGCTGCGCGACGGCAAAGAGGTGCGCGTGCCCATTGGGCAGCTGGCTGTGGGTGAGCAGTTCGTGGTGCGTCCAGGCGAGAAGATTGCCACAGACGGGCGCGTGGTGTCCGGGCACTCGGCGATCGACGAGTCGATGCTCACCGGCGAATCGGTGCCCGCCGAGGTGGCGGAGGGCTCGCTGGTCACCGGCGCGACGCTGAATACGTCGGGTCGCCTGGTGGTCGAGGCGACGCGCGTGGGTTCGGACACCACGCTGGCGCAGATGGGCCAACTGGTCAAGGACGCCCAGTCCGGTCAGGCTCCGGTGCAGCGGCTGGTGGACCGGATTTCGCAGATCTTCGTGCCGACGGTGATCGCAATTTCGCTGCTTGCGCTGGTGGGCCACCTGTTGGCCGGCCACAGCACGGCGCACGCGTTCACCGCGGCGGTGGCGGTGCTGATCATCGCCTGCCCGTGCGCGTTGGGTCTGGCCACGCCGACCGCGATTCTGGTGGGCACCGGTCGCGGCGCGCAGTTGGGGCTTCTGATCAAAGGCCCCGAAGTGCTCGAATCCACCCGCGAGGCTGACACGATCGTGCTAGACAAGACCGGCACCGTGACCAGCGGGGAGATGCAGGTGACCGATGTCGTGCCGGCTTCCGGCTGGACCGCTGAAGCGGTGCACCGTCTCGCCGCGGGCGTCGAGGCACAGTCGGAACACCCGATTGCCCAAGCCATCGCGGCGGGTGTCGCGGCACCCGAGGCTTTAGGTTTCGAAAACGAGCCAGGTGTTGGGGCCAAGGCGCTTGTCGACGGCACTTTGGTCCGCGTCGGCCGCCCCCAGGCGGATCTGGGTTCCCTGCGCGGCGCATTCGAGGACGCGGAGACCGCCGGCGGTACTGCCGTTGCCGTGGAGGTGGATGGCGAGGTGGCCGGCGTGATTGCGGTACGCGACACGGTGAAGCGCGATTCCGCTGCGGCCATCTCGCGGCTACGCGAGCTGGGGCTTACCCCGCACCTACTCACTGGCGATAACGAGGGCGCCGCACTGGCGGTCGCCCGCGAAGTGGGCATCGACGCCGCAGACGTGACGGCAGGTGTAATGCCGTCCGACAAGGTCGACGTTGTGCGCGGGTTGCAAGACAAGGGCCACAACGTTGCGATGGTCGGCGATGGCGTGAACGATGCCGCTGCCCTCGCGACCGCCGATCTCGGCCTTGCAATGGGTGCCGGTTCGGACGTTGCTATTGAGGCATCCGACATCACGCTCATGCGCGACTCGCTCGGCTCGGCGGTTGACGGCATCCGTTTGTCACGCAAGACGCTGCAGACTATCAAGGGCAACCTGTTCTGGGCTTTCGCCTACAACGTGCTGCTCATCCCGGTTGCCGCGCTCGGGTTCCTGAATCCGATGCTGGCCGGGATTGCGATGGCGTTCTCGTCTGTGTTCGTCGTCACAAACTCCCTCCGGTTGCGGGGCTTTAAGGCAGAATTTGGCGGGTGACAAACCCTGAGCAACACCTGTCAGCTGCCGCGGCCGATGGCCGCGCGCTGACCCGCACCGAGCGCCTCGACCGGCTGCCCGTAACACCTAAACACAAGCGCCTTCTCCTCGGATCCGGTCTCGGCTGGGCGCTGGACGCGATGGACATCGGCCTGGTGTCCTTCATCATCGCCGCACTTGCCGTCCACTGGGAGCTGGGCAAGTCCACGACCTCTTGGATCGCCTCCGTCGGCTTCATCGGCATGGCCATTGGCGCGTCTCTCGCAGGCCTGCTGGCGGACAAGATCGGCCGCCGCCAGGTGTTTGCGGCGACGCTATTGATCTACGGCATCGCCACCGGTGCATCGGCACTCGCTTCCTCCGTGGGCATGCTCATAGTGTTCCGCTTCATCGTGGGTCTCGGCCTCGGTGGCGAGCTGCCCGTGGCCTCCACGCTGGTCAGCGAGTTCTCACCCCGCCGCGTGCGCGGCCGGATGGTGGTCATCCTCGAGGCGTTCTGGGCCGTCGGGTGGATTTTGGCCGCGATCATCGGCACCTTCGTCGTGGCCCAGAGCGACAACGGCTGGCGCTGGGGTCTCGCGCTTGGCGCGGTGCCAGCGCTCTACGCGATCTACGTCCGCGCGGGCCTTCCTGAGTCGGTGCGCTTCCTCGAGTCCAAAGGCCGCCATGAGGAAGCCGAGCAGATTGTTCGAGAGTTCGAGGCGGAGGCCGACCAGGCGGAGTTCGACACCTCTACCCCGCCGGAGGAGAAGCCGATTCGCGGCGGCATCTGGGGCCCCGACCTACGTAAGCGCACTACCGCGTTCTGGGTGGTGTGGTTCTGCGTCTCGCTCTCCTACTACGGCGCGTTCACCTGGATCCCGTCGCTGCTGGTCGGCCAAGGTTTCACGCTCGTGCGCTCGTTCAGCTTCACACTGATCATCACCTTGGCCCAGCTGCCGGGCTATGCCGTGGCTGCATGGCTCATCGAGGTTTGGGGGCGCCGGATGACCCTGTCGGTCTTCCTCGGAGGCTCAGCAGCCTCCGCCCTGTTGTACGGAATGGTGGCGGCGGAGTGGCAGATCATCGCAGCGGGCTGCCTGCTGTCTTTCTTCAACCTTGGCGCGTGGGGCGCGCTTTACGCGATTGGCCCGGAGCTCTACCCCACCCACATCCGCGCCACCGGTACAGGCGCTGGCGCTTCCTTTGGCCGCATCGGGTCGATTCTCGCGCCGCTGATTGTCCCGCCGGTGCTCGCCTTCGGCGGCAACATTGCGGTGTTCGGGGTCTTCGCCGCAGCCTTCGCGGTGGCGTGCATCGCCGCCTTCACCCTGCCGGAGCAAAAAGGCGTGGCACTGGCCTAAGCCGAGCCGTCGCTAGGCACGCTTATGCGAAGAGCTCGCGCAGACGGGTGCCGAAGCCCTTGGGCGCTTCTGCGGCCTTTTCAATCTCGGCGATGTCGCGCGGCAGGTTCAGCAGCATCGTCGATTCGCCGGTACGCGCGACGGTGATGCTGGGGTCGAGCTTCGCCACGGTGTTGGCGCACGCGGCGGAGGCGTTGATGGAACGCACGGTCATGGCTTACTCCTTCGGTCACTGACAGCGGGTTCAAGCGGATTGAACAGTGTTGCTGACTGATCATAAACGCCATTGACCAGCGTGTCACCGATGGAAAGCCACTCCTAACAGTGGTCTGGCAAACCTAACTGGATCGAAAACTACCCGTGGGCCATGTTCACGAAGCGCGAGTAGTGCAGCTGGTGCGCCACCGGAATGGTGTCAATCGGGCCGCCGCGGTGCTTCGCCACGATGATGTCGGCCTCGCCGGCGCGCTCGTCGTCGCGGTCCTGCGAGTCCGGGCGATACAGCAGGAACACCATGTCCGCGTCCTGCTCCAGCGAGCCCGATTCACGCAGGTCAGCAAGCTGCGGACGCTTATCCGTACGCGCCTCAGGGCCACGGTTCAGCTGGGAAATCGCGATCACCGGCACCTCAAGCTCCTTCGCCAGCAGCTTCAGGTGACGCGAGAATTCCGACACCTCCTGCTGGCGCGACTCCACCTTTTTGCCCGAGCTCATCAGCTGCAGGTAGTCCAGCACCACCAAATCCAAACCGTGCTGGCGTTTCAGCGCCCGCGCCTTCGAGCGGATCTCCATCATGGTCAGGTTCGGCGAGTCATCGATGAACAACGGCGCGTCCTGAATATCAGTGAGGCGCTGGGTAAGCTTCTCCCAGTCCCGCTCCTCCATCTGCCCGGAGCGCATCGCGGAGAGCTTGATCTCCGTTTCCGCAGACAGTAGCCGCATGATGATCTCGGACGCACTCATTTCCAGCGAGAAGATCACCGACGTTTTGTTGTTGTGAATCGAGCAGGAGCGCATGAAGTCCAGTGCCAGCGTCGACTTACCCACGCCCGGACGCGCCGCGATAATCACCATCTGACCCGCATGCAGGCCGTTGGTCAGGTTGTCCAAGTCGATAAAGCCCGTGGGCACACCTTGATCCAGTGCGCCGCCGGCGGCAATCTGCGTCAGCTCATCAATCGTCGGCTTCAGCAGGTCAGACAGTGACTGGTAATCCTGGCCGCGGTCGTTCTTCGTAATCCCGAAGACTTCCTGCTGCGCCATATCAACCAGCGCCTCGACCTCCATACCGTCTTCGCCCTCGTAGCCAAGCTGTGCCACGTGCGTGCCGGCGTTGACCAGCTGGCGCAGGATCGACTTCTCCTCCACGATCTGCGCGTAGTACTGCGCGTTTGCGGCGGTCGGCACCTCTGAGATCAGCGTGTGCAGGTACGGCGCCCCACCCACGCGCTCGAGCTGGTTCAGCCGGTCCAGACGTCCGGAGACAATCAACACATCGATCTCACTGGCGTCGGAGTACAGATCCACAATCGCCCGGAAGATCAGCTGGTGCGCGGGGAAGTAGAAGTCCTCTGCATGCAGGCGGTCCACGATGTCCACCACCACGTCCTGGTTGAGCAGCATCGCACCGAGCACACTGCGCTCCGCCCGCTCGTCATGCGGCGGCGTGCGGTACTCACTGAGGTCGTCGCGCCCCCGGCTAAAGTTCGATCGGCCCCCGCGCTCGAACCGGGTCGAACCGCCGCTCTCCGGGCGGTCACCGAAGCTCAGCTCCGCCGGTTCGGGCGGCAGCACGTAATCGTCAAAGCTCTCGTCGGCACTCATGAGGTCCCCTTTCAGCCCCGCTCACCATACCGCGAGACCCCATCACAAAAAGAGTTCAGAAAGAAGGTATCCACAGGGGTTGTGGAAAAGGACGATGCTTATCGACGAGTTCTCCACAGCGACCTACCCCACCTTGTGGAGAACTTGTGGAACGGTCCCAAGGAATGCCCTGCGAAATCCCACAATCCACCAGTTAGTGGCACTAATATTCACACTCCTCCGGCTTCTAAAATGCTGGGGATATCTCATCGTATTTTGAGTTGACACAGTTCGCTTTGGGCTATAAACCGGCCATTCTCAAACCGCGAACTGGCATTCTTATCCCATACTTATGCACAGGGTTGTCACAGATTAAGGTTCATGCATACTGGACTTCATGTTTGTTGATCGGGTGCGCATTGATGCGGAGGTGCGGGGGTACGCTGCGGGGTTAGACGTCGTCAAGCATCTTGCTTCTTCCCCTCTGACCTTGACTTCTCAGGTGACCGTATTCACTGGCGACAATGGCTCCGGCAAGTCCACCCTGATTGAGGCGATCGCTGTGGCGCGCGGCGCAAACGCTGAGGGTGGGTCCCGCAATGCGCGCTACGCAACGAAAAAGTCTGTGTCTGCCCTGTGGGAAGCGCTGACGATCACGCGCAGCGAGAACCCTAGCGACGTGTTCTTCCTGCGAGGTGAGACGTACCTGGGGCTCAGCGAGTACTACCAGTCGTTGGGAGCCAATCCGCTTTCTGACCTTGTGGAACTCAGCCACGGGCAGGGGCTCATGCGCATCTTTCGGGATCGATTCGGGCAGGGAGCACTCTTGCTTCTCGACGAGCCCGAGGACGGACTGTCGGTGTTTGCCCAGCTCGAGTTGATGGGGATCCTTTGGCACCTGGCGGATGCGGGGTCGCAGATCATCATGGCGACCCATTCCCCTGTGCTGCTGGGAATTCCGGATGCCGCACTGCTTGAGGTCAGCGAGGACGGGATCCATCCGATCCGTTTTGAGGAGTGTGAAGCGGTGACTGCGCACCGCGAGTTCATTGCCAACCCGAACGCGACAGCGAATTTCCTAATCCAATGATGCGATTCATCCGATCTGTTGAGCGTCGGCCGAGTTCTGGGGCTAGCAGCGTAGAGCCGTGGGTGCTCGATGTGGCTGCAGTGCGGAATCTGGATCGCATTGAATTTACGGCCCCAATTACGGTGTTCACCGGAGACAACGGCGTGGGCAAATCAACGTTGCTCACCGGCATCGCCCGTGCATACGGCTTCCCCATCGACGGCGGTGTCTACGACCCGCCCGCGGGGCCGCTCGATCCCCTGTCTCCGCTGCTTGCCGTGGTTGAAGGACGTGAGGCGAAGCGGGGATATTTCCTGCGCGGCGATGCGCACTTTGAAGCTGGACGCAAGATGGGTGCGGCTGGCCCGAGCGCGCATCACCTGCACGCGATGAGCCACGGCGAATCCGTGATGTTGCTTGTCGAGCACTTCCCGCCCGATGGGATCTACTTCCTCGACGAGCCTGAATCCGGGTTGTCCGCCGTGCGCCAGATGGCGCTGCTCGTGCTGCTCCACGACTTGGCCGCAGCAGGAGCGCAAATCATCATGGTCACGCATTCCCCGATTCTGCTGGCTATTCCGGGCGCGGAGATCATCGAGATTGGCGAAGATGGTTACGCGCGCGGCCTGGGGGTTGAGGAGACGACGGCGTTTCGAGCGATGCGGGACTACCTGGCGGATCCGGAGGGCATCGCCCAATACATGCTCGAGGTTACGCGCGGTTCTTCCTCACACCTCGGATGATCATGTAGATGCCCGCGATCCAGCTCACCACCGCGGTGAGCAGAGAGAGCGAGCTGGTGGCAAAGCCGAGTGCGAGGAACCCCGCGAGAAAGACGATGACTCCCAGGATGATGTCCTGTTTACCGGTCGTGTTCGTATTCATGAGTGACCAGTTTAGGGAACTTCCGTGCGCTGTCTCGCCCTGAGCACCGACGTAAACTCGTCCCATGTCTTTGCGCAGGAAGCTGATCAGCGTTGTCATTGCCACTGCATTGATTCCGGCGGTGACCCTGATCGCCGAACAGCTCGCCGTCGCGCTTGGCGCGTCGTACGGCGCAGGCAAGATTCTGCTGGCGGTAGGTTTCACCGTGACAGCCCTCAACGCGATCTTCGGCGCAGTGTTCTGCGCCAGCGAAGCGCGCA
>ERZ1031260.89-NODE-89-length-13906-cov-7.950834_pt1 | contig 13906 bp, 15 predicted proteins | sample MGYA00517287_ERZ1031260 | MGnify/ENA primary metagenome ERZ1031260 (study PRJEB33718, sample SAMN03159811) | human skin metagenome | collected 2014-02-25 | study: EMG produced TPA metagenomics assembly of the PRJNA266117 data set (Human skin bacterial metagenome and... | reverse complement strand
TTGGCTCGCGACGTGTCGGGGCAGCGGTAGATCCAGCCACGGCTCAGTCCTTTCTCTCTAGGGAAACAAACACTCGCCTCATTACCGGCTCAATGCGAATCCAGTAACTCAACACAAAGAATGTAACCTACCGCACATTTTCCCTAGCCAACTTCACCTTCCGGGATTTAAAATCTAAGCATCCACTACCCCCGTAAGGTGCACCGAGCTGCGCCAATGTGCGTTCTGCGAACTACCCCCGTAAGTGACCTAACTCAATGAAAAAGCCCGCCGGATGGGCGGGCACAAACATTTTCAAACTATGCGACCTTTTGCTTGTTCGGGAAACGTACGTGGGTGCCCCCAGAGTCGCTCTCCCGCCACTGCGTTGAGCATCTCAACATCATCGTCGCCAAGCTCCACCTCAACCGCAGCGAGATTTTCCACCAGACGTTGCGGGTTCGCGGTCTTTGGAACCACCGAGCAGCCAAGGTGAAGGAGGTACGCCAAAGCAGCCTGTGCCGGGGTGACTCCGTGCTTGTCAGCTACGGCCACCAGCTCGGGAGCATCGAAGTTCGCGCCACGAGCAAGTGGGGCCCACGCTTCGGTCACAATGCCGTGCTCTTCGTGGTAAGCGCGCAGTTCCGGCTGGGTGAAACCGAGATGGAGCTCGATCTGGTTCAACGCAGGGGTCACACCCGTTGCGTCGATAAGCTCATCGAGTACCTCCTCGTAGAAGTTCGCCACCCCAACCGACTGCAGTTGGCCCATGCCCTGGATTTGGGCGATTTGCTCAAACGCGGACACGTAGGTTCCGCGTTGCGGCATCGGCCAGTGCACAAGGTAGAGGTCGATGAATTCAAGGTCGAGACGACGTAGTGACTCCTGGTACGCCTCCGCAGGACGGTGCTGATCATCGTTGGCCAGTTTGGTGGTGATGAACAGTTCGTCCCGCGTGACATCGCCCGCTGCAATCGCCGCGTTGATGGCTTTGCCTACTTCCACCTCATTTTCGTAGAGCGTGGCCGTGTCGATGTGCCGGTAGCCCAGCTCGATGGCGGTGCGGACGACGCGCTCTGCCTCATCGCCGCGGAGCTTGTACGTACCTAGCCCCAGCAAGGGGAAGTCGTACCCGTCGTTCAGTGTCGTTACCGGGATGCGCACTGTGCCACTCCCCTAGTTCGCGTCGAGCAGGTCAATGACAAACACCAGCGTCCGCCCCGCAAGCGGGTGGCCTCCACCGGCAGGGCCGTAGGCCATCTCCGGCGGGATCGTGAGCTCGCGCCGGCCACCGACGCGCATCCCGGGAATGCCCTCTTGCCAGCCCTGAATCAGGCCGTCGAGCGGAAACTCCGCAGCCTCACCTCGGTCCCAAGTGGAGTCGAACTCGCTGCCAGAATCGTAGGTGACTCCGAGGTAGTGGACCTTGACGTAGCCGCCCGCCACCGCCTCAGCGCCGTCGCCGACAACGAGATCCTCAATCACGAGGTCTACCGGCGCCGGCTCCTGGGGGATTTCAATGGTTGGCTTTTCCATGTGGTCGTTCGCTCCTTGGAAAGTTCATAGACGTAGAAAAGAAACCGCCGAGACGGCGTCCCCCGAAGTATAAGGGAATGCACATCTCTGGCGGTTCAGCTGTGGGGTCCGGTGCAGTTCCCGGGCCCCACAAGGGGTGGTGGATTCGCGGTGTTAGCGCTGGTCCATCGGCACGAAGTCGCGGTGCTCGTAGCCGGTGTAGATCTGACGCGGGCGGTTGATCTTGGTGTTCATCTCCAGCTGCTCGCGGTACTGGGCGATCCAGCCCGGCAGACGGCCGATGGCGAAGAGGACGGTGAAGAAGTCCGTCGGGAAGCCCATCGCGCGGTAGATCAGGCCGGAGTAGAAGTCCACGTTCGGGTACAGCTTGCGCTGGACGAAGTAGTCGTCCTTGAGCGCGATCTCCTCGAGCTTGAGCGCGAGGTCCAGCAGCTCATCGCCGCCGAGGTGCTCGAGCACCTCGTGAGCGGTGTCCTTCACAATGGCAGCGCGCGGGTCGTAGTTCTTGTACACGCGGTGGCCGAAGCCCATCAGGCGAACGCCCTTTTCCTTGTTCTTCACGCGGTTCATGAAGTCGGTGGCATCGCCGTCGTGGTTGTTCTTTATGTCCTCGAGCATCTCCAGCACGGCTTGGTTTGCACCACCGTGCAGCGGGCCTGCCAGGGCGTTGATACCACCGGCGATGGCCACGAACATGTTCGCCTGCGCGGAGCCGATCATGCGCACGGTGGAGGTGGAGCAGTTCTGCTCGTGGTCGGCGTGCAGGATGAACAGCTTCTCCATTGCACTGGAGAGCACCGGGTCGACCTCGTAGTCTGCGGTCGGGTAACCGAACATCATGCGCAGGAAGTTCTCGGTCTGGTTGAGGTTATTGTCCGGGTACATGTACGGCTTACCGCGGGAGGCGCGGTAGGCGTACGCAGCCAACATCGGCACCTTCGCCATGAGGCGGACGGTCGCCTTGTCCAGCTGCTCCTCGTCGAGCGGGTTGAGCTGGTCCTGGTAGTAGGCGGAGAGAATGTTCACCGAGGAAGCCAGAACCGCCATCGGGTGCGCGTTACGCGGGAACACGTTGAACGCGGCCTTGAAGTCCTCGTCCAGCAGCGTGTGGTGGCGGATGTCGTCGGAGAACGCCTCGTGCTGCTCCTTGGTCGGCAGCTCGCCGTTGATCAACAGGTACGACACCTCGTTGAAAGTCGAGTTCTGCGCCAGGTCGGCGATGTCGTAGCCGCGGTAGCGCAGAATGCCCTCTGCACCATCGATGTAGGTGATCTTCGACTCGGTCGAACCGGTGGAAACGTAACCCGGGTCAAAGGTCACCAGACCGGTCTCGCCCAGGAAGTTGCCCAGCACAACGCCGTCGTTACCTTCGGAGGCGGGCATGATGTCCATCTCATACTCGCCGCCGGGGTAGTGAAGTACAGCCTTGTTTTCGTTTTCAGAAGCCACGGTCAAGCCTTTCCGCGTGTCGTAAGTAGTCCGAGATGGCGCGCTGCGGTCGAAGGGTGCAGCAGTGGCCCAAACCCGGAAATTCCAATCGCCATAGTAACAAATCCTGTGACACGGGTGACACTAATGCACCTTGTTGAGACGGGCCACATAGACTGAACCAATAATCCTTGGTCAGCGCTGGATTCTGGTGCGGTATATTGAGCGCATTCCAACCCGACCTCACGGCCAGCACGGCTAGGAAGTTTATACCTATGAGCGCCTACCCCACCCTCCCCTCAGACTTAATTCCCGCCGACGGCCGTTTCGGCTGCGGCCCGTCGAAGGTTCGCCCGGCCCAGCTCGATGCCATCGTGGCAGGAGCTGGCATCATCGGCACTTCGCACCGCCAGCCGGCAGTCAAGAACCTGGTGGGCGACGTGCGCGAGGGCCTGAGCGCGCTGTTCAACTTCCCGGATGGCTACGAGATCGTGCTTTCCCTCGGCGGAGCCACTGCGTTCTGGGATGCCGCCACTTTCGGCCTCATCGAGAACAAATCGGCTCACTTAAGCTTCGGCGAGTTCTCCGGCAAGTTCGCCAAGGCCTCGAAGCAGGCACCGTGGCTCGAAGCACCGCAGGTGATCGAGGCAGAGGCCGGCACCGCTCCGCGCCCGAGCCAGCTCGACGGCACCGACGCCGACGTCGTCGCCTGGGCGCACAACGAGACTTCTACCGGCGCAATGGTGCCGGTCACCCGCCCCAACACAGAGGCACTTGTGCTTATCGACGCCACCTCCGGGGCCGGCGGCTTGCCCGTCGAGATGGGACAAGCCGACGTCTATTACTTCTCGCCTCAGAAGTGCTTCGCCTCCGATGGCGGACTCTGGTTGGCTGCGATGAGTCCGGCGGCGATCGAGCGGATCGCAAAAATCAAGGAATCCGGGCGCTTTATCCCGGCGTTTTTGGACCTGCAGACCGCAGTGGATAACTCGCGCAAGAACCAGACCTACAACACCCCTGCCGTTGCCACGCTGCTCATGCTTGCCAACCAGGTGGAGTGGATGAACGACAACGGCGGGCTCGACGGCATGGTCGCACGCACCACTGCGAACGCGGAGGCGCTCTATGGCTGGGCCGACAACCACGCGCACGCGACCCCGTTCGTGGCGGAGCCGGCATCCCGCTCGCTGGTGGTGGGCGCGATCGACTTCGACGAGTCCATCGATGCCGCCGAGCTGGCAAAAGCGCTGCGCGAGAACGGCGTGCTCGATATCGAGCCGTACCGCAAGCTAGGCCGCAACCAGCTGCGTATCGGCATGTTCCCTGCCATCGATGAAGCGGACATTACGAAGCTCACGGCTGCGGTCGATTACTTGCTCGAGCAGGGCGTGGGCGCGAAGTAAACGCAAACTCGTGCGTTAAGCTGGGCGCAATTGTGTTCGGCTTGAAGGAGTGCTATGCGCGAGCTGTACCTCAGCGAAGAGGAATCCACGGAAACTTTCTTCGTGCTGTTTGATGCCGAGGGCGTTCGCTACCAACTTGCGCGCGCCGAGATGGATCCCATCTTGGAGCAATTGCGCAAAGCACAAGCAAACAAGAACCAGCTTGAGTTCCCCTACGCCAGTGCCGGCGGCGACTCCGAGACGGCTGAGGAGCAAGAGGAGCAAGCAGCCCCCGCTGAGGAACGAGCACTCCCCGAACCGGATCCGTTGTACGCAACCGCACTCTCGATGCGCCCCAACGAGATCCAAGCCCGCGTTCGTGCAGGCGCGACCGCAGCGGAACTTGCTGAAGAAATGGGGGTGGCCGAGAGCCGCGTCGAACCTTATGCGCACCCGGTGTTGCTCGAGCGGGCGCAGGTAGCTGAGGCGGCGAAGCAGTCACACCCGCTGCGCGAAGACGGCCCCGCGAAACTCACGCTGTTTGAGATCCTGGCATCTGCATTCGCGGCCCGCGGCCACTCGCTGTCCGAAGCCACCTGGGACGCCACCCGCGAACCCGGCGACACCTGGGTAGTGCGAGTTCGTTGGACTGCCGGATTGAGCGAGAACGAGGCGGTGTGGTCGTACACCCGCCAAATGGGTTCAAGCGCAACGACTGAAGCCCGCAACGCGGTTGCCGCGGACCTGACCGACCCAGACTTTGTGCAGCCAGTGCGCTCGCTCACGGCCGTCGATACGCATGCTCCCGAACCTGAGGCTGACCTGGAGCCGGATGCTGAGGTGCGGCAGGGTGCGGCCGAGAACATTGCCGAGGGCGAGTTCCTGCGCCACCCGGATGAACAGCAACATCCGCAAAAGCGTCGTCGGAAGGCCGTCACACCCCATTGGGAGGACGTACTTTTAGGAGTACGCACCAACACGAAGCGGCCTCGGGACTAACCCCCGGGAGTAAGAGGAGCGCAACGGCATGCACACGATCAGCTATCCCGCGATTGTCACCTTTTGGTTTGTCACTACCGCAGATCCCGGTGTGGTGCTTGACGCGGAGCCCAAGGCCGACCGTGGTTTCGGACGCAAGCTGCTTGCCCAGATCAACCCGACTTGGCCGATTACCCCAATCGGCGAGTTTCCGCTGAATCGGTCTTCGAAACCGGGGCGCGACGAGTTCTACATCGCCGGCTACCCCGGTGTGGCGGTGGTGCAGACTTTCGTAGCGGACTCGGAGAAACTCACCGAGACCGTGGGCTACCTGCGCGAGGCGCTGCCCGCGGCGGATACGTACCTGTTCGCGCAGGGCACCGACTCCGACTACGCGGGCTTCGCGCACTACGTCGGGGAGGACTTGCGGCGTTCGTTGACAGCGACCCGCGCGCAGGTGCTCGAGGATATTGGGCTGCCGGAGCCGTTCGAGGCGCCGTACTGGGCTGGAGAGAAAGCCGAACAGCTCGGGGGCATCACCCTGCCGTTTGAGCCGAAGGATCTGGTGCGGGAGGCCCAGAAGAGCTGGATCGGGATTGACCTCGAGCCAGGCGCCGGCGGCCCTGACGTCCACGTAGTGGGCTACGCCATCGACGGCCGGCCAGAACCGAAGATTGCGAAGAAGCAGGAAAAGAAGACCAAGACGGTCATTGAGGTCGCCAGCAAGTTCGCCGAAAAGGATAAGGCATACGACGACTACGAGGCCGCTGGGGACACCGACGAGGGCAACGAGTTCGCCGAGCTTGCCGACGCTTCCGTCGCTGCCGCCCGCCGCGTCGGCCGGGACTTGCGTCGCCGCCTTGGCCAGGCGAAGAATTCGTTACAGGATCGTCTGCGCCATTCTGACCGGTAGCGGCGCAGGCTAGCGCATGCGCTCGTAGAACGCGATTGCGGCGGATGTCGCTATGTTGAGCGAGTCGGTGCCGGGCGCCATGGGTATTTGCGCTCGCACGTCGGAGGCGCGCATCGCGTGCTCGGTGAGACCGGGTCCTTCCCCGCCGACGAGGAACGCGAGCTTTTCGTACTGCTCACCGGTGTTGGGATCACACACGGCGTCTTTCAGCTCGACCGCATCGTGTGCCGGGGTGAGCGCGACGACGTGAAACCCGGCATCTTGAAGCTGCGCAAGGCTGCACTGCCACGTGGTAGGTGTGCCGTCGAGGTGCGCGAAGGGCGTGCGCAGCACGTGCCCCATAGACACGCGCACGCTGCGGCGGTAGAGGGGGTCGGCGCAGCTCGCGCCGAACAGCACACCGTCGACGCTCATGCCAGCAGCGTTTCGAAAGATCGCGCCGATATTCTCGTGGTCGCCGACGCCCTCGAGCACGACCATGGTGCGCGCCCCCTCGATGACTTCCTCGACCGCCAGCGGCGCGGGCTTGTCGGCAGAAGCTAGCAGGCCCCGGTGCATGTCGTATCCCGCGACCTGGCCCATAATCTGACGCGTGATCTCGTAGACGGGGACATCGCGCCGCGCGAGCTCTTCACCGTGGGACTCGAGGAAGGTCGCTAGACGGCCCCCGAAACCGAACACGGCGCGCATTGGAAAACGCGACGCCACCAGACGTTCGCAGACCAGTGGCCCCTCCCCATACACCAACCCTTTCTTCGTATCGGAGTGTTTCAGGTCGCGGATGTCGTCGAGGCGGGGGTCCAAGGGGTCGTCGATAAGCAAAACCTGCTCCTAGCTTGGTTTCTAGCTCAGCGCGGCGAGCAACGGGCCTTGAACGAAGTAGACCACGAACAGGGCTGAGATGAGCCACATGATCCAGTGGATGTCTTTGGTCTTGCCCGCGAAGACGGCCATGAGAGTGAACGCGATGAAGCCGACGCCGATGCCGTTGGCGATGGAGTATGTGAACGGCATGACCACGATGGTGAGGAAGGCTGGCAGCGCGACGTGGAACTTGTCCCACTCGATGGACCCGACCTGCATCATCATGAGCGCGCCGACGACGACCAGGACAGGCGCGGCGGCCTCGATGGGCACGATCTCATAGAGCGGGGTGAAGAACATCGCCGCGAGGAAAAGCAGACCGGTGACAACGTTGGCCAGGCCGGTGCGCGCACCGTCGGCGATGCCGGCGGAGGAATCCACGTAGACGGTGTTGGAAGAGCTGGAGGCGAAACCACCGGCGACGGCGCCGAAGCCCTCGACCACCAGGGCGCGCTTCATGTCCGGAAGGTTGCCGTCCGCATCCGCCAGCTCGGCCTGGCGGCCAAGCGCAGTCATGGTGCCCATGGCGTCGAAGAAGTTCGCCAGAACCAGGGTGAACACCATCAGGGACGCTGCCACAGCGCCGGCGTTGAGGAACGCGCCGACGAGGTCGACATTGCCGACCAGGGAGAGATCCGGCACGCCACCGAATGACTCCGGCAGGCGCGGCACGGCGAGCGACCAGCCGTGCGGGTCGTCCGCCGAGGAGCCGGTGCCGGTGGCAGCCTCGACGATCATGGCGATGATGGTGGTGGCGATGATGCCGATGAACAGCCCGCCAGGGATATTGCGGATCACCATGAAACCGCAGATGATCAGGCCGATCACGAACACCAGCGTGGGCCAGGAGGCGATGGAGCCTTCGAAGCCGAGCTGAACCGGGACGGTGGTCATCGCGGCATCCGGTACGCGGCGCACGAAGCCGGCATCCACCAGGCCGATCATGGCGATGAACATGCCGATGCCCACGCTCATGGCCACCTTCATCGAGTTCGGGATGGCGTTGAACACGGCGGTGCGGAAGCCGGTAATGGCCAGGGTGCAGATGATGATGCCGTCGATGACCACCAGGCCCATGGCCTCAGCCCAGGTCAGCCCCTGCTGCCCCACCAGCGTCACGGCCACGAGTGTGTTCAGCCCCAGACCGGTCGCAATACCGAAGGGGTATTTCGCAATCACACCGAAGAGGATGCACATCACGCCCGCGACCAGCGCCGTGACCGCGGCGACCTGCGGGATGCCCAGCACGGTGCCCTCGCGGTCGGGGCTGGTGCCGATGATCAGGGGGTTGAGCAGCACGATGTAAGCCATCGCGAAGAAGGTGACCACGCCGCCGCGGATCTCCCGGCCCACGGTGGAGCCGCGCTCAGTGATGTGAAAAAATCGGTCGAGTCCACCGGTCGGCGCGAGTTCGGCGGGCGCGTCCTGTTCGGACGCGGGCACGTGTCGTGTAGTCACGGGAAGTCAAGGCCCTTTGCTGTGCAATGAAACGTTGGATGGGCATTGGGATTGTCTGCCCAATACCTGTCATAGACTGGCACTCGCGTGGTGGTTTTCCAAATACAGTTGGTGATTGGTCGCGTGAAGGACCGCGGGAAGGACGCAGGAAAGACGCAGTGGAACTGTTCAACTTCGTCGTCACGGAGGGGGCGTTGACGGATGCGGAACGCTACGTCCCTGCACTGCGCAAACTTGGTGTGTCTGTGGCGGACCTGCAACGGCTTCGCATCGCCATCACGGAAGTCTCCGGCACCCGGCGCGGCGTGCTTGAGGTCCGCGCCGGCACCCCGTCGCTCGCGCTGCGTCCGCTCGCACCGGCACCGTCGGAAATCACGGTGGACACTCTCCCAATCCGCGACGAGCGGCTCGAGCCCGGCACGTTCGGCCCGGATGTCGGGTGGCAGCAGTCGCAGCTAGCTCAGCTCGGGGCCCATGAGGGCTTGCTTGTCGACGCCTCGTCCCGCGTGATTTCCGCAATCATGTACCCGCTTTTGGTTGTCGAGCCTGGTCGCGTGCGGGTTTCCTCCCACCCGGACACGGCTCGCTCGATCGCGTTGGAAAGCGTGCTCGACCTCTTAAGCCACCAAGGCGTGGAGATCGTGGAAGAACCGCGCGGCTTCGACCGCGGCGAACTGATGGACCGCGAGGTGTGGGTGATCGACCCGGTCTACGGAGCGCGGCTAGTGGATACGTGGATCGAGTACGGCACGAAGCGCCCGGCGCGCCTGCTGTTCGAGCGCCACGGGGTCCCCTCCCACCGCGAAGTGAACGAAGTGCGCCGCCGCAGCGCAGCGACGGTGTAACTCGTTAGAGTGCCACCCCGCTATTCGGCCACCGTCGTGTCCGAGTGCGCGCCGCATCCGTACGATGCCGCCACGACGTGACCGTCGGCGGAGAATTCGTTTGTGCATACCCCGAAGTTGTCGCCGACCGGCTCCCCCATCGGCAAGTAGAACGCGCAGCTGCGACAGTGCAGCGTTGCCTTCTCCGCGAACTCGCTGTTCGGGCCGTATTCTCCGGTGCGCCAGCGCTTCTCCGCATCTGTCAAGCCCTGTTCCGTGAGGTAGCGCTTCGTTTCGCGCCCGGGGAACGTGATCGCGTGGCGAGAGAACGAGTCTTCCGTCACCCGCGGGTCGCCCGGCGCGAGCTCCATGATGTCGCCCGGGCCAAGGTCGCCTGGCAACACGCGCTCGGAGTACGGCACCCAGTCCGGTGCCTCAAGCGCGCCGTTGGCGGGCACCAGCGCAACCTCGTTGATGGTGACCACGTCGGAGCCGGTGGCGCAGGCTACGACCACGTTCCATTCCCATCCGGCATACCCCGGCACGGTGGCTTCGAAGCGGTGGGTAGCCACGTTGGCGCTCAGTCCCGTTACTCCGACGTGCTCGCCGATTTCGTGTTCGTCGGCAACCTCTTCCAGGCTCTCGAGTGCGACGGCTACGGCCTCCGGAGTGAGCAGGGTCGACTGCGCCGCGGGCCGACGGCGCGAGCGGTTGCGTGAACGCTTCTTCGGATCAGACACCCTCCTATTATGCGTTGCCCACCTTCTCGGTAGTGCAAGATGGTGGGCATGGCTCACCGTCTTCTGCGTCGCATCTTCGCCGCGTCCACAGCCGCCACCGCGCTCACCACCGGCGGATGCAGCATCGACATTGAGCCCGATCCCCCCGAGAAACTGACCGCGGTAGTGCAAGAACGCTACGACTTCGACGATGCGAGTTTCACCCAAGGCCTCGAGGTCGCACCTGACGGGACGCTCTACGTCGGCACCGGCCAGCGCGGCGAGTCACGGATCTACCGCCGCACACTCGACGGCACAGAGCTCGTCTCCAAAGACATCGACCCGGAGTTCTTCGGGGAGGGCATCACGCTTGTCGACGATTCACTGTGGCAACTGACCTGGCAAGCAGGTGTCGCCATGCGCCGCGATGCTGAAACGCTCGAAGAGCTCGAGCGGGTCGCGTACGAAGGCGAAGGCTGGGGTATCTGTTACCGCGAGGACGCCGATGAGGTGATCTTTTCCGACGGCAGCGCAGAACTCCGCCGCATGGACCCCAGCACCTTCGAGGAGCGCGAACGCGTCACCGTTGAGCTCGACGGGAAGCCAGTGACTGATCTCAACGAGCTCGAATGCGTCGGCGATGAGGTGTACGCCAACATCTTCACCACCACAGACATCGTGCGCATCAACGCCGACACGGGAAAAGTCACCGCTGTCATCGACGCCTCCGATGTACCAAATAACGCTGTCGTCGACCCAAACAACGTGCTCAACGGAATCGCGCATATTCCAGGTACTGAAGAGTTCTACCTGGCCGGCAAGCGGTGGCCGGACATGTACCGCGTAAGATTCGCGCCTCGCTAGACTTCTCACCATGGCTGACACCAAGCGCACCAAGCGCGCAGCGGGCAAAAAGACTCAGCACTGGAACCAAATCGCGCTCATCGCGACGGCGGCCCTTGTGCTGGTCGCTGCCGTGTACATGTTCATGGAGTGGCAAAGTGCCCGCCCGGACACGCCGGCGAGTGACCTCCGAGTCGAGGTCACGTCGGCTGGTGAGACGCGCGAGATCGAGCCGTACACGGTCTGCGAGTTGGACGAGGAGTGCGCTGGCGACACGCCCCCAACCATGGCGCTGGACGCAAACGAAGTCGCTTTCAAGGTGCCCGAAGAGGTCGCTGCCTTAAGCTGGCGGCTGCTGTTAATTTACGACGATCCGGCTGCGAATAATGAGGTCGTCTTCACCTCGGGCGAGGCATCGCACTACACCGCCGACGCCGTCACCGAATCCGGGGCGCGGCTGGTGGTGGGCGAGGTTTCCGCCCTGGGAGTGGATGTGAACGATGCGGGAGAAGAGATTCCCGTCATCGCCACGTGGTCGGTCGGGTTCGAATAGAGCGTCGCCGAACGCAAGCCGTCGTTAAGCGTCGAGCTCCTTGGCCACGGCGCGCAAGATTTCGGCGACCTGGCGTGACTCCTTGCGGTCCGGGTAGCGACCCGCGGTGAGCGCCGGCTGGATCTGAGTTTCGATCATCGTCATGACATCGGCGAGCATGCTGCCCAACTCCTCCGGCTTTCGTTGGTGCGTGGGCCTGCGCTTCGGAGTGTCGAGCACCTTGACGCGCAGCGCCTGCGGGCCACGGCGACCGGCCGCGAAGTCGAACTCGACGCGCTGGCCGGCAACCAGCTCGTCGACGCCGTCGGGCAACACGTTTTTTCCGATGAAGACATCCTCTTCACCTGGATTCGACGCGAAACCGAATCCCTTCTCCGCGTCGTACCACTTCACCTTTCCAATAGGCATGGCCAAACCTCCTGTGCAAAATCTAGAAATGTTGAAGTCTACTATCGCACTTTTGCAGCCCCCTAAAGCTTGAGATTGTGACACAGATCACCAAACCGACCTTTCTGGTCATCTACCTGGAGAAATGCCTGTAAATTGCAGGACCAGGCCGAGGCCAAACGGACATTGTTCACCTATTTTGTGCCCGGTACGTGACTCAATCGTTATAAACCGTTAGGCTGTCCCGCAATGCGGCAACGGGCGCACGCTTCATCCTTCCCAGCCCCGTCGCCGTGAGCAGCAAGAGGACTTGACAGCAACCGACTTCACTGGGAAGGAACGCTTCACACACACCGTGTGCGATGCGGAGGCGGTGAACACGAGAGGAACTTTCGATGGGACGCCACTCCAAGCAGACCACTTCGATGACCAAGAAGACGTTCGCAGGCGTCGCAGCGACCGCTGCGATGGCCGGCATCATGGCTCCGCAGGCAGCGGCCGCTCCGGATTCCGATTGGGACCGCCTGGCACAGTGCGAGGCTGGCGGCAACTGGAACATCAACACCGGTAACGGCTACTACGGCGGCCTGCAGTTCTCCGCTTCCACCTGGCGCGCATACGGCGGCAGCGAGTTCGCTCCGTACGCTCACCAGGCAACCCGCGAGCAGCAGATCATCGTTGCTGAGCGCACCCTGGCCGCCCAGGGCTGGGGCGCATGGCCGGCGTGCTCCGCTCGCCTGGGCCTGAACTCCGCACCGACCAACCGCGACCACCAGGCTGCCAGTGCTTCGGCCCCGATCGAGTCGTCCGCTCCGGCCGAGTCGTCGGTACCGGCAGAATACTCCGCACCCGCAGAGTCCTCTGAAGCTGAGGCTCCGATCGATCCGCGCGAGGCAGCAGCACAGGCTGTCGACGTGCTCTACGGTGAACTCACCGCCGCACTGCAGCGCTCCGGCATCGCAGTCCCGCAGTTCGTGCAGGACACCTACGCAGCGAACCGCTACGACTACGGCGCGTTCTACAAGGCGAACCAGACCCTCATCGAGGCAGTTCTTACGGGCAACACACAGGCTGTGGTCGCTGAGGCAGCTCGCTACGCCGCCAAGGCACGCGGCGTCCAGGCATAAGCAGCCGCACAAACCGAAAAACACCGGTTCCCCACCAAGTGGGAAGCCGGTGTTTTACCTTTGACGCGAGCGCCGCGACTGGTTCTTCGCAGCTACTTGTTGATACGCGTCGCGGTGTGCACGTAGCCAGTCTGCTCCGCCGGCATCGGCAGCACCAGTTCGTTGCCAAACGGGCTGTTCGCACCAGTGAGCTTGGAGGAAATCTCGGTCACAGGGTGGCCGTTACCAGGGGTGTGCGCGGGCCACGCCGGGTTCGCGCGACCGATCTTCTCTGCTTCTTTTGCCATGCCCCTAATTGTTTCACGTTCGCAGGCAAAACGCACGTAACATGATCGCGAAATGTCTACGTTCACCCAAGCACTCACAGAGCTCACAGAGGAAGAGCTCCGTTTGCTTATCGACGCACGCCCAGACGCTTTCCTCCCCACCCCACCCTCTCTCGGGTCCCTGGCAACCCGCCTCGCTTTGCCGGGGTCGGTTGCACTGGCACTGCGCTCCCTCAACGCTTCCGACCTGCGGACGCTGGAGCGCCTTGCTGATGCGGGTGCTGAGCTGGATCCGGTAGACGCGTCCAACGCCGAGCGGCCGGGCGACCTACCCGGCGCCCTTACCCGCCTGCGCGAGCGCGCATTGGTGTACGGCCCGGACACCGCCGTCCGCATCGCGCCGGGTACCCTCTCCGCGTTACCTCCGGGGTGGAGAATCAGCGACACCGCCCCGGATGACTTTGAAGCACGATTGGCCGCACTCCCCGCGCGAGAGCGCCAAGTACTAGAAACGCTTGCGAACGCCGGTGGCGTTGGCACCACCAAATCCGCAGCGGCCGACGCCAACCCGAACACGCCCGTTGCGCGCCTCATTACCGCCGGGCTTCTCGTACGAGCCAATTCCAGCACCTGTCTCTTATACACATCT
>ERZ1031260.88-NODE-88-length-13934-cov-43.408891_pt1 | contig 13934 bp, 15 predicted proteins | sample MGYA00517287_ERZ1031260 | MGnify/ENA primary metagenome ERZ1031260 (study PRJEB33718, sample SAMN03159811) | human skin metagenome | collected 2014-02-25 | study: EMG produced TPA metagenomics assembly of the PRJNA266117 data set (Human skin bacterial metagenome... | reverse complement strand
GAGATTTCTGCCTGTCTCGTGGGCTCGGAGATGTGTATAAGAGACAGCCACCAAGCCCGTCGGACGAAACCCAAACTCCCCCCCCCACTAATAGCTCCTTATGTCTGCCCCTCCACTCATACGACCCATCCCAATTCGGGTTTCGCCCTAGCGATCCCAATCGCACACCCCACCCCCACTTTTCTGTAGGCTCGCCCTGTTTCCCGCACCACCGACCAGGAAGGCCGAGCCATGTCCGGATCGACCCGAGTCAAGCCAAAAGACACCACCGAATCCAACCAGCAGGAAGGCATGAGCGGCCTGCTGGGGTGGATCGAAAAGATCGGTAACAAACTCCCAGACCCGTTCTGGCTCTTCGTCATCCTGGCGGGCGTCGTCGCCGTCAGCTCCGCCATCGCCGCCCGAGTGGGCCTGAAGGCAACCGACCCCGCCAGCGGCGAGGAAATCCGCGTGGAATCACTCCTCACCGCGGAGAACATCTCCCGCATGGTCACCGACGCGGTGCAGAACTTCGTCGCATTCCCGCCGCTGGGCGTGATCCTCGCCGTGATGCTCGGTGTCGCCGTCGCGGAGCAAACCGGGCTCCTCTCCGCAATGGTCCGCGCAATGGTGTCCAAGGTGAACCCGAAGATGCTCACCTTCATGGTTGCACTCGCCGGCGTGACCGGTTCGGTGGCCTCTGACGCCATCTTCGTTATCTTGATCCCGCTCGGCGCCATGGCCTTCCACGCGATGGGCCGCTCCCCGGTCGTCGGTGCGATGGTGGCCTTCGCAGCCTCGTCAGCGGGCTTCAACGCCTCCCTCATCCTCAATATCACCGACCTCCTCCTCGCCGGTATCTCCACCTCCGCGGCCCAACTTGTCGACGACTCCTACGAAGTCTCCCCCCTCGCCAACATTTTCTTCGTCATCCCCTCCGCCATCGTCCTTTCTCTTATCGTGACCGCGGTGACGGAGCTCTTCGTGGACAAAAAGGCCTCCGCGCTCGTGGACCACGACGCAATCGACGAGGACGAGCTCGAGTTCGACGAAGAGAACGAGCCCGAAGATGCCCACAAGAAAGACGACGACGGCCTGGAGCTCACCCCGCTGGAAAACAAGGGCCTGAAGTGGGCCGGCATCACCCTCCTCCTCTTCATGGTCGCGTACTTCGCGCTGCTGTTCACCCCGGGCTCCCCGTTCGCCCGCCCGGAGGAGGGCTTCATGGAGTCCCCGCTGATCCGCGCCATCGCCGTGCCGATCGCCCTGATGTTCTTCGTCACCGGCCTGGTCTACGGACTCATCGTCAAAACGATCACCGACCCCGCCGACATCCCCTCCTTCATGGCCAAGGGCCTCGAATCCCTCTTGCCGATCCTCGTCCTCTTCTTCGCCGTCGCCCAATTCCTCGCCTGGTTCCAATGGTCGAACTTGGGCGCCTGGACAGCGATCAAGGGAGCGGAGCTACTGCAGCGTTGGGACCTCCCCACCGTCGTCCTTTTCGCCGCCTTCGTGCTGATGGTGACGCTGATCAACCTCTTCATCACCTCCGGCTCCGCCCAGTGGGCACTGATGGCGCCGGTAGTCGTGCCGATGATGATGTATGTGGGCATCGCCCCCGAAGTCACCCAGATGCTCTACCGCATCGGCGACTCCCCCTCCAACATCATCACCCCAATGTCGCCCTACTTCGCCCTCGCACTGACCTTCCTGCAGAAGTACTACAAGAAGGCCGGCGTGGGCACCCTCATGTCCCTCGCGCTGCCCTACACCGTATCGATCCTCATCGGCTGGTTCCTCTTCTTCCTCATCTGGTACTACGCCGGCATCCCCCTCGGCCCCGGCTCCCCCATGGGCTACGAGCTCTAGGGCTTCCCGCTTATCGACGGCCTCCGGGCCCCAGCGCCCCAATGCGCGTGGTGGTCTTTCGAGCTGCACATCTAGAATTTCGGGGTCTGACAACCCCGACTCTCCCCAGCGCTATTTCCCCCAGCGCGTTACTCCCCGGCTTCAGGCTCCCTGGTAAGGGCTCCTACCGGCAACACTTTCGCCCATACATGAGGAAAAGCGCCTTGTCTTCGAGCTGTGGCCATCTATCCCTGGGCCCGTACACTTTCTTGGACACCGCACCCTCCCTTGTATATCCTCGGGCAACTTTACCAGCACGTCGATCGAACACCAGCACGATCGCGCCTTCGAGCTAAGGCCCTCACCGACTACCATGACCCGTTCTCCTCGCAGCATTCCCACGGTCTCTAACACCATGCGCCACGCCGGATCCTGCGTCCTACCGTGTGCGCCCCAACTTCAAGCGCGGCCGCATCAGGTCGCAATTTCCCATCGATGACTACAGGTCCCATTCGTTACCCCTCCCGCACCCACACTCACGAACAACAAGCACGCGGCATCCCGCGTCGGGCCATATTGTTTGATGGAAACAGAATCCAGCCCGTTTCCCCCATGCCCCCGGCACTCACCTACACCGTCGCAATCGCGGGACAGTCCACTCGGCCCAGCGCGTCCATGACCTACGAGATTTAGAGCTTTCGCTTATCGACGCCCTCTGGGCACCGGGCTAGAAATTCTCTCAGAATCGCGCGCTCGGATTCTTCGGCGCGTGCTTCTCGTCTCGATCGCCATGTACGAAACAGGCAAGTTAGCCAGCGCTGAAACGCGTGAGAACCGCCTGTCCGCCCCAAGGGCTGAACGATTCTGGCACATACTCAGATCAAGAGTTTATAGGTGTTACGGAACTTATCATTGGAGAAGTTGCCCACACCAGGCTCTAAACGCTTTCTTTTAACCTCGAGCAAACCGGCATCCCGAAGCTCAGCCACGCCGCGGGACCGCGTAGATTGGCTCAGACCGATGCGTCGTTCGAAGTGCGCTGGTGACCACCAAGCGTATCCAGTCTTAGGGGAGGTATCGGCGAGAACCACCAAGAGCATCGCAAGCCCTGGGGTCTTAAGACCGTAGAATTCCTCGCGCTGCCACAAATCGACTGGGACTTTAACCCAAGCGTTTTCTGGTCGGCCCGCTTGTACGGGTGCACTATACGGCTGACCGGATCCACCTTCATCGAGAAGCGTGATCGTAGACGCCGCACCCGCACGCCGGTCCACTTTTACCAACTTTTGGTTTTCGAGTCGCTCTAGTGCGGTGTATATCCGTCGACGGTAGTTCGTCTCAGGATTGAGAGCCAGCAACTGGGCCCATCGTTCCGCGGAGACACTGCTGTCATACGGTCTTGCAACCGAGATCCATAGCAGCCCTAAGTAGAGCCGGATGGTAACCCCGTCCCGATCTCCACGCCCGACTAGGTTGCTCAACGGTGTAATTGCAGCTTTCCCCATGGGGTTGTTGACATCACGCAAGAAGCGAGTACGCAGAGGAATCTCGTTGCGACCCGTTTGCCGCTTTAGCGCATTCGCCATTGTTATAGCCCGCTGGACGAGCTCACCCCCGGTGGCGTCTACTGGAGTTGATAAGGAGTTCATGGATCTCCATAGTTGATGTTGAAAGTGGATAGCTTGAAACTCTACAATTGTATCAGATACAACTCTGTAACTGTCCTGGCAAGACGGCGGGGAATGACACACCTTTTCCGTCTCTGCCTGCAGGGTAGTTGACAATAAGAGAACAGTCCATTACTTTCTTCTATAAGCGCTCGACCTTTCCAAGACCGACTCGCTCTTCCCTTCGTGTGGAAGGATTGGGAGTGAGGAAATCGTGGGCAGTCGAGCGCCAGGCCGGGACGGCTTGAAGGAGTGACGTCAAGCCGGATGGTGTTGGTAGCGCGATAGTGCGGGCTTCCCCCAGGTGGGGATCGGGGTCCAAGCGTCCGTTGCGAATATATCCGGCTAGCCGGCTGGCCCCAGGATTGATACCCCTGGGGCTAGTTCGTTTTCAGCATTTCGCACGCTCGCCCTTCAATGGCACGCTAGGTCCGATCCATAAGGCTCACCATCAAACTCAAAGCTCATTGGCCGTCGTTAATGAAGCGCCCCTGCTCCACCCCCCTTGGAGCATCGTCCAATGGAAATAGGTTGGGTTCGGTCGTTTGTTCTATGCCCTGACGGGGACGTCCGCCCCCTGGGCTACTCATCGAAAGCCGCAACCGAGGCACCACTCGTCTTCACCTGCGCGCGACCCACCGCCTGGTTGACCTGCTCCAGGGTGAACTGTGGTTGGGCGGTTTTTTGATAGTTTGGCCAGAATTGCTTCAGCTTGTCTTCTACCTCCCTTTGGGTTCTCATGCCTTTGCCGTCATCGAAATGAAGCAAGAGCCAGTACTCAAACTGTGGCACCGTCAAACCAACACCGCGGTCCTTGCGTAGGGCAGCCCAGTCGAATACTTCTGCGAGCTGCTCATCCGTAGCGTCATCTTCGTCGAGAATAATCCAGGCTTGATCTCCAGGCTGTAAATCTCGGTCGGCTTTCAGGGAAGACAACCAGGCTTCGGCTGTTTTGATGAGTGCTGCAGGATCCGGCTTGTCCCCCTCGCGGGCTTCTACTTTGATGGACTTGTCTCGAAAGCAGTCCATCTCGAAGTAGTTCTTCTCGCTCGTCCCTTCGGTCACAATCATAAAAACCGCCTTGACCTGACGGGTTTTGGATTTGTCGTTCTTGCCTCGGAATTTGTTTTTCCGGGACGACTTCACCCTTTTCTGCGTAGTCTTGTCATTCGCCACGGTTGAACTCCAGAGGTTTGATCGAGGGAACTCCACCGAATCGTCCTCGAAGGTAACTCTTCCGCAGGTCTGTCACTTTCCGTGGACCTTGGAACTCAGACAGCGCACTAGCACGGGTTTGTCCGAATCTATCTTTTTCAAGAACCCAAATCTCATCGCGCCGGAGCATCTGTGGTGGACAAGTCCTTCAGCACGAAGATCACCTGCGTGATAAAGAGCGTGCCCAAAAGCCCCCAAAGGCAGTTCATCGGTGCGCATGCTCGCCCTGGTGGCAACCCCGACAATCTTGCGGGAGTACACATCGGTGATGAACGCGGTGTACGCAAACCCGGACTGGGTGCGCACGTAGGTGATGTCAGCGACCCACAGCCGGTGCGGCGCTGACGCGGTGAAGAAACGATTGACCAGATCAGGGCGACAATCCGGGACATCAGCCCGAAGCGTTGTGATCGGAGTGCGGCCCCTTCTGCGGCCTTGGATGCCGGCGAGTTTCATCAACCGTGCCGTCTGATCACGACCGATGTCCCAGCCGGCGCGCTGCATGGCCTTCCACATCTTGCGCACCCCGTACACGCTGAAGTTGTCCTCGAAGACTTTCACCAATTCGGGGATAAGCAGCGCGTCTGACAAGCTCCTGGCCGACGGGGCTCGTGTTTTCGCTGCTCGGTAGCCGCGAGAGGTGATAAACCCACATTCTGTCTGCCTTAACGTGCGACAGATGGCCTCGACCCCGAAGCGATCGCGATACGTATCGATGTATTCGATCATCTTCTGGTGGGACGGTCGAGTTCCGCTGCGAAAAAAGCTGACGCGGTCTTCAAGATCTCGTTCGCCCTGCGCAGCTCTTTGTTCTCCTGCCGCAGACGCTTCAGTTCATCGTCAACCGACTCGCCGGAGCTGACCTCGACGCCGTGTGACGGCCCTGAAGGCTTCAACCAATTATTAAGCGTGTGCGCCGAGACGCCGAGCTTGTCACCGATCTCCTCCGCCGCCGCCCACTTCGAACACCCCTCAAGCTCAACGAGCTCCTCGGCTAACCTCACCGCCTTGGCCTTGAACTCATCACTGTACTTCCTTGGCATGACCCAATCTTTCTCTAGAAACGATCGGAACCAAACCCAGGACGCTTCAAGGTCCATAAATTCACGATGGCATATTTTTTCAGTATTGGCCGTAATTCGATCCAACTGATCGAACACCAGCAATCGGCCGCTCGAGCACGAAGAATTGCGGCTATGCCGTAGCGCCGCCACAGAAGCTTACGGGCTAGAGAGCCCAGATCGATACCTAACTTGCCCGCCCCAAATACGCAGGTCGGCTTCAGTAGCAACCGGTACGGCTTCCGCTGTGGCACTGCCTTGCACTCCAGCTACAGTCCCTTTACCGCACCGTCCCCCGTGCTGGGTGTTCTCGGCGATTCCGGCTCTACGGCTTTCATCGGGGAAGGCTCACCGGTTGCTCTACCGACGCAGGACGATCATCTAGCGACGGCCCCGAGGCTGCGCTCGTCTACTTGTCCGCCTCCGGGCGAGATGCGCACACCCTCGCTCAGCTTTCGATCTGCATTCCGAACTAACCGCCCTAATTTCTACATTCACGAAAGGGGCTCGTAGAGACCGACTTCTCTGCCTACCGGGTCTACGTCCTGCCGTAGACCGATTGACTCCGTGGTTTAACAGCTGTTACCCGGCAGCGCGTTAACAGCGCCCGTTCTAAGGCACTTCGCTTGTCAGCGACGTGCGACCCCAGCCTCCACCCACACCCCAGCACAACGACACCCGGAACTACCCCGGCAACTGAAACTGCGCTCTACTCGCTCTCGGACCGCCACCGATTCCGATCAGCCGGTAACCGTTTTATCCTCAAACTCAGAGAACCCCGAGCCCGAAACCCCCTACTTCCCAATCTCCGCCGGCGTACAAATCGGCGCCCGCCGCACGAACTCCTCTGGCGCACCCTGCTCCCGCAACGTGATGCCGTTGTAGCAAGCCCGCTTCATCCCGCTCTGTTTCGTGCCACTCGACGGCACCACCGTCCACCGGTCCCCCACGTACCGGAAGTACATGATCCAGTCGGTCCCCTTCGCCCCAGCGACCGCCCACTGCCCGTCACAGAAGTCCACCTGCGTGCCGAACCCTGCCGGCCACCCCGGAACCAGCCGATCGAACGTGCCCGCGTCGCACGAACCACGCTTAGGTGCCCCAGCACTCGCCTGCGGCGCCGGCCCCTTCGGCAGCTCGATCAAGCCCTGCTGCAGCGCCGCAACCCCGGCCGCGCTCACCGCAGCCAGGACGCCCAGCACGATCGCCACAATTGCCCCCGGACTCAAGCCCTCACCGTCGGAGGACGACCCCTCGAGCCCTCGCTTATCGACGCCTCCGGCCCCCACCTCAGCAGCCCCCGCAACGGCCATCCCGTTTGGCGCCACCATCGAACCCGCGGCCAGGGTTGCAGCCACGCCCATTGCCAGCACTGGTTTCTTCATGTGCACCACCCTAGCCCAATGCGCCTATCGAACCCCGTGGAACGGCATCTGATCCGCCGCGGGGAAGAGCGCCAACCCCCACACCCCGAGCGCCACCGACAACGCCAACACGACCCACCACAGCGCTCCTCGCGGCCGCTCCCCTCGGTGGTCCCCCACTAACCACACCAGCGACGGCACGATTAGCGCCACCCCCAGAAACGTCAGCGCCCGCCAATCCCCCACCTCCCGCGCAGTGAGAAGCAACACCACTCCGAACGCACTCAGCCCACCGGCAATCGCACGGGGACGTCTACCCCAATTGAGAAGCAACATGTACTGCACCATACCCGTCCAGTTCTGCGTTCCTACCTGGCGATTTTGCAACCTGGGCCCGCCACGCTATTGTGATTACTCGTTGCCGAGCGCAACAACCACATTCCTCCATAGCTCAGTTGGCAGAGCATTCGACTGTTAATCGAAGGGTCACTGGTTCGAGCCCAGTTGGAGGAGCCTTCGATCCCCTGCCGCCCAAGGCAGGGGCTTTTTCGGGTTAAACGACAAAATGTGTGGGTTAAGGGTCAAAATGTGTGTCCGGGGGGTTAAACGACAAAATGTGTGTCTGGCTCCGGCGTGTCGCGGGGTTAGATGTGGCCTTTTTGGATGCCGATTGAGTGGGTGTAGGTGGTGTCGATAGCGTTGTCGTAGAGGGCTGGTCGTCCTGTTTCGTGGTCGGCTTGGTTCTCGTTTCGGGTCAGGGTGGATACTTTGACGAGTTGGTCCTGGCCCCAGTTGGACTGCCTGGCGATCTCAACAGGGTCGTCAGGCAGTTCCGTTTTCAGATACAGCCACCACTCCAGCATCCGGCGTTGATGCTCCCCGGATCTGCCGCGGTGGGTGCGGGCCAGCAGTTTCAGTTGGGCGTTGATGCCGCCTTCTAGGCTGTTGGTGGTGGATTTGATCCGTCCCGCATCAAGCACGCCGTCGGGTGGGTCGAGATAGACAAATAACAGCTGGTTGCGCCAGAGGTGGTTGAGGCTGTTGTAGGCCTTGCGGGTGCGTTCATGGGTCCATGACCAGGCGCGTTGTGAGGCGAGCTATGTCGCTCGTATTCACCAAGTGCGGTACGACTTCTACGAACTCAAGGTTGTCGTAAGCTCCCAGTCGGCGCATGAGATCGACCGCCGCATGGAGGGCTTTCTCAGGTGAACATTCAAGGTGCGGTTCCGCGATCGTCGAGCCGTTTAGCCGGACGAAGGAAACTGCCGGGAAGGCGCTCTCGATGTGCTCGACGCGTTCATCATCATCAAATTCAATCCCTGCTACTCGCAGGCTTAACGCAATAGCCATTCTCAACCCCCATAACGCCGGCAGTTGTCAATTGACAACTAGTAACGCAACATAAAAAATCCCCGACACCGCAGCGTCGAATCAAACCGTCCTTGCCCATTGATATACCCGACCGCGGAACAGGCTGGGATACCGAAAAGCCCGCCGAAATCTCGAAACGTGATTGAATTTACTGGTTAAACTGATCTCACTCCCCGGCGATATGCCACCGAAAGATCTGAAAGAAAAATTTAATGCTCCAAGTTAAGTCAAATGCACCATTCCGGAACGTACACGCAGACGCTCTCAAGTCCATAGACCTCTTAAAACACTCAGTCTTTTTCGGCGTCAATGGTGCAGGAAAGTCTACAGTTTGCGAAGTCTTGCAAGAACATACTGCGTACCAGAATCCAACTGGGATCCCGCCCGTAGTTTACGCATTCAACGAAAAATGGCGAGAAACTAACGTGGGCGATTTTGTAAAGGGGGGCTCGGCCCGCGAAGTTACGACCGTTAACCTAGCTGAGAACGCTGGCGACATTGAAGATTCCATCCGAGGCAAAAAGAAGCTCCTTGATCAGGCACTTGAAGATGTCGAAGTTGAGAAGACAAAAATAGCGAACATCACAGATGAATTATCGCGAATCAAGGACGCCGTATTTAACGGTGAACGAAAAACCTTGGAATCAAAATGCGATGAGTTGGCAAGTAGAAAATTTAATCGAAATCAGATTGAGAAAGTATTAGCCCGCGGGAACCTCACGCCCCTAAGCAGCACAGAACTCGAAGAACATTTAACAATAGCTGCCGCTTCAACTCCAGAGATGCCCCCGCTACTGCCGCCTGAACCTCAGCGTTGGACTTTTTCTGATGAGGTATGGGCCGAAGTAAACAATGGCCTTTCAGCGTTAGATATGGCTGTCGAGACAATTACCGCTTGGGCCCGTAAAGGCTTCGAACGACACAAAGCAGGCGATTTCTGCGAGTTTTGTGCTGGTGAAGTTACCCAAGCGCGCCTCGACGAGATAAAGAATGCTATTGATTTTGCGGAGCAGGGTATCTCCGAGCAAACTTCGATTGCGTTAGCTGAGTGCAGCGAGTGTCTAACTTCGTTAGAACAATACAAGGCTTTCGTCGAACACTTGACTTTATCTTCAGATACTTACGATAATGACCTGTCCGATAAAAAGACTCAGTTTCTCTTGGTGATCGAGCAACTTCTAAAAAATTTGCGAACTGCTGAAACACAGCTCACCATGCGGGTTGAAGCACCGTGGGATCAGTTTGACTTCGAGAAACCCAACACCAGTTTTTCTGAGTTCGACAAAAAGTTAAGATCACTTGAAACCGAGTTAGATCTACTACGCGGCAAGATCAGCGACCATGCGGCAAACAAACATAACGCGATTGCTAAGTTGCGGGAGCACTGCTGCGCGAAGGATGGCGCCAACTGGGAAGCTACCAAGACAAGACTGTCCGAGGCCGAGAACTCGCTTAATTCAAAACGTTCGAAAGTCGCCAAACTTGAGCGAGAATTGAAGGAGCTCGAATCATCCATTTCCACCACCGCTAGAACCGCAGAGTTCCTCGACGAAAACCTGTCTCTAATTCTCGGAGATAAGGTGTTACGCGTTAAGCAAGGCAATCCCGGAGAGGGTTACGTAATTACCCGTGACGGGGACCCCGCGACAGACATGTCCGAGGGTGAGAAGAAGCTAGTTTCGCTCCTGTATTTCTGCGCCGAATTTGAGGCCGAAGAACGTAAGTCATCGATGAGTAACTCCATCATTCTTTTGGACGATCTCGGGTCAGAGTTGGACGATACCCGACTTCTAGCGACCGACCGATTCGTATCGGATCACTTCTCCAAGCTAAATCCTGCGGCCTTGGTGTACTTCACTCACAGCCATTCCCACTTGAGAATTCTTCAAAATCGTTTGGCATCCAAAGTTACCCACCCTAAAGGCGCTACTGCTCAATTCTTCGAGGTCTACAAGCAGAGTTATGACAGCAGCGATCGAACCACGCGTGTAAGAAAATGGGATTCCGAAGCTGTGACTCTTATAAACGATTACTGGCTTTCGTTTTACCTAGTGACCAAGGAATTCAGCGCCTTAATCGAGGGAACCCCACCTTCACTTGCATCCGGCAACTACTGCAGGAAAGCCCTCGAGGGCTTTACGGAGTTTAAGTCTCCCGTGGATTCAAAATTTGGTACCGCGATCAATAGTCTCCTAGCAAAGCACTCAGCCGAAGTTTCGCCTTCACTCTCAAAGGTTGTGAACGAACTTTCACACTCTGGCGTCGCCAGAACTGGAGGTGCCCTGAGCCGAAATGAGTTAGAACAAGCGGTAGTCCAGACTTTGAGTTTTATGAGGGCGATCGACTCCGATCACTTTACGCAGCTTCTACAGCGTGTTCGAGGGAAAGAAGCAGCTAAAGAGATCACACAATCGTTGGATCGGATCAACAGGAGATAGCGTCACACCCCAGCTCGGAGCCCAGAGCGCTCCAAGTTACAGTTCGCCAGCTGAGTGTTTCCGGCGGGGATATCACGTCCAATTTTGCCCCCTCCGCCGACTCACCCTCGTGCCGCGCTAAAACGGCTCTTCGTGATTGGGAGTGCGTTGGTCGTTTCTTGGGGTGCTTGGGTGTGGCACAAGATGTGGGGGTCCTTGCTGGGTTAAGGATTTAGGTGTTCAAGCCAATCCACAACCCAACAAGGACCCTGCAATGCAGCCTAGTTCCAACATCGTCGCCGACACCATTTGCCGCACCGCGGAGCTTGGGTTGGCGATTACTGTCAGTGCTCTTTGAAAAGTAGCCCAAAACGCTCCTCGAAAAGTAGCCCATCCGAAAAAGATTGGATGGGTGATTTCTTTGGATCAATGGGCTCAAATTCGGTTCCTGCGTGGGCAGGGACTATCAATCAGGAAGATCGCTGAGGAAGTCGGTTGCGCGAAGAAAACCGTTGAACGCGCGCTGGCGTCTGACTCTCCCCCGAAGTACTCGCCGCGCCCGGCCAGGTCAACGAGTTTCGACGCCTACGAGCCGGCAGTGCGCACGTTGTTGGCCGACGCGCCCCGGTTGAACGCGAAAGTCATCGCTCAGCGCGTCGGGTGGGAAGGCTCGGAATCATGGTTCCGCAAAAACGTAGCAAAAATACGCCCGGAATACCTTCCACCAGATCCGGTCGACACGTTGGACCACCTGCCGGGACATGAGATCCAGTGCGACCTGACCTTCGCCCCGGGCGGGCTGCCCGATGACACAGGAGCGTTTCGCACGCTGCCGGTGTTGGTGATGGTTGCTGCTCATTCCCGTTTCGCCGGGGCACGGATCTTGCCGTCGCGCACCACCGATGATCTGCTGGCCGGGATGTGGGACCTGCTTGAGCACACGTTTTCGGCAGTTCCCACTCGGCTGGTATGGGACCGTGAACCCGGAGGGTGTCAAGAAGTTTGTGTGTGAGGCTCTGATCTGAAGGAGTTTCACCGATAATGACTACGGTGTCACCGAAGAAAAGCCATGACCCGGCGAGGGTCAACGCGATTAGCGAGAAGCTGATGGATAACCCCGAGCTCGCAAAGCTCATCGGGGAGCTGTCGACCTCCGCTGATGATGCCAGCGAGCTGGTCAAAGGCCTGCTGCAGGCATCGATCAACGCTGGTCTACAGGCAGAGATGGATGCCCATTTGGGCTATAGCCATTCCGACCGCAAGGCCAAAGCCCAAGTCGAAACCGCACAGGAGAGCAATCACCGCAACGGGTCGTACACCAAGACCGTCAATTCTGGCTACGGCGCGGTGGAAGTGACCGTGCCCAGGGATCGTGCCGGCACGTTTACTCCCCGGATGGTGCCCAAGGGCGCACGCAGGCTCACTGAACTCGACGACATGATCGTTGTTTAGAAGATCGAAATGGTAGCGGTGTGGTGAGTTTGTGGTAGCGCTTGAGTGGGGATCCGGTAGCGGTCTCCACTCAAGCGTTTTGTGTTACTGGTTAGCTTCCAGTCTCATGTTTGGTCCTTCAAGGGTGATGATCTCGGCGCCGGCGATGAGTCGGTTGAGGATGGATTCGGCGATGACGGCGTCCGGGATAGATCTGTACCAATCTTGCGGGGTGAACTGTGAGGTCACGATCGTTGATCGGTTGCTTTCTCGTTCGGAGAGGATGTTGAAGAGCAGGTGCGCGGTGGCGGCATCGACTGGGGTGGTGAGGAAGTCGTCGAGGACTAACACATCGACGCTGATCAGCTCGCGGGTGAGTTTGAGCCGGGCTGGGTCGTCAAGCGGCATCACTGCGAAGTGCGCGGCGAGCATGTCGGTGCGGTAGAACCTGGCGGAGTAGTCGTTGCGGCATGCTGTGGTGATCAAGGCTTGGGCGAGGTAGGTTTTGCCGACTGAGGATTTGCCCAGGATGACAATGTTTTGGCCCAGGTGGCACCATTGTCCGTGAGCGAGTCGGTTGACTTGTTCTGGGTTGATGTTGCGGTCAGGCGCGTAGACGACGTCTTCGAGGCAGGCATCGGGGTTTGGCGATCGTGATGCCTTGAGCAGTTTGTTGATGCGTCGTTCGCGTCTGGCCGCGACTTCTTTGTCGAGTGCGTAGAGCACCTTTTGGGAGAAGGTCCACGTGTCGAAGTCGGGGTCGTTGGCGATGACGCTTCTGCCGAAGGCCGTCATACGCATCGCGGTGAAGTCCGCGAGGACGGACTCGTCGAGGAAGCGATCTTGCGGCGGGGTCGGTGGGGTCATGGTGTGGTGGTTGCTTTCTTGGTGAGGTTGTCCAGGCTGAACTGTGCTGCGCCACCGAGGTAGGCGCCACTGGTGTCGCGAGTGGCAGCGGCGGGTGCGTGGGCCGGATGTGCGGGTGTGGCCGGTGCCTGTTGGTTCAAGCCGTGTGGTCGGGTTGCGGCTTCTTTGCGTACGACGGCCATCATGTTCTTCACCGCGGTGTAGGACACGGCCCGGCGGGTCCCGTCGGAGGAGACCAGGCGCTTACATGCTTCTTCCAACACGAGCTTGTTGGCGTGTTTGCCCATTGACAGCACGTTTCTGCACGATTGGTACGCCTGGGCGGGGATTGCTTTCGCCGCGATCATTTCCTCAATGACGGTGCGTGTCGCCGGGCCGATCTTTTGGGCTTCGCGTAGGAAGTAATCGCTCGTCCACAGTCCTTGGGTGTGATCCATATTCGCCGGGATGTGGTCGGGATCGGTGACATACGCCCCGCGGGTGTGGGCAAGCGTGTGGGTTGTAACGGCACGGCCACCATCGAAGACCGTGAGCACTTGCCCGGTGATGCGCACATCGACAGTGCGGCCGACGAGCTGGTGCGGCACGGAGTACCTCACGCTGGCTACGGTGATGTGGAAATCCGGGGCGATCTTGGCGCGTTTCCACTCGGTGCGCTGCCACGGGGTATCGGGAAGTGATGTCAAAAGGTGCTTTTCATGCGCATCAAAAATG
>ERZ1031260.87-NODE-87-length-13999-cov-36.882960_pt1 | contig 13999 bp, 13 predicted proteins | sample MGYA00517287_ERZ1031260 | MGnify/ENA primary metagenome ERZ1031260 (study PRJEB33718, sample SAMN03159811) | human skin metagenome | collected 2014-02-25 | study: EMG produced TPA metagenomics assembly of the PRJNA266117 data set (Human skin bacterial metagenome... | reverse complement strand
AGGCTGGGGTGCCGTTCTACTCCATCTCCGGCTCCGACTTCGTGGAGATGTTCGTCGGTGTGGGTGCCTCGCGCGTGCGTGACCTGTTCAAGCAGGCGCGAGATAACGCGCCGTGCATCATCTTCGTCGACGAGATCGACGCGGTGGGCCGCCAGCGCGGCTCCGGCATGGGTGGCGGCCACGACGAGCGTGAGCAGACCCTGAACCAGCTGCTCGTGGAAATGGACGGTTTCGACGGCCGCGAGGGCGTCATCTTGATCGCGGCGACGAACCGTCCCGACATCCTCGATCCGGCGCTGCTCAGGCCCGGCCGTTTCGACCGCCAGATTCCCGTGACCAACCCAGACATCGCGGGCCGCGCCCAGATTCTCAAGGTTCACGCGAAGAACAAGCCGCTTGCCGACGACGTGTCGCTCGACGCCCTGGCCAAGCGCACCGCGGGGATGTCCGGCGCGGACCTCGCCAACGTGCTGAATGAGGCGGCGCTGCTCACCGCCCGCATCGGTGGCAACGTGATTACGGCGGATGCGCTCGAGGAGGCCACGGACCGCGTGATCGGCGGCCCGCGCCGTTCCACCAAGATCATCTCGGAGCACGAGAAGAAGGTCACGGCCTACCACGAGGGCGGCCACACCTTGGCGGCGTGGGCGCTCAAGGACATCGAGCGGGTGTACAAGGTCACGATCCTCGCGCGCGGACGCACCGGCGGCTTCGCCATGACCGCTGACGAGGACGACAAGGGCATGTACAACCGCGACGAGCTGTTCGCGCGCATGGTCTTCGCCATGGGTGGCCGCTCCGCCGAGGAGCTCGTCTTCGGCGAGCCCACCACCGGCGCGTCCAACGACATCGAGCAGGCGACGAAGATCGCCCGCGCGATGGTTACCGAATACGGCATGACCTCTGCACTCGGCGCGGTGAAGTACGGCACGGAGCAGGGCGACCCGTTCTCCGGCCGCGGCGCCGGCGGCACGCTCGAGTACTCGCCGGCCGTCGCCGCGAAGATCGACGAGGAGATGCAGTTGCTTCTCGACGAAGCGCACCAGGTCGCCTACGCCACCCTCGAGCGGTACCGCGACGAGCTGGATGCACTCGCTTCCAAGCTGCTGGAGAAGGAGACGCTGCGCCGCCCTGACCTGGAGGCGCTGTTCGGCGACATCGAGCCGGTGCGACCGGAGCTGCCCGCCCACGACGTGCGCTTCGGGCGCCAGGCGGGACGCGAGCCGGTGAAGACGCCGGTGGAGATTGCGAAGGAGCGCGGCGAAGAGCCGCCGAAGCGCTTCTCCATCCTGGAGGCGTCGAAGGCGACCCGTGAGCGCCGCCGCAAGGAGCGCGAGGCCGAGCAGCAGGAGAAGGGCTCGAGCAAGTGGCAGCCGCCAAGGGGCAAGGCGCCGACGTACGGTGGGCCGAAACCGCCGGAGGGGTGGACGTACCCAGGTCAGGCACCCCACAACCCCTTCGACAAGCGCGGTCAGCACCCGGGGGAGGGCAATTACCCCGCCCCGGAAACGCCGAAGGAGGAGATCGGGTTCCGCCTGCCGGAGCACGAGCGCCCGGATCACGAGGCGAAGGGCGAGGAGCCGGAGACCACTCCGGTGAAGCCGGACGAGGAAACGACGCAGCTGCCGCGAGAGGAGCGCAAGCCGAGGCACAGGAGGGCAGATGACTAACCCGAACTTCGATCGCGAGCGCGCGGAGGCCGCGGTTCGCGAGCTACTCATCGCGGTGGGAGAGGACCCGGACCGCGAGGGCCTGGTGGAGACACCGGCACGCGTCGCGCGGGCCTACGAGGAGGTTTTCGCAGGCCTGCAAGAGGACCCGACGGCGCAGCTGGAAAAGACGTTTTCGGAGGATCACCGCGAGCTGGTGCTCGTACGCGACATCCCGATCTACTCCACCTGTGAGCACCATCTCGTGCCCTTCTACGGCAAGGCGCACATCGGCTACATCCCGGGGCCGGAAGGCAAGGTCACGGGCCTGTCGAAGCTGGCGCGGCTGGTGGACCTTTACGCCCGTCGCCCGCAGGTGCAGGAGAGGTTGACGGCGCAGGTGGCGGACGCGATCGTCGATAAGCTTGATGCGTCAGCGGTGATTGTGGTGATCGAGTGCGAGCACCTGTGTATGGCCATGCGCGGCATTCGCAAGCCCGGGGCGACGACGACGACCTCGGCGGTGCGCGGTGGCTTCCAAACGAACGCGGCGTCGCGCGCGGAAGTGCTGAGCCTGATCAGGGGGTAGGCGTGGTTACGGTCGCGGATCTTTCGGTGCCGGGTCGCACCACGGTGATGGGCATTGTGAACGTCACCAGTGATTCGTTCTCGGACGGCGGCAAATACCTCGACGTCGATGCCGCGGTGGCGCACGCGCGTGAGCTGGTGCGCCAGGGTGCGGACATTGTGGACGTGGGGGCGGAATCGACAAGGCCGGGTGCCACGCGGGTGGACGCGACGGTGGAGGCAGAGCGCATTCGACCGGTGATTCGGGCGCTGCACGCGGAGGGAATCCGCACCTCCATTGACACGATGCGCGCCGCCACGGCGCTGGCCGCGGCGGAGGAGGGCGTGGACCTGATCAACGACGTCTCCGGCGGGCTCGCGGACCCGGACATGTACCGCGTCATGGCGGAGACCGGCTTGCCGGTGTGCCTCATGCACTGGCGCGCCGCCGCGTTCGGCGACGCCTCCGGTGCGGCCGGCCACGGCGGGGACGTGGTGCGCGACGTGCACGACGTCTTGGCGCGGCTCGCAGACAACGCGATGGCCGCGGGCGTGGCCAAGGAACAGATCACCGTGGACCCGGGCCTGGGGTTCGCAAAGACAGCCGCGGACAACTGGGCGCTGCTTAACGCCCTGCCCGAGTTCGTCGCTGGTGAATTTCCGGTGCTCGTGGGAGCGTCGCGCAAGCGCTTCCTCACCGAGATCCGCCGCGAGCGCGGGTTGGAGCACTCGCCGGTGGACGCGGACCCGGCCACCGCGGCGGTGACGGCGCTGTCGGCACAGGCGGGGGCTTGGTGCGTGCGCGTGCACGAGGTTGCGGTGTCGCGCGACGCGGTCGATGTCGTGCAAAGGTGGACCCATGGCTGATCGCATTGAACTGAAGGGTCTGGCGTTTCACGCCAACCACGGCGTGCTCGCGCACGAGACGGAGTTCGGGCAGGCGTTTTCCCTGGACATCGTGTGCTGGCTCGATTTCGCGGAGGCGGCCGCGGGCGACGATCTGACCAAAACGGTGAACTACGCGGAGCTGGCCGACATGGCACTCGGCATCGCGACCGGCACCCCGCGCAAGCTCATTGAGACGGTGGCCACCGAGATCGCGGAGACCGCGCTGCGCACCTACGCCCAGCTGCACGCCGTCGAGATCACGCTGCACAAACCGCACGCACCCATTCCCGCTGTGCTTGACGACGTCTCCGTTGTCGCCCGCCGGTCCCGAAAGCGCCTCTGACCATGCGCGCGGTGTTGTCCTCCGGGTCGAATATGGGAAACGCGCGCGCTCACCTGGCGAGTGTGGTCGAGGAGTTCGCCGGCGAGATCGTGGCCGAAAGCTCGATCTACGCCACCGCCCCGTGGGGTGTGACGGACCAGCCGGATTTCCTCAACCAGTCCCTGATCGTGGACGTGGCGTGCACCCCGCGCGAGCTCCTCGCCCGCTGCCAGCGCCTCGAGCAGGAGGCAAATAGGGTGCGCGAGGTGCGCTGGGGCCCGCGCACGTTGGACGTGGACATCATCTGGATCGAGGGCTACACCTCCGACGACCCGGAGCTGTCCGTGCCGCACCCGCGCGCGCACCTTCGCCGGTTCGTGCTCGAGCCGTGGCTGGAAATGGATGGTGAGGCGGAGCTTGACGGAGCGTCGATAAGCGAGCTGCTCGAGGGCCTGGAGGACCAGGGGGTGAGGAAGCTGTGACGCGTACGCCTATCGACGGCCTGGTGCTCGCCGCCGGGTTCTTCGCCGCCGCCTCCCTGATTTTGGTACAGCGGTTTTACGGCGCGTTGGCGTCGCTGAATTTGACGGTGCCGCTGTCGCTGTGGGTGATCGCCGCGGTTGCGGGGTGGATCGCGTGGGTGGTCAAAAACCGCCGCGAGGAGGGGCGCGTGGGCCTCGACCGGACCCAGCTCAACCCGATGATGGTGGCCAACTTCATGGTGTTTGGCAAGGCCTGCGCCTGGGCCGGGGCCGTGTGCGGCGGGGCGTACGCGGGCGGGCTTGTCTACGTATTGCCCAGGCTTGCAACCCTGGCCGCGGCGAGCGGGGATACCCCGCCGCTGGTGGCGGGCACGCTCGGGGGCCTAGCGCTGAGTGTGGCCGGGGTGATTCTGGAGCGGGTTTGTGAGGTGTCGCCACCCGGCGACGGTGAAGCTGTGGGTTAGGGTGAGTGCCATGAGTGCCGAAACCCCGTCCCGCGACCACGCGAACCTGTGGGTGATCCTGCCGTTTGTGGTCGCCGTGATCGGCACCGTGGTCATGCTGTTCACCAACTCCGCCAACGCGTTGAAGATCGCGCTGATCTTCGCGCTGTGGGCGGGAGCAGCCGGCATGATCGTGACCGCAAAGGCGCGCCGCGACAAGGATGCGGCGGCGTCCGAGGCGCTCGCCGCCCAGGAACGTGCACGGGAGCAGGAGGAGCGCTACCTCGCGCAGATCGACGAGCTGCAGTCGCGCCCCGCTCCCGCCGCGGCACCCGTGCAGGCGCCCGTGGTGGACGAGGAGCTCCTGCGCCAGTTGCAAGAGCAGATCAAGGCGCTGCGTGAGCAGCTTGAGGAACTCTCCGGCCGCGTCTTCGAGTACGAGCCGGCGGCGGTGCAAGCGTCCGCGCGCCGTATTACGGAGATCGCCCCGGCGCCGGAACCGGAACCGGTGCCTGAACCTGTCGCTGAGCCGGAGCCTGTGGCAGAGCCTGTCGCTGAGCCTGTCGCGGAACCCGAGCCGCCGGTGTGGCGCCCGCTCGAGCGCGAGTCGGTGGGCCCGTCGAACGATGACACGATGCGCATTGCCAAGGTGCGCCCCGCGGGTGCGCCCAGTTCGGACGCCATCGCGGGCCGGTTGGGCACGCAGCCGACCCGCCCGGCGCGCAACCCGCTGTCTGACCTGATCAGCGAGCGGGCAGCGAAACCTGAGCCCAAACCCGAACCAGTACCCGCACCCGAGCCCAAACCAGAACCTCAACCCGAGCCCAAACCAGAACCCGCGCGCCGCTCCGGGCGCCGCCGCAAGGACGAACGCGGGGAGGGCGGCCTGTCCGTCGCGGAGCTTCTGGCTCGCAACGCGAAGGACAGCTAGGTGGCGCCCCGCCTGCTGGTGGGCGCCGTGTTCGGGGAGAGCCCGCTTGCGTTCGAGCTGGAACGCGCCGGGCACATTGTGCGCCCCATCGATGCCGAGCGCGATCCCGGCGCCATCGCGCACGTTGACCTCGTCCTGCTTGAGGGCAGCGCCGATGAGGTGCGCTGGGCGGCCGCGCAGCTTGCGCCCTACGCCCGCCCTCGGCAGATGTTCCTGCACACGGTCTTGGAGGAGGGCGCGCAGCTGCTCGACGACGTGGAAACGGCGCACGCTATCGTCATGTGCGCGCACAACCTCTTCGGTGAGGTGTGGGTGACTTCGGCCGCCGATGAGGTGGGCGAAACCGTGGTCGGGCTGCTCCTGGCGGAGGTCGGGGGCACGAGCATGCGCATCAACGATGCCGACCGCCTCACCGTCGCCGCGGCGCAGGAGCTGCGGGCGCTGGAGTTTACGGTGCGCGATGATGCGCTCGAGGTGCTGTCCTCGGTCCTGCCGGACTTCGACGCGGTGGCGCCTCAGTTCTTGGAGGCACCGCCCGCGGCCCACGGGGCGTTCGGCCCGGAAGAGTTGGATAAGCTCATCGCGGCGCTGCCGACCCCGGGTGTGCGCCGGTTGTTCGTGGACCTGCAGCGCCGCCGCGGCGAGCTGGCGCAGGACGTCGATATTGAGCTGTGGGTCATGGGGAAGTACGAGGGAGCGTAGATGGCATTCGAACCGGGCCAGGCCGTGGTGGTCACCGACGAGGCGCTGTTGGCCACGTACGGCCGCGCGTTTCGCAAGGTGGGCAAGAGCGTGGTCGTGGTGCCGCTGACCACCGGCGTGCACGCGGGTCACGTGGAGCTGATTCGGGCGGCGAAGTCGCTGCTCGGCTCCTACGTCGTAGTCACCTACTCGGGTGAGGAGGTGCCTGAGGTGTTCGCGCGCGAGAAGGTGGACGTCGTCTTCCACGGCGAGCTTTCAACGCGCGTGCGTATCGACGCCGGCGTGGACCCGCTCGAACCAGCAGACGACACCAGCCGCGAGGTGGCCCGCATCATCGCGGCCATCAACGCCACCCACGCCACCGATGTGGTGTTGGGGGAAAAGGACTTCGAGGTCTTAGTGGCCACGCAGTACGCGGTGTCGGGGTTGCGGATGGAGGTCAAGCTCCACAGCGTGCCTACGGTCAGGACACCGGACGGGTTGGCGGTGTCGCTAAGGAATGCGTTGGTGGCCGTCGATAAGCGGGAGGCGGTGCTTGCGCTGTCTGCTGCGCTGACGGCGGGCGCGCACGCCGCGGAGCACGGGGCGCAGACGGTGCTGGACACCGCGCGCGGGGTGCTCAGCGCGGCCGGGCTGGAACCGGTGTACCTGGAGCTGCGGGACCTGGCCATGCGCCCGGCACCCGCCGAGGGCGACGCGCGGCTTATGGGGGCGCTGGATGTCGGTGGGGTGCGGTTGATCGACAACGTGGGTTTGCCCCTGGGCATCGGCTTCAAGCACATTGAGTAGCGGGTAGACTACCCGGCATGTCTGCGCCCAACGCGTCCTCGATTGCTGAACTGCTTGCGAGCCGATACGGCTTCACCTTCACCCAAGACCAGGTGGAGGAATCCGGCCGTACGGAAACGTCCACCCTGTACACCGCGTCCGACTCCACGGGGCATGCGGTGGAGGTTGAGGTGTTCGACCAGGCGGACAGCGGGTTCGACGTGGAAACGCTGAACCAGCGCCTCACCTTGGCGGCGCACCCGGCGGCCTTCCAGCCGCGCAGCGTGGGCAAGACGGATGAGGGGCAGCTGTTCGTGCTGCGCGAGGCGCCGTCGGGCACGCCGCTTGCGCAGCTCATCGAGGAAAAGCAGGGTTCCTTCACCAAAGACGAGGTCCGTGACCTGCTCGCGTCCGTTGCGGAAGCGGTGGATGATTACGACCTCAAGGGCATCCCGGGCTTCGCCTCGCGTTCCTTGAGCCCCGAGCGCCTGCTGGTGCAGCCGCAGTGGTCCACAACCCCGGTGAAGATGACGCTGGTGGGCCCAAGTACCCAGGCGGGCAGCGGGCTGGAGGTCGCCAGCCAGAACGTGGAAAAGTTCGCCGGCGTGGTCTCACTGCTCACGGGTGAGGCGCCGAAGGACGGCGTGCGCACCTGTGCCGGTGTGCTGGACATGGCGCCGAACGGTGCGCCGGTGGTGTTGGAGTCCAGCGCCGCCGCGCCGGGTCCGGAAGACGGCTACCGCAAACCGCCGGAGCCGTACCAGTACGAGGAAAACGGCCAGTACGCCCGCCCCGCCGAGCCGAAGAAGAAGCGCAGCCCGTGGCCGTGGATCATCGCCATCCTGCTGCTGCTCCTGCTCGCCCTGGGCGCGCTGTGGTACTGGTTTGCCAACCGCGGCGAGGAATGGGTGGGCGCCGAGGCCGAGATCGCGCAGGCGTACCCCAACGTCGTCTCCGAGAAGGAGGGGCTTAAAGGGTGGAAGGACTTGAAGTGCGAGTACGGCGCGACCGACGCAGGGCAGGATGGCAAGATCCGCTGCGCCAACGAGGAACTCGGCGTCTCGGTAGTGAAGTACCCGTCCGAGTTCGACCGCGATGACGCGGTGCCGGGCCCGGAGGACGCGACGGTGCTGGGCAGCGGCGACTGCACCATCAACTCCTACGTGCTGCCGGACGCGAACCCGCCTGCGTTTGTGATGACGCCGCAGGACAAGCCGGAGTACCTCTTCATTGTCAACGGCGCCGACGCGGAGAACCAGCGCCTGGATCTTCCCGTCTGCGAATAAGCTAAGCTTTCTCGGCGTGACTACGCCGAATCTTTCAGAGCAGCAGCAAATCCGCCGCGAGAAGCGCCAGAAGCTTATCGACGACGGGCGGAGCGCCTACCCGGTCGAGGTTGACCGCACCACCAGCTTGAAAGACCTGCGTGCGAAGTACGACGGCACCCTTGAGGCCGGCCAGGAGACCGAGGACGTGGTGGCCGTGGCCGGGCGCATCATGTTCCAGCGCAACACCGGCAAGCTCTGCTTCGCCACCTTGCAGGAGGGCGACGGCACCCAGCTGCAGGTCATGCTTTCGCTTGCCGAGGTAGGCGAGGAAGCGCTGGCCAATTGGAAGGCGGACACCGATCTGGGCGACATCGTCTCCGTGCGCGGGCGCGTGATCTGCTCCAAGCGCGGCGAGCTGTCGGTGATGGCCTCCTCCTGGCACATGGCGGCGAAGGCGCTGGTGCCCCTGCCGGTGGCGTTCGCCGACATGAACGAGGAGCAGCGGGTGCGCCGCCGCTACACCGACCTGATCATGCGCGAGGACGCACGCAACAACGCGATGACGCGCATCAAGGTCATCGCCGCGGTGCGCAAGTACCTCACCGGCTTGGACTTCGTGGAGATTGAGACGCCGATGCTGCAGACGCTGCACGGCGGCGCCGCGGCGCGCCCCTTTGTCACCCGCTCCAACGCACTGGACATCGACCTCTACCTGCGCATCGCGCCAGAGCTTTACCTCAAGCGCGCGGTCGTGGGCGGGATCGAGCGCGTCTTCGAAATCAACCGCAACTTCCGCAACGAGGGCGTGGATTCCTCCCACTCGCCGGAGTTCACCATGCTGGAGACCTACCAGGCGTGGGGCACGTACAAGGACGGCGCGGAGATGATGAAGGGCCTCGTCCAGTTCTGCGCCCGCGAGGTCTTCGGCACAGAGCAAGTCACGCTTGCCGACGGCTCCGTCTACGACCTCTCGGGCGAATGGAAGGTCCTGGAGATGTACCCCTCGTTGAACGAGGCGCTTGCCCGCAAGCTCCCCGGCCAGCCCGAGGTGACCGTCGACTCTTCCGTGGAGGAGCTCAAGGCCATCGCCAAGGCGATTGGCCTGAAAGTTCCGGAGAACGCCGGCTGGCTGCACGGCAAGCTGGTGGAGGAAATCTGGGAAGAGCTGTGCTCCGATCAGCTCTACGAGCCGACGTTTGTGATCAATTTCCCGGTCGAGACCTCCCCGCTCACCCGCGACCACCGCGAGAAGCCCGGCGTGACGGAGAAGTGGGACCTCTACATCCGCGGCTTCGAGCTGGCTACCGGCTACTCCGAGCTCGTGGACCCGGTGATCCAGCGCGAGCGTTTCGAGGACCAGGCGCGCCTGGCCGCGCACGGCGACGACGAGGCCATGGTGTTGGACGAGGACTTCCTCGCCGCCATGGAGCAGGGCATGCCGCCGACCGCCGGTACCGGCATGGGCGTGGATCGCCTGCTCATGGCACTGACCGGCCTGGGCATCCGCGAGACGGTGCTTTTCCCGATGGTGAAGCCAGAGGCCTAGTGCCGTGCGCCGCGCCCTGCCGCTGATCGCGGCGTGCCGGAGCGCTTCGCGTCCAAGGTGCGCCGCTGCGGAGTGTACGGGCCGGGGGAGGAGCCGCCGGCGGCGAACAACGCCGGGTACATCCCCTACGTGGGGCTGGGGGAAGCGACACCGAAGTACGCCTCGCAGCCTGCCTGCGACGGTCGCGGCATCTTGATTGTGGACTCGATCGTGGATTCCGGAAACCGCGACGACACGATGCGCCGCATCGCCATGGAAGCGTTGATGATGGATCCGACGGGCAAGACGCGCGAGTACACCTACCCGGGTCAATGCCCTTCCCTGCGCAAGCAGGTGGACGGGCGCGACATTTACCCCGTCTACGTGGACTTTGGCTCGGATACAGCGGGGTTGTGCGCGGCCAAGAAGGCGTACGGCGGGAACGCGCGCGTGCTGTCGAACCGGGAGGAGTTTGTGGATCCCTGCTAGTTGTGCTGGCTGGTTATAACCAACTAAAGTTTGGTGTGACCAGTCGAAAGGAGCACCAACATGGCAACCACCAAGGCGAGCCTGCGTGACCAGGCCGCCGACATCCTCGCCGGCGTCGGGGGAGCCGGCAACATTGCCTCGATGACGCACTGCGCCACGCGCCTGCGCTTCGAGCTCAACGACGCCACCCTGGCCGACAAGGAACGACTCGAGGCCAACCCCAAAGTCATGGGCGCCGTCCCCCAGGGCGGCAGCTACTACCAGGTGATCGTGGGCGGTGACGTGGCCACCGTGTACAACGAGATCAACAAGCTGCCCGAGATGGCGAGCCGCGGTTCGGTATCGGATGCCGAGCTCAAGGCGCAGCAGCGCGACAGGGCCAAGGGCAAGGTGCCCTGGCTCGACGCCTTCTTCGAGTACCTCTCCGATTCTTTCCGCCCGATCCTCGGCGTGCTTCTGGGTGCGTCGCTGATCATCGCCTTCGCCGCGGTGCTCGACGCCTTCCACCTCGTGGACTTCCGCGCGGAGGTGAAGACGCCGGGCTGGCAGTTCGTCGACGCCATGTGGCGCAGCGTGTTCTACTTCCTGCCCGTTGCCGTGGCGTACAACGCGGGAAAGAAGCTCAATATTGACCCGTGGGTGCCGGCGGCGATAATGTTCGCGCTGTTCACCCCCGAGTACCTCAGCCTCGTCGACCACCCGGAGACCCGCGTCGTGGAGCTGTTCGGGGAGCCGACGAACGTCGTCGACGTGTTCGGCCTGCCGATGATCCTCAACGGCTACGGCGGCAACGTCTTCGTCCCGCTCATCATGGCCGCAGTTGCCGCCCTGGTGTACAAGGCGTTGCAGAAGGTCATCCCGTCCGCGGTGCACATGGTGTTCGTGCCATTCCTCACCCTTTTGGTCATGATCCCGGTCACCGCCTTCATCATCGGCCCATTCGGCTACCTGCTCGGCGCCTGGATTGGCACCGGCTTGGCGTGGCTCAACGGCAACGCGCCGTTCATCTTCGCCATCTTGATCCCGATGCTCTACCCGTTCCTCGTGCCGCTGGGCCTGCACTGGCCGCTGAACGCACTGATGCTGGTGAACATCAACACCCTCGGCTACGACTTCATCCAGGGCCCGATGGGCGCGTGGAACTTCGCCTGCTTCGGCGCCACTGCCGCGGTGCTGGCAATCTCCATGCGCGATAAAGACCCGCTCATGCGCCAAACCTCCGGTTCCGCGCTGGCCGCGGGCCTGCTCGGCGGCATCTCCGAGCCCTCGCTCTACGGCATCCACCTGCGCTACAAGAAGATCTACCCGCGCATGCTCGTCGGCTGCTTCGCCGGCGGTCTGACCATTGCCATCCTGGGCACCCCGTTCGGCGGCGTGAAGACGGACGCCTTCGTCTTCACCTCCCTTCCCACCATGTTCGTGTTCGACCCGATGTGGGTCTACATGATCGCCATCGCGGTGGCGTTCTTCACCTCCTTCTTCATCATCCTGGTGACCGATTACCGCACCCCTGAGGAGAAGGCGGAAGCGCTCGCCCGCGCGGCCGCGGCCCGCGAGGAAGCTGAGGCAGGTGTCGCCTCGGAGGAGGCTGAGCCTGTGGAGGAGGTGGAGCCGGTTGCTGCCGCTCCGGCTACTCCTACTGCAACCGCCGCTGCAACCGCAACGGCGGTGGCCACCGCTACCAAAACTGAGGTCCTGGCGCCGGTCGCCGGAGAAGTGGTCGCCATGGAAGCACTCGCGGATGCAGCTTTCGCCTCCGGTGCGCTCGGCCAGGCTGTGGGCGTGAAACCGGCGAATGCAACCGCCACCGTGGTCGCGCCGGTATCCGGCAAGGTCATCTCGGTGGCCAAGACCAACCACGCGTACGGCATCAAGACTGACGGGGGCGTGGAACTGCTGGTGCACATTGGCATCGACACGGTGAAGTTGGGTGGTGAGGGGTTCACGGCGCTCGTCGAAAAGAAGCAAATGGTGCAGGCGGGCGAGCCGCTCGCGGAGGTCGACTTCGCCTCCATCGACGCAGCTGGCGTCGACACCACCGTGATCACGTCCGTGGTCAACTCGAAGAAACTCGCATCGGTTACCGATGTTGCGCAGGGGTCCGTCGGCCCCGGCGACCCGATCATGGAAGCAACGAAGGAGCAGAAGGATGACTGACCGTCGCGTTTTGCACGGGATTGGGGTGTCGGCGGGGACGGCGTCGGGACCTGTGGCCGTCGTCACGCAAGCTGTCGGCATTGATGAGCACGAGGCTGCCTCGGTCGATCCTGCAGCCGACGGCGAGCGCGTGCGCGAGGTGCTTGAGGGCGTCGCCGCGTCGCTGAGGGAGCGCGCTGCACGCGCGAACTCTGAGTCGTCGAAGGCCGTGTTGGAGGCGACGGCCGCCTTGGCCACGGATAAGGGGCTCATCCGCGGCATTGACAAGGAGCTGAAAAAGGGCGCGGGCGTGACCAAAGCTATCCACGACGCCGTCGAGGTGTACGCGGGCAAGCTGCGCAAACTCGGCGGCTACATGGCCGAGCGCGTCACCGACCTCTACGACATCCGCGACCGCGCCACCGCCCGCGTCCGCGGCCTGCCCGAACCCGGCGTGCCTGCGCTGTCGCAGCCGTCCATCCTGGTGGCCGAGGATCTCGCCCCGGCGGAGACCGCGACGCTCGACCCGGAGCAGGTCCTGGGCATTATCACTGAAGCTGGCGGCGCGACATCGCACACCGCGATCCTCGCCGCGCAGCTGGGCATCCCCGCCGCAGTGCAGGTCAAGGGCATTGCCGAAGCGATTATCGACGGCCCCGTGGTCGCCCTCGACGGCGGCGTCGGCGAAGTGATCGTTGCCCCCACCGACTCCGACGTGACCGAGCTCGCGGAGCGCTCCCGCCGACGCGCAGCCGCCCTCGCTGGGTCGTCCGGCGAGGGGGCGACACGCGACGGCTCCCGGGTGAAACTGCTGGCCAACATCGGTACCGCGGAAGACGCGGAGAAGGCTGCGGCCTACGACCTCGAAGGCTCCGGCCTCTTCCGCTCCGAATTCCTCTTCCTCGACCGGGATTCCGCGCCGTCGCTTGAGGAGCAGACCTCAACGTACACCGCAGTCCTGCGCGCCTTTGGTGAGCGGCGCGTGGTGGTGCGCACCCTGGACGCGGGCGCCGACAAGCCGCTGTCGTTCGCGGAGCTGGGGGAAGAGGAGAACCCGGCTCTCGGCCGACGCGGCCTGCGCTTGTCGCAAGCGCGAGAGGACTTGCTGGATACCCAGCTTGAGGCGTTGGCGCAGGCGCACCGGGCGGTTCCCGAGTCCGAACTCTGGGTCATGGCACCCATGGTTGCCACGGTGGAGGAGGCCCGCTGGTTCGCAGCCCGCGCCCGCGCGGCCGGCCTGACGAAGGTGGGCGTGATGGTGGAAACCCCCGCCGCCGCGATCCGCTCCGCCCACGTGCTCGAGGAGGTCGACTTCGCCTCCATCGGCACCAACGACCTCTCGCAGTACACGATGGCGGCCGACCGCATGCAGGGCGAGCTCGCTGACCTGCTGTCGCCGTGGCAGCCGGCGCTGCTCGCCATGATCCGGGAAACGTGCCGGGGCGGCGAAGCCACGGGCAAACCCATCGGCGTGTGCGGCGAGGCGGGCGGCGATCCGCTCATGGCTCTCGTGCTCGTCGGCCTGGGTGTGAAGTCCCTGTCCATGGCGCCGGGCAAGGTCCGCGCTGTCCGCGCCGCCCTACGCATGCACGATTTCGACACCTGCCGCCAGATGGCCAACTACGCCGTCGATGCGCGAACTGCCCGCGACGCCCGCGAGGCCGTGCTGGCCATCGCGGACCCGGTGCTGCGAGATCTGCTGTAGGGCTGGTTTGTGGCCCACCACTCGGCATGCAAATGGAATCCGAACCGTGCGGTTCGTTTTTCATTCAAACCTGAGTTGGATCATTTTAGTGCGGAAGTCAGGGTTCGGTGATGGCGTGGACGAG
>ERZ1031260.86-NODE-86-length-14054-cov-8.466605_pt1 | contig 14054 bp, 13 predicted proteins | sample MGYA00517287_ERZ1031260 | MGnify/ENA primary metagenome ERZ1031260 (study PRJEB33718, sample SAMN03159811) | human skin metagenome | collected 2014-02-25 | study: EMG produced TPA metagenomics assembly of the PRJNA266117 data set (Human skin bacterial metagenome and... | reverse complement strand
GCCCGGTACTTTGCCGGCGAGTTAAAGGAGTTTGACCTCTCGCTGGATTGGCGGCTCTCGTCCGGCGCGTACAAAAAGGCGCAGATTGCTTTGCGACGGATCCCTTACGCGCAAACCGTGAGCTACGCCGAATTGGCCGAGGCTGCGGGCATCCCGGGTGCCGCGCGAGTGGCGGGGACGGCCTGCGCGAAGAATCCGCTGCCGATCGTGGTGCCGTGCCACCGGGTGGTGCGTGCGGACGGGGCGATGGGCAACTACGCCGGGGGTGTTGAGATGAAACGATTCCTGTTGGATCTCGAGCGAGAGGTGGATGCACGCAATGACTGAACGGTTTACCAAGCACGGGTCGGGCCCGCACTCGGCCGCGGCGGAGGCGGCGTACCTGCGCTGGCTACGTGAAGGTTCGGACGCGGTGGTGGAGGTGCTCGAGGTGGATGACGCAGCGAATACGCTGACCATTGAGCGCGTCGCCAGCACCCGCCCAACGGCGGAGGCTGCCCGTCAAGGCGGCCGCGAGCTCGCGGCGATTCACGCGATGGGCGCGGCGGCGTTCGGTGCCCCGGCCGACGGTTGGGACGGCCCGAACTATATCGGCCGCGCGCAGCAGGACTGCATTCCCACGCAGCGGTGGGCTGACTTCTACGTGCACCAACGAGTCCTGCCCTTCGCGGACAAAGCCGTTGCGGAGGGGAACTTGGATGGGCGTGGGTTAGACGTCGTTAAGCAAGCGTGCGAAGCGCTCCTGGCTGAGGATGAGGACGCACCGCTGGCCCGCATCCATGGTGATCTGTGGAGTGGCAATCTGCTCTTTGGCACGGACCGCGCGCGGTTCATTGACCCTGCGGCGCACGGCGGGCACCCACTCACGGACATTGCGATGCTCGAGCTTTTCGGGGCACCCCACTGGGAGGCATTCGTGGAGGGTTACCTCGAGCAGGGCTTGCTTAACGACGATTGGCGTGCTCGGATTCCCGTGCACCAGATGCACCCGCTCGCGGTCCATGCTTACACCCACGGGCCGAGCTACGGCTCCGCCTTGGTGCGGGCGGCTGAAGCGACGCTTGACGTGGTGGGGTAGCGCTGGACGCTAGCGCCACCACGTGTCGTTGGGGCCCGGCGGGAGGTGGCGCTTGTGCTGGCCGTTTCGCCAGAGGCGCTCGAGGCGGGTGCGAGCCTCGTCCGAAACTTGCTTGCCTTCGAGGTAATCGTCGATCTCTGCGTAGGTGACACCGAGCGCTTCCTCGTCCGGAAGCGCTGGGCGGTCATCCTCGAGGTCCGCAGTGGGGACTTTCTCCCAGAGGCGGCGGTCCGCGCCCATCCGCTCGAGAATCTGGGCGCCCTGTCGCTTATTCAGGCCGGCGAGCGGCATGAGGTCGGCGGCACCGTCGCCGAACTTGGTGAAGAACCCGGTGAGGTTCTCCGCGGCGTGGTCGGTGCCGATCACCAGCATTCCGCGCTCACCTGCGATGGCGTACTGCGCCACCATGCGCATGCGCGCTTTGACGTTGCCCTTGTTGAAGTCGGTGAGTTTGGCATCGCCCAGCTCACCGGCGACCTCGGCGCTGAGCGCGTTGGTGGGTTCCTTGATGTTCACCGTCACCGTTTCATCGGGGCGGATGAACTGTAGCGCGAGCTGCGCGTCGTCCTCATCGGCTTGCTCACCGTGCGGCAACCGCACCGCAATGAAGCGCGTCCTCGCGCCTTGAGCGCGAGCTTTGTGCACCGCAAGCTGGGCGAGACGACCGGCGAGCGTCGAGTCTTGTCCGCCGGAGATGCCAAGCACAAAACCGGATGCGTGCGTCTTCTCGAGGTACTTCACGAGGAAGTCGACTCGGGTGCGCAATTCTTCGACTGGATCGATTAAGGGCTTGACTCCCAGGGCCTTTATGATGTCAGCCTGCAACTTTTCGGATGTTCCGGACATGACAGACATGCTATACCGTGTGCATATTAAGTTGCATGGGATCAAACGCACAGCCTGTGCAGGGGGTAACTCCAGCAGCTACCCGATATGTTCGCACCGTGGCCGCAACTGCGGCACTCGGGGGATTGCTGTTCGGGTACGACACCGGTGTCATGAGCGGCGCATTGCTGTTCATCACCCCAGATTTCGGCATGACACCGTCACAAGAGGGATTTGTCACCTCGATGCTGCTAGTTGGCGCCGCAATCGGTGCGCTGACCGGCGGAGCGGTGGCGGATGCGTTGGGAAGGCGCCGCACGCTCATTCTTTCCGGCGTGATCTTCGTCGTCGGCTCCGGGTGGTGCGCGCTTGCCGGGGGAGTTGGCTCCCTCGCCGCCGCGCGCACGCTTCTGGGTTTTGCGGTGGGTGCAGTTTCTATTGTCACTCCGATGTACATCGCGGAGGTCGTGCCCGCGGCGGTGCGCGGACGGCTCGTTTCGCTGAACACGCTCCTCATCGTCGTGGGGCAGCTGTTGGCATATCTGGTCAACTCGCTGCTCGCGCCGACCGGAAATTGGCATCTGATGCTCGGAGCGGCGGCTGTCCCCGGCCTCATGCTGGCCGTCGGCATGCTCATGCTGCCCGAGACCCCGCTGTGGCTCGCGCGCCGCGGCCGGTTGGAAGAGGCCACCACAGTCGCTACGAGGGTGGGCATTACTTACGACGAACTCGACATCGCGCACAAGGAGGATGTCGCGCGCCGGGCTCAGGACAGCAATGAATGGGCGGAGTTCACCCGCCACCGCTGGCTTCGCGTAACAGTGCTCATCGCCGCCCTGCTGGGCATCACGCAGCAGATCACGGGCGTGAACGCGATCGTCTACTTCGCTCCGACGATGATGAATAAGGTCGGATTGTCCACTGAGAATGCCGTGTACACGTCTATCGTGATCGGAGTAGTTTCGGTGGTGGCGTGCTGGATTGGTCTCCAAGTCATCGACAAGATCGGTCGGCGCAAGCTGCTGCTGATCGGGCTCACCGGCAACGTAGTGTTCCTCGCGGCCCTCGCCCTGATGTACCGGGCCGCCGAGCAGAATGCCTCGTTGGCTTGGGTCGCACTTGCGTGCATGGCGGGCTTCATCGCCTCGCAACAAGCGGCAGTCTCGCCCACGACGTGGCTGCTTATTTCCGAGCTGGTGCCGCCGCAGATCCGCGGTTTGGGGATGGGACTTGCCGGGCTTGCGTTGTGGAGCATGAACTGGGTGGTCGCACAATTCTTCCTCCCGCTTGTCGACGCTTTCTCCGCCACCGCAATTTTCGCGGTATTCGCTATCTTCGGCATCGTGGCCGCGATCTTTGTCACCCGCCACGTGCCCGAGACGATGCGCCGGAGCTTGGAAGATGTGGCTGGCGATATGGAACGTCGGTATGCGAGGTAGCACGCGAGGCGTCTTGGTCGAAGGTTTGGTTCCCACGCGCGCGGCGTGTAGTGTGTACTGACGTGTTGCGACGCGGTGGAAACGCCGGACGTCGCTGTGATTGAGAAACCTGCTAAAGAAAGGAGCGCCCGATGAAGGTCCGCAAGTCGCTTCGGTCGCTGAAGAACAAGCCGGGCGCTCAGGTTGTACGCCGCCACGGCAAGGTCTACGTGATTAACAAGAAGGATCCGCGCTTCAAGGCTCGCCAGGGCTAGTCGCTCGACCCTCTTAAGATCCCGTCGCTTTCGGATATTGCTCCGGAAACGGCGGGATTTCGGCATTTTTAAGACATGCCTTTGAGCTGGCACGAAACTCTAAGCAAAAATTAATTGCACGGATGTAAGCAGTTTTCCGGAAAACCTGTGAAACAGAGACTACATATGGGTAATTCTATTGCCCCATCCTGCGAATACCACCTGTGTAACTACTATATGTAGTGTTAGTTGCTGTAGTTTCACCCAAGGTATAGTGTCTCTGGTGTGCCGCCGAGGGGATTCGGCGCAATAATTGTTTGGGAACGAATCGTGCGGGATCGCCGCGCAGAAAGAGGCACGAGGATGTCTATCACCGTTTACACCAAGCCGGCTTGCCAGCAGTGCCGTGCAACTACCCGCGCGCTCGACAAGGCCGGGCTTAACTACAACCTCGTTGACATCTCGCTCGACGACTCTGCTCGCGATTACGTGATGGCTCTGGGGCACCTGCAGGCACCGGTCGTTGAGGTCGATGGTGAGCACTGGTCCGGCTTCCGCCCCGACCGCATCCGCGGTCTCGCTGCCGCCTAACGGCCTGCAGTTCCAAGATCTGCCACAAACAACACAGCAAAAACAACACAACACAACTCAGCACTAGAAGAAGGGCTAGAAAAAGGGAGCGGCAATGTTAGTCGTGTACTTTTCCTCCGCCACCGAGAACACGAAACGATTCGTAGAAAAGGTGGGCTTGCCCTCTCGTCGCATCCCCCTCCATCGCACCAGCGAGGAGCTGGTTGTCGACGAACCCTATGTGCTGATCTGCCCGACCTATGGGGGAGGGGTATCGCTCACACATGAGAATTCTCGCCCCGTGCCGCCGCAGGTCATTCGCTTCCTGAACAACGAGCACAACCGCAGTCTCATTCGTGGCGTGATCGCCGCTGGAAACTCAAACTTCGGCGCGGACTTTTGCCGTGCAGGCGAAGTGATCTCTGCGAAGTGCGGTGTGCCGTACCTCTACCGCTTCGAGTTGATGGGGGTGAGCGACGACGCCGCCCGTGTTCGTTCCCAGTTGCTTGAGCACGCGGAACGTCTGGGGCTCGCCCCGCTCAACGCGGACGACGTGGCGTACGTCGAACAGGCCCCTGTACGCGATGAAAACGCAGAGCGCTTGGCGCGGTACCGCGCGAAGTACGCAAAGAAACACGCCGCCGTTTAAATCAGCTTCACCTTACTTATCCTCCGCCCTGCTTCATAAGCCCGAAAGGCCTAACCGTGACCACCACTGCGCCCGAGATCCTTGGTAAGAACGTTCCAGAGCCTGCGACCAAGGCAGACCAGCTGGATTTCCACGCGCTGAACGCGCTGCTTAACCTGTACGACGAGAACGGCCAGATCCAGTTTGATAAGGACCGCGAGGCGGCCAACCAGTTCTTCCTCCAGCACGTCAACCAGAACACCGTCTACTTCCATGATCTGGAAGAAAAAATGGACTACCTGGTGGAGAACAAATACTACGAGCCGGAGACGATCGAGAAGTATGACTGGGACTTTGTGAAGTCCACTTTTAAGCGCGCGTACTCCTACAAGTTCCGCTTCAAGACGTTCCTGGGTGCGTACAAGTACTACACCTCGTACACGCTGAAGACGTTTGACGGCTCGCGCTACCTCGAGCGCTTCGAAGACCGCGTCTCCATGACCGCCCTCTTCCTCGCAAACGGCGACGAGGATTTGGCCACCGCGCTTGTCGGCGAAATCATGACCGGCCGCTTCCAGCCGGCCACGCCGACGTTCCTGAACGCGGGCAAGGCACAGCGCGGCGAGCTCGTCTCATGCTTCCTTTTGCGCATCGAGGACAATATGGAGTCCATCGGTCGTGCGATCAACTCTTCGCTGCAGCTTTCGAAGCGCGGCGGCGGTGTCGCGCTGCTGCTGTCGAACATTCGCGAGTCCGGTGCCCCGATCAAGCACATTGAGAACCAGTCCTCCGGTGTCATCCCCGTGATGAAGCTTCTGGAAGACTCCTTCTCCTACGCCAACCAGCTCGGGGCACGCCAAGGCGCCGGCGCGGTATACCTCCACGCGCACCACCCGGACATCATGCGCTTCTTAGACACCAAGCGCGAGAACGCGGATGAGAAGATCCGCATTAAGACGCTCTCCCTTGGCGTGGTCATCCCGGACATCACGTTCGAGCTGGCGAAGCGTAACGACGATATGTACCTGTTCTCCCCGTATGATGTCGAGCGCGTTTACGGTAAGCCGTTCGCGGACATCTCAATCACCGAGAAGTACGCGGAAATGGTGGAGGATCCGCGCATCCGTAAGACCAAAATCAAGGCGCGCCAGTTCTTCCAGACCATCGCAGAGATCCAGTTCGAGTCCGGCTACCCGTACATCCTGTTTGAGGACACTGCGAACAAGGCCAACCCGGTCAAGACCGGCCGCATCAACATGTCTAACTTGTGCTCTGAGATCCTGCAGGTGAACTCGGCTTCCGAGCTCAACGACGATCTCACGTACGAAACGATCGGCCACGACATCTCGTGCAACCTCGGTTCCCTGAACATCGCGATGACGATGGATTCAGACAACTTCTCCCGCACTGTTGAGACCGCGATCCGCGGTTTGACCGCGGTGGCTGATTCCACCTCCATCCACTCGGTACCGTCTGTGCGCGAAGGCAACGATGCCTCCCACGCGATTGGCCTGGGCCAGATGAACCTGCACGGCTACCTCGGTCGCGAGCACATCGAGTACGGCTCTGAGGAAGGCCTGGACTTCACCAACGCATACTTCGCCGCCGTGATGTACGAGTGTGTGAAGGCCTCCCACAAGATTGCCGTTGAAAAAGGTGAAGCGTTTGCCGACTTCGAGCACTCCGAGTACGCCTCGGGCGCGTTCTTTGACCGCTACGATCCCGCCGACTTCCAGCCGAAGACAGAGAGGGTTAAGGCACTTTTTGACGCCAGCGACATCGCAGTCCCAACCACCGAGGAATGGGAGGAGCTGAAGCAGGCAGTCGCCCGCGACGGTATTTACAACCGCTACCTGCAGGCGGTGCCGCCGACCGGCTCGATCTCCTACATCAACAACTCCACGTCGTCGATCCACCCGATCGCCTCCAAGATCGAGATTCGCAAGGAAGGCAAGATCGGCCGCGTGTACTACCCGGCACCCCACATGGATAACGAGAACGCGGAATACTTCAAGGACGCGTACGAGATCGGGTACGAAAAAATCATCGACACGTACGCTGAGGCCACGAAGTACGTCGACCAGGGCCTGTCATTGACGCTGTTCTTTAAGGACACCGTGACCACCCGAGACATCAACCGCGCGCAGATTTACGCATGGCGCAAGGGCATCAAGACCTTGTACTACATCCGCCTGCGTCAAATGGCGCTGGAAGGCACCGAGGTCGAGGGCTGCGTTTCCTGCATGCTCTAGGCGGGCCGATGTTGCGTAGTTAGTTTTGACCGCCGTCGCTGGAGGTGGTGACATTCCAGCGCACGCCAAAACGGTCTTCGACGACACCGAAGCGATCGCCCCACGGCGCCACCGCGAACGGCATGTGCACTAGGCCACCGTCGGCGGTCAGCTTCTCAATGAGCTGCTCGCCTTCTTCGTGGCTAGACACCTCGGCGGTGAAGTTGATGTCGCCGGGGCTCAACTTCCCGGCGGAGCGCTGAAGGTCGTCGCCACCGGTGAGCGAGAACGGACCCGATAGGAACCCGTTGGCGACCGCCTCGCGTGGGGCGTCAAAGGGGAATTCGACGCCGGCGTCGATCTGCTCACCGTAAGTAATCACATGCAGATCACCGCCGAATACTGAGTGGTAGAACTTGAAAGCCTCAGCGGCAATTCCCGGGAACGACATGTACGCAGACGTTGAAATAGTCATGCGGGGAAGTTTAGGACCGCGAAGTTTGCCCGGCAATGGCAAACGCATGGGGGAGTGGGAGTCGCGTCCGGCAGGCCGTCGATAAGCGAAAAGCTTCTAGATTTCCATGAACTGGCTGATGCCGTGCAGGAGGCTGCGGGAGGTGCGCTCGGAGGCCTGGACATCGCCGCGCTCAATGGCTTCGGCGAGGTCGGAATGGAGGCGCATGGTGGCGATCTCCGGCTCATCCGGCATGATGCCGTACCGGGTGCGGCCTTCGAGCACGTTCATGATGGGCTCGGCGAGAGCGGCGAACATTTCGTTGCCCGATGCAATGAGGAGGAGGGTGTGGAACTCCTTGTCTGATTCCAGGAACTCCTCAGTGTTACCCGCCCCGGCTTCCGTGAGCTCTGAGAGATGCTGCGCGAGCTCTTTCAGCCGTGCGACTTGCTCCTCGTTCGCGTTGATGGCAGCGAGAGCTGCGGCGATCGGCTCGACGGCGGTGCGCAGCGAATCCAGCGAACGGATTTGGTCAGGCCGCTGGGACTCGCAGGCCAAGCGCCAAGCAATGACTGAGCGGTCGAAAACTGCCCACTCGCTCTGGGGAAGCACACGAATGCCGACGCGGCGGGACGAGGTGACCAAGCCGAGCTGCTCCAGCGCGCGCATGGCCTCTCGGGCGACGGTGCGCGAAATTTCAAACCGGGTTGAGAGGTCTTGCAGGGTGAAGGTGTGACCGGCGGGCATTGCCCCGGAGACGATTTCCTTGCCCAGTGTGGCGAGGACTGACGCCAACAGCGGCTCGGCTGCGGACTCTCGGGGGGCCGGCATAGTTCTCCTTCGTCCTGGTTGCGTGCCTCGAAACGATTAATAGTTTAATCAAGCTCTCCCAGTGTGGTGTGAGCAGGTTCAGCTATAGAACTCGCATAAGAAATATATAGGTGTTATGAAATGGCAGGGGTCACAGCTCGGAGAGCTGCCGTCGGGCTACTATTGGCAGCATGAGCCACGAGGATTACCAGGGCGGGCAGGACTATCAGGATTACGTCGATGCCCACCCCAAGCCGTTGAAGGCGATTAACTGGAACGAGATCCCGGACGACAAAGATCAAGAGGTGTGGGACCGGTTGACCGGAAACTTCTGGCTGCCGGAAAAAATCCCCGTGTCCAACGATATCCCGAGCTGGAACACGCTTAACGCCGACGAGAAGCTGTCGACCATGCGCGTGTTTGCGAACCTCACCCTGCTGGACACGCTGCAAGGCACTGTCGGCGCGGTATCGCTGATTCCGGACGCGCGCACCCTTCATGAGGAAGCGGTGCTGACCAACATCGCGTTCATGGAGTCGGTGCACGCAAAGAGCTACTCCAACATCTACATGACGCTCGCGAGCACCCCAGAGATTAACGACGCATTCCGTTGGACCGAGGAAAACGAAGAGGTTCAGCGCAAGGCCAAAATTGTCGAAAGCTTCTATGTGGGCGATGACCCGCTGAAGAAGAAAATCGCGTCAGTGATGCCGGAGTCCTTCCTTTTCTACTCGGGCTTCTACCTGCCGCTGAACTGGTCGGTGCACTCCAAGCTGACGAACACCGCCGACATTATCCGTCTGATCATTCGCGACGAGGCGGTGCACGGCTACTACATCGGCTACAAGTATCAGGTGGCACTGCGCGATGAGTCTGAAGCGCGTCGCGATGAACTCAAGGAGCACGCCTTCGATCTGCTCTACGACCTCTACGACAATGAGATCCAGTACACCGAGGATCTCTACGACCCGCTGGGTTGGACCGAGGATGTCAAGCGCTTCCTGCGCTACAACGCGAACAAGGCGCTGAACAACCTTGGGTACGAGGGGCTGTTCCCGGCCGATGAAACCCGGGTATCGCCGGCGATCTTGGCTTCGCTTGCACCGAACGCCGACGAAAACCACGACTTCTTCTCGGGTTCCGGCTCCTCCTACGTGATCGGTAAGGCGGAGGACACCCAGGACGACGACTGGGACTTCTAAGTCATACTGTTGGCCGTCCGGCTCACACGCCGCGCGCGCCCCCGTTTGGGTTAACCCACGGTGGCTGGCGCGGCTTTTGTTTCGGTCCTGAACTGCGTTAATAGACAGTTGACTAGCCATAATCCCAAACACCGAGGCCGGAAGGATAGACTCAGGGCCGTAGCCCGCCTGTGGAGGCTGGCAATTTCATGAACCGATAGTTATTATTATCCGGTATCAAATTTGGCTTTTCGTGCTTCACCTGCGTAATTGCGGGGGGAGTCCTGAGGCCGTATTCAGGAGGATCGTATGACCGCTGTGGCGCCAAGGCTGGACAATTACGTCCCGCCGACTCGTCCGGAACCGACTGGCAACGCACGCCGGGGTTCCCAGATGTATAAGCAGCTGACCACGACCGACCACAAGGAACTGGGCGTGATGTACATCATCATGTCGTTCGTCTGGTTCTTCGTGGGCGGCCTGATGGCCTTGCTCATCCGCGCCGAGCTGTTCAGCCCGGGGCTTCAGCTCCTGTCGAACGAGCAGTTCAACCAGCTCTTCACCATGCACGGCACCGTGATGCTTCTGGCATTCGGCACCCCGATCGTGTGGGGCTTCGCCAACTACGTGCTGCCGCTGCAGATCGGCGCGCCGGACGTGGCGTTCCCGCGTCTGAACGCGTTTGGTTTCTGGGTCACCACTGTCGGTGTCTTCGCAATGCTTGCGGGCTTCCTCACCCCGGGCGGTGCGGCCGACTTCGGCTGGACCATGTACATGCCGCTGGCTGATGCAACGCACACCCCGTCCGTGTCCGCGAACCTTTGGGTCGTGGGTGTCGGTGCGACCGGTGTCGGCACCATTGCTTCGGCGGTCAACATGCTCACCACCGTGCTAACCATGCGCGCGCCGGGTATGACCATGTTCCGCCTGCCGGTATTCACCTGGACCATCTTTGTGACCTCGATCATTGCACTGATGATCTTCCCGCTGCTGACCGCAGCTGCAATGGGCGTTCTCTTCGACCGCTTGCTTGGCGGCCACATCTACGACACCGCTAACGGCGGTGCCATCCTGTGGCAGCACCTCTTCTGGTTCTTCGGCCACCCGGAGGTCTACGTTCTCGCACTGCCGTTCTTCGGCATCATCTCCGAGATCATCCCGGTCTTCAGTCGCAAGCCGATCTTTGGCTACATCGGCCTGGTCTTCGCAACCCTGGCGATTGCAGGCCTGTCGATGGCAGTGTGGGCGCACCACATGTTCGCCACCGGCGCAGTACTTCTGCCGTTCTTCTCCTTCATGACCTTCCTGATCGCCGTTCCGACCGGTGTGAAGTTCTTCAACTGGGTGGGCACGATGTGGAACGGTCGCATCACCTTCAATTCCCCGATGATGTGGGTCATGGGCTTCCTGTTCACCTTCCTCTTCGGTGGTCTGACCGGCATCATGCTCGCTTCTCCGCCGCTGGACTTCCACCTGCACGATTCCTACTTCGTGGTTGCTCACTTCCACTACACCCTCTTCGGTACCGTGGTGTTCTCCGCGATCGCAGGTGTCCACTTCTGGTTCCCGAAGATGACGGGTCGCATGCTGGACGAGAAGCTGGCGAAGCTTTCCTTCTGGCTGGTGTTCATCGGCTTCAACATGACCTTCCTGGTGCAGCACTGGCTGGGCAACATGGGTATGCCGCGCCGTTACGCCGACTACCTGGACACCGACGGCTTCACGCTCCTAAATCAGGTTTCCACCGTGGGCGCACTGATCCTGGGTCTTGGCATGATCCCGTTCATCTGGAACGTGTTCAAGTCTTGGCGCTACGGCGAGATCGTCACCGTGGACGATCCGTGGGGCTACGGCAACTCCCTCGAGTGGGCAGCTTCCTGCCCGCCGCCGCGCCACAACTTCACCTCCCTGCCGCGCATCCGTTCCGAGCGCCCGGCATTCGAGCTGCACTACCCGCACATGGTTGAGACCCTGCGCCGTGAAGCTCACACCGGCCACTCTGAGGACACCCCGGCAACGTGGAAGGGTGCGAGCCACGAGTTCGATCACGTCGACGGCCCAGGCTCGAAGACCTCCCCGAGCGCGTAACTTCAGCGCGGTCAGATCCTCCTGAACGCAGTAGCCCCTCATCGATAGATGAGGGGCTTTGCCGTGCTAACCTGCGCGGGGACGCGGGGAATAGCCCCGTGCCCCCCACAGACACGAAAGTGAGCCGACCATGCCCGCACTCGAGGTCGAACTGCAGGAAGGTTTAAAGCCTGCGATCATCACTACCTCCGGCCCGGACCGCCCGGGCGTGTCAGCCGCGTTTTTCACCGCGCTCGCTCGGCATGAGGTGCAGTTGATCGACGTTGAGCAGACCAACTTCCGCGGGCGTCTCATGCTGGCGGCACTCGTCGGCATGAACCCGCAGGCACTGACGGACCTTGAGCGCGACCTCCGTGCCGAACTATGGGAGTTTGGACAGCGGGTGACTATCGAAACCGGGGCAGATACTGCCCAGGTTTCAAGAGCAAGCTCCACTCACGTCGTGGTCGCACTGGGCAACCCGGTCACCGCCGCAGCGGTATCTCGCCTCGGCGAAGTACTCGCAAGTTTCGGCGCGAACATCAACGTGATTCGCGGCATCGCCCAGTACCCGGTGACTGGACTTGAATTCCGCATCACTATTCCGGACTACACCCCGGGCGACGGCAAGGAAATACGTAGGCAGCTCGCCGAACTTTCCGCCGAGTTGGGCATCGATATCGCGATGGAGCACGCGGGCCTGCATCGCCGCGCGAAGCGCCTGGTGTGCTTCGACTGCGACTCCACCTTGATCACCGGCGAGGTCATCGAGATGCTCGCCGCCCACGCAGGCAAGGAGGCTGAAGTCGCCGAAGTCACGGATCGCGCGATGCGTGGCGAGCTCGACTTCGAGGAGTCCTTGCGTGAACGAGTGAAAGCCCTTGCAGGCCTCGACGCCTCGGTCATCGACGAGGTCGCCGCCCAGATTGAGCTCACTCCGGGCGCGCGCACGACAATCCGGACGCTGAACTCCATGGGCTACCGCACCGCAGTGGTGTCCGGTGGCTTCATCCAGGTGCTTGAGGGTCTCGCCGAGGACTTGGAGTTGGACTACGTGCGCGCCAACACTCTTGAGATCGTGGACGGCAAGCTCACCGGCCGCGTCACCGGCAAGGTCGTCGACCGCACCGCGAAGGCCGACTTTCTCGAGGAATTCGCCGCTGACTCCGGGCTCACCATGAACCAGACGGTGGCAGTCGGCGACGGTGCGAATGACATCGACATGCTCTCTCGCGCCGGCCTCGGCATCGCCTTCAACGCGAAGCCCGCTCTCAAAGAAGTCGCGGACGCCAGCGTGAACCACCCGTTCCTGGATGAGGTCCTCTACATCCTCGGCATCCCCCGCGAAGAGATCGACCACGCGAACACCACCGCGGGTATCGACGGCCGAGTCCCGCTTTCGTGACCGAGCAACAGGCAGACTCCTTCGCCGCGGCTCATGCCCTGCTCGCGGAGTTGATCGAAGGGGATTACCGGAACCGAACCGAGGACCGGGACGATCCGTCCACGGTCCAGGCGATGCAGCTCGCGCTCAACTTGCCCAAGCAAGATCCGCCCGCACGTAACCAGGTGCTCACAGATGCCGCCCGCGCCGTCGTCGCCGTATGCCTCGACGAGCGCGCGGGCTCCGAGGGATTCTGGCGCGAACACCTCGCCGCGTGGTACTCGCACCGCATTCGAAAAGTCGCCCGCCGCGCGCGAAACAAGGCGTGGGACAACGTGCAAGTTCTGCCCGGTGTCACCGTCGGCACTGCCCGAGCGTTCGTCCCGTCTGCCACCAACGAAGTCCCGCCCGCTATCGCAAAACTGCAGATCAAAGGCACCGAGCTCGAGGACAGCACTACCACCCCGATCGTCACCGAGGGGCCACTTTTGCTTATCGACGCCTCCTTGACCATGTCATTAGGCAAAGCAGCCGCTCAGGTCGGCCACGCTTCGATGCTCTATGCCGCGGCGCTGCCGTTGGAAAAAGCCCGCGCCTGGGCAAAAACCGGCTTCGTGCTCTCCGTGCGCGAGGTGGACCCGGAGGCTTTCGCGAAGTGCTCGGGCCACCCGAATGCTGTGGTTGTCCGAGACGCTGGTTACACGGAGGTCGCACCTGGATCGGTGACCGTCGTGGCACTCCCGCCCGGCACCGCCCCCATCAGCTGAGGTCTACATTTGCGGCTCCTGGGTGTAGACGTCAAGCGGGGTGCCGGGACAAACGTGCAGGTCGCGTGTGACAGGTGGGGCGCGGATTCGGCTGAGGTCTACAAGTTGGGGGTACGTATGTAGACCTCAGGGGAGCCGGTGGAGGCGGCGGGGGCTAAGAGTTGGCGACGAGGCGGCGCAGGGCTCCGCGGGCGACTTCCGGGTCGGTGGTCTGCCAGAACGGGAGGAGTGAGGATCGCAGGAAGGCGCCGTAACGCTTCGTCGATAAGCGACTGTCCAAGACCGCGATGACCCCGCGATCGTCTACTGAGCGCAACAACCTGCCCGTGCCTTGGGCGCTGTCTCTTATACACATCTGACGCTGCCGACGATATGCAGTGTGTAGAT
>ERZ1031260.85-NODE-85-length-14156-cov-39.722431_pt1 | contig 14156 bp, 4 predicted proteins | sample MGYA00517287_ERZ1031260 | MGnify/ENA primary metagenome ERZ1031260 (study PRJEB33718, sample SAMN03159811) | human skin metagenome | collected 2014-02-25 | study: EMG produced TPA metagenomics assembly of the PRJNA266117 data set (Human skin bacterial metagenome and... | reverse complement strand
GCGTGGCCGAACAGCGACATGCCGAAGATGATGCGGACCATGCCGCGCTGCATGATCAGGTACACGGAGCCCGCCATGAGGACTGCGATTGTCAGTGCCATAACCATGGTGCTTAACGCTCCTTTCTGTACGAGGCTGTGGCGGACCACTCGGGCGCCGGGTTGATCGGGGCCGGGTGCGACTCCGCCGGGTCATCTGGGGGAAGCGGTTCGGGGACGCTGGGCAGCGGGTTGTGGGGCTCGTCGCGGGTGTAGTGGAGCTCGGAGACGTCTTTGCCCGGGCGCAGGTAGCCGCCGAGCGCGTTGATGGCGGAGGTGACCATGCCCAGCACGGCGAGGTAGATGCCGAAGTCGAAGATGAGCGAGGTGGTCAAGTGCTCGCCTGCGATCTCGCCGTGGATGGCGTACATAAAGCCGCCCTCGATGAAACCGAGGAAGCCGGAAGCGATCGCGATGATGATGCCCCAGCCGGTGAGGTAGAGCGGGGTTTTTTCGTCCACGACGTCGTTGTCCGCGCCCTCGGAGAGGTAACTCAGCGCGAAGCCGGTGGCCAGCACAAGCGCTGCGACGAAGCCGCCGCCCGGGGCGGTGTGGCCGCGGAAGAAGATGAGGATGGACAACACGATAAGCACCGGCCAGATCAGCTTGGTCGCCTTGCGAAGCGGGATCGCGTTGAACTGCGACTGGCCGAACGGGCGCGGGCGGGTACCGGCCTGGAAGGTGTGGCGCGGCATCGAGGCCACGACTGCGGCGATGACGACGGCCGCCATACCGAGCACCGAGAGCTCGCCCAGGGTATCGAAGCCACGGAACTCCACAATGATCACGGCCACGATGTTGTCGGCGCTGGTCATCTCACCGCCCTTGGTCAGGTACCACTCGGCGAGCTCGGAGCGGCCGCGGCGGCCGGTGAGTGTGTACACGCCGGCGAAGGTGACCACGCCGGCGATCAGCGCGCTGATGGCGGCGGAGATCTTGCGCGGGGTGGGTGTTTCGGGGAATAGGCGCGGCTGGTAGCGCAGGACCACCATGATCACCACGACGGTGAGCGCCTCGACCAGGAACTGGGTGAGCGCGACGTCCGGCGCACCCAGCATGAGCATCTGCAAGCTCATGCCCACGCCCACGGTGCCCAGCAGGATCGCGGACGCTAGGCGGGAGCGGGTGAGCACCATGCCCAGCACCGAGGCGGCGATGATGGCGAACGGGATGAGGTCCCACCACACGTCGAGGCCTTCGGCGCGCGGGGCGGGGGTGACGCCGTCGACGCCGTCGGTAAGCAGCAGCGTGGACAGGCCCAGGAGCAGGGCGAGCGCGACCACCGGGTACATGTGGCGGGTGGGGTTGAAGCCGTCCGCCAGCTTGCCCAGCCCCTTGCCTAACCCGGCGAGGCCGGTGACGGTGCCGCGCAACACGTCGTTGCCGGTGGCGGGGAGGAGTTCCTTGTTCTCCAGGGCGGCGAAGACCGGTTTGCGGACGAAGATGAACGCCAGGCCGGCCACCAGCACGAGCATGGAGACAATGAATGGCGCGGTCACGCCGTGCCACAGCGCGAGGTGCGAGTGGTAGTTGCCGTCGCCGGTGACCGCTTGGACGCCGGCAGTCACCGGGTTGTCCACCCGGGCGAGCATGAACGGCAGCACCAGCGACATCAGGCCGGGAAGGGCTGCAGGCAGCCAGAAGAGCACCGGCGCCTCGTGCACGTGGGACATGTCCTTCGGGCCGTCCACAAACGCGCCGAAGATGATCTTGGCGGAGTACACGAAGGTGAGGAACGCGGCGATACCGCCGATAACCAGCAGGATGACACCGTACGGGGTGGAGTGGAATGCCTCCAGGATGGACTCCTTGGACACGAAGCCGAACAGCGGCGGCACGGCGGCCATCGAGGCGGCCGCGACGCACATGGAGGCGAAGGTGAACGGCATCTTGTCGTAGAGCTTGCCCAGGCGGCGCATGTCGCGGGTGCCGGTTTCGTGGTCCACCACGCCGATCAGCATGAACAGGGAGGACTTGAACAGCGCGTGGGCGAGGGTGTGCACGAGTGCCGCGGCAATGCCCAAGGTGCCGCCGACGCCGATCGCCGCGACGATCCAACCCAGGTGGGAGACCGTGGAGTACGCGGTGAGGTGCTTCAGGTCGGTCTTGGTGATGGCGAAGGTGGCGCTCATCAGCGCGGTGAATAGGCCCACTACCAGCAGGGTCGTGTTCCATGCTGCTACGCCGTCGAAGATCGTCGAAAAGCGGATGAGCAAGTACACACCCGCCTTGACCACCGCGGCCGCGTGCAGGAACGCGGACACCGGGGTGGCTGCGGCCATGGCCTCGGGCAGCCAGAAGTGGAAGGGGAACTGGGCGGCCTTGGTGAAGCCGGAGAACGCGATGAGGAGTGCGACTACCACGGTGAGCTTGGAGTTCGGGTCCCAATCGTGCGCCAGTACGTCTTCCAGTGACGTCGAGCCCGCCTGCACGGCGGCGATTGCCAGCCCCGCGAGCAGGGTGAGACCGCCAAAGAAGGTGAGGATGAGGGTGCGGTAAGACCCGTCCTCGCCCGAGGAGCCGGAGCGCGCGATGAGCATGAAGGATGCGATGGAGACGAGCTCCCAGGCGATGAAGAGCAGCACCACGTCGTTGGCCAGTACAAGCAGCAGCACCGACAGGGTAAAGGCCGTCATGATGGTGTAGAAGCTGACGTTGCCCTTCTTCTCCGGCAGGTAGGCGGCGGAATAGAGCATCACCACTCCGCCGATAGTCAGCGCCAGGAGGGCGAAGAAGATACTCAGCCCGTCCGCGCGCAACGCGAAGCTGATGGAGGTCCCCGTGCCCATCACGTCCCGGGCCCATTCGAAGCCCCAGCGCAGCTCACCCCCTTCCCGGATCGTGGGGAACTGGCTCGCGATCACCCCGGCGGCGGCGAAGAACGCCAGCGCAATCGGGTAGCCTGCGGCGCGGTCCATGACGCGCACGAGCGGAGGCGAAAGCACCACCGTGAACGCCACAAGTCCGACGGCGAGGGGAAGTGTCATGGGAAACCTCTTTAGGTCGCTTCGTCTCTACAGCAGCCTTTTCGACACTAGCAGGGTCATCCGACATGCACCGTCCACGCGAAATCCAGCACACTCCAACCAAATCCACACAGTTCCGGCAGTCGGTGCGTCCTACCAGGAACTTGTGGTGACGGGTGTTAAATGCTGTGACATGACATCGGGCAACAGTCTGCGGGTAGTGTGTGCCGTTTTGGCGTTGGTGGTCGGTGCATTCCTACCGATGTCCCCAGCGAGCACGTGGGCAAACCTCGCGGCCGAGGCGGAAGTCTCGGGCGCCCCGCAGGTCGGCCCGGACAATCTTGGCGACGCGCGCCGTGCCGCCGGTGAGGCCGGCCAGCAGGCGAAGGTGCTCAAGGAGGGTGCGGGCCAGCTCGCCGCGGGCATCGGCGAGGCACAGGGGCAAACGCAGCAGCTTATCGACGCCCTCACGGCCGCCCAGTCCGGATCCCAAGAACTTGCCGACGGCATGGTCCAGCTCCAGGCCGGCACCGGCCAGTTGGGCGCGGGTGCAACACAGCTGGCCGATACCATCGGGGAGATTGTGGGCCAGGTCTTAGGGTTTGAGGCGGTGCGCGGCCAGGTGGTCGGGGCGATCGACCGCTCCTTGGAAGAACTCAAAGACGCGAAGGGCCCGGAGGCGGTGCAGGCGCGCGAGTCTCTGAAAGGTCTGCGCGTGCAGGCGCAGACCGCGCAGCTGCCGCCGGACGCGGTGGCACAGATGAACCAGCTTCGCGACGGCTCCCGCGAACTGGCCAACCAGCTGGCCGTGCCCGGATACGGTTTTCACGACGGTATATATACAGCCACGAACGGCTCGGCAGAGTTGGCCGCGGGCCTGCGTGAGCTTCAGGCACAGACCGGGCAGGCCACCGGCGGTATCGACGAGTTGGTCGCCGGCGTGGAAAAGATCAACCAGATGGCGGGCATGAATGCCGATAAGGTTGCCGCCGTTCGCGCGGCGCTTCCGGTGCCGGCGGCCGCGCCGGGGGCTGACGGTGCAGAGCCAGCTGGGCCGACGCTCGCCCCGGTGGCGGCAATGCTGCTCGCGGCGATGGCCGTGCTCGGCGGCACCGCGCTGGCGGGGGCGGCGTGGTTCGCATCCCGCGGGAGCTGGTGGATCCTCGGAGTCGGTTCCGTGGTCGTGGCCGCCGCCGGCACGATTTTGGCCGGGGTGATCGGATCCGGGTTTGGCGTGCAGGAATACGCGCTGGCGTTCGCCGGTGTGCTGGCAGGCACGCTTTCCTCGGCCGGTCTCGCGTCCGTGTTGGTGCGGGCGTTGGGGCCGGGTGCTGGCCTGGGAGCGGCCGGCGTGGTGGCGCTGGCGCAGACCGGCGTTGTGGGGTGGGTGTGGCGCACTGCTACGACCGCGCAGGTGGACTCTGTGTGGGTGGCGCTGTCGCAGGCGGCGCCGATGCACTGGGCGACGACGGCGATTTCCGCTGCTGGCAACGGCGGCGACTACCGGGGCATCGTCTCGGCGCTGCTGCTGAGTGCGCTGCTCGCGGCCGCGGGGCTGGCGGGTGCGCGGGAGCGCGGCTAACTCAGCGAAACAGCGCTTTTGGGGTGTTGGGGGGTGTTTGTGCGCTCCGTCCTGCCGGTGTGTCTGGGTCCATTGTCTTGAGGGGGCTCATCCTGACATTCGGTGGACCTTGTTCGGTGAGGCAAAAAATATGCACTTTTAGCAGAACGGAATATTTGTTAGGCTGCTGTGGGTTAAACGTGAGACTAATGCGCTCAAAATGCGCGGAGTGTGCCCAGATGGTTGCGAGCGCGCTCTGCGAAAATCCATAAGGAGTATCAATGACTAATTCGATCCGGCGAGCGCGCAAGTTCAGCCGCTCGGGCGTTGCCGCGGCATCCGCCGTTTCTTTGGCGCTCGGCGCTTTCAGCGTTGTGGGCCCGGGGCCGCTCGCTTCTGCTGCGGAGCCCCTGACCGGCGGTATCCGCGGCGCTAACGGTTCTGGGGTGATCAACACAGGCAAACAACTCGTGTCTGACCTGGATTCGGGGTCGTGTGTGGTCTACGGAGGGGCGCAAACTGGAAGCCAGGCGGGTTTCAGTTGGGACACGCTTGAGCCGTCCAACGCTACCCCCGACAACAAACGCACCTGGGGCGTGTCCGTCGCCTTCGACAACTCGAAGGACCGCACGTTTGCTTATTGGGAGTGGAGTAGCGCCAGTCGCAACACCGCTCCCGTCACGCTTGGATCCGTGCAGGCAGCGCCTGCCGGGGGCTCCCTGGGGCCGAACATCACCGCGTCCGACCAGGCTGACGAGGAACTGGGCATTGACGACGGACCCCAAATTACTTACGGGTTGAAGTCGGTTCTCACAGAGGAGAAGGTTGCGAAATTCGCCCAGGCTGGGGAGGGCTCTCCCGTGCGTTACGTGTGGAAGACCAAGTACACCCGAGACAACCCTACAGGGATCAAAGCCACGAACCAGTCGGCGTTCGTGGCCCTGGTGAACCCGTGGCCGAGCGAGAACAACGAATGCAACCCCATCACAGTGGATTGGGTGGGCATCCAAGAACACGTGATTGTGCCGGGTGAGCAGACCAAGGTCGGCCACATTAACGTCCCTGCACTCTCGAACGGCAGCGTCGACGATTCGCTGTCCCGCATGGTTGTGGAGGCCTATGACGGCAACGGCAAGTTCATCGCTTCCAGCGACCCCGAGGCTTCGGGCGGCGGTAAGCAGTTGCTGCGTGTCGACGACAACGGTGACATCTACTACACCTGGCCCAAATACCGCGGAACTGAACTGGCAGCCGATAAAAACGTGCAGTTCTCCGTCGTGGCGAAGTCGCGCACTACGGACCAGTTGGAAGCGGCGAATGCATTGGACCCTTATTACGGCCCTAATGCCAAAGTTTTCGGCAGCTCGAATTTGTTGCCGCGTTACAGCAAACCGAATGAGCTCGGCAGAAACACCATCTCGCTCGACGACACGGAGTACCACGACCCGCAGTACAAGAAGACCGAAGCTGCGATCATCTCCGGCGTCGATAGTGCTACCGGCCCACTTGCTACCGAGCCGCAGAAGGTGACCTTCACACAGGTTCCGGACAAAATCGCTGAGCTCGTGAAGACGAAGGACGACGGTGGCTTCGAAGCCAAGGTCACCCTGGACGAGAAGTACGTCTTCGAGGGTTGGTCCGTTGAGATGGACCAGAACTACAACGTCACCGTCACCGCTCCCGCGAAGCCTCAGCCCGGTACCTTCGCGCAGCCCAGGGTCGTTGTGGAGTACTCCAACGGTTCGACGGATGAGCTGAGCCTCCTCGTGATCGTGGACCCGAACAACACCCAGGTCACTGATTTGGTGCGCCCGGCCCTCTCCAAGGGCAAGGTGAATGAAGACATCAGCGCCCAGATCGCTTTGAAGCCCATGATGAAGGGCTACAAGGCGGTCCACCCCGCGAAGTACGAGATTGACCCGGCCACTGTTCCGGACGGCTGGACCGTGACCGTCGATAACACGGGCAAGGTCACCGCGGTTGCTGACGAATCCGTTGCGCCGGGTACCGTCATCACCCCGAAGATAACGGCGACTTACCCGGACGGCACCGACGACGTGGTCGAGCCCCAGTTCCAGGCTATCGTGGATATCAAGATCCCCGATTACGACACGGTGACCAACAAGCCGAACTCCGATGTCACGTTGACACCTGCGATCCCGGAGCGCGGTCTCAGCGGCAACACGACCGACAAGGCTCCGGAGCGCTATACCTTCGAAAACGGCACGACCACGCTCACCCATGAGGATGACAGCGGCACGTGGACGCTCAACATCGACGAGAACACGGGTGTTATCACCACCACGATTCCGAAGAATGCCCCCGAAGGCTACATTCTGAACGTTCCGGTTCTCGCTCACTATGACGGGGAGAAGCCTCAGAAGGTGAAGGGCACCATCGTCGTCATCAAGGGCGACCTTGCTCCCGTCTACTCAGTGGAGACCACCGGCCCGGGCAAGGCAGTCAACCACCAGATCGCAGATGCGCCGGAGGGTTCGGCGTTCTCCTTCGGTAAGAACGGCGACCAGCCGATCCTGCAGCAGGAGGTCAACGGCTGGACGTACACGATCGACCCGACGACCGGTGTCGTCTCATCCACCCCGCCGGCTGACGCCAAGCCGGGCGACAAGTACACCGCGACCGTCAGGGTTGAGACCCTGGACGGTTCGGTCGCTCAGGTCCCCGTGACCACCGTGGTGAAGCTGACCAACAACTGGGAGGCTGAGCCGAACTACCCGGTCGAAACGGTCTACCCCGGTGACACGGCAACGCTGCCAATCACCCTGGACAAGCCGGACAGCGTGAAGATTGCAGCGGACAACCCCTACGAGTTGGGTGCTGTTCCCGATGGTTGGACTGTCAGCATCGACCAGGACGGCAAGATCACTGCAACCGCACCGGCGGATGCCGTGCCTGGCAGCACGGTCGAGATTCCCGTCACGGTGACCTACGAAGATGGCTCGAAGGACACCGCTACGGCTGTTGTGAAAGTTGTCGACGTTCCGACACGCCCGGTGCCGTTCGGAGTGGAATACGTCTACGACGACACAATTCCTGCCGGTGAGTACAAGACTGTCACCAAGGGTGTGGCAGGTGAAGAGAAGCAGAAGCGCGACGGCACGTGGGAGCAGACCACTGCGCCGACCAACGAGGTCGTGCACATCGGTACCAAGCCGGCCACTGCGTCCAAGGACGTGACGTGGACCGCCCCGATTCCGTACAGCACCACCACCCGCCCGAACCCGGCGCTCGCTCCTGGTGAGACGAAGGTCGTTCAGCAGGGTGTGAGCGGCGAGCGCACCTACACCGCCAAGTTCACCGCTACCGGCGACCAAGCTTCGGTTGTCGAGTCCGAGGACGCCAAGCAGCCGGTCGAGGAGATCATCGAGTACGGCCCGCGCCTCGACGACCAAGAACTGGTCACCGAGACCACGCGCAAGATCCCGTTCGAGACCACCATTGTCTACGACAACACTCTCGAGGCAGGTACTCAGGTCGTCGATACGCAGGGCGTTGTCGGCGAGGAGAAGGTCACAAGCACCCAGAAGCTTGTCGACGGCAAGCCCGCCGGCGACCCGGTAGTCACGACCACCACGGTGACTCCTAAGCAGGATGCTGTGATCCGCGTGGGCACGAAGACTGATGGGCAGACCACCAAGACGGTTGAGGCTGACGTTCCGTTCGGCGTGAAAATTGAATTCGACCCGAACATGCCTGCTGGCACCTCGGAGACGGTTACCGAAGGTAAGCCGGGCAAGAAGACCATCACCGTGACCCAGAAGGTCACCAACTCCCAGCCGGATGGCGAGGCCACGGTTGAGGAGAAGATCACCGAGCAGCCGGTGGACCAGGTAATCAAGGTCGGCACTAAGCCGTCCGAAGCCTCGGCACAGGTGACGTGGACTGCCCCGGTTCCGTTCGAAGTTGAGACCCGTCCCAACTCTGAGCTGAAACCGGGTGAAATCAAGGTCGTCCAGAAGGGCGAGCCGGGTGAGAAGACCTACACGGCGGACTTCGCCGCAAAGGGCTCCGACGCAACGGTGACACCCAAGGAGGAACAGACCAAGGCTCCGGTTAAGGAGATCATCGAGTACGGCCCGCGCCTGGATGACCAGGACTTGGTCACCACGGTGAAGAAGCCGGTGCCGTTCGAGACGGAGATCGTTTTCGATGATTCTCTGGACTCCGGCAAGCAGGAGGTGAAGCAGGAGGGCAAGCTTGGCGAGGACACTGTGACCTCTACGCAGAAGCTTGTCGACGGCAAGCCGTCCGGCGACCCTGTTGTCGAGACGAAGCGCACGGAAGAGCCGGTTAAGCAAATCATCCGCGTCGGCACCAAGACCACCGGTACGAACACCGAGACCTTCACCACAGAGGCTCCATACAACGTCGTAATCAAGTACGACCCGAACATGGCTGCTGGAACGTCTGTGGTGACCACGCCTGGTGTGCCGGGCGAGAAGACCGTGACGATCACGCGGGACATCACTAACTCGACACCGGGTAATCCGACGATCACCGAGAAGATCACGAAGCAGCCAGTTAACGAGGTGATCACCGTCGGCACGAAGCAGGCCACCGCTACCGACAAGGTGGAGTGGACTGAGCCGATTCCCTTCTCCACGGTTGTGCGTCCGAACCCGGATCTGAAGCCGGGTGAGGTCAAGACTGTTCAGGAGGGTAAGAACGGCGAGGCGTCTTACGCCGCCACCTTCGAAGGAACTAATGGAACCGCCAAGGTTAATGAGGTCAAGGCTCGCACCGAGCCGACCGATCGGATCATTGAGTACGGACCGACGATCGACGATCAGACGCTGACCTCTACGACGACGAACCCGGTGCCGTTCAACACCACGTTTGTGGCGGATCCGAACTTGCCGGCGGGTGAGCAGGTCGTCGATAAGCAGGGCGAGAACGGTCTGGACACCGTGACCTCGACGCAGGAGATCAAGGACGGCAAGCCGGTGGGCGAGCCGACGATCACCACGCAGCGCACGAAGGAGCCGGTCGACGCTGTCATCCGCGTCGGCACCAAGACTGAGGGTGCGAACACGGTTGAGCACACCGAGCCGGTGCCGTACGAGACCAAGGTCGAGTTCGACCCGAACCTGCCGGCTGGCACGTATGAGGTCGTGACGCCGGGTAAGGCTGGCGAGAAGACCGTCACGGTCACGCAGACCATCGTCAACAGCCAGGTCACTGACTCCGAGCGTGAGGAGAATGTGACCACGCAGCCGGTCACTGAGGTAATCAAGGTTGGTACGAAGCAGGCCACCGCTACCGACAAGGTGGAGTGGACCGAGCCGATTCCGTTCTCCACGATCGTGCGCCCGAACCCGGATTTGAAGCCGGGTGAGGTCAAGACCGTGCAGGAGGGCAAGAACGGCGAGGCGAAGTACACCGCGACGTTTGAGGGCACCAATGGCCAGGCCACGGTGACCGAGTCGAAGGATCGCACTGAGCCGACCGACAAGATTGTTGAGTATGGTCCGACGATTGCGGATCAGACGCTGACTTCGACCACGACGAACCCGGTGCCGTTCAACACCACGTTCGTGGCGGATCCGAACTTGCCGGCGGGTCAGCAGGTCGTCGATAAGCAGGGCGAGAACGGTGTGGATACCGTGACCGCGACGCAGGAGATCAAGGACGGCAAGCCGGTGGGCGAGCCGACGATCACCACGCAGCGCACGAAGGAGCCGGTCGACGCTGTCGTGCGTGTGGGCACGAAGACCGAGGGCCAGACCGTCAACACCTACGAAGCGGCGATTCCGTTCCCGGTTCGTGTGGTCTACGACCCGAACCTGGCTCCGGGCGAGTCCAAGGTGACCCAGGAGGGTACGCCGGGCACGAAGAAGGTCACGATCACCCAGCCGGTAGTCAACTCCGCGCCGAACGGCGAAGCGAAGGTGACCGAGGAGACGGTGACGGAGCCGACTGAGCAGATTGTGACTGTCGGTACGAAGCCGGACGAGGCGACCAATACGGTGACGTGGACTGCACAGGTGCCGTTCAAGACGGTTGTGCGCGCGAACCCGGAGCTGAAGCCGGGCGAGGTGAAGACTGTCCAGGAGGGTGAGTACGGCAAGAAGAAGTTCACCGCTGACTTCTCTTCTGTGGGATCTGATTCCAAGGTGGCAACCAAGGAGGAGCAGACCAAGGAGCCGAAGGACCTGGTCATCGAGTACGGTCCGACGATTGCGGATCAGACGCTGACGTCTGAGACGACGCGACCCGTCGAGTTCGAGACCGAGTTCATCCTCGATGACACTCTCCCGGCTGGCGAGCAGGTTGTCGACCAGCAGGGTGAGAACGGCGAGGAGAAGATCACCTCGACCCAGGAGATCAAGGACGGCAAGCCGGTGGGTGAGCCGACGATCAATACCGAGGTGACTAAGCCGGCGAAGAAGGCGATCATCCGCGTGGGCACCAAGCCGACTACCACGACGGCGACGACCACCAAGGAGATTCCGACGACGGTTGAGGGCAAGCCCACGACTACTACGGTCATCACGGGGGTCCCGACGACCATCACCACGCAGGTGCCGACGACGGTCCCGACCACTGTTCCGACCACCGTGCCAACCACTGTCCCGACGACGATCACCGCGGCGCCGGTGACCACGACCGTGACCCAGGAGCCGGAGCCGATCGACGTATCCAAGACGGTGACGCTGCCGTTCACCACCAAGATTGTCTATGACCCGTCGCTTGAGCCGGGGCAGACGGTTGAGCAGGTCAGGGGTGCAGACGGCGCGGTGAAGGTCTCCTTCATCAACGGTGAGGCCAGGGCCGAAACCGTGAAGGAGCCGGTCCAGCGCGTACTCCGCGTCGGCACCAAGCCAGCTGAGGGCGTGGAGTGGACCGAGGAGACCCCCTTCGAGGTGAAGGTGGTTGAGGATCCGGAGCTCGAGGTTGGCAAGTACGCCATTGCCCAGGAGGGCAAGCCTGGCCAGATCGTCCATAACACTGACGGCACGACGACCACGACGCCCGCGCAGGACTACTTGATCAAGGTGGGCACGAAGCAGCCGGCCGACCAGCCCGCGACGGTGCTGGAACTGGACGTGCCGTTTACCACGCGAATCGTCTACGATCCGACACTCGCCCCGGGTACCGAGGTCGTGGATGCCGAAGGTGCCGTGGGCAAGGTGAAGGTCGTGACCAAGGACGGCAAGTCCTGGGTCGAGCCGGTTACCGAGGCCGTGCAGCGCGTCGTTCGCGTGGGCACCAAGCCTGCCGACGCCGAGTGGACCGAGGAAATTCCGTTCAAGGTTGTCATCCGCGAGAACCCGGAGCTCACCCGCGACCAGTCCCGCATCTCCCAGGAGGGCCAGCCGGGCCTGAAGCGCCACTTCAACGGCACCGACGAGATGCTGCGCGAGCCGGTGGACTACATCATCGAGGTCGGTACGAAGGACGCGGACCTGGCTAAACCGGTGTACAGCCCGGTCGCGCTGCGTGCGGGCCAGACCGCCGAGATCGATCTGTCTGGCGGCCACGCCAAGGGCAACCAGTACCGCAAGCTCGACTGGCCGGAAGGCTGGGAGGGCACCGTTGACCCGGCGACCGGCAAGATCCGCGTGACGCGGCCAGCGAACGCGAAGCCGGGCACCAAGGTCCAGCTGCCGATCGAGGTCACCGACGCCAACGGCGCGAAGGCGACCGCGATGGCCGAGATCACGGTGCTGGAGGATGGTGCAGTGGCGACGATGACGCCTGAGGAAGACAAGGGGTCGTCGGAAAAGGCGCAGCGCTGTGTCGCGAACGCCTTCTCCAAGAACAGCCCGATCCTGTGGCTGCTGCCGGTCGCGCTGCTGGGCGCTGTCGGCTACGGCGTGAACGAGGCGTTCGGCCCGCAGATCCAGAAGGCCAGCGCCCAGATCAACGAGGCGATCCGCCGCAACACCCCGGACTTTGGCTTCGGTGGTGCGCAGGAGCCGGAGTGGATGCGACAGATTAACGCGCAGGTTGACGCCATCAACCGCCAGTTCGCACCTGTGGCGAAGCAGCTGGAGCCGGTCGGTATCGCACTCGGCGTGATCGGTGCGCTCGCGCTCACCGGCACGCTGATTGCCCAGGCCTGCTCTGAGGAAGGGTTCGACAACGGGCTCACGGTGTTGAGCTCGAAGTAACCAACGCGTAAAGGCCCCGGTGATGAGGTTCATCGCCGGGGTTTTTCCGTCGATAAGCGGATGCAATGTTGCTATTGCCTGAATAAGATGCACACCATGTCTCGCACACGTCTTGCTGCGCTCGCCCTCGCCGCTGCGCTACCTTTTTCTGCTGTCCAGGTTGCTGCGCCGCTGGCGACTTCCCAAACCGCCGTGACCCTCGACTCCACTGAGGAGCGCGCGGCGTTAGCGGCGCAGGCGGTAGAGGAGTTGATCAACGAATACCGCGTGGCCAACGGGCTGCATCCGCTAGTCACGCACGAGCTTTACGACGTCGGGGCGCTCGGCTGGTCCAAACAAATGGTCGCCGACATCCCGACCCGCGGGCTCCCGGCGGATCACCCGGATGACGATGACCGAAGCGCATTCCGGCACTCCGACATGGTGAAGATGGGGTACTCGGGCGAGAATATCGCGTTCGCGGGCCCGTTCGAGGATTCCGCGGAAGGTTGGAAGAAGGCCGCGGAAAAATTGTTCGAGGTATGGCGCAACTCGCCCGTGCACAACGAGAACATGCTCCGCGCGGATATCCAGGGTATGGGGCTCGGCCTGGTGCGGGACGATAAAGGGGTCGTGTGGGGGACGACCTGGTTCTTCATCGACGATGCTCCGGTGAAGACACCGGAGGGCAAGCTTGCCAACCTGAGTCGAGATCGCGTGACCCGTGATGCGATTGACGGCGGGAAGCAGTTCTACACACCCGCCGGAGCTAGGCAGAGTCTCGGTGTGGGCGCTGTGGCGAACCCGACCGACACTAAGGGGTACGACATCTCCTACGTGGTCGAAATCGGCGGCAAGAACTACACCGTGTTGCAGTCCGGTGGCCAGTACAAGCTGAACAAGGCTGCAAGCGCCAAGCGTGGGATGGATCCTGTCGTGACCGGCAAGCCCGCGACCAGCGCTGAGCTGCCGCCGGTGCCCACTCTGCAGACTCCTGTCGATCGACCCACGCCGCCTGAGGCAACGAAGCCGACGGAGGTGATGAAGCCGACGCCTGAGAAGCCGACGGAGACGCCGAAACCGACAGAGACGCCGAAGCCGACCGGGAACCAGAAGTCCACTGAGCCGACTGGCAGCGAGAACCCGGGCGGCAACGAAAACCCGGGCGCCAACCAGCAGCAGACAGGTAACCAGCAACAGACCGCCAACCAGAAGCCGACCGGAAACTCTGCGCCCGCGACGACCACCACGACACCCGCAGGTGACGAGGGCTCCAGCACCACCGGGATCATCATCGGTGTGGTTGTCGGGCTGCTGGCGGTCATTGGGGCTGCCGTTGCAGCGCTGCCGATGGTGGCTCCGGACCTCGCGCGCCAGCTAAACCTGCCTGGGGCGCGGTAGAGGCGCTGTAACGATTGACACGGGGCCGGGTCTGTCTCTTATACACATCTCCGAGCCCACGAGACAGGCAGAAATC
>ERZ1031260.83-NODE-83-length-14474-cov-16.940010_pt1 | contig 14474 bp, 19 predicted proteins | sample MGYA00517287_ERZ1031260 | MGnify/ENA primary metagenome ERZ1031260 (study PRJEB33718, sample SAMN03159811) | human skin metagenome | collected 2014-02-25 | study: EMG produced TPA metagenomics assembly of the PRJNA266117 data set (Human skin bacterial metagenome... | reverse complement strand
GCGAGACATGCAGCAATGACCATTTCGCAATGTGCCAGTTACATGATCCTAGATACCTGATGACCGTTTTTCAAACCGGCCGATCCAGGCAAAACCCGGATCCACCTAGTGAGTAACGGCCAGCTCAGACCCCCTCTCGCGCTGTGCAGCGCCTCAGTTTGTTGAGGGTCCCAGCAAGCCGCTACCCGAAAGGCGCGCCCCCGGCCTCTCGGGCCGAACCCGAGGCCGACCCGCTGCGCTGACATAAACCGCAGCGAGCCGACGCGGAGGCGTAGGTTTACGATGCCTAGTTGCCGTTGCGCTCGTCGATGATCTCCTGGGCAACGTTGGACGGAACCTCACCGTAGGAGTCGAACACCATGGTGTAGTTCGCGCGGCCCTGGGTGCGGGAGCGCAGATCGCCGACGTAGCCGAACATCTGGGAAAGCGGAACGATGGCCTTGACCACCTTTGCGCCGGAGCGGTCATCCATGGAGTTGACCTGGCCGCGGCGGGAGTTCAGGTCGCCGATCACGTCGCCCATGTACTCTTCCGGGGTCACGACCTCAACGGCCATGAGCGGCTCGAGCAGCACCGGCTTTGCCTTGGCCACAGCTTCCTTGAGCACCTGGGAACCAGCCATCTTGAAGGCCATTTCAGAGGAGTCAACCTCGTGGTAGGCGCCGTCTTCAAGGGTGGCCTTGATGTTCACCAGCGGGAAGCCAGCCAGGTAGCCGTACTGCATCGCATCCTGGATACCGGCATCGACAGACGGGATGTACTCCTTGGGCACGCGACCACCGGTGACGGCGTTCTCGAACGCGTAGGTTGCGCTCTCGCCCTCTTCCAGGGTCTCCGGGTCCGGGTTGTACGGCTCGACGGTAACGATGACCTTTGCGAACTGGCCGGAACCACCGGTCTGCTTCTTGTGGGTGTAGTCGAGGGACTCCACCTTCTTGCGGATGGTCTCGCGGTACGCAACCTGCGGGGAACCGATGTTTGCCTCGACCTTGAACTCGCGCTTCATGCGGTCCACCAGCACGTCGAGGTGCAGCTCGCCCATGCCGCCGATGACGGTCTGGCCGGTCTCCTCGTCGAGCTTCACAGTGAAGGTCGGATCCTCCTCCGCGAGCTTCTGGATCGCGGTACCCAACTTCTCCTGGTCAGCCTTGGTCTTCGGCTCAATGGCCACCTGGATCACCGGATCCGGGAAGTCCATCGACTCGAGGATGATCGGGGCGTCAGCGGCACACAGGGTGTCACCAGTGGTCGTGGCCTTCAGACCAATGAACGCGTAGATGTTGCCGGCCAGTGCCTCGTCGACCGGGTTCTCCTTGTTCGCGTGCATCTGGAAGAGCTTGCCCACGCGCTCCTTCTTGGACTTCGTGGAGTTGAGCATCTCCTCGCCCGGGATGGCCTGGCCGGAGTACACGCGCACGTAGGTGAGCTTGCCGAAGAACGGGTGAACGGCAATCTTGAACGCAAGCGCGGAGAACGGCTCGTCCACGGACGGCTTACGGGTCAGGTCAGACTCGCCGTCGACGGAGGTGCCGTGGACCTCGCCGATGTCCAGCGGGTTCGGCAGGTATTCAACGACAGCGTCCAGGAGCGGCTCGATGCCCTTGTTGCGGTATGCGGTACCACAGAACACCGGGTAGATCTCGGAGTTAACCGTCATCTTGCGGATAGCAGCCTTAATTTCTTCCTTCGTCAGCTCCTCGCCGCCGAAGTACTTCTCCATGAGCTCCTCGTCGGACTCAGCGACCGTCTCGAGCAGCTTCTCGCGGTACTCCTCAGCCTTGTCCTGCAGCTCAGCCGGGATCTCCTGGATCTGCGGCGGGGTGCCGGTCTCGACCTTGCCCGGCCACAGCAAGGCCTTCATGTCGATGAGGTCAACGACGCCGTCGAAGTCGTCCTCAGCACCAATCGGGAGCTGCATAACCAACGGCTTCGCGCCGAGGCGGTCAACGATGGTGCCAACGGTGTAGTAGAAGTCCGCACCGAGCTTGTCCATCTTGTTGACGAAGCAGATACGCGGCACGTCGTACTTGGCAGCCTGACGCCACACCTGCTCGGACTGCGGCTCCACACCTTCCTTGCCGTCGAACACAGCGACTGCGCCGTCGAGCACGCGCAGGGAACGCTCCACCTCAACGGTGAAGTCAACGTGGCCCGGGGTGTCGATGATGTTGATCTGGTTGTTGTTCCAGAAACAGGTCACGGCCGCGGACGTAATGGTGATGCCGCGCTCCTTCTCCTGCTCCATCCAGTCGGTGGTCGCGCCACCGTCGTGGGTCTCACCGACCTTGCGGTTGATACCCGTGTAGAACAGGATGCGCTCGGTCGTGGTGGTCTTACCAGCATCGATGTGAGCCATGATGCCGATGTTGCGAACCTTCGCGAGGTCCTTAAGCACTTCTTGTGCCACGTTTTTACCCCAACTTTGTCAGTCGTCGGCGCCAGCTGGGCGCCTTGTCGGTCAGTTGTCCTTTGTCGATTCTGCCACCGTTTCCCGACGGCGGCAGCGCGAGCCCTTGCTTAGCGACGAAAAACCCGGCCGCATCCCGCCCCTGGAAAGGGAGCCGTTATGCAGTTGCCGGGTCTCGTTGCCATGTGCACGTATCGGACTACCAGCGGTAGTGAGCGAAGGCGCGGTTGGCCTCAGCCATCTTGTGCGTGTCCTCGCGGCGCTTCACGGATGCGCCGAGACCGTTGGACGCATCCAGGATCTCGTTCGCCAGACGCTCCGTCATGGAGTTCTCGCGGCGCTGGCGGGTGAAGGTCACCATCCAACGCAGAGCGAGGGTGGTGGAGCGGGCCGGCTTCACGTCGACCGGCACCTGGTAGGTCGCGCCACCGACACGGCGGGAGCGAACCTCGAGGTCCGGGCGGATGTTGCCAATGGCCTTCTCCAGGGTGCCAACCGGGTCGGTGCCGGTCTTCTCGCGGCACTGCTCGAGCGCGCCGTAGACGATGCGCTCAGCGGTGGACTTTTTGCCGTCCTGCAGGATCTTGTTCACCAACATGGTGACAAGCTCGGAACCGTAAACCGGATCCTTGACTACGGGACGCTTCGGTGCTTGTTGCTTACGCATTGATTACTGTCCCTTCTTCGCGCCGTAACGGGAGCGAGCCTGCTTGCGGTCCTTGACACCCTGGGTATCCAGCGCGCCACGGATGATCTTGTAGCGCACGCCCGGCAGGTCTTTCACACGACCGCCGCGCACGAGCACCATGGAGTGCTCCTGCAGGTTGTGGCCCTCGCCCGGAATGTAGGCGGAAACCTCGATGCCGGAGGTAAGGCGCACACGGGCAACCTTGCGCAGTGCAGAGTTCGGCTTCTTCGGAGTGGTGGTGTACACGCGGGTGCACACGCCACGGCGCTGCGGGGAGCCCTTCAGGGCGGCCGTAGCTACCTTCGATTTCTTATCGTGGCGGCCCTTGCGGACCAGCTGTTGAATAGTAGGCATTCACGCTCTTTCTGTGGTTTCACAACCGGAACTCAACGTGGCCGTACATGCAAAAATGGGGGCTCTTTTCCTTCCGGGGCCCTACCGTGTGCATGAACACCCACGCGAACAGTGGTTGCATGGAGTTCGTTGAACATCGCACCGCGCGAAAATGCGGGCGAGATCCCGCTTAAAGTACTACACCGCGCTCGTCGCAAGCAAATTGCTATCCCCACACTGTGATGATCGCGTCGCCGCGGTCGCAGGCATCGTTGTAAATATCGGTGAGGTCGTAGATTGCGAGAGAATCTTCGATTTCGTCGTGGTTAATGTTGTTAAGAATCGCGGCTAGGCGGGCAACATCTTCGGGCGAGTTGGCGAAGATCTCATCATAACCGGGGTCTTCCAAGGTGAGGGTGCCGTAGATGATGGCATGTGCGGTATCCGCATCCAGAATTTTCGCGAGGAGTTCCTCGGTGACAAAGTGCATTTTGTCAATGTCTTCAACCGGCAAGTTCTCTTCTTCGAGCGCTTCTGTGGTGATCTCAAACCGCGATTCCCCGTCTGTGGCGAGGAAGTCAGGGTAATCGGCAGCGGGCATTGAAATGTAGAACGGGATATCCATAACGTTATTTGTAGTCGGTAACGCCAAGTGCGCGGAGGAACTCTCGGTGGTGGGCACCGCGGGGGTCTCCTAGCGCAGGGTCAACTCGCGGAAGCAGCTTTTCGACGATGCGTTGCTTCTCCTCGTCTGTAGCTTTCGCCTTCACTGCCTCAGCAAGGTCAGCGTCAAGGGAAAAAGTTCCAGCAATGTCTGGCCGAATCTTGACCACGACCTGGTGTTCAACAGACTTCGCTGCGGCGGCGAGCTCCAAACTTGTGTCGCCCACGCTGCGGTGTTGAGTGCCCGATTGCTCCTCGAATCTCGTATCGCCCAGGGCGCGAAGAAACTCGCGGTGGTGGCGCCCGCGGTGGTCATCTAACGCCGGATCAGCCAGGGGAACCAGCATCTCAACAATGCGTTGCTTTTCCTCGTCCGTTGCCTGCGTTTTCACTGCTTCAGCAAGATCGGCGCCGACGGCAAAGGTTCCAGCAATATCTGGCCGGATCTTTGCGACGATCTCGTATTCCACAGATTTCGCAGCTGCATTGTCTTTTTCTCTCACGTCACGGCCTCCTCTATGTACCCATTCGGTCGAGCGCTCTATCCACAGGTTTGTTCGCGCCCCGGAAGCGAGATTCCTTCAACCACTGAAGCTCGGGTGCTTGACGGTAAAATTTCTTTCTCACACCCTGGCGGATGTTTGCGAACTGGAAGCGTTCCAGGTTGGGGGATTCCATGCGAAGAAATCGGACGACCTGGTCAATGTTCTTAGGCGACATCGCGTCATCTACTAGGTTGTAATCGAAGTTGATAGTCATGTACGCCTCTGGGAAATCCTTGAGCAGCTCGATCTCGTCGACCGGGTATGAGAGATCCAGATCATCGGCCAGCCGACGGTCAGCGAGATAGGCAAAAACTCGCCGCGCCCGAGGATCGGCAAAGCTGCGCTCGGCGAACGGCCGCAAGGTTTCGACGAACCAAGCAAGCTGCGCTTCGGTGGGATCGGTCAAGAACGAATCGAGATACGATATCGCCGTAGAGCGATACCCGATCATTGAAAACGTAGGTCGTACTCCACAGCTCACCTCGTACAGGATTGAATTCGCTGCCGCGTCCTGCTCCCCTGTGGCGTCCAACCCGCGCTCCGATAACAACAGCGCTTTATCGAAGTCTGTCATGTCACATTCCCATTCGGTCGAGTGCGCTATCTATGGCCCTGTTTAAACCACGGAAGCGAGATTCTTTCAACCATTGCAGCTCCGGTGCCTGGCGGAAGAATTTCTTCTTCACACCCTGCCGGATAATTCCCAATTGGAAGTTTTCGATGCTGGGGGATTCGATGCGGAAGAACCGATCGACCTGGTCAATGTTCTTAGGCGACATCGCATTCAGTACGAGAAAAGCATCGTGGCTGAGATTCCGAAAGGCAGCAGGATAGTCTTTGAGCAGTTCGATCTCGTCCACTGGATAGGAAATATCCAGATCGTCAACGAGGCGACTTTCCGCGAGGTGCCCGAAGATAAGCCGCGCCCGGGGATCAGCGAAGCTGCGCTCAGCGAATGGCCGCAAGGTTTCGACGAACCGGGCATCTTCTTCCGGGATGACACCAATAAACGTTTCGAAATAGGCAACGGAGGAGGTCTCAAATCCGTGTGCCGCAAACCACGGACGTACCGCACATCCCACTTCAAACAGGATCGAGTCTACTGCTGCATTGTATTCCCTCATTCTCTCCATCGAACGTATGGCCAACAGCGCAGCCTCATCTAAGTTTGCCACCACTATCTCCCTCCGAAGTCGGTCACGCCAAGTTTGCGGAGGAATTCACGGTGGTGGTCGATCCGCACATCCTCAGCGGAGCGGTTAACACGGGGCAAAAGCTTGTCGACGATCTGCTGCTTCTCATCCTCTGTCGCTTGCGCATTGACAGCCGCGGCCAGATCAGTGTGCACCGAGAAATCACCGGCTATGTCCGGGCGGATGCACGCGACGATTTCGTGCTCGATGGATTTTGCTGCCGCGTCAAATTTGAGGCGAATTATCCGAGGGTTTGCCACTTTGTTGTCCTTGAATGTTGTCGCTGTCTATGTGCCCATCCGGTCAAGGGCTTTGTCCATTCGGGAATTCACTCCTCTGAAATGAGAATTTTTGATCCACTGGAGCTCGGGTGCCTGACGGAAGAATTTCTTCCCGACCATGTCCACAAGAATCAACAACTGAGCGTCGCGCACATGCTCGCCGTCGAGGCGCAGCACACGATCGATGTATTGAATGTTGTCAGGTGACGCAACTTTTGACATTAGGTCTGCATCGTCATTGAGCGCCCTCCGTGCCCCGGGAACGTTCTGCAGCAATTCCATGTCGTCTGCAATATGGGAGGCGACATCGAGGTCTGTTATCCCGATCACGATGAGATACCACGTAATGTAGCGTGCGCGCGGATCCGCAAAGGATCGCTCCGCGTACGGCCGGAGAAGTGCGTCCACTGCGGCGACCTCCTCCTCTGATGCTTCAGCTTTGAAAATGGCCGTGTAGGAGACGTTGAAAGCTAACTCACCGACAAGATCGGGACGAACTTTCCGGATAGCCTCGTACAGAAGCGAACTCGCTGCCGCGCCGTTTTCTCCAGTGGAATCGATCAGGCGCTGCTCGAGCGGCTCAATGTTTTGATCAGTCATTTACTTAACCGAGGGAGGTGATGATTGCATCTCCTCGGCTGTGGGCATCGTTGTAGATGTCCGTGAGCTCGAAGATCGACAGCGAATCTTCAATCTGGTCATGGTCGATGTTGTTAAGGATTTCCGCCAGGCGTGCGACGTCTTCGGGTGAGTTGTGATACATCTCGTCGTCAAGCATGTGTGTTCCGTACACGATGGCGTGCGCGGTATCGGCGTCGAGGATTTCGACGAGGAGGTCGTGGGTGTCAATGTACGTTTTGTCGATGTCGTCCGATGGGTAGTCCCGCTCGTCCAACGTATCTATCCGCGTTTCTTCATCGCTGGCGATGAACTGGGGGTAGTCGGCAGCAGGCATAGAGATGTAAACCGGGATAATCATGGAGCCAAAAGTACCTTTCTTCAGACCGGCGTAGTTCAAGGCGTGCTTGTAGGGTCGAGCAGCACGGGTGCCTGACGGAACAGATGGTGCGCACGGGTGTTCATGGCGGTCCAGCTGCTTTCCTTAGATTGTGGAGGAGTTCTGATGATGCTATTCGAAGTCGGTGACTCCCAACGTGCGGAGAAACTGGCGGTGGTGGTCTCCCCGAGGGTCGCCTAGCGCTGGGTTAGGAGATGTAGAACGGGATGATCATTGCGGTTCCTTTCCTGGTGAGGGGTGGTGGGCCCAGTGGTTTAGGTGCCCATGCGGACGAGGGCTTTGTCAAGGTATGAGCTGATGCCTCGGTAGCGGTCGGAGTCTTTGAGCCACTGCAGCTGCGGTGCCTGCCGGAAAAGCTTCTTTTTCGCGCCTTCTTGGATGGTGACGTCTTGCCACTCTAGAATTGGTTCGTCTGGAAGGCGCAGGAGCCGGTCGACTTGGTCAAGATTGTGTTGCGACATCGCGTCAAGCAGTGCGGTGGTGTCCCACATGAGGATGTCTTTTGCTGCTTTGGAGTCTTCGTGTTGGATCAGTTCCATTTCGTCGACGAGGTAGGTCAGGTCGATGTCTTTGACACCGAGCCGGTTCAAAAACGGAAAGATGAACCGGGCATAGGGGTCAGCGAAGTCGCGTTCAGCGTAGGGGCGCACACGTGCGATGATCTCTTTCTTCTCGCTTCGTGTCGCGTGTTTGTTGACAGGAGTGAAGTAGTCCGAGTGGGGACTGAATCCTCCGATCAGATCCTCCCGAACACTTCTGACAGTGTCATAGATCAGCCGGTGCGCTGCGTCGCTGTTCTCCCTAATTTGCTCGTCGTCCATCCAGTATGACCGGCTGCTTAAGTCCATCACACTAAGTCCTTCCTGCTCTATCTAGCTCGGGCCGACAGTGGTGCCGTCGGGGAGGTAGATGGTGGAGTCTCCGCTGATTTCTACGTAGGCGAGGTTGTGTTTGCGTGCCAGTGTGGGGGCGAGTTCGTCTGCGCCGGGCATTCCGGAGCATTCGAGGTAGACGCTGTGGGGGCGGAGGTCGTATTCGGCGGCGTCGGAGTCGTCTTCGTCTTCATCCTCGTCGAAGATGGGGTCGTTGAGATCTGGCATGGTGTCGGTGATCTCGGTGTAGAACGCGGCGATGTTGTCGGTGCATTCTGAGGGCTTTTCGACGGGTTGTTGGTTGCCGAAGTCGTTGTCGAGCCAGCTCATGAATGCTTCGTGGGTGTCGCACGGTACGTGGTTGGGGTCGATGACGAGTTGGTTGTAGCCCATAGTGAAGCTCCTTTGTTGGTGGTGTTGGTGTGTGAGCCTAGGTGGTTTTGGTTTCTTGGGTGTCGATGTAGACGTGGAAGACTTTGCGGGCTTGCTGGTATTCCTCTTCGGCGGTGAGTTTTCCTGCTCGTACGTTGAGCTTGCCGGGGTTGAGTGCTGGTTCGTAGTCGAGGTTGTCGATCCAGTCGCGGGCGGCTTCGAAGTCGCCGGCGTGGAGCAGGAGGAAGAGTTCGGGGTATACGCCGGTTGCGATCTCGAAGTACGGTCCGTCTGCGACAGGGAGGAGGTCTTCGTAGTGTTCGCGGAGCTGGGCTTCGTTGGCTTCTATGATGGGTCCGAATTCGGTGAGGAAGGCGTCCCATTTTGGGCCTGCGCCGTCGATTTCTAGCGGTTGGTAGTCGGGGAGAATCCTTGGATCAAGTAGGAGTCCTGCGCTGCTGCCGGGGTCTCCGCGGAAGGAGCTTTGTTCGATGGCGGCTTTTTGTAGTTTGGCGTATTGGGGTAGGCACACGAATTGGATCATCATTGTGTCCGGTTCACCCTCCCCGCGCAAGATCACATCGCATTCGCTACGCAACTCGATGCCCCCAGGCAGAACTTTCTTCCACTCGGTTTTCCGACCCAAGCGTTTGTACCCGCGTTCCTCGAACCACGGGTCAAGCTCCGAGAGTAATGGCTTGGCTCTTCCCATATGAGCGATCCTTTCCTGCCGGCAGCGTCAACTCCTGTCGAGCCTACCGAGCAGGCGTCACTTACTTCTTGGTTTCTTCTCCGTCGATGTAGTCGTGGAAGACTCTGCGGGCTTGCTCGTATTCCTCCTCGGCTGTCATGCTGCCTGGAGGGAGTGTCAGGTTGTAGGGGTCGAGCACGGCTTCGCAGTCGAAGTCATCGTGTTGTGTCGCCTTTAGTCGATGTCAATGCCGGCGGCTTCGATGTCGTCGACGAGGGCCTGCATCTCCTCGGCTGAGGTGGGCAGCGCGTTGAGCTTCTCTCGGGCGGTACGGACGTGGTCGGGTTGGCCGGTGATGCCGATGCCGTCGCCTTCGGAGTCGAGTTCGAGCTCTGGGTCGACCTGGTTGGTTGCCTGCCAGTACTTCAGTACGCCTTCGAGGAAGTAACCGTGGGCGTAGTACTGCGTCGCCGCGACTGCTTTATCTACCTCGCTGTCGACGAGGACTTGGGCGTACATCGTGTGCTGACCGGCGTCGTCGCCGGCGGATTCGTCGAGAGCAACGACAGTCGTCTTCATGCCGGTGTCGGTGGTGTGCTCGTCGCGGTCGGAGTCGATGTCGGTGTCTGGAGGGCTGAGTTTGGTGGGGATGTCGAGCCCGAGGTGGAAGCAGCGGTACTGCTCCAACCACAAGTCAAGGTAGCCTAGCGGGAAATATGCCCAGGGAACGAGTTGGTAGTTGCGTTCTTCGGGTTCTGCTTCGCGGACGGCGCTACCACCCACCCACATCTCAATAGGCCAGTCGGTGGTGTCCACTTCAGAGACATCGAGCGGGTAGTCCAGTTCTCGGGCTACGAACCCGGGCACGCCGGGGCGGTAGTCGCCTGAAACGACTGGCCCGGTTTCCTCACGTGTGAAACCGGGCCAGTCGTCGGAGAGCTTTCCGTCGCGGATAAACGGCCCGCCTTTTTGGAATGCGATGCTCAACAACATGAACGGGGGCACGATCCACCGGCTTGTTTCAGTGTGAGTTGCGGGATCGAGGCCGAGTACCCGGAAGTTGTCGTCCGTGGCGGGCACTGCGACAAGCGGTGAGCGTTTCTGGCGAAACTTTGTGAAGTAGATGTGGGCTTCGATATCACCGTTGTGGGTGGGCATGCGAAGTCTCGTGTTGTCGGTTGGCCGGATCGCCTTCATCGACGGATCGAACTGCATGAAGTAGGTCATGGATTAGTCTTTCTCCCTCGTTTACTAATAACGAGCCTTGTCCGGGCGAGGCGTGTCGATGAGACCGAAGTAGCTCAGCGAGTCTTCGAGCGCGAATGTCAGGACATGTGGAAATACAGTCATCGCGCCGGAAATCGCTATCTCGCCAAGGTCTTCCCCTTCGTGCAATGCGCGTAAACGCACGCCGTTTTCATCGGTTACCGAAATCTGGTCCCTTTTGGTGGGTTGGATTCTCACTGTGCCGTCAAATCGAGTCACACCACTGTAAGCATTGGAGAACCGGCGTTTTTCTGGGTCCCAAAACTGAGCAAAAGCGTTTATGTAGTAAGCATCGAAAGGTACGGGTCGTGGCGCGTCCGCACCTTTCACTAAGCGAATCGGTCCGCGGCGTTCGAAGTGTGTTTTCGACACGATGACTGGCGGCATCAGCAGTTCATTCCGGGGAACGAGGCCATAAAACGATGAGTCCGTCGGGCTGCCGAGGAGGCTCCGGTAGATGTGGATTTTGACCCCGACGTCGCCATCAGCTGAACCCGAAACGATGCCGGCAGGAATGAATCCAGCTGAGGTGTGGATAATGCACAGTTGGCCCGCTGCAGGAACCCAGTCCTCATCGTTATCTCCAATGAGCTCTAAAGTGCTGACCCGCGGCGGCTGTGCGCTGGCCGGGAGTCGACGTTTCCGCTCCGGCACAAAGTCAGCAAAATCGGCATCCGGATCGGGTAAAGCACGTGTGGTGTAGCCGTCGATAAGCGAGCTTGGGACATCGAGCATCGCGGCCAGCGGACCGAACCGCGAGTCAATGTCGCGGATTGTGCCTTCACCTTCGTCGATGCAGTACTTCAGCCCAGTGCGCTGCGACTCATTGTCCGCAAACAACAACGGAGTCAGCTTGGTCAGCTCGAGCGCAAGCCGCCGCTGCAGCTCTAGGAATCCTGGCGCTTCTGGGTATACGACACCTAAATCTGAGTGCACAAGCGACGTGTTCTGAAGGCCGGAATTGATGGAGTCGTAGATCTTCCCCAGCGTCGGCGCGGCGTATTGCATCGGGTCATTCATAGCAGTCATCTCGCAGGTTCAGAACCGAAACCCATTTTTCGGCAACGGGTGATTCACATAGGGGCCGATCACCGGCTCGTCGACTTCGACAACCCCTACCCAGGCGAAGATGGGATCCACCTCATCATCAAGATGGGTAATTATTCGGCGCTCCGTCTCGTAAAGGTATTTCAGGCCGGCAGCCTCCAACTCGGCGTAATAAAACGAAGACGCAGAACTATGGATCGTGAGCACGGCCAACTCACCTACGTACTCCTGCCACCCAGGCGCATCTGGGTCGAAGACACCAGACTCTAGATTCTCGATGACGAACTCCTCGATGAGTTCGTAAGCGGCATCGTACATTCGAGCATAGAACTTAAAGATGCCCTCCAGGACCTCGTCTCGTTCAGCCCCCTCAATCATTGCGCGCCTCCACGGATTGTTGGATATCTCGTGCCCTCACACCCGTGAGTGTATTGGTTCGCCCAATAGGCGGATTCTCGTCGCCGCTGCAAGGTTTTTGCGATCTGACTTTCGCAGTCGGTGTCACCTGACGCCGACGGGGTGTACCGGGCCCTGCCGCGTTCGAAGAAAGACCGGACGGCACCAACGTGCCGCTACCCGTAAGATCTGCCTTATGAGCGACGCGAACCTCCCCCGCAAACGCGCAGGCAACGCCGATCGCCAACACGTTGCCGCAATCCTCCATGACGCATTTTCGGATGGCCAACTTTCCCTCAACGAGTTCGACGAGCGCACGCGCGAAGCATGGGCGGCGGTGTACTCCGATGAGCTTGCTACGTTGACCGCAGACCTCTCCCCTGTGTCCCCCGTGTCCCCCGTGGCGCGCTCAGCGTCCGTCCCGGTAACGCGGCCGCGATCAGACGCCCTTTCATACGTCACCAGGGAATCAGGTGGCTCGGGCACGTCGATTTCAATGATGGGCGGGATTGACCGGCGCGGAGACTGGCACGTTGCGCCGACGCACACCTCATTGACGCTCATGGGTGCCAATCTCCTCGACTTGCGTCACGCGCGACTTTCCTCAGCGGAAACCGTGATCAACGCCTTCGCGTGCATGGGTGGCATCGAGATCATCGTCCCTGAGGATGTCCGGGTTGTCGACGGCGGCATTGGCATTATGGGTGGGTTTGGAATTAGAAATGATCGCTCTTGCACTGTGAGGATGGATCAGCTTCCAGCCGACGCACCTGTGATCCGCGTGCGCGGCATGGCGTTAATGGGCGGGGTAGAAATCCGGCGCGCTGCGCACAACGCGGAGCTATAAGCACGCGCGCGCCGTTCTCACCTCATTTACACTGGTCACATGAGCACTCGCGTTTATGCGGCATCGCGCACGCTGCGAGATGTGGCTACCGACTCAGCGATTATCCCCTTCCGGGCAGCGGGTCTTCTTATCAGGCATCTGCCGCAGCTTGTCACGCTGGTTTGTCTGGGGCTCGCCGGGCGCCAAGCAGTGATTTGGCTGGCCACGTGGGTGTCCGATTTCAGCAGTTTCGCGGCAAGCTTGGTCATGCCTCTCGCACCTCTGAGTGTCATGCTGTCGCTGGTTTTTGTCTCTGGGTGCTGCGCCCGTCGCTACCATTCCTTTCCGCAACTTTCCCCGAGCTCAGTGAGACGTCGGCACGCACTCGCTTGCTTTCAGCAGGCGGCATGTTGGTCTCATTCCTCACCGTCTACGCCACGCACGGCATGCTCAATGAAGACCTCGATGCTTTTCGACGAGCAGCGACCTTCGACGAGTACCAAAACCATTACTTCGACGCGGATTTCTACCGCGCGTTTGTACACAGCACTGGCGCACTCATAGCACTCATCGTCGGCACGATTGTGCTGCGGAAAATCATCGGTTACTTCACCCTCACGGAACGTGGCCTCGGCTTTACCTACCTCTCGGCATACCTGGAAGTGCTGTGGATGACCACCGTCTCGGTGTTCCTCACCAACCGTTTGGCTGCTGTGCAGGATTGGGCACTTACTAGACAAAGTCTGGCGCCGATCTACCGGACGTTTCTTGAAATCAAAACGAGCATCGGGGATTCGTTCGGCCCGTTGGCGGACGCGTGGGCATGGTTGGCGGCAAAGCTGCCCGCGCTCAACCAACTCGTCACCGTCCCAATCGCATGGCTGACACTTGGTGCAGTGGTCTTCGGCACTTCCCTAGTGGCGAAAGAGGTAAAGGACAAAGCAGCAGAAGCAGCAGAAACTGCGGACGAGCCATCTGACTCACGGGTGCGCACACGTCTCAAGAGTGCCGCGGAACACGAGGCCAAGTACGCTGTCGACGAGGCGGTAAAGCCGGTCGCCGGCGCGCCGAGACGGTGACAAATCCCTCCGGTTCCGCGGCTTCGAACCCGCCCGCGAGGCCGGTGATACCCACCAGGGCGAGCAACGCGACGATTGTTGCGTTCGTGCGGGTGGCTAAATCGCCGGCGACTGACACCACGAAATCGCTCACTGGCCGCCGGTTCTGCGCAGCATGCTTGGAGGGTTTTGTGCCCACAATTCATATTCAAGCAGATTTATACGTGCCCGAATAGGCAAAATCGTATGCGAAAGCCCGGCCCCACAATGAATTGGGACCGGGCTATAACGCGACGCGCCTACTGTGCGCTACATCTGCTCAAAGCCGTACTCGTCGAGGCGGACGGAGGCGCCGGTGAACTCGCCGTAACCCTCGTCGCCGTAGATCGAATCGCCGAAGCTCGGGATCGAGTAGGCCGCAGAGCGGGCCGCCTCGGTCGGCTTGACCTGGATGTTTCGGTAGCGGGAGATACCCGTACCAGCCGGGATCAGCTTACCGATGATCACGTTCTCCTTCAGGCCGATGAGCTTGTCGGAGCGCTTGTTGATCGCAGCATCGGTGAGCACGCGGGTGGTCTCCTGGAAGGAGGCCGCGGACAGCCAGGACTCGGTTGCAAGCGAGGCCTTGGTGATACCCATGATCTCGGAGCGCATCTCGGCCGGCTCGCCGCCGTCGGCCACCGCTGCAGCGTTGACCTGGCGTGCCTCTGCAAGGTCAACCAGGGTACCCGGCAGGAACTCGGTGGAGCCGGAGTCGATGACGGTGCCGCGGCGCAGCATCTGGCGGATGATGATCTCGATGTGCTTGTCGTGGATGG
>ERZ1031260.82-NODE-82-length-14649-cov-8.751953_pt1 | contig 14649 bp, 14 predicted proteins | sample MGYA00517287_ERZ1031260 | MGnify/ENA primary metagenome ERZ1031260 (study PRJEB33718, sample SAMN03159811) | human skin metagenome | collected 2014-02-25 | study: EMG produced TPA metagenomics assembly of the PRJNA266117 data set (Human skin bacterial metagenome and... | reverse complement strand
TACGAGATTTCTGCCTGTCTCGTGGGCTCGGAGATGTGTATAAGAGACAGTATCAGGACCGTGAACTGCTTAACCACGTATCTGCCTGGCGCCAGTCGACTGAAATCCTCGGCCGGATAGGCATCGACTACTTCGCACTACGTGGCCAAATGGCACTTTCGGCAGCGATCCAGAACATGATCCGGTTCAACAAAGGCGGGTTCAAGCGCAGCTCGTTTAACCTTTTGGCCGATTTCCTCCGAGAGCACGAGATAGCCGTACGCACCTTCACGTATGGGCCGCGGTTTGCGGAAATCTGTAACTTACTCTTGAACAAGGACTACGACGCTTTCCTTGAAAAGATCAAGATTCGGCTTCTAATCGCGGGGTACGATCTTCGCTTCATTTTGCCGGCAGTCCCCGAACTCGAGTCGTTTTACCAGGTCCAGGTGGACGAGTGGACGGGGCACGAGACTCACGATCTGGAGCAAAGCAAGCGCCTTCGAGACTGGGCTGACGCTATCCACTGCGAATGGATGCTCGGCAATGCGGTGTGGTACTCGGAGAATAAGAATCCTCGCCAATCGCTCACTGTGCGCCTGCATCGTTTTGAGACCGGTAAAGACTACGGGAACCAGATCAAGCGGGACGCGCTTGATCGGGTCATCACCATTGCTCCTGGAATGTTTGAGGAGACTCAACGGGTATTCGATTTCGATAGGGAAAAAGTGGTTTACGTTCCGAACTACATCGAGGTCGAGAAGTACCAGAGGTCGAACGACCCAGACAAGGTTTTCAATCTGGTGATGGTCGGGAGTATCCCAATCCGGAAGGGGTACCGTCGGGCACTCGAGTTGCTGAAGTCGTTGAGAGAAGTGGATGACCGCTACACCCTCACTGTTTTCGGCCGCCGACCGGATGAACTGGGCTGGGTCTTCAACGACCCCGCCGAGCGGGCATACTTTGCGGAATGCGAGAGGTTCGTTCGCGTGAATGGCCTCGAATCGGCCGTGAAGTTTGAAGGATGGGTGGACACCACCGAAGCACTTGCCGACAAGGGATTTATCCTCTCACTTAGCGATGCAGAGGGGTCACACGTAGCTGCAGCCGAAGGCTTTGCGTCGGGAAACATTACCTTGCTGCGTCCTTGGGCAGGTGCCGAATACATGTACCCCAATGAGTACATCTTCGATAGCCTCATCGAGATGCGTGACTACGTCCTTGAGTGCCAAGACTTCGGCACTTACGAGAGCCGCCGTCGGGTAGGCGATGAGTACGTTCAGACCCGCTACTCGATGGAACGATTTAAGCAGCTTTATGTTGCCACAGTTCCCGTTCCCTACAGCGTCCCGTAATCGTTGCCACCGGCCAAACGTGGCCGCGCTTGCGAAGCGCGATCACTGGAGGATGTAAAGACTATTTACGTAGAATGGCTTACCTAATGCGCCAAATGGAGTAATCCTGGCACCAATCACTTCACATCCGGGAGGAAGCTCAAAGTCAAATTGGTTTGATCTGCGCCCCGCGTACGTCGTGATGTAGCGGTACTGCCCGATAGTTGGGTTCGGGGATCGAGTCATGCCCTGGACTTCAATGTCGTCTGTCGGGACCCCGTCACGTTCAATCTGGAAACTGATTAGGCCAGCGTTGGCCTGCATTCCATCGGGGAAGGTGGCATCCAGCAAGAGTGAGAATCGTCCAGTCGCACTGATTCTGAGCGGTTTCCCGTCTTCCGAAACGTCGGTATCGCTGATTACCTCAGATCGGCTTAAGCTATCTGTATGGTCTCTTAGGCTCGGGAAACTTTCGAATAGATTCCAATTCGTTGGAATTGGAGGGAGCGATGCCACCTCTTTCCGTGTTGCATCGAGGCCCTCATTCTTGCCGAAATCAGTGTCTTGCCCCGCGTGACGGGTCCAGAAGTATGAGCACTCGGTTGCGTCCACCATCACAGTGCCGACGCGGTCCGAAAGGTTGTGTGCTGTCTCAGCAGGCGCTACGAATTGCCCTTGGGAATTCCGTCCGTATATGCCAGCTAGGCCGATCGCGATGTATGGCTTGTACGAGTATCGGATGGTTGAGAATCGCTCGCCATCGAAAATACCGGTTAACCCCGCCGCCAATGAGACCCGAAAACCAAGGTTGGCCTCGGTCACAAGAGGGGCAAGTTGATCAAAGTAGCTCGTTGACAGAAAGTCATCGTCGTCCAATCGGTAAATTACATATGGCTTCTGGTGAGGATTTAGTTCGTTCGCAATGGTGTAAGGGTGTCTCGCCCCAGTTGAATCGCTGGCGTCGGAAAGTACAACGAAAGGAAAATCGCGTTGCAATGCTTCCAACTGTCGCAAATATTGAGATGGGAGCTCCGGCGAATAGTGGATGATGTGGCGAATAGTGTGGGATTCAGCCGCCACAGCGAGGTTTGGAAGACTGACCTCACGTAAAATCTTCATTCTCGGTTCGATCCTCCGAGGCGAGAACAAATACTCTTTATACTGCTCTGGGCTAGAGAATGCGCCGTTTGCGGACGACCGCCACGCCCCAGAGTCCGGCTTGAAAAGACTGAACCTTGTGGTCCCAATGAAAACCATTTTTTCCTCTAAATCGATAGGTTTCGTTGGCCCCATTCCGTGGAGCCGCTAGTCCTACAGTTAGTTAACTACTTCAACACTACTTCCCTGGTTAGAGTGACCTGATTTCCCTCTCGGAGACGGTTGCCAACGCCCTCTCGTGAACCGATTTGGCGGCTTCCGGTAAAAGTTTTGCAGCCCTTTGAGCTTTGTCAGTGGGGCCGGATCAAGATCGAAAGGGTGGGAAAGCGAAACGGAGATATCGTTCTCTCCTGCTGGCGCAACGGCGAAAGGAAGGGGCCATTCTCGGATTAGATCGATCGTCTCTGAAATATAGGTCCGACCAGTGCCTGCGCCTCCTCTCGTCGCGCCCATCGAGTCAATTCGCAGGGCTATATCCATAAATGGAATACTATCTCAAGAGGATCAATTTTTAAGACAATCGATTCTGCAAGTTCTACGAGAGGCCCGCACCTTCATACATCTGGCGCCTCGAGCTGGAGCTGGGGGATCTATCCGCTCTTGGGCTGGAAACTTCGTGCTTGGAAGGCGTGGCCACTAGGCGGAGTAGCCCTCGGGCACCATTTCACTACCAGGAAGCGATGGACACGTGACACTAAATCCACCAGGTCTCTACGCACTCGATTCGGCTGTCAACTTTGTCGTTACCCCGGATGAGCAGGGGACGTTCTCTATCTCAGGATCGTATATGGCCGCCCCGGGGGAGAAGATTGTTCTTGGGATCGGAAAAGATCAATTGCAGGATCCGCCCGAAGGTTTCATTGAATCATCGGCGGGGTTCTTTTTCGTCTATCTGGTAGGTGCGGGCGAGGTTCGTAAATTCGAGAAAACGTTCCGCGCCGGCAACGCAAGGCATATTCGAATGTTCTTGCGCAGATGGTATTCGGATTCAGCCATGTTCTTCAATGTCGACTCCATCCAGTGGGATGAGTTCATCTACGTTATGGGTAGCTGTGTTTCTAGGGACAGCTTCGAATACTCTGGTCTTCCAATCGCGGGATACCGCGCCCGATTCAGCTTCTCCAGTGTGACATCGCCACCAGTGCAATTCGATCGACGCGCACTAGAGAAGAACCCAAGCGAGTTCCAGAGACGAATGGTCGAGGGGGATCTCGCGAAAACCAACGTCGAGTTAGCTTCGAAAGCGCCGGGCAACTACGTGCTGGTCGATTTCATTGATGAAAGACTGCCATTAAAGATTAATGGACAAAGTCGTTTCACTAGTAGCCCGGAGCTTTTAGCAACGGATCTCGCTTTTACAGGGGAATCGTTGGACATGTTCTCTCCCGACTACTTCGACCTGTTTGAAGAGGGTTGGCGCCATTTTATGGCAGCGATGAACCAGAAGACCGTGATCTTAAACAAGGTCTTTTGGGCTACCGAGGTGGAGGGAGGCGAGCCTCTGCCCAACTACGAGTTGATTCTGAAGCAGAACGGGAAGCTCTTAAAGTTGTACGACATCGTATCGCGAGGCGAACGGAAGCCAGTCTATATCGAGTATCCGACCCAGCCCGCTGCAGCTAAGAATCACAAATGGGGACAAAGCCCATTTCATTTCGGTGAGGACTTCAATGTATATCTGGGCGAGCAGCTGCGTGCGCTCACAAGTAAGCGACGGTTGGACTGCCGGGGTATCGATTCGCCTTCCACGGCGTCCCAGTAACGCTTAGGCGGCGCAGTCTGCTCCCTAGAGACTGCGCCATTGCCCCCTGGTGTCAATGACCAGGGAGTTAGCGGTCAGCGTAGGATCGTAACTCTGAAACTCGTCGTGATCGACTAGGAGCACAACAAGGTCAGATGCTTCTAGGGAATCGGAGTAATTGTTTAGCCGAACGTTCGGGTAGTTAGTTAACTCCGAGGGGAGCTCAGCGATGTTGGGCTCGACGGCGAGGATCTGGGCAGAGGGGTAGCTCTGGGCCACTCGCTCGGCGATCTCCAATGCCGGTGACTCGCGCAGGTCGTCGATGTTCGGCTTGAAAGCAAGACCAAGGAGTGCGATGGTTGCGTCTTCGCCGTGCTTCTTCACTGCTTGGTCGATCTTCTCCAGCACCCACTCTGGCTTCGCGTCGTTAACCTCGCGGGCGGTGCGGATGAGACGCGCGGTTTTGGGTGCGGTCGAAACAATGAACCACGGGTCGACTGCAATGCAGTGGCCACCGACGCCTGGGCCTGGTTGAAGAATGTTGACACGCGGGTGGTGATTCGCCAATTCGATGAGTTCCCAGACGCTGATGTCGAGGTCATCGCAGATCAAGGACAACTCGTTGGCGAAAGCGATGTTGACATCGCGGAACGAGTTCTCGGTGAGTTTGGCCATCTCGGCGGTGCGATCGTTGGTAGCCAGAAGCTCACCGCGGCAGAAGCTGGCGTATACGTCCTGAGCACGCCGCGTCGCCTCAGGCGACATGCCACCGATGATGCGGTCGTTGGTGCGCAGCTCTTCCATCGCTTTTCCTGGCAAGATGCGCTCGGGGCAGTGTGCGAAATAGAGCGTAGGCCCGGTGCCCTCGGAACCGTCGGCGTGGAACTCCGGGCGGAGTTCCAGGATTCGCTGCGCCATGCGTTCCGTCGTGCGCGGGGGAGAAGTGGACTCGAGGATGATCAGCTCATCGCCTTCGAGCTGCGGCGCGATTGCCTCAGCTGCTGAATAGATGAAGCGCATGTCGACGTCGTAACCCTCGGTAAACGGAGTGGGCACGGCGATTATGTAGGCATCCGCCTTAGGCATGTCGGTGGAGGCTCGGAACCGGCCACTGTCGAGGGCGGACTTGAGCTCCTCCTCCAGGCCGGGCTCGACGATGGTGACTTCACCGCGGTTGATCGAATCAACCTTGGTGGGATCGACATCTACACCTGTCACTTCGAGGCCACTGTTGGCCATTACAACTGCTGTTGGCAATCCGATGTAGCCGAGGCCTACAAACGCGACGTGTGCACTCATAAATATGGTCTTTCAGAACGATTGAATGGATGCGGTAAATTCTAACGCCACTGCTTGAACAATCAACCCTGCGGCACGTCATAGAGTCCTGGTGCGCATATTGCGTTGATTAACGAGAATGAAACGCCATTAGAGATCTCTACAAACGTCCTGCGAATTGGTAGATTCTGATCTGTGATTTGGCGATTCAACCTGCCCGTTTCAGATGTCCCTGCGAGACTCATTGTCCGGTCCCGGGGTCCGTTGAATTTCAGGGATTACGTGCTCAAATTCCAGTTCGCAGGAGTGGAAGCAGCTCCCGAGACCGCTGATTTGCTTAGAGTCTCGTATTCGAAAAACTTGGATTCACTCTTCCTCTATAGCCCTCAACAACAAGCTGCAGTAGCTCGCACTTCGTTTTTCCGACTTCCGGCAAGCGAGGGATCCCTAACAGTTCACGCTGTTCCGTGGCATGTCGAAAGTGACGGAGCGCAACTCGAATCCTTGGGTCTTCAGATCGAGGCTCCTTGGAAGCACTTTGGAAAACTGGCTCTTGAAGGGGTGGCACAATAATGGCGCTTGGCACCAGCTCGGGGGTAGAGAGTCTTTCGCTTAGGCCAGACGTTTCTGTAGTAATCGGTTTCCGCGATTGGGGTCTGCGGCGTATCCGGTTGGCTGTTACGTCGATTCAAGAGGCGCTCGGGAATTGCACGGGGGAGGTCATAATCTCCGATTACGGTTCAATCGATCCTGAGCAAAATAAGAACCTTGCCGACGACCTTGGGTGTCAATACGTTTACACACACGGTTCGGAGGTGTGGTCTAGATCGAGGGCGTTGAACGCGGGATTTGAGATCAGCCAAGGTGAGCTTTTGGTCTCCACTGATGCAGACATGTTGTTCTCGCCGGGCTCATTCGAAAAGATTGTAGAGATTTCAAAAGGGGACAAGGGTGCCGCATACTTTCTGCAATGCCGCGATCTTCCGAGAGGATTCGACGACGAATGGGTCGAAGCTCATCCGGGCTCGTGGGACGAACTAGAGCAAGTAGCTAGGCTGCGACCTCGTTGGGGTATGGGCGGCATGATGGCAATTTCGCGAAGGGGATTCTTTGAAATCCGGGGCTTCGACGAACGCTTCCACACCTACGGGGGTGAGGACTTGGATTTTGCGCAACGAGCTCGCCGAGCTGGATACCCAACTGTGTGGGTCAACGACCCTAAGGTGCGCATGTATCACATGTGGCATCCTTCAACGCGCGAAGCAGTTGATCGAGATGAAGAAAGCCGCGAGGTAGTTCAAAGAAATCGCGAAATCGTGTACAACGATCGATCGTTCGTAAGAAACTATCTCGACTGGACTCACCGTCCTGCGGATGCGCCTCCGCTAGTAACCGTGGCGATCTGCACCCATAACCGCGCCACCTTGATAGGTGATTCGATCAAATCGGTGCTGGCCCAGACGATGCAGGATTTCGAAATCGTCGTAGTCGACGACGGGGGCGATGACAATACCAGAGAAGTGCTGGAGTCTTTCGCTGACCCGAGGATCAAGTACCACTGGCAAGAGAAAGCGGGGATTTCTGCAGCTCGAAATCGAGCTGCGGAATTGAGTAGAGGTCTATACACGGCCGTGCTCGATGATGATGATCTCATGCCCCCGCGGCGTCTCGAGCGGCAGGTTGCAGGCATCCAGCCAGGCTTCGTTGGAAACGTTGGGTCCTTTGTAAATTTCGACGACCAAACCGGCGAGCTTGCACTGATCGTCTCCAAGGTTCCATCTATCGAAACTGCGATGGAAAGGGGATCAGCTCCGGGGCATAGCACCTGGCTCATCCGAACGGATGTTGTTCGGCGACTGAAGTACGACGAGACTTTAACCAGCGGGGTGGACAATAACTTCATGCTCCGCCTCCTCAGATCGGGGGCGAAACTGAGCCACATTGGTGAGGTCGTAACCCTTAGGCGCATGCACAGTCGACAAGTGACAGTTCTGGACTTGGATCGTCAGCTATCTAACGCCAACTCTGCCCTGAAGTTTATCCAATGGCGTCTGGACCCCAATGCGATAGAGGAGATCGCCAAATCGGCTAAAGACACAGGAGAATATCCACAAACTCCATCCCGCGAAGCAATGCTGGAGGAAGCGCGACTGTTTCTTCCCGATCACCTAGCCCAACGCAATCTTCTTCTCTCGCCCGGCTGCGACCTGGACTTACCCCGATCAGGTTGGGAGGGCGATTTGGTGGTTGCTACGATCTCGACTGGCCTTGACGAGGCTCCCGATGTCCCCGTCCAGATTCTCAAGCGCGCGACCTATAACGACATGGTCAGGGCCCGCAAGCGTGGGCTGAATTTCACCGTTGTTGGGGATGAAGCGACGGCGGCAGAGCCGAACGAAGTTGCGGCACAGATTCAGGTGATTCTGGATTGTGCTGATTCCGTTATGAAGTCGCACGGACTAGAAAACCATTTTGTCCTCATGCGCCGAAAAGAAAGCTCCTCTGTTGAATCGCTCCCCTGGGAAGTGAGGATTCGCCCGGGAGACCAAGTCGGCAGTCTGCTTGCGGAAGATCATGAGTGGTTGATTTTCGGCAACGAGTTTTGGGAAGAAGAAGTTGAAGATAACTAAGCACAAGACTGAGTTGCGCCAGGTGGCATACAGCGTAGAGCTCTCCGAATACGACGCCGAGCCGCCGTCTAGGAGCTGGGTATTCGACGACCTGCCTTCAAGGGTCAACCCTGAGCTCGAAGCGCTTGCTCTCTACATGATCTTTGGCCCCTGGTGTGGCGGAGAGTTCACCGTCCCCCAGAAATTCGGCCCCAATACTGCGAGTCTCATAACCCAGCACTCAGGGATCGCAATGTTTCCTGGGCCGATCGAGTATTATCCGAAAGCTTTACCGCTGGGTACTAGCACGACTACTGTTTCCGATTCAATCAGGGATATCGGTCCCAACTCGCTTGTCTGCGTAGATTCCTCTGAATGGAACGGAAGCCTGAGGTCTACTTCTTCCCTTGTAGTCGCTTCGAACACCGGATTCTTTAGAACAAGCGACCGGGATGTGAGGCCATTGATCGCGGCAGCAATCCTTCTAGCAGATGAGCTGAATTCACAAACTCTGGCTATACTACCTGCCCTCGATTTGCAGCTTGAACAATTCAAACCGCTCGCCGGTGCAGTGGGTCTGAGATTGATGGGAGGACGGGTCGAATGACTTCCCCGCGGGAAGCAGACCAAGTAAAGGAGTCAAAGTCTTTATCCGTTTCGGAGGTCGACGCGGGACTAGACGGTACAGTGGCCGCCCGAATTAAAGACTCAGATACAGACACCTATGTCTGGTTTAAACTTCCCGATGGTCATAGGCCGCATCCTGACCTAATTGCAAGCGCATTTGCGGCTGTCTTTGGCAATTTTTACGACGAATGGATCTATTCGGCCCCCATCAGTGAGTCGGCTGCTCAGCGTCTTGAGGGTGCGACCCAGTCTCGTTGGACGGTTTCGGGACGAAAGATAGAACCCTACGCTCCCGGCCGGGAGACGCTACTCAATTTCAGTGGCGGGTTTGACTCGCTAGCGGCAGCCGCGCTCCTTAAGGGGCACTCCCGACTTGTCTCGATCGACTTCGGTGCTCGATTTGAGCGCGAAAAGAGATTCTTCGAGAGGTTCGATTCTGCAGTTGTCGCCACGAATGTTCGGGGACTTGAAAAGTCCTGGACTTTCATGGGAGCGCCGAGCATACTCCTCGCGGACTACTTTTCTGCGGGCTACATATCCTTCGGTTCTATCCTCGAAGCCTCGCCCTGGAACTTCGTTGCTCGTCGTGGTGTGAGACGAAGTCACCCGGTATTTGAGGCCATTGGCCTCATCGAGACCAACCCCCTCGTAGGGCTTACAGAGTTTTCATCCGCGAGGTTGGCACTGAGTTCGCAACCAGACCTGGTCGTGGATTCGCTCGTCTCTCTCGCAGACCAGCACACCGAGAAGTACTTGCGAAAGTCGCTACTGCTCTCCGCCGCGGCAGACAAAGAAGGAATTCACGAACTCCCGCTCGCCCCAGCGCCCACTCAACAGGAGCCAGTCGATTATGGTGCTGGATTTAGCAGCGATTTCCTTGCTCCAGGACTTTGGAAATGGGTTCAAGGGGCGCAATCTTGGATGCATCGTCCTGCAGGATTTGAGAAATGGTCAGCAGAGAAATCGTTGGACTTCTACTGGGCTGAGCTTCCAGGCGTCTCGGCGCATCCCGAGCAAGAGGTTGAATCATCCATTCGAGAACTGAAACGCTCATACGGCATAAGGCCCTATTCGACATCGGATTGGGACGACTTCCGGTCGGTGGTGGACATTCTAAAGTTCTTCCATCCAATTCCTGGGCCGACCTGGCAAGGATCGGCCGAGGACGTTCGCTAAATTCTCGGAACAGGGTCATTGCCACCAGGGGCGCTACCGAAGGCTGAAGATGACGCTGTTAGCCTTGCCGGCGCGGATGAGGGTGAACTTGGAGGAGTCGAAGACGTAGAGGTCGCCGGTCGGGCTCGGGATTACCGTGGCGCTACCGTGGTGCTGGATCTGGAAGGGCTTGAGAGCAACGGGTTCACCACCGAAGCCTTGGTTCCAGCACGCAACGTCGATCGCGTTCGGGTAGATGTACACGGACGGGACGAGCTCGTTCGGCGGGTTGCACTCCGGCTGCTTCTCCCGCCCAATGTCGCTGGTGCAGAGGGTGAAGGTCTTGCCGTCGTTGGTGATGATTTCGCAGCGCACGGTGTTCGCGGAGTTGGTGAAGAGTCGGGCGTCCATTGGCTGCGCGTTGGCCGGCATGGTACTGAAGGTCGCGGCCGTGAGGGCGGCCGCAGCTGCGGCGGTGAAAGCGGTGCGCTTGATGGTGTTCATTGGTAGCTCCTTAGAGTGCGATGTGATGAGGCTCTCAGCCAGGGTATCGCACGACGTGAGGGGAGCGTTTCAAGCTGCGCCAATCATGAAAGACGCCCGCGTTGGAATGTGGGTCCAACGGGGCGTCGATAAGCTTTTAGCCCTCGACTTGGGCTGTGCGCTTGGAGCGGTCCAGCAGGAGCAGTGCGAAGCCTGCCACGATCCAGATGGCGAGCACCCACCAAGCCTGCTGGGCGCCGAGGCCGTCGAAGAAGGAGAGGGACCGTACGAGGTGTCCGGTCGCGCCGATCGGCATCCATTGGCCCAGCGTGGACCAGCCAGCCGGCAAGAGCCACGGGCCGGTAGCCAGGCCGGAGAGCGGGTTGGCGACGAAGATGGTCAGGATTGCGCCGATCGCCACACCTGCCGTGCCGATGATGGCGGCGAGACCCGTGGTCAAAAGCGACGTGGCGAGAATACCCAGCGAGATTGCGAGCCACTCCATCCCGAAGCTACCGGTGAGGGTGCCGTAGACGGAATGCAGCATCCACGTTGCCACGAGGGAGCCGAGTGCGGCGATGCCGACAAGCACTCCCAGCTTTGCCCATTTATTGCCGCGGAACGCGAAGGTAGCAACGGCTGCGGAAATGATGCCGCCGAACGCCAGCGGCAGGCCGAGCACTGCAAGTCCTGAGGCTTGCGGGTCCTCGCTAGAGGTAGGTGCCAAGTCTTCCCGGGTGACTTCCATGCCCTGGGCTTCGAGCTGTGCGGCCATGCCCTCCATCATCTGGGTATACGGCGCGCCGTTGCCGGAGGCGGTGTAAACCGTTGCGCCGGCCGGGGTGATGACCATGCCTCCGACGGCTTCGCGGTGTTCGACTGCGGAGACGACGTCAGCATCTGAGTCGTGGACGGTGATGTCGGGGCCATCCTCGCCAAGGTTCTGAGTGAGCTGCGTGACCAGTGGCTCGGGTGCGGCAACAGCGATGGGCACGTCTTCCGGACCGGAGGCGAAGGTTGGTGCAAGGAAGGCGAACAGCATCAGGCCGATTGCGATGGGGATTCCGACGATTGCGCCGATGGCTTTGGCCATAGCTGGGGGTTGTTTGCGGGTAGTGGCGGTACTCAAGGTGATCTCCTAAGTGGAACGGTGTGTTCTGCTTACGTAAGTAGAACATAGCGTTCCACTTGGTACACTGTCAACCATGAGACAAGATGCAGCCGACAATCGTGAGGCCATCGTGGCCGCAGCTCGCCAATTGCTTATCGACGAAGGCCCCGGCGTCTCACTGCGCACCATCGCCAAAGCCGCCTCGGCGGGGGTCGCTACGGCCTCGCGTCATTTCCCTGAACGCATTGAGCTTCTCGACGCCGTCGGTGCGCAGGCGGCGGCCGACATCAACGAGATCGTCGGGAAGCACCTGGGGGAGTTCGGTAGCGACGCTAGGTCGGCGTGGCGCGGCGCAGTCCATGAGATTGGCAACCTGCAGCTCGCCGTACTTGCGCAGGCGATTATCACCGACACGATGCAGCACCCTGAGGCACTTTCGCGCCGGGAGCAATTGGTTGAAGGCCGAATGGCGGAAATCCGGGACATTTACGACCGTCTCCTTGTGCCCGCGAAAGAGGCACGACTGTGTCCTGCTGACCTCGACCCGCTGGAGTTTCACATGGGGCTTGGCGTGATCACACGACCGCTGCCTGCGGGAGTCCCAGTGCCGGTAGATGTGGACCAGCTAGCGGCGAGCCTCATCGACATCGCACTGGATGGATTAGAGCTGCGGGCGCAGAAGAAATGAAAAACGCCCGCGTTGGGGATGTGGGCCAACGGGGCGGCGCTTGCAACTGGGGTCAGTGAGATCAAATAACGGTGGTCTGGATGAGGCTGTACCCTTGCTCTACCAGCGGCGCGATAGGTAGGTCTTCAGGGCGGAAGTACCGGGAATGGGTCAATCTCAGATCTTCGATTGAAGGTGAGCCGATTACCACAATCTCAGTGGCCGGATTGTCTATCTCGGTTTCAAGTCGAATGCGCTCGTTGATAGCGTCAGCGCGGTCGTGAAATTCGGAGACCTCGGAGTGTCCTGTAGCGCGATTGAACACCACTAGGAAGTGATTCATTCTCTGTTCCTCCTTCACGATCTGCTGAAACCCAAGGTTTCCTGAATGCTACGCAGATTAGAAATCAGATTCAATGTTTCCTCAGCCTCGATCGCGCGCAACTTTTCTCGTTCCGCGACCAGCTCAAGACTATGTGAACGGAGAAGATGAAACTCGGGAGGGAGGGCCATCACCGGGGGTTCCGTGAGGATCGAGCGGGCGATGACAGTGTTTTGGCGTTGAACGGATTCCTGGTTTCGTTCCAAATAATGGATCTTTCCCGAAAGATCTTTCATTTGTTCGACGAGTTCAGCTAGCTCAGCATCGTCTGGGACGTAATTTTCCTCGTAACGAATCCGTCGTCCAGTTAGATCCGCCACCCTTTCGTAGGCGTTTGCCCACTCCGATTGCAAAACGGTGCGCAACTGCACTTCGACGCGACCAGCTTCAGCGGTTATGAGGAGGTGGATGGCCCGGTAACCTTTCTGTGGGCGCCCGATGTAATCCCTCTCGTTGACTGAGGCTCCACTGGCTTCTATCTGCCGCTTCATCTCGTGTGCGAGCATCCGTAGCTCGGTATGCAAGCAGTTGACGGTCAGACGTACGCCCGCGAAATCCCACATCTGGGAAAGCTGGATGTTGTCGCGTTCGATCTTCTCACGGATCGTAGTGCGAGTTTTCACCCTGTAGGACGGAGTAATCGATGGGTTCCCGATTTGAAAATCCAGGAATGCCCGGGCGAACTCATAACTAGCAAAGGCCGTGTTTTCTGCGAGAGTGTCGTACCACTCTAGGATCTCGTTACTCTCCTCCGGAGCATCATCTCTGCCAGCGAAAAACCTGCCCAGCTTCTTAACCTTGTTTCCTGAGAACTTTGGCTTGGTGCTAAGAAACTCGAATCCGGAAGTTGATTCTGACTCCATAGTCCAAGTCTTAGAGGCTTCGCTTTGCCAGCGCTACCTAAGTGCAAACGCCCGCGTTGGGGATTTTCGTCCAACGGGGCGTTGATAAGCTTTTTGCTCCTCCAACTGGGCTCGAACCAGTGACCCTTCGATTAACAGTCGAATGCTCTGCCAACTGAGCTATGGAGGAATATGTGCTGCTGTATTTGCAACGGTTAGTAAGAGTAATGCCTGGGGTGCGGAATCCAAAATCGGCAGGCAAACCGGGTTTTCGGGCGGTGTTACGCTGAAGCCATGAGGTTCTTTCTGGCGCGCGGATCGCGTCCGTACTCGGTGGCGGGCGCGGCTGTGGCGTTTGGAGTCGTGCTGCTGCTGACCGCGCCGCGGGCGGAGGACTGTCGCTCCCTTGCGTTTGTCGGGTTGGCCTTGCTGGTGCCCGGGTTGGTGTGGCTGGTGGCGGACCGCTGGTTTGCGCGACCCGAGGGCGCGTGGTGGTGGGTGCTGGTGGCGGTGGCCGTCGCGGTGGGGGTGTGGGGGTTAGCGCTTTTCCCAGCGGCGGAGGACACTCCGTTTGGCCGCAGCCTCTGGTGATGGGTTGATGGGTGGCTAGGGTTGAGCGCATGAGATCACGTTGGGTTGCGCTGCCGCTTGCGGTGCTGCTCGGCATGCTCGGGGCGCACAACTTCTACTTGGGGAATTGGGACTACGGGGGACTGCAGCTGGTGTTCACGCTCTTGGCCGTTGCTGGGGTGCCGTGGATCGGGTTGTTTGTGCTGGCGTGGGTGGTCGTTGAGATCGTGCTGATTGTGATTGGGCACGAGGGGTACGACGGGTCCGGGGAAGGCGAGCGACTGGCGTGTGTTTAGCGGCCTACGGTCAGAGGCCGAGCGCCTTGGCCAACCGCAGTGCCAGAACCGTCCGGTCCCGCGCGTCGAGTTTGCGCAGGAGTGCAGAGACATGGTTCTTGACCGTGCCCTCGGCGAGGAAAAGGGTCTCCGCGATCTCTTGATTGTTCAGGCCGCGGGCAACTGACTCTGCCACCTTACGTTCGGTGGGGGTGAGGATTGCAAGCTGCGGGTTCTCCACGGCGTGCCGGGCGATGCGGGGATCGAGGATCATGCCGCCTTGGGCCACAGCGGTGATTGCGCGGATCAACTCCTCCGGTGAGACATCTTTGAGGACGTAGCCGGAAGCGCCGGCGTCGAGAAGCTGTCTCACTAGCGCTGCGTCGTCGAAGGTGGTGAGCACGAGCACCGGCACGTGCGGGCTGCAAGCTTGCACCA
>ERZ1031260.80-NODE-80-length-14785-cov-9.853293_pt1 | contig 14785 bp, 13 predicted proteins | sample MGYA00517287_ERZ1031260 | MGnify/ENA primary metagenome ERZ1031260 (study PRJEB33718, sample SAMN03159811) | human skin metagenome | collected 2014-02-25 | study: EMG produced TPA metagenomics assembly of the PRJNA266117 data set (Human skin bacterial metagenome and... | reverse complement strand
AGGGCAACTACATCTTCCCGGAGGGCTTCGACCCGGAGACCAACGAGTGGATGGAAGGCTTCGAGGAAGCTCGCCAGGAGTGGGAAGCACGCTACGCCGAGGCAGAGCGTCGCCACCAGGCCCACACCGCGCAGATCGAGCGTCACCGTGCCGCCGCCGCAGAGGCAGCAGAGCAGGGTGGTGCAGCAGAGCCGACCGAGTACTCCTCTGAGACCGGTGCCGCAGCTCCGTCGGCATCCGGCGAGGGCAATGAAGCTGCACAGGGCGGTTCTCTCGCATCCGACGAGCAGCTCGCCGCACTTCGTGAGAAGCTCGCAGGCAACTAGAGCGTTCGCTTAGCGACGGCCCGGGTCCCCGCAGTGGGGCACGGGCCGTTTGCCTTTGCTAGCGTTGCCGCCATGAAGCGAATCGGACTCACGGGCGGCATCGGCAGCGGTAAATCGACGGTGGCGGCAATGCTCGCCGACGCTGGGTTCACCATCGTGGATGCGGACCAGATTGCACGCGACATTATGGCCCCGGGGTCTCCCGAGCTAGCGCGGGTGGCCGACGAGTTCGGCCACGACCTGCTTGACGCCGATGGCGTGTTAGATCGTGCCGAGCTTGCCCGCCGAGCGTTCGGGTCGGAAGAAGCGACGCAGCGGCTCAACTCGATTACGCACCCCGCTATCCGGGAGGAAGCGCAGCGGCAGTTTGTCACTGCGGAGGCGCGCGGGGATGAGGCAGCGGTGTACGACATGCCCTTGCTGGTGGAGCAGGGGCTGCACGAGCTTATGGATCTCACCGTCGTAGTAGATGTCGATCCGGAAGAACGCGTACGCCGTCTCGTTGCTTCTCGCGGACTCGACGAGGCGGACGCACGTGCGCGCATCTCGCGCCAGTTCGACGACGCCACGCGGCGCGCCGCCGCGGACGTGGTCATCGACAACAACGGTCCGAAGGACGCGCTTGCTCCGCAGGTCGAGGCGTTGATCGCGCAGGCCCGTGCAGAATGAGCAAAAGCTGGATTGCAAACAATAGTTTGCAACCTGAAGTGTTTGTTTTGGACCAACGACATTTACCGGAGCTTTAAGTTCTATTCACTTCCGGGTTCTACAGTCCCCGCCTATGGGAACGTGGGACACCGGACCGTTTGATAACGACCCCGCTGCTGAGGCCGTCGCAAAGCTTGCAGACGGCACGTTCCGCATGGACCAGTTCCGATTCGAGTGCGGCCGCGGTCCGCTGGGCACAGATGAGGCGGAGTCGGTCATCGCGCTTGCGGCGGTGCTGAATGGCCATATTCCGGCTGAAGATGCGGCCGGTGCGCTCGACTTCCCGTTCTCGGTCGACGACCGCCGCTGGATTCGGCGCCACGCGGCGAAGGTCACGTCCCCGGGCGGCTCTGAGCTCTACGAGCTGTGGGCCGAAGCCGGCGAGCTTGAGGAGTGGCTGGAGGCCACCCGCAAGTACGCCAGCTAGTTTTTCTGATCACGTTGTTCTCCTAGACTGAGCTGCATGGCTTTTGCTGCAGAACACCCCGTGCTCGCGCATTCAGAGTTCCGCCCGGTCGGCGAGATCGAACGGCGCGAGAAACGGTTCGAGGTCATCTCCGAGTACGAACCGTCGGGGGACCAGCCGGCGGCCATCAAAGAGCTCGACGCGCGCTTGCGCCGCGGTGAGGAGGATGTCGTGCTTATGGGTGCCACCGGTACCGGTAAGTCCGCGACCGCGGCGTGGCTGATCGAGCAACAACAGCGCCCGACCCTGGTGATGGCGCCGAACAAGACCCTCGCCGCGCAGCTGGCCAACGAGCTGCGGCAGCTACTGCCCAACAACGCCGTCGAGTACTTCGTCAGCTACTACGACTACTACCAACCCGAGGCCTACATCGCGCAGACCGATACCTACATCGAGAAGGACTCGAGCATTAACGACGACGTCGAGCGCCTCCGCCACTCCGCGACGTCAGCGCTGCTCAGCCGCCGCGATGTCGTGGTGGTTGCCTCAGTCTCGTGCATCTACGGCCTGGGCACCCCGCAGAGCTACCTCGATCGCTCCATTGTGCTTCGGGTCGGCGAGGAGGTTGAGCGGGACAGGTTTTTGCGCTTGCTTGTCGACGTCCAGTACGAACGCAATGACATCGACTTCAAACGCGGTGCGTTCCGCGTCAAAGGCGACACCGTCGACATCATTCCCGCGTACGAAGAGGTTGCGGTGCGTGTGGAGTTCTTCGGCGATGAAGTGGATTCCCTGTATTACATCCACCCGCTGACGGGCGACGTCATCAGCCAGGAGGATGAGGTCCGTATCTTCCCGGCGACGCACTACGTAGCCACCGACGACCGCATGGAGCGCGCCATCGAAGACATCAAACTCGAGCTGGCGGACCGTCTAGAAGAGCTGGAGAACCGCGGCAAGCTGCTCGAGGCGCAGCGCCTCCGCATGCGCACCGAGTACGACCTCGAAATGATCCAGCAGGTCGGCTTCTGCTCCGGCATTGAGAACTACTCGCGCCACATGGATGGACGCCCGGCGGGCTCGGCACCGGCAACGCTCATCGACTACTTCCCGGAAGACTTCCTCACCATTATCGACGAGTCCCACGTGACGGTTCCCCAGATCGGCGGCATGTATGAAGGCGATATGTCCCGCAAGCGCAACCTCGTCGAGTTCGGCTTCCGCCTGCCAAGCGCAGTGGACAACCGGCCGCTCACCTTCGACGAGTTCGAGGCGCGCGTGGGTCAGACCGTCTACATGTCCGCGACCCCGGGTGACTACGAGCTCGAGGCCTCCGGAGGCGAGTTCGTCGAGCAGGTGATCCGCCCGACCGGTCTGGTGGACCCGAAGGTCACGGTGCGCCCGACGAAGGGCCAGATCGACGACCTGATTCACGAGATCCGCGAGCGCGTGGAGCGCGACGAGCGCGTCCTGGTCACTACCTTGACCAAGCGCATGGCCGAGGATCTCACCGACTACTTCTTGGATAACGGGATCAAGGTCCGCTACCTGCACTCCGACATCGATACCCTCCAGCGCGTCGAGCTCCTGCGTCAGCTGCGCCTAGGCGAGTTCGACGTGCTCGTGGGCATCAACTTGCTCCGCGAGGGCCTCGACCTGCCGGAGGTCTCGCTGGTGGCGATCCTCGACGCGGACAAGGAAGGTTTCCTACGTTCCACGAAGTCGCTGATCCAGACGATCGGCCGCGCCGCACGTAACGTGTCCGGCGAGGTCATCATGTACGCCGACAGCGTCACCGAGTCGATGCAGGAAGCGATCGACGAGACGGAGCGCCGCCGCGAGAAACAGCTGGCGTACAACAAGGAGCACGGCATCGATCCGCAGCCGCTGCGCAAGGCCATCGCGGACATCTTGGACCAGGTCTACGAGTTCGAGGGTGGCGAAGCCGACGCCAAGGCTGGGGGAGATGGCGCTGAACGGATCGTCGAAAAGCGAGACGCTTCGAACATGGCTTCCGACGAGGTGCAGAAGCTTATCGACGACCTGACTAACCAGATGGCTGCTGCCGCCCGCGAGCTGAAGTTCGAGCTTGCGGGGCGGCTGCGCGACGAGATCGCGGACCTGCGCAAGGAACTGCGTGGTATGAAAGAAACTGGCAACTAAAACGCAGGAAAGCTGGTGTTCTCATGCACTCTTACACATCGATCGCCGTAGGCACGGACGGCTCGGAAACCTCGCTGGTGGCGGTGCAGACGGCGGCAAGCCTAGCGCGGGTTTACGGTGCGACGTTGACCATTATCTGCGCGTATTATTCCGCGTCTGGCTCGATGCTCAACTCCACCAACGCGGAGATCACCCAGATTGACACCGTGTCCGAGGCGGGCGCGCGGGAGATTCTGGCCCGCGCGAGGGAGATCGCCGAGCAGGAGCAGGCGCCGAGCATCAAGCTGGATGCGAAGGCTGGTCAGCCGGCGAACGTCCTCGTGGAATCTGTAGCGGAGCACGAGGTTGACTTGCTGGTGGTTGGTAACCGGGGCATGCGCTCCCTTGCGGGCCGTGTGTTCGGCAACGTTCCTGGCAACGTGGCCAAGAAAGCCCCGGTTGACGTGATGCTGGTGGATACCAGGGTGGAGGGACACAACTAACCCCGACGGACTACACTCAGATTCGTCCTTAGTACATATTCACTACCCGGAAAGGTCTTTGACGACATGGGTTCTTACTACAACACCATCGTGGTCGGTTCGGACGGCTCCAAGTCCTCGTTCCTCGCCGTCGAGCGTGCGGCCAAGATGGCCGAGGCGTTTGGTGCCACGCTGGTGATCGGCACCGCGTACTACCGCTCCGAGGAGGACGCGTCGAAGTCCCTGCGACAGGACTCCGTGACCATCCTGGGCGATGACGAGGCGCTGAAGAACCTCGAGGCCGCTGCTGACCACGCCCGCGCCGCTGGTGCGAAGGACGTGGAGACCGCAACCCGCCCGGGCACCCCGGTCGAGGCGCTTATGGCGATTGTGAACGACAACAACGCTGAGCTGCTCGTGGTGGGTAACCGTGGAATCAACTCCCTGACCGGCCGCCTGCTCGGCTCCGTGCCGGCCGATGTCGCACGTCAGTCCGACTGCGACGTGATGATCGTCCACACGGTTACGGAGTAAGCTCCCCAATCACCGACAGGGTCTGCGTGGCCCGGGTGACTGCAACGTAGAGGTCTTGCCACCCTTGTGGCGAGGCCTCAACGATTTTCTGAGGGTCGACCACAATCACATGGTCGAACTCGAGGCCCTTCATTTCCGCGACATTCTCCGCCGAAATAATCGCGGTCAGTCGGCCATCCAGGCCCGCACGCACCGTCTCTGGGTCGGTTCCAAGGGGGAAGTGGGCCACAGGAACGCCAGTAGAGCGGATGCTTATCGACGAGCTCTTGGCAGCGCCACTTTGTTCCAGCACCGCATCGGCGTACTCCATGATCTCCGCGGGGGTGCGGTAGTTCACCGTGAGTTCGTGGAGCCGGTAGCGTTGCGCCACGAAGGGCTCGAGGGTGGTGCCCCAATCGTCGGTACCGGCAGGCGACGAGGTCTGGGCGATGTCGCCGACCAACGTCATCCAGCGCGACGGGCAGCGCCGGAAGACCATACGCCACTCCATCGGCGAGAGTTCTTGGGCCTCGTCCACGATCACATGACCGTACGCCCACGTCTGATCTTCGCGTGCGCGCTGCGCCGTGGAGCGGATGTCCCGCACCCGCTGGCGCGACGCGAGCGTCTCAGCGTCGATCACGTCTGCTGCCGAGAGAATCTCGGCCTCGAACTGGTCGTCATCGTTGTCGGTTGCTTCTGAGGACGCGAGAATGTCCAGCGCGTCCTCCGCCTCGGCGACCTGACGGCGCCATTCCTCTTCCTCGCGACGGCGCGTTTCCTCCGCGTCGTCGATACCGATGAGCACCGCGAGCTCATCGATGAGAGCAGTGTCCGAAGGAGCGAAAGGCTCGCCGGGCGCGCGGTAGAGCGCGTTTTGCGTGTAGTCGTCGTAGTCACCCGCGGCCTCGACGATCCGGTCGTGATCGGTGAGTAGCGAATCGAGCACTTGGGTTGGGGAGAGCAGTGGGAAGTGGTCGTCGATAAGCACTTGCACCTGCGGGTGCTCTGTTAGGTCGTCGTGCAGCTGGTCAACGTCAGCGGCGGACAGCAGGTTTGCGCCGCCAAGCGGGTCTTCGCCGATGCGAACAGCGAGGGCTTCGGCCAAGAGCTGGGTGAGTTCCTCCGCGAACACCGCGCGAGCGGGATTGTGCGGTTTGCGCGAGCGGCGCGTACGGGTGCGGGCGGCCTTGACCATGGCGGGCGTGGCTTCGATTTTGACGCCGTCGATGTCGAGGGGCACTGGGTGCTGCGGAACCGTCTGGTACGCCTGCACGGCGCGCTTGAGAATGGTCACCATCTCCGCAGACCCCTTCACCTCGCGGGCGGCGGCGGACTCCGCGCTCCGCAGCGCGCGCGGGGTGAAGCCAGGCACGAGGTTTTCCAGTGTCGAGAGCACGACGCCGGTCTCACCGAGTTCAGGCAAAACCCTGGAAATGTAGTCCAAGAACGTGTCGTTGGGGCCGATAATGAGGACACCCGTGCGTGAGAGCTGTTCGCGCCACGTGTAGAGCAGGTACGCGACGCGGTGCAGGGCGACCGCAGTCTTGCCGGTGCCGGGCCCGCCTTGGACCACCATCACGCCGCGGGTGGAGTCGCGGATGATTTCGTCCTGCTCGCGCTGGATAGTCTCCACAATGGATTGCATGTGACCTGTGCGAGCCTGGTTCATCGCGCGGCGGAGCGCAGCCTCGGAGCCGACGTTGGTCTCTAGCGGTTCAGTACCGTCACCAGAGAGCACCTCATCGTCGACCGCAGTGACGGCGCGCCCGCGCATCCGGATGTTGCGGCGGGTTTCCACACCTTCAGGGTTCGCGGTCGTGGCGAGGTAGAACGGGCGAGCCTGTGGCGCGCGCCAGTCCAGGAGTAGGGTGCGGTAGTTGTCGGCGCGGTCATCGATGCCCATCCGGCCGACGTATCGCCGGTCGAGGTCGACCCGGTCTGGAACTGGGTTGGACGGATCCTTATCCGCGACATCGACGCGGCCGAACACAAGCCCGATCTCGGCAATTCCGAGCTGGTCGAGTTTCGCGTTCAAGGAGTGGTACTCCGTCTCGCGCCGCACAAGCGCATCCGCGTCGGGGTTATCGGGGTCTACGTCGGCCTGCACCGCAGCGAGTTTTGCCCGGGCAGACTCGACCTCGGCGCGGAGGTGATCGAAGAGCACGTCGACGTAGGCCTGTTCTTGCTCTACCGGATTCGTCATCTCATGCTCCTTACTTTGTCAGCCGGATATTCCACCGTACTCATGCGAAACGGCCCCGTCCGCTGGGGTATTCCCAGGGGCGAGGCCGTCGGTGTGCCGCGAGGCGAACCCGGCGCTTAACCGAGCTTCTTCTGTGCCTTCTTCACTGCCTTCTTGGCCTTGCGCTCAGCCTTGTTGACCTTGCGCTTCCACTTGCGGCGCTGGTACCAGCTGGGGGACGCGTCGAGCTTGTCCCAAGCGTGCTGGAGGTTATCCACTGCATCTTGTGCGTTGCCCTGGACCTTGGAGGTCGCCTTGTTCACCTTGCGCTTCGCCTTGAACTTGTCCAGGCCGGACGGGCCAAGATCGTCGAGGGTGTCCTGCAGATCGCCCACGACGGAGTTGACCTGGCGCTTCGCCTTGAACTTCTGCACGCGGGACGGGGTGATCTCGTCCCACGCATCGGAAGCCCAGTCGCGTAGATCGTCGGCTGCACCGGATGCCTTGCGCTTTGCCTTGAACTGGTCCAGCTTGCTCGGCTTCAGGTCGTCGTAGGAGTCCTGCAGCTCACCCGTTGCATCGTCGAGCCAGTCGCCAGCGTTGGACAGGAACTTCGAAGTCTGCTTGCGTGCGTCGCCGATGAAGTCCTGGGCGGCGCCGCCAGCCTTGGAAGCAGCCTTCTTCCAGTCACCCTTGTTGTCGTCGATGTACTCGCCGACCTGGTCGGTGGTGTCAGAGAACCAGCCGCCTGCCTTGGACAGGGCCTTCTCGGTCTCGGACTGGGTCGGCAGCGCCTGCTGAACGTTCTTGCGCGCGACCTTTGCGGCGTTCTGTGCGCGCCACTTCATATCCGGCTTACCAGCGGTATCGACGGTTGCCAGCAGCACGCCACCGGTCAGGGCGAGGTCGGTCAGTGCGCCGGCCTGACGGCGAGCCTTCTCATCTGCGTCATCGGTGTCCCAGAAGGCGTTGCGGCCTGCAAGGGAAGCAACGGAGGTTGCGGTGAGCAGCGCTGCCGCGGTGCGCGGGGCCTTGCCCAGGGCGAACAGGGAGCCGGCACCAGCCTTCACACCGCCGATGATCTGCGCCGCGGTCTCCGGATCCTTCGGGATGAAGGCGCGGTACTGGCGGGGCAGCGCAGCGCGAACCTGGGTGAGCACGCTTTCGGCACTCTCTTTCTGGCCAGCGGGGTTGAGCACCGTGCTCACGCCGTCGATGATGAACACCGACGCGAGCATCGGGCGCGCGATCTTGCGAATCATTCTCTAACCAATCCTTTTCATCGAAACGTGGCAGTTTTGAAAAGCCACTACGCCGTCCACTGTAGACATTTCCTTCTGTCATCGTGGGAAGAGTTGCGCCGGGATGTGTTACCAGCGGCGCTCCCACCACTCATCGAGGTGTGGCCGCTCGGCGCCAATCGTGGTCGGCTTTCCGTGGCCGGGGCGAACGACGGTTTCGTCCGGGAAGCGGTCGAAGAACTCTTCTTTCACATCAGTGAAAAGCCGGACGAAGTCACCTTCGGAAGAGGTCTTGCCGAGCCCACCCGGAAACAGCGAGTCGCCGACGAAGAGGTTCGGCTCGCCGTCGATGAGCGCGGCAACGCACGCACCCCCCGGAGTGTGGCCCCGCAAGATGGCCACTGGCAACCGCTCACCGGCGAAGGCGATGTAATCGTCGTCCTTGAGCTCGTGGTCGACCGGAGCCGGCAGGGCCGGTGCGTCGAGGTGAGATGCCCAGTGCGTTGCGTTGGTCGCCGCGAGGACCTCCTCGAGAGCCCTCGTGTGGTCGTGGTGGCGATGCGTGGTCAAGACGTCTGTGATGGTGACACCGTTGTCGGCCGCGAGTGACAGAAGTGCTGGGGCGTCGTCCGCGGCGTCGATAAGCAATCCTTGCTCTCCCGAGATGAGGAGGTAGCAGTTGTTGTCCATGCTGGAAACCGCGACGTGGGCCATCTGGAAGCTGGGGGGAGAGGTCTTCATGCAGCCCACGTTAGTCACGCGGAATACCTCGGGGGCGGGCCACGTTGGTAGGTTCATTGGGGGCGAACATGGGATGAACTGACAAGTAAGGACGTAAACCTTCGTGGCTGAGCGGCTCACAGTGCGCGGTGCGCGCCAACACAACCTCAAAGGCATCGACGTTGACCTGCCTCGCGACAAAATGGCCGTGTTCACGGGCCTGTCCGGCTCCGGCAAGTCATCCCTGGCATTTGACACCATCTTTGCGGAGGGCCAGCGACGCTACGTTGAGTCCCTGTCGTCGTACGCGCGCATGTTTCTCGGCCAGATGGACAAGCCCGATGTGGATTACATCGACGGGTTATCGCCGGCGGTGTCGATCGATCAGAAGTCGACGAACCGCAACCCGCGCTCGACGGTGGGCACGATTACGGAGATCTACGATTACCTTCGTTTGCTGTATTCGCGCGCCGGCACACCGCACTGCCCGGTGTGCGACGCGGTGATCGACCGTCAAACGCCGCAGCAGATTGTGGATCAGGTGCTGGAGCTTGAGGAGCGCACGAAGTTTCAGGTGCTCGCGCCGATCGTGCGCAAGCGCAAAGGCGAGTTCGCCGACCTGTTCAAGGACCTTGCGGCGCAGGGGTACTCGCGTGTGAACGTCGACGGTGAGACTTACCAGCTCACCGAACCGCCGAGGCTGGAAAAGCAGGTCAAGCACAATATCGACGTGGTGATCGACCGCCTCACCGTGAAGGCGAGCCAGAAGCAGCGCCTGACCGATTCCGTGGAGACGGCACTCAAGCTTGCCGACGGCCTCGTGGGCTTCGATTTTGTCGACCTCGATACCGACGATCCGGATCGCGTGCAGATTTTCTCCGAGAAGATGGCCTGCCCGAACGGCCACAAGTTGGACGTGGAGGAGTACGAGCCCCGTGCGTTCTCCTTTAACTCTCCGTTCGGCGCCTGTCCGGCGTGCGACGGGCTCGGCGTGCGCAAGGAAGTGGACATCGACCTTGTGATCCCGGATCCGGACGCTCCGGCGGTCGACGCGTTTCAAATCTGGAACTCCAGTCCGAACAAGGGCTACTTTGCCAAGCTCATCGAAGCGCTGGCCAAGGAGGAGGGCTTCGACGCCAAGGCGCCATTCAGCTCCTTGACCAAGACGCAGCAGAAACACCTGGTGTACGGCTCGACCACGAAGGTGAGCGTTCGCTACAAAAACCGCTATGGCCGCCAGCGTTCGTTCACTGCGGCGTACGAGGGTGTGATTGGCTACCTCGAGCGCAAGATGGAGCAGGCTGAATCCGATGCGCAGAAGGAACGCCTGCTGGCGTACACCCGCGAGATCCCGTGCCCGACGTGCAAGGGCGCGCGTCTGAAGCCGGAGATCCTGGCGGTGCGGTTGGATTCCACCACGCACGGGGAAAAGTCCATCGCTGGGTTGACGGAGCTTTCGATCGAGGACGCTTCCGACTACCTGGACAACTTGGTCCTGGGTTACCGCGAGGAAATGATCGCCGGGGCGGTGCTGCGCGAAATTCAGGCACGCTTGCGTTTCCTTCTGGACGTCGGGCTGAATTACCTCACGCTCGCGCGCTCCGCGGGCACGCTCTCAGGCGGCGAGGCGCAGCGCATTCGCCTGGCGACCCAGATTGGTTCCGGCCTAGCGGGTGTGCTTTACGTGCTTGACGAGCCGTCAATCGGCCTCCACCAGCGCGACAATCAGCGCCTCATCGCGACGTTGAAGAAGCTGCGCGACTTGGGCAACACCCTTGTGGTGGTGGAACACGACGAGGACACCATCCGCGAGGCGGACTGGCTCATTGACATTGGACCGCGCGCCGGCGAGTACGGCGGGGAAGTGGTCTACCAGGGTGAGCCGGCCGGCATCGAGAAGGCGAAGAACTCGCTGACCGGGGATTACTTGTCTGGCCGGAAGAGGATTGAGGTTCCTGAGGAACGACGCGCCGTCGATAAGCAACGAATGCTCCGTGTGGTCGGCGCACGAGAGAACAACCTAGACAATGTGAGCGTGGATATTCCGCTCGGCGTGCTGGCGGCGGTGACTGGTGTGTCTGGCTCGGGCAAGTCGACCCTGGTGAACCAGATTCTGGCGAAGAGCCTGCAGAACCAGCTCAACGGCGCGCGCCAGGTGCCGGGCCGGGTGAAGAAGATCGAGGGGCTGGAGCACCTGGACAAGCTGGTGCAGGTGGACCAGAGCCCGATTGGCCGTACGCCGCGCTCGAACCCGGCGACGTATACGGGCGTCTTTGACAAGATCCGCAACCTTTTTGCGGAGACGCAGGAGGCGAAGGTGCGCGGCTACAAGGCCGGGCGCTTCTCCTTCAACGTCAAGGGCGGGCGCTGCGAGGCGTGCCGCGGCGACGGCACCATCAAGATTGAGATGAACTTCCTGCCGGACGTCTACGTTCCGTGTGAGGTCTGCCACGGCGCGCGCTACAACCGCGAAACGCTCGAGGTGCGCTACAAGGGCAAGAACATCGCTGAGGTGCTGGACATGCCGATCTCGGAGGCGGCGGAGTTCTTCGAGCCGATCACGTCGATCCACCGCTATCTGCAGACGCTTGTCGACGTCGGCTTGGGCTACGTCCGCCTCGGACAGTCCGCAACCACGCTGTCCGGCGGTGAGGCGCAGCGTGTGAAGCTCGCGGCTGAGCTGCAGAAGCGCTCCAACGGTCGCACGATCTACATCCTCGACGAGCCGACCACCGGCCTCCACTTCGAGGACATTCGCAAGCTCATGCTCGTGCTCAACGGCCTCGTTGAAAAGGGCAACACCGTGCTGGTCATCGAGCACAACCTTGACGTGATCAAGTCCGCAGACTGGATCATCGACATGGGCCCGGAGGGTGGATCCGGCGGAGGCACGGTCGTGGCGCAGGGCACCCCGGAGGAAGTTTCGCTTGTCGACGGATCCTTTACCGGCCAATTCCTGGCGGAGGTACTGGCCCGGTAGGTAGCGGCATCGGCGTCGTGGCTCGGCTGCGCGCCCGCAGCACAGAGACTGCGATAAGTAACAGGCCGGAAACGATGAACGCGAGCACGCGCGGGATGCCGCCGAGTGTAGAGAGGTCGAAGAGGACGAGCTTCAACGTGGCCGCAATTGCCAAGATGAGGCCGACAAGGAGATCTCCGTTTTCCCCGAAGAAGTCGCGGTGGGAAAGGAGAATCCACGCCGCGAGAGCAATCCACGTGATGGAAATCAGGGCGTGTCCGGCGTAGAACCCGGTTGTGGCCGCTTCCGGATTCTGGGGAGCAAGGATGCTCGCGGTATAGCTGGTCAGCGGGACTACCACCATCATGGAAAGTGGCAGGAGAGCGAGCGCCGCGGCGACGGTGAGCGGTTGGTTGAACCGCTTGATCTGGTTCCGCTGCAATAGGCACAGTCCCATAACTGCTGCGACGATGAGCGCTTGGACGGCATACGTCCAGTGTTCGAGGAATCGACGGTTGGCACCGGTCGATGCAGCGAGGAGTCCAGCAGAGGCGACAAAAGTGCCGTACACCCACACCGTGAACACGATGCCGTCGTTACGTGGACGGCGGCTAAGCATGAAGGAGACGGCGACGAAAGCAACCGCATAGGCGGCGAGGATTGAGAGCATCCGAATGAGCGCTTGGTCGGCAATGAACTGCATCGTCTGGCGCATATCAAGGATGCTGAGCGCGAGGGCGATCATCCACACCGCGCGAAGCGGGTCGACAACGGCGTGCGGGGCGCGGCGTGCGGGCGCACACTCGTACACCGCCCAAAGTATTGCAACGCACGCGGGTGTAAACCATCGCGCCCATCCGTCGAAGATAGACATTGAGACGTCGACGATGACGAGCGGAGCGATCAGGCCACAGAACCAGTAAGACACCTTTGCCCAGCTGGAAATCTGCTGCTCTTGACAAGGGTAGAACGCCTCGCCAACAACGAAAGCCGCAGCGGCAAAGACAAAAAGGAGTGCGCGGAGGTGCTGGAACGGGTCGTCGACGAAGTAGGTCAACAACGTCCACCCAATCGCGTACACACAGATATTCAGCGCACCGAGCGCACGTATTGTCGCGGCGTCGCGTGGGTGGCGGGCGATGGGAAAGAACCAGGTGAGGCACGCCGCCGTGACCGGCGCGAGGAGAGTGAGGATGCCTGTGGGCAAGGGTGGGCCGAGAAAAGCCCAGTGGTAGGGCAGGATGACCACGAGCATGATCTTGAGCAGGTTTGGGATGCGGTGCCAGACGGCGATACCTGCAAAGGTGGCGAAGATCGCCTCAACTGCAAATTCGGTGACTAGGTCGTCTGCGAACCACTCCAGCGGTGGATTGGATGCGTAGAAGGTCACGATCGTAGCGGTGATGAACCCGGTTGCGTATAGCGCGGTCACGCCGGCGGTGGCAGGTTGACGGTGGAACGCGAAGTAGCCGAGCGCGGTGAGGCCGACCGCGAGGATGTATCCCAACACCGCGATGCCCGCAGGACCAAGCAGCCCCGACTGGTAGGCAAGAGCGACTGCGAGGCTGACACCGATCACCGTAATGAGGGATCCAAGCACAGCGACCGTGCGCAGGACATTGCGCTCGCGTTGCTCCGGACGTGCGGGTGGTTTTGCAACCGGCTGCATGTTCTGGGGGGCCGGTTGGGCCGGCCGCGGCCCGGGATGCGGTTCGGGTTTCGGCCCGGGTTGCGGCGGGGGAGCCGCCTCCCGCAGGGAGCGTTCGGTGAAATAGATGCGGTAGCGAAGGTCGTCGATACGCGATTGCAGCTCGCTGTAGGATCGTTGCAAGTCACCCAGCTCGCGCCGAGCACTGACGAGCCACTCTTCCTGGGGATTGCGTTCCGCCATACGGCAATTTAATCGCACCCCGGCCGATTGTGTCGGCTGATTTGGTTCAGCGAGGCAAGTGCGGTACCTTTAAATGCACTACCGCCCAGTGCACCTCCTCCAGGTGTGCGGGCTGCAAGTGGAGTTCATCCCACCCCACGCCGCCACCCGGCATAGTTCGAGTGGTTGGATACGGGTAAAGGTAGGGGGCGTAATCGTCGTCAAGCGAAAAGCCCCCTGTTTTTCGGAGAGCTCCCGCCGTGCGCATAGCGCGAGCGGGATTTTTTCGGGGGGTGAGACACCGTGAGTGGCCTGGTAGCTCAACTACAACCCTCAGAATCTTTTAGGAGTGTCTCATCAGCGCTGAAGCTCGGATCAACGAACGTATCCGTGTCCCGGAAGTTCGTCTTGTCGGCCCGTCCGGCGAGCAGGTGGGCATTGTCCGCACGGACGATGCTCGCAAATTGGCGTACGAAGCAGATCTTGATCTAGTCGAGGTCGCCCCGAACGCGAAGCCGCCCGTGTGCAAGATCATGGATTACGGCAAATTCAAGTACGAGCAGGATCAGAAGGCCCGCGAGGCCCGCAAGAACCAACAGCAGACCGTGGTCAAGGAGCAGAAGTTCCGCCCCAAGATCGATGAGCACGACTACCAGACGAAGAAGGCCAATGTTGAGCGCTTCCTGGAGAAGGGCAACAAGGTCAAGGTCACGATCATGTTCCGCGGCCGTGAGCAGTCTCGTCCGGAGCTTGGCTACCGCCTCCTTGAGCGTCTCGCAGACGACATCGGGGAGCTCGGCGTAGTGGAGTCCCGTCCGAAGCAGGACGGTCGCAACATGACCATGGTCTTCGGGCCGGCTCGCAAGGGCAAGAAGTAGCACGTACACAAACTGAAGGGCTTTTACCATGAAGCAGAAGACCCACAAGGGCACCGCAAAGCGCATCAAGGTCAACGGCAAAGGCAAGCTGCGCCGCGAGCAGGCCGGTAAGCGCCACCTCAACGAGAAGCTGTCCTCCAAGCGTCGCCGTAAGCTCTCCGGCACCACCGACGTCGCAGCATCTGACGTCAAGCGCGCAAAGCGCCTCCTCGGCATGTCCTAAGCACTGCCCTGAACTATTCACCCCTCTGAAGCAAAGGAAGTAATGACTCATGGCACGTGTTAAGCGTTCAGTCAACGCCAAGAAGAAGCGCCGCGCGATTCTGAAGTCCGCGAAGGGCTACCGCGGCCAGCG
>ERZ1031260.79-NODE-79-length-14792-cov-9.164009_pt1 | contig 14792 bp, 12 predicted proteins | sample MGYA00517287_ERZ1031260 | MGnify/ENA primary metagenome ERZ1031260 (study PRJEB33718, sample SAMN03159811) | human skin metagenome | collected 2014-02-25 | study: EMG produced TPA metagenomics assembly of the PRJNA266117 data set (Human skin bacterial metagenome and... | reverse complement strand
AGCCGAAGAGCACCATGATCGCCATGCCGGTGCCGGAGAAGCGGGACTTGAACAGGGACTCGATGATCAGCAGCTCGTCGTAAAACGCGTTGCCGCTGGACTCGATGTCCTGAGTAGAAAGGGTCACGCGGCCGGTCGCCGCGGCGATCATGAGCAGCAGCACGCCCACGGCGAAGATTGCCGACGCCGCGTGCACCTTTTTGTAGATGAAGTAACCGACCGCAGCAATCGCCACGACCGCGAGCAATACATAAAGCATGCTTTAAATATCGCCCGAAAGTTTCATCTATCGCAGCGATTTCGCGGATATGTGAACAATGTCGCCTTCGTGGATCTAGTGCTAGAGCGACTACTTAATCGACGATCCGGTGAGTTCAAAGAGCGCGTAGAACGGCAGGACGAGGTTGACGATGCTCCCCAAAGTCGACGAGAGCAGGCCCGGGTTCCCAGGGGTGCGGTTCTCCGGGCTGGGGAAGAAGTATTCCGACGACCCGAGGGACGAAAGGTCCTTGTACGGCTGGATGAGCGCGGAGCTGAGCTCAACGGCGTTGAGGGAATGCCCGCTGCGGGTTTCAACCTGAAGTTCGACAGCGTTAGCGGCAGGTGCGACGATGGCGGCGCTGGCGGTGACTACTGCAATGCAGGCGGGGGCAAGACGTTTGCGGGTGAACATGAAAACAATGCACTTTCAGTAGAGGACGAATGCTGAGGACGAGTGCTGTGGGCGGTAACGGCCCACACCTTCCATATCTCCCCCAGGCGCCCAGGCGTTAGATGGACGCCTCGACGCTGGGAACGAGGCGTCGATAAGCAAAAGCTCCCTGCGACCGTGACAAACGGTGCCCTATTAGACTGTCTAACCATGACTGAAGCGAACTCCGCGACCCCGGCGAACCCGCACCGCTACACGGCTGAGCTGGCCAACGATATCGAAGGCAAATGGCAGGGCTACTGGCGCGAGCACGGCACGTTCAACGCCCCGAACCCGGTGGGTGATCTTGCTGCGCAGGCGTCAGATGGCCAGACGGAGCTGCCCGCCGACAAGCTCAACGTGCAGGACATGTTCCCGTACCCCTCGGGCGCGGGCCTGCACGTGGGTCACCCGCTGAGCTACATCGCGACGGATGTGTACGCGCGCTACAACCGCATGCTGGGCAAGAACGTGCTGCACACGCTGGGTTATGATGCCTTCGGTCTGCCGGCGGAGCAGTACGCGATTCAGACGGGCACGCACCCGCGCACCACGACTGAACAGAACATCGCCAACATGCGCCGCCAGCTGTCCATGCTGGGCCTGGGCCATGACCCGCGACGCTCCGTGGCCACGACGGACCCGGAGTTTTACAAGTGGACGCAGTGGATTTTCCTGCAGATTTACAACGCGTGGTTTGACGATGAGCAGCAGAAAGCCCGCCCGGTCGAGGAGCTGGTGCGCGACCTGCTCACCGGAGCGCGCCAGACGAAGGACGGCCGCGACTTTCGCGAGCTGAGCACCGAAGAGAAGCACAAGGCGATCGATGAGTTCCGCCTGGTCTACCTCTCCGAATCCATGGTGAACTGGTGCCCCGGCCTAGGCACGGTGCTGGCGAACGAGGAGGTCACCGCGGACGGGCGTTCGGAGCGCGGCAACTTCCCGGTCTTTCGCAAGCGCCTGCGCCAGTGGATGATGCGCATCACCGCCTACTCCGACCGCCTGCTCGACGACCTTGAGCTTTTGGATTGGCCGGAAAAGGTCATCTCGATGCAGCGCAACTGGATCGGCCGTTCGCGCGGCGCGCAGGTTGCCTTCCAGTCCGCCGCCGGTCCGATCGAGGTCTTCACCACCCGCCCGGACACCCTCTTCGGCGCCACCTACATGGTGCTTGCTCCGGAGCATGAGCTTGTCGACGCTCTCTTGGCCGACGCCTACCCGGAAGGCACGGACGCGCGTTGGACCAACGGCGCCGCGACCCCGCGCGAGGCGGTCGACGCGTACAAGCGCTCGATTGCGGCGAAGTCCGATGTGGAGCGCCAGGAGAACAAGGAAAAGACCGGCGTGTTCTTGGGCGCGTACGCGACCAACCCGGTCAACGGCGAGCAGGTGCCGGTGTTCATCGCGGACTACGTGCTCACCGGCTACGGCACAGGTGCGATTATGGCGGTGCCGGCGCACGACGAGCGCGACTACGAGTTCGCCACCGTCTTCGGCCTGCCGATTACGGCGGTGCTTGACGGCGACGTCTCCGAGGCTGCGTTTACTGGGGATGCCGCGCACATTAATTCGTCGAATAGCGAAGGCCTGGACCTGAATGATTTGGGCAAGGCTGAGGCGATCGAGCGAGCGATTGACTGGCTGGTGGCCGGCGGCCACGGCGCCGAGAAGATTCAGTACAAGCTGCGCGACTGGCTGTTTGCCCGCCAGCGCTACTGGGGTGAGCCGTTCCCGATTGTGTACGACGAGAACGGTCAGGCGCACGGCCTGCCGGAGGACATGCTGCCGGTGGAACTGCCGCAGGTTGAGGACTACAACCCGGTCGCTTTCGACCCGGACGACGCCGAGTCCGAGCCTGCTCCCCCGCTGGCGAAGGCCACCGACTGGGTCGAGGTGGAGCTGGATCTGGGCCATGGCACGCAGAAGTACTACCGCGACACCAACGTGATGCCGCAGTGGGCCGGTTCCTCCTGGTACCAGCTGCGCTACATTGACCCGACGAACAACGACGAGTTTTGCAACATCGAAAACGAGCGCTACTGGACCGGCCCGCGCCCCGCGGAGCACGGCGCGAACGATCCCGGTGGCGTGGACCTCTACGTGGGCGGTGTGGAGCATGCGGTGCTGCACCTGCTCTACGCCCGCTTCTGGCACAAAGTGCTCTATGACCTTGGTTTTGTCACCTCGCAGGAGCCGTACCGCCGCCTGTACAACCAGGGCTACATCCAGGCGTACGCCTACACCGACTCCCGTGGCGTGTACGTGCCGGCGGCTGAGGTGGAAGAGCGCGACGGCAAGTACTTCTATGGCGGCGAGGAGGTCAACCGCGAGTACGGCAAGATGGGCAAGTCGCTGAAGAACTCCGTCGCGCCGGATGATGTGGTGAGTGCGTACGGCGCGGACACCCTGCGCGTGTACGAGATGTCGATGGGCCCGTTGGACACCTCGCGCCCCTGGGCGACGAAGGACGTTGTCGGCGCGCACCGCTTCCTGCAGCGCCTGTGGCGCCTCGCACTGAACGAGGAAACGGGCGAGCTCGCAGTCACCGACGCGGATCTGACCACCGACGACGCCAAGCAGCTCCACCGCACCATCGCCGGCGTGCGCGAGGACTACGAGGCCCTGCGCCTGAACACCGTCGCCGCGAAGCTGATCGAGTACGTTAACTACCTGACCAAGACCTACCCGTCCGGCGCCCCGCGCGACGCCGTCACCCCGCTCGTGCAAATGGTCTCCCCGCTTGCCCCCCACCTCGCTGAGGAGCTCTGGGCCAAGCTCGGCCACGAAGGCACCATCACGTTCGAGCCGTTCCCCACCTTTGATGAGCAATTGCTTGTCGACGACACCGTTGAACTGCCCGTCCAAATCAACGGTAAAGTCAAAGCGCGCGTCGACGTGCCGGCCGAGGCCAGCCAGGACGAGATCGAGGCGGTGGCGTTGGCCGACCCGCGCGTGGCAGAACTTACCGAGGGCAAGACCGTGGTGAAGACCATCGTCGTACCGGGGCGCATGGTGAACCTCGTGGTGAAGTAGAAGGCAAGGCACAATGAGCACCACGAATCCCGGCGGCTACTCGCCCTCCGGTGGTGATCCACAGGGCAACGGCTGGAGCCACACGAAGGGCACCGGCAAACTGCGCCCCGGTCAGGCGATCGCGTGGGGGTTCAAGGCGATTACGGCTAATCCTGGCCCGATGCTGCTGATCGGTCTCGTGATGGCTGTGCTCAATGAAATGACGGTGCTGCCGTGGGTTGGACCGCTCGCCGCGATCGGCTCGCTGCTGATCATTCCGGTGATCCTCTCTGTCGCGTTGCAGCAGACGCTGAAGGCCAGGTTTCAGCATGTTCAGGCTCCCGCTTACGGCAAAGCATTAGGGATGCTTGGTGTATTCATCGCAGTGTCCTTCGGCATCGTGCTCTTGCTGACGTTCATCGCACTGGTGTTTGCGGTCGCTGGGATGGACCTCAGCCTTATCCTCACCGACCCTGAGGCGGCGGTGGATCATCCGTCGACGCTGCGCGGGCTGATGATCCTTGTGGTTTTGTTGGTGGTGATGTGCCTGCTCATAGCGCCGTTCTTCGTCTTTCCTGCCTATTTCGCAGCAGACGACAACGGCAGTTTCGGCAACGCGCTCCGCGCGGGTCTCAGCGCGGCTGCGCGCAACTATCTGTCGACGCTGGCCATTGCTGTGTTCATCATCGTGCTCGGTATCATCGCGCAGCTCCCGGCATACTTGGCAAGCGAAGGGATGCTCAACGGTTTAGTCGGCACGTTCCTGACCATTGCGCTTTCCCTGTTGATCACGCCGTACAGCTACCTGGTTGGCGCACACGCGTACCGCCAGGTTTCCGGTGGCCCGGTACCCCACGAGGCCGCGGAGAACTAGCCCCCGAGTGGTTGAGAGTGCGCCGACGGTGGCCTTCTATGTAAAATTTCAGGTGTTTTTGCCTCCGACTCTTTGAAGGAAGACACCATGAGCACCCCGAACAACGGCGGCTACCCGCCCTACGGCAACGACCCTGAGGGCTACGGCAACCAAGGCGGTGACCCGAACCAGCCGTACGGCCAGCAGTCGTATGGCAACTACCCGTCGTATGGCCAGAACCAGTATGGCCAGGATCAGTACGGTCAGGATCAGTACGGTCAGCAGGCTTATGATCAGCAACCGTATGGCCAGCAGGCCTACGGCCAGCCGGGTGACTACTCCCAGTTCGACGTCAACTCCGCTGCCGGTGCAGCCGGGGGCGACGCGATGCGTTTCCACGGCTCCCAGCTGACCGACGGCACCTTTGGCGACGGCACCCAGCCTCACCCGATCAACAACCCGGCCGCCAACGGCTGGCGCCACACAAAGGGCACCGGCAAGCTCCGCCTTGGCGAGGCGATTTTGTGGGGTTTCAAGGGCCTCATGGCAAACCCGGGCAAGATGCTGCTCATCGGCGTTTCCTCAGCAGTGCTTACCGCGGTGTCGAACTCTGAGTTCGTGGTTCTCGGACTCCTCGCCCTCGTTGCGCTGTTCCTGCTCGCGCCGCTCTTCACCTCCGGTGTGCTGCAGCAGACTCTGGTGAAGAAGTTCCAGAAGTGGCAGGCCCCGGCTTACGGCAAGACGCTGGGGGTTGCGGCCATCCTGGTGGTCATCGTCGTCATTGGAATTATCATTCTGAGCATCATTGCGGGAATCATCACGGCCGCAACCGGCCTCATCGATGAGAACATCGCGATGTACGCGGATTCGCCGGAGGCGCTGCTTTCGGATCCCAATGTGATGAAGGCAGGGGGGATATTCTTGGCAAGCCTCTTCATTCCGGTACTCCTCCTGGCACCGTTCTTCCTGTTCATCATCTACTATGCGGCTGACAACAACGGCTCGTTCGGCAACGCTTTCGGTGGTGCGATGCGCAGCGGCGCACGTAACTACTTCCCGGTAGTTCTGCTGATCCTGTTCCTTGCCATCGTGAACATGGCTGTGTCGGCCCCCGCACTCTTCCTCAGCTCCGGCGAAGGCATGGCGGCGGTCGGTGCTATCATCACCATCATTCTGACCGTCTTCGTCACGCCGTACACCTACCTCGTGCAGGCGCACGCGTACCGCCAGATTTCCGGCGGTCCGGTTCCTCACGAGGCCGCTGCGGCCTAATCCGTAAGCACTTTCTCCACTTTGACACTCCCCCAACACCGAGCAGCACCGACACTTCTGAAACTTGTGGCGGCGCTGCTCGTTGCCACTTTGGTGGTGCTCGTGACATTCGGCAAGGCCTACATTGAGCTGCCCGGAGTGTGGGAGTCGGCGGTGCACCAACGCCGCCAGATTCGCATCAACCCGTTGCAAACGTTCCACACTGGAGCGGCCTGGTGGGCCCCGTGGGTCAACCTGATTGGCAACATGGCGCTTTTCGCGCCCATCGGGTTCATCGCTTACCGCGACTCCATCCTGCGCGCCACGGCCATCGGTTTCGCGCTCAGCCTGGGCATCGAGACCACCCAGTTCGTCTTCGCGGCCGGATTCTCCGACCTGGACGACATCATCTCGAACACCCTCGGCGCGCTCGTCGGGGCAGCTCTCGCCAGCCGCTGGCGGCCCTACGAGTCATACTGGGTCATCGCAGCAGGCAGTGCCATTGTGCTCACAATCTTCGCAGCATTAACGACGATTGCGTGATCCCAGCCCGCGCCAAACCTAGCTCTCGTAGCCGTAGTGCCGCAAGATGTATCGCAAAAGTGCCTCGCCGCTCTGCGTTGGCACAGGACCCTCAGGGCCGGTGTAGAACCCGCCGATTTGCCTGATGAACATCACTACGTCGCGGAAACTCTCCGGTAATGCGTGCCAACCTGGCTCAAGGTCGCGGATGCCGGCGAAGTCCGCCAGGTGCTCGATGTTCTCCGCGAACTCTGCTTTGCCGAAGACGGCTTCGAAGCCAACGAGAAGCTCCGTGTGGAAATCCGCGATCGGATCCTCCGACTGGAGGAAGAACCTGCCGCGTTCAGAGACCTGGAGTGCCTCGTCGCCTAACGCGATGAGGCCCGCGCCTTCCAAGAACTGCCGCAGTTGGCGCACCTCAGGGAAGGTATTTTCCCGCGGCTGCCCGCCCGTGTGCTTCCTTCCTAACAGCTCCGCTAACATGCGCACTGCCGCGACCGGGAGGTTGCCAGTTTTGGTCAGCACCACCGGCTCGCTGAACAGGTTGACGGCGTTATACAGCACGTCGGCAAGCTCGAGCGGCGCGGCAACTGTCCACCGGTACGTAGCGCTGCCGTCCGGGCCCAACTTGTCTTCGAAGAATTCCGCGACCGCAGAAAGCAGCGTCGGATTCAGATCCGGGTTCGGATCATCCTGCATGATCTGGCGCAGCTCCGGGCGCGAATCCAAAAACTCCTCGAATTCGTGCGCCAAATCCGGGGTGTCAACGTCCGGCATGCCAGGGACTGGCTGGTCGAAGTAGATTTCCTCGGCCACAAACCCGATGCGGGTGGCCACCGAAACCGGATCTACGACGGTGAGACGCTGCAACATCCGCTCCGGCGACATCACGGGCAGGAAGCTCAACAGCAGGGGGGTGACTTCCATGTCCGGTGGCAGGCCAGCGGCGATGCGGCGGGCCTCCTTGCGGAACTTCGTCATTAGCTCCGGGCCGTTGGCGGATTCGACGATGTCGGGCCCGCAAGCGTCGACAAGCAATGGTGTGGGACCGTCAAGCTGGGACTCGCCGAGGACCGCGACCTGCACCGTCCAGTTCGCGGTGGGGTCGTAGATATAGGTGATTTCGGAGATTCTGGCGACGGTGAGTTCGGTCTCGTCGGATTCGCCGGCGCTGGGGATTTCGGCGAAGATGTGGCGGAACTCGCCCGAGCCGGTGGCGTACAGGTGCGTCGCGGCGCCGGAGAAGCCGAAGGCGGCATCGATGACCTGGGATAGTTCGCCGAGGTCCATGGAGTCGTCCACGTTGACGCAGCGCGAAATTTCAGGCAGGGAGCCTTCCAGCGTCATAAGCAGCGTCACGATCATGCCAGACACAATACGGCTGATCGCCGCGCCGGGTTGGGTAACGGGTGCGCACTAAAATCTGCACGCGTGGCGTAACGCGGGCGTGCGGAGGGTGGGGGCGCTAGTTCGCGAGCGGTTCGCCGCCGAAGATCACAGCGCGCGCCGGGGAGCTCGATGTGTTTTTCACGCCCCAGGTCTTGTTGCCGGTGCCGGTGTAGCCGACCTCGCCGCGCGGGACCGCAACGCGCTGTACCTCGATGCCATCTGTGACGGCGAGCAGGCCGTATTCGAATGCCTCGTTGAGCACCATCGCCACTTCCGCGCCGGGCTCGAGCTGCAGCTCCGCGGCTACAAGCGGCGTGTGTGTTTCTACCGGGGACGACTGGCCGAACAGCTCGCCGACGAAGACCCACGCCTCGCCGGAGACGGAGGTGGTGATGCTGCGCAGCGTGAACACCTCCGGCGCGTACACCTCGAGCCGGCCGCCGTCGCTCTGCTCACTGGCGCCCGACTCGCCGGCGCTCTGCGGCACCACCGCGTCCAGGCACACGCCGACCGCGCCGCTGCCCGCACGGGTCCGCAGTGCAGACCCGCTGGCAGGCGACATCGCCACACTGGCTGCGCCCGCGCCGACGCGCTCCTCCAACCCGTGAGGGCCTGCGTGGCGCACCTCGCCGTCAATGACCCACACCACGGTCTGGTGCCCGGCGCGCGGCGCGACGCGGGCACCATCGCCGTCATCATCACTGCCGAAGACCGCGGCGAAATCCCAGGCGCCGATCCGCCCCTGCTCACTGCGGCGGTTCTCGGTCGAGTTCAAGCGGTTATCCATGTGCGTTATGGTACCCGCGTGCAACAACTTTCAGCCGGGCTGCTGTTCGCGCTGGCCTTCTTTTCCGCGGCCGCGCCACTGTCCATCGACCTCTATCTGCCCGGCATTCCCGAACTCCAAGCCGAGCTGGCCACCTCGCCCGCCGCGGCGCAGGCGACGATCTCAGGGTTCATGGTGGGGATGGCCATCGGCAACCTCATTTTCGGGCCGATCTCGGACGCCACGGGCCGCAAACGCCCCATCATTGTCGCTGCGACTGTGCTGCTCGTCGCCTCGGTGCTGTGCGCTATCGCCCCGTCGATCCACCTGCTCATCGCCGCTCGCGCGATCCAGGGCCTCGCCGGCGGGTGCGTGGTCGTGGTCTCGCGCTCGGTCGTCCCGGACCTCGCGCGCGGCGCACAAGCTGCCCGCGGATTTTCTGCACTCATGGCGCTCACCGGTTTTATGCCGGCGGTTGCGCCGGCCCTCGGTGGCATTCTGCTCCCGCTCGTCGGATGGAGAGGCCTCTTCTGGTTCATCGCCACCATCAACCTCATCCAGGTGCTCCTCTCCCTGCGCCTGCCGGAATCCCTCCCGCCGGAGAAGCGCACTTCAGGCGCGCTGAGCAACCTCTTCCCGCGCATCGGGCGATGCCTGCGCCGCCCGGCATACGTCGGCTATATGCTCGCCGGAGCGCTCGGTTTCGGCGCGCTGTTCGCCTACATCGCGGCATCCCCGCTCGTCCTCCAGCGCCAGCTCGGCTTCTCCCCCACCGCATTCGCCTTCACATTCGGCGCAATCTCGCTGCTCATCCCGCTCTCCAACGTGCTCAACATGCGGCTGGTCAAGCACGTTCCGCCCCGCACGTTGCTTCGCAGGGCTTTGCTTATCGACGCCCTCATAGCCGCCATCGTCCTCACCCTCTCCGTCACCGGCCCCACCCGCATCATCCTTCCGTTCCTGGCGGGCCTGGTCGTCATGGCCGGCTTCGTCGGCGCGAACGCGAACGCGCTGGCGGTGGAGGAAGTCCGCGACATCGGTGCAGGTGCGGGCTCAGGCGCCATGGGCTTCTTGCAGTTCGTCGTCGCTGCTGCCGTCGCCCCGGTGGCGGGCGTGGGCAGCAATCACGCCCTCGCCATGGCGGCAGCGTCACTCACGTGCGCGGCGTTTGCGCTGGCTGCGGTGGTGGCGCTGACGACGAAGCCGTCGACAAGCTAGAGCTTCACAAGCTAAAGCTCGACGACGGTGCGGCCGCTGCGCTTGCCGTCCAGCAGCTCCGCGCCAGCTTCGATGACCCCGTCAAGGCCGACGGTCTCGGTGCGGATCGCGTCGGTGTCCACGGATTCAGCGAGTAGCGCCCACGCCTGCTCGCGCAGTTCGGGCGGGGTATCCACCGAGTTGATGCCAAGCAGGCGCACGCCGCGCAGGATGAACGGCATCACGGTTGCGGGCAGGTCGGCGCCGGCCGCCATGCCGCACGCGGTGACGCTGCCGCCCCACTCGATCTGGGAGAGCACATTGGCCAGCACCTGCGAACCAACCGTGTCCACCGCGCCCGCGAAGCGAGCCTTGGCCAGCGGTTTTCCTTCGCCCTCGAACTCGGCGCGATCGATCACGTCCGCCGCCCCAAGCTCGCGCAGCCACGCACCGTGTTCTTCGACTCGGCCCGTCACCGCGACGACTTCGTACCCGCGAGCGGCGAGCAGCTGCACCGCGATTGAGCCCACCCCGCCGGTCGCTCCAGTCACCAGCACAGGGCCAGCTTGCTTATCGACGCCCTCTTCCAACGCCGCTACTGAAAGCGCCGCCGTGTATCCAGCAGTTCCGATGGCGGCCGCCTCGGCGGCACTGAAGCGCTCCGGGACCTTTGTGATCAGGGAACCGTCAATGCGCATGTGCGGCGTGTACCCGCCGTGCCTGCGCTCGCCGATGCCGTGGCCGTTGACGGTGACCAGCGTGCCGTCGTCAAGCGTGCCCACTGCGTCGATGCCTGGCACGAGCGGGAAGGTCCGCACCACCCCGCGATTTCCTGCGAGCGCCATTGCGTCTTTGTAGTTAATCGATGAGTGGCTGATGTGAATGTCGGTGTCACCTTCGCCGGCGAATTCCTCGCGGGTTTCGACGAGCTGGGCGCCGTCCTCGGTGACGAGGATGGAGTTTTCGTGCTGTTTGCCGTGGTCAGTGTTGTCCATACCGCTCCAGCATAGGGCGAGCTGGCGTCAATAACCACGATGGTTTAACCTAAGAGCCTGCTAAGAGAAGTTGTAGACGTGGCATAAAACCCGCCTCTGGACCGTGGAGCACATCCAAATGAAACTGAGCAGGCCAATTGCACTTGGCACCGCAGCGGCGCTCACCATGACCGCTATTCACGCACCCGTGTACTCGTTCGCCGCTGAGCAGGGCGCGTTTACCGCCTCGAACGGCGTGACCATTCAGTACGTCAAAGGCTCCGAGGGCGACAACGGTGCCTACGTGTTCTTGGGCGGTGATGGCACGGTCGCGCAGATGAAGCCGGGCAGCCCGTTCACCACCACGATGTCTTCCGTCACCGAGCGCCACGATGTCAGTGGCTACTTCCTGGTCCCGCCGAACAAGGACCACAGCTGGTGGCAGGGCAAATCCTTTGACACGCTCGAGACGTGGTGTGTGGCCGTGCGCGAGTTCATCAACTCGCTAGAGACCGACAATGTGGAAGTGATGGGCTACTCCGGCGGTGCTGAGTTCATCGGGCGCCACCTGCTGCGCACCAACACCGGCTGGACGCCGGCGAACTTCTCCGCTTCGATGGTGGGCGGCGGCGGCACCTCCGGCAACCCAGTGACCCCGCCGGCGGCAGGCAAAGAGACAACCCCGCTGCTGTGGATTGTGGGCGAGCGGGACACGTACAGTCTCCTGTACCCCACCTGGTCCGCGCTCGAGTCCTCGAAAGAATCGCGCACCGAGTACGAAAACGCTGGCTTCACCGATTCCCGCATTCGGGTGCTGCCCAATACCGACCACTACCAGTACGACTTCCCCGCGTTGCTGGATGAGCGCCTGAATGCCATGAGTTCGTCGGCCCCGGCCCCGGCCCCGGCACCGGCACCGGCGCCTGCACCGGCGCCTGCGCCGATCTCTGCACCGACCCCTGCTCCGGTGCCGCCCCTGCCCGTAGAAAGTGGCGCGCCTGTGTCGCCTGCCCCGGCACCGTCTGCGCCAGGTGCGCCAGGTGCGCCAGGTGCGCCGTCACCGGAGCCGAAGCTGCCAGCCGGAGAGTCGTCGGCACCCGCCGCGCAGCCCAAGCGCCCGAGTTCTGCCCCCGCTACGGATGAGCCCGCCTCGGATCGCCCCAGGCAGTCCTCGCGCGGCAACGCCTTGCTGGCTCAGCTGCGCCGCATGATCCTGAACTTCATCATTTCCCACTACCTCACGCGCGGCCAATAACGTCAGCGCAGCAGCGGGCGGGAAAAGCCCGCAAGCGCAACCAGTGCGGCCGCACCGAGTACGAGCGTGATTATTAGGGTGCCGGGGAGGTATCCGGCATCGACTGCTGCAGCGCCCAGCGCTGATCCGGACGCGATACCGACCTGGAACGTGACCACGTAGATGGAGCTCGCGAGATCCTGGTTGCGTTGGCCGGCGTGCAGAAAGATCGTGGTTCCGGCGGTGGGAAGCGCACCGGCGGCCGTGCCAAGCACTGCCACCGCGATAAGCGTGATCCAGCTGGATCCCGTCTGCAGCGCCAGAAGTCCAATCATGGCCGCGACCATGAGCAGGACCGTGTCGAGGCCGTTGATGCGGATCATTCGCTGATCCACGCGACGACCAGCGATGATCACACCCACAAGGCCGAAGAAGCCGTATAGCGACAGGCCGATTGGCACCCAGTTTCGCCCCGCTGTCGTTTCAATGATCAGTGCGAGGTACGTGAACGTCGCAAATACAGCGGTCACGGCGAACGTGAGGTAGAAAACCAGCGATGGGATCGCCGATTTCGCCTTGCGCTTCACCCCAACCTCAGCTGCGGGGCGGGCTGGCAGCGACGGCAGGGTGCGCAGCAGAAGCAGCAACGCGATGACAGTGGCGGCGCCGAGTACCCACGTTGCGCCCCGCCAGCCGATTTGGTTACCAAGGGCGGTGGTCAGCGGAGCGCCAATCACGGTGGACATAGTGGCCCCGAGCGAGACGGTGGCAACGGCTCGGCCCATCTGGCCGGGTGGGGCAAGCCGCCCAGCCATCGGGTTGATCAGGGACCAGAACAGCCCGTGTGTAACCGCCGCTGTAACGCGGCCCGCGACCAGTACGGCGTAGTTCGGCGCGCTGGCTTGGAGCACTATGCCGGTGAGCAAGAACCCGAGGGTGGCGATGAACACCGGCCGCCGGTCCATGTGTCGAGTCGCTGACATCAGCGGGATCGTCACAAGGGCGACAAGCCCGGCGTAGACCGTCATCAGCAGGCCGATCAGGCCCTCGGACACGCCGAGGGCCTGGGCCATCGGCGAGATGAGGCCGACCGAAAACATCTCAAAATTGACGTAGACGAAGGCCGCGAAACTCATCGCCGCCAACGGCACCATCTGCATGCGCTTGGGCTGGTCTTGTCGCGTTTCAGTCACGCGAGCACCATACGGCACCCGTGGATTAAGTGCGCGATCGCGATGCGGGATTGTGACGCACGGGTCTTTGTAGACGTCAGCCGTCATGGCGCCACACTAGTCACACGCGACCTGGGCAAATGCGGAGCCTTGGTCGCTGATGTCTACATCTGCACCGGATGCTCTGGCTTCTAGATCAGGTTGAAGTACTTCGCCCAGTCAAGGAAGCGGAGCACGGAGCGAGAGAGGTTATCCAGGGCGATGATCGCGGCAGGGATCGAGGACAGGAAAGAGGAAAGCGACATGCGCCCAAAGATAGCAGGGCAATTGACCACCAGGAATTCCTAGATTGCCCCGGACCGAGCCGTGGCTTCGCGCACGAAGCTCGCAATGCGGCTAGCCGGCGCCGTCGCGTCGCCGAACGGGGTGGCAGCCGCGAGCTTCGCAGCGGAGGCGTGCACCGCCACCGCCTGTGCCAACAAGAACTGCAGTGCGTGCGACTCGGGATCGCTCGCCAGGTGCGCGCCCACAACCCCGGCCAGCACATCCCCTGAACCCGGTGTGGCTGCCCACGAGTGCCCCGCGTCCACCGCGGCCACCGGTTCCAGCAACTCCTCCGTCGCGACGAGAGTGACGCGCCCCTTGCGCACAATGGCGCACTGCAGCTCACTCGCGAGTGCACGGGTTTCCTGCCATCGCGACCCTTCCGGCAGCCCGACCGCCTCCCGCAGCCGGGTGAATTCCCCATCGTGCGGGGTGAGCACGGTATGCGCCTCGCGCTTTACCACCAGCTCCCGCAGGTCCTCGTGGGTGGCCAACAACGTGAGGCCGGTGGCGTCGATAAGCACGGGCTCCTGCCGCTCCAGCACCCAGCGCAGTTGATCAGCCGTGTCCAGGCCTGGGTCTGCGCCGGGGCCGAAGACCCAGGCCTGGACGCGGCCGGCATCGGCAAGTGACTCGGTGACCACCACCTCCGGGTGCGCGCGCACCACTTCGAGCGCTTGCGGTCCGGCGTAGCGCACCATCGCCGGGGTGGCGTTCACGGCGCCTGCGGTGCACAGGATCGCTGCGCCGGGGTACGTACCGCTGCCCGCGAAAATGCCGGCGACGCCACCTGAGTACTTGTCGTCTGCCGCGCCGGGTTCGACATCCAAGCGCCAGCCAGGGGGCATGGTAGTGATTCCCTCCGGAAGCGCGAGATCCGGGACGACGGCGCGGGCGCTGACGACCAGCGGCGGACCATCGGCGGCCCACTCGGGCAGGGTATCGATCAGCAGGGTGTGCAGCGGACGGCCGGGTAGGCCGACATCCGCGAGCAATTGCAGCCCGCAGTCCGGGGAAAGGGCGTGTGCGCGGCGCCACCCGCCGAAAGTCACCGTCACATCGGCGGGGATGTATAGGTCTCCGGCTTCCCCGGTGTCTGCGTCGACACCAGATGGCACGTCCACCGCCAGGATCTGCGTGTCTAGCCGGGCCCGACTGCGGCAGAACTCCACCACTTCCGCCAGTTCCGCGCGCAGACCAGCACCGCCGCCTAAGCCGACAATGCCGTCGATGATCAGGCGGTGCGACCACAGGTACTCAGGCAGCTCTTCCAACACCGTCCCGCCCGCGTTGCGAAACGCAGTGAGCGCCCGCTCGTGCACCTCGTCGGCCACCAGCACCGCATCCACGCCGTGACCCGCCAACGCCAATTCCGCGCCCGCGTACAGCTGTCTCTTATACACATCT
>ERZ1031260.78-NODE-78-length-14891-cov-10.376517_pt1 | contig 14891 bp, 12 predicted proteins | sample MGYA00517287_ERZ1031260 | MGnify/ENA primary metagenome ERZ1031260 (study PRJEB33718, sample SAMN03159811) | human skin metagenome | collected 2014-02-25 | study: EMG produced TPA metagenomics assembly of the PRJNA266117 data set (Human skin bacterial metagenome... | reverse complement strand
ACGAGATTTCTGCCTGTCTCGTGGGCTCGGAGATGTGTATAAGAGACAGGTGGTAAGAAAGTGCGCCAGGCGTCGTGGCGCGGGTGGCGCGATGACTTAGACCCCAGCGAGGTGCGCTGGGAGGTCTAGCTGGCTAGTTGATCTCGCGCGGGCGACTACTTGTCGTCGCGGATGGTCGGGTGCTCGCCGTCATCGTCCTGGCTGATGTCGTAGGTGAGCTGCGCATCTTCGACAGCGTCTTCGGCCTCCTGGCCGTAGCCCAGAGCCGAGCCGGTGTCCTGCGTGAACTGGTCGTCGTCGTGGTCGACCGGCTTGTTCGTGCTGCCTTCGGTGGTGTAGCCGGGCTTTGCTGGATCGTTCTGCATGTTTTCGTTCCTTTCACCAGTAAAACGTGGTGCATCCGATACTAGCGGGGGCGCTTTAACTGGAGTCTGCGACTGCCACACGCGCGGCCGAGCTGGCTAAGCTTCCAAGCGTGTCCCAGCGATCGCCCGAGAACATCCTGCTTCGCCTCCCCAAGGAGGAAGAAGAGGCTGTCCGGGCGATTTACGCTGCTCTGGCGGAGCGCGGGTTTCCACAGCAGCATCAGCGCCCGCACGTCTCGATCACCTTCGCGCCCACCATGGACACCCGGGTGGTGGGGGAAGCAGCAGAGCTCCTCCCCAGGCTTTTGCCACAAGCTTTACGACGAGCTGGCGTCGTCATCTTTGGCACCAAATCGAAGCAGACAGTGACGTGGTTGCTTGAGGCCCCGGAGGAGCTCGAACGCGCAGCCCGGCGCTTAAGCGCGATGAACCCGGACGGGCGCGGCGAGCGCTGGGTACCCCACCTGACGATGGGCCTGCGCCTGCCGAAGGCCATCGTGCCGGACTACGTGGCGGCCTTGGGAGAGGTCACCTCGCCGCACTTCACCGAAATCACCGCGGAGCGCGCGGTGTTCTACCAACCACGACTGGGCACCGAGTTCGCTTTCTAGCGCCCACTTCGTAACGCCTGGCAGCTCAGTCGTGGCGTGGAGCGGCGCCCGCGATGCGATCCGCCATCCAAGCTCCGTCGCGATCGCTGCCGCGCCACGGCACCTCCCCGTTGAACGCGAGGAGCGCGTCCGACGCGGCAATCACGAGGTTGCCGTAGGCGCGTCCGGCGAGCATCTCCTCCGGACCCGCGACCGCGATGTGCGCGAACACCTCCCGCAGTCCCGCGAGCTCTGCCCGCGTCTCCTCCAGCCCCGCGCGGTCACCGACGTTCGCCACATACAGCCCACCCGGCGTTAGCACCGAACGCACCGCCCGAAAGAACTCCACCGTGGTCAGCGCGCGGGGAGTGTCCGGCCCGGCGAAAACGTCCCGGGTGATTGCGTGCACAGGGGTAGATGCGTTGGAAGGGGCGTCGATAAGCGAATCGATGAATGCCCGAGCCTCCGCAACCTGGATGACAACTGGTGGGTCGAATGCCCACCGGACGAGCTCCGCAAGCTCGGCATCGACCTCCACCGCGACCTGCTCGCCGCCGAAGCGATGCGCGAAATAGCTCGGCAGCGCGCATCCGGCCGCGCCGAGATGCACCGCACACTCGGGACGCAGCGTGTGCGACTCCGCAAATCCCGCGATCCAGCGCATGTAGTCGTACTCGAGCACCTCGGGCGCGCCGGGCACGACATACGACGACGGCACGCGATTGACCTCGAGCACGTATCCGCCGTCGCGCGCCGGGTCCGCGACAATCGATGCTTCGCCGGTGTCAATCGGGTATGTGCCCGCGATGCGCTTCTTCGGCGCCCGGGGCTTTCTCACTCGCTCCACGACTGCGTCCGGTGGAAGCAGCAGGCGAGCACCGCACCCGCCGCAATCACTGCAGCCGGCAGCCAGATGGTCGCGCTCATCGCCGCAGCAAAAGGTTCGTGGAGGGTTTCAGGGAGCGGTCCGCTTATCGACGCTCCGCCGCCCACTCGAGCAGCCGCATCCTCGCTCAGCTGGCGTGCCAGTTGGGCAGACATCATCACAGCGATCGCGGCCGAGCCGATGACGGCGCCGATTTGGCGCATCGTGTTGTACACCGATGAGCCGGAGCCAGCGAGATGGCGCTCCAGGTTGCGCGTGGCCACCATGGACAGTGGGCCCCACATCATCGAGTTGGCCACGCCGTAGAGCACCGAGATGGCGTACATCCAGCGCGCGTCGACGGCGGGGGTGGTGATCAGCGCCGCCGCACCGATCGAGATGGCGGCCATGGCGAGGCCCGCGATAGCGAACGGCTTCGGGTCGTGAGTATTGGTGAGCCTGCCGATGGCGGGGGAGAGGAAGAAGGACACCGCGCCTGACGGCAGGATGAGCAGTGCGGCGTGTGTAGGCGTGAACTCCTGGACGGTTTGGACGTAGATCATCCACGGGATAGCGAACGTGGACACCGCGAAGCCGACAGTGGCGATCACCCCGCCGGCGAGAGCGAAGTTGCGGTTGGCGAACAACTCCAATGGCACGAGCGCGTCCGTCCCGCGGCTCGCCTGCCAGCGCACGAACAGCACCATGGCCACCGCGCCGACAACGAGCAGCGCCCACACGCGCCAATCCCAGCCAAAGTGCTGGGCCTCCTGAATGCCGTAGACCAGGCAGAACATGCTGAGCGCGCTGAGCGCCATGCCGGCCCAGTCGAAGCGTCGGTTGGTCTGCTCCAGCTTCGGCACGAAGATCATTGCCAGGATGAGGCCGATAACGCCGACGGGCACGTTGACCCAGAAGATCCACGGCCAGCCGCCGGCGTCGACAAGCACACCGCCTAGCAGCGGGCCGGTGACGGTGGCGAGGCCGGCGGTCGCGCCCCACACGCCCATCGCACTGCCGCGCTGCTTCGGTGTGAAGGTGCGGATCATCACCGACATTGTCTGCGGGGTGACCAGCGCTCCGCCGAGGCCTTGGAACGCGCGGGCGGTGATCAGCGCCGCAGCCGAGCCCGCCAGCCCGCAAGCAAGCGACGAGGCGGTGAACAGCGCGAGGCCGATGAGGTAGATCGTGCGCGGCCCGAAGCGGTCCCCAAGGCGACCCGTGATTAGCAGGGGCACCGCGTACGCCAGCAGGTAGGCGCTATTGACCCAGATGACCTCGTTATACGTCGCGTCCAGGCTGGACGAGATCGCGGGGATTGCAACCGAGACGATCGTCGAATCCACCAGGATCATGAAAAACCCCAGCATCATCGACCACAGAGCGGGCCACGGTGATGCGGATGTGGCCGTTGCAGGGGTCGTCGACAAGCGAAAAGCTCCTAGAAAGGCAACATCTGCTGGACCTGAGGCGGGAGCAGCGGGCGCACGTTGGGCAACGTGACGGTGGCGACACCGCCGAGCACCGCGAGGATGCTCAGCACGATTACCGCGGTGGTTGCGGAATCGTTCGACTCAGAGGACAGGGTCATTCGCTGCGGCTTCTGCTCGACCAGAGAGTCCTCGGCCTGGGTCTCCGGGATGACCTGCGCGGCCGGGCGCTCCGTGACGGAGAGAGTCTCATCCGCAGGCAGCGCCGCAGAGTTGATGCCGAAGAACTTGTCCAAGCCCTTCACGTTGAACTGGGTGGACATGTAGCGGGCGTGGGTGTCGGTGTTCCATTGCGAGACCACGATGTCCATGTCCGCGATCGTCGAGCCTGGCACGATGTAGCCACCATACGGCTGGGAGAAATTGCCCGGGGTCTGCGCGTTGGACCAGGGGCCGTGCTTGGCCACCGTCGCCACCGGGACGTTCGCCCAATCCTGCGCGAGGGTGTCGGAGATGCGGACCTCGATTGCCAAGGTCGCCTCGTTGAACATCACCAGTACCCACTTGCCCTGGATGTAGCGCAGGTTCATTTCGCCGGCCTCGATGTTCGAGCCGCTAAGGATCGGTGCGCCCGAGTCGCCCCACTTACCCGAAGCCGGGTCGAAGAGCTGCCACTTCGAGCGGTCCGCGATGTCCTGCTCGCGGAAGCGCGACAGGTACACCGGGTCGTCGCGCTTAAACTGCGTGGACACGACGTAGATGTAGCCGTCTGGGCCCTTCTCCCAGGAGATGAGGTTGCCCATGCCGCTCATGTAGTCGGCGGAGGTGGTGCCGATCGAGCTCCACGACTTGCCGCCGTCGGTGGACTTGAAGATCTCGGTGTCGCGCACGTTGCCGATGCCGTGGTTCCACATCGCTTGCATGTACAGCGTGCCGTCGAGGTTGATCACGTCGGACGGAATCAGCGTGAGATCATCCTCGTGCAGGTACCCGACGGTCTGCTCGACGCGCTCGCCGCGGTTGAGCGGGCGGATGATCTCGATGAAGCCATCTTCGTTCATGCGCGCGACGACGCCGACCGGGCTCATCCAGTCACCCTCGCCGAAGCGCTGGCCACTGAAGGAATCGCCGAAGATCATCGCGAACTCGCCGCCACCCAGCGGAGCCATCGTGCCCAGGTCCGTCGCGCCGAGGCCGACGTGGCGGGAGTGCTTGCCGGCAACATCGTCCATGATCTGCACCACGGTGCCGTCGGGCATGGTGTACGGCTGCGACGCTTGCTTCTGCGGCGGGGCGGAGTTGTCCACCGTTGGGCCGGAGGAGCTAGACAGTTCCGAACTCAAACCGGAGCTGGAGCTCGACTGCGCGAGCGCGTCGGGCACCACGGTGGCCGTCAGAATGAGTGCGGATGCGGTGGCGGCGCTCACGGCACCGGTAAGGCGGGGAAGGGGAGTGCGAGACATCGCGATAGCTACCTTTGGCTTGCGGGGCAAAACATCTCGAATGTAGCAAAAATGCGGCCCGCCCAGTAGGGCGAACCGCGTTTCACAGGTTGCGGGGGAGGCGGGTTACACGCCTGCGTCCTCGTGCGGGTCGTTGTCCGCGTCGTCCTTAGTCTCGTGGCGAGTCCCCGGCTCGTGCTCCGGCGGAGCATAGATCGAGTACAGCTTCGCCGGCTTCTCGGACTCGTTGACAAAGTTGTGCCACTTGCCGGCCGGGACGAACGCCGCCCAGTCAGCGCCGACAACCTGGTCGACCTCGAGATCATCCTCGCTCGCGCCGATCATGGCGCGCAGCTCGCCCTCTTCGAGGCGCAGGAACTGGTCGTGGTCGTCGTGAATCTCGGCACCGATCTCGCCGCCCGGCTGGATGGTCATCACCGTCAGCTGCAGGTTCTTGCCGGTCCACAGGGTGTCGCGGAACGCGTCGTTGGCCAGCGTCGCCTTTTCAATATCCACCACGTATGGGTTCGGGCCGTGGTCGTTGCTCATAATCGCTCCTTCGCTCGCCGGTTAGGTACAACTCCCACCGTAGCGAAGCTTTTCGCTTAACGACGGTGGCGCCCACCCCCTTCACGTTCTCGCTGCTTCCGCCGCAGCCTTACCTTTTCAACCTCGGAGAGGTTGGGGTCATCCAAGTCGATGAAGAACTCCTCGTCGTCTTGGTTTTCGGGTTCATGATCTGGCTCCAGCTCGGGTTCTGGCGCCAGCTTCGGAACGGATGCGGAAGCAAGGAGCGATTCCACCGAGAACTCCTGCGAGAAGTCTACTTGGGGCACGAACTCAGGTTCTGGGACCAGCTCTGTTTCGGGGGTGAACCCAATCTCGGGCTCGTCATCAGGCTCAGGTTCGGGCACGGCTTCCGTCTGCGAGGGCGATTCCGGTGCCGGTTCCTGCACCGCTTCCTCTGGCACAACATCTTCCGGCGCAGCGTCTTCCGGCGCAGTGTCTTCCGGAGCCGAGTCTTCCGGCGCAGCGTCTTCCGGCGCCGAGTCTGTTCGCTCGACCGGCTCTGGGTGCTGCGGCTCCGGCACCGGTTGCGATACCGGTTGCGGCTGAGGCTTTGCAACCTGCACACGCTCGAACTCCTCTGTCGTAGGAGCGACGCTGTCCGGACGCTCAATCCCAGCGAGGGAGACGTACCGTGCAGTGTGCTTCGGGTGGAGGTAATCGCCAGGATCCGCAACGTGGTCACGCTCCACGCTGACGCCCCAGGTGTCGTCGGGGAACTCGATGAGTGACCACGGCTTTGCCAAACGCACGTCGGGTACTTTCAGCTGCTGCACCGGATATGCCGGGTTGTCCTCACTCGGTTCAGCTACATCGAGTGCGGCCATGCCCTGCAGTAGCACGGCGCGCGCGTATAACTGCGGAACCTGGGAATCAGTGTGAGTGGCCTGCATGTAGGAGATGAGTTGTGTCGCCTCGTCCCCACGGATCGCGCCCAGCAGTTTCGGTCCCAAGGTGATTGCAACCAGACTGCCGATGTGGTGGAGGGCTACCAGCCATTGGCCTGGCGAGCGGGCCGTGATTTCTTCTCGGGTGTATTCCCCCATCGAGGTGTCAACGACCAGCATTTCGCCCGAAGGCAGTGTCAGGGTGTCGTCCGGCGCGTCGTTACGCGGCACGGCGAGCAATGGGGGAGGCAGCAGCACGCGAACAGCGAACTGGCCTGCGGCCTCATCCCACGCAACAGTTGCGCTTGTTTTCGGCATCAGTAGTGACGCATCGACGCGCCGCATATCGGTGAAGCGCTCTCGATAGTAGGGATCAATCTCGCCGATCACTCGGCCTTGCGCGCTCTCCTGATCGTCGATACTCGCCCCGAGCAGACGCACCCGCCACGAGCCACTGAGCGGGTTGGGTTGAAGTAAAACCTCTTCATGAGCCATGCCAGCCATGCCGGCGAAGTCGTTGAACAGTGGTGCTTGTACGACGTTGTCAACCGGCAGCTCAACGCCTTCTCCCCAGGTCGCAGGCGCCAAAGGGTAAATCCTCGGACCCATGGTGCCTCCTTCAGCGAATCTCATCCCGCCCCGACCCACTCAGGTTCTTCATCATACGGCAGAGCCGAGACTAGGCAGTGCTTGCAGCCTCCCGGCCCGGAGCCGACTCGTCCCGTTCAGGCATGAACTTTTTCGCCAGTTGCACGATCGCGAGCACGATGAACCCGGTGATCAGGCCAAACACCAGCGAGACGCCGGTGTCAACGAGCCAACCGGAGAATCCACCGCCGACGGTTTCGGATAGACGCTCGATGAGGTCGTGCGGCCAGTGCCAGCCCACCACCTCGTGGAGACCCCGCACGATGAGGTGGCCGCCAACCCAGAGCATGGCGATGGTGCCGATGATGCCGATGGCGCTGAGCACGTACGGCATGCCCTTAACCAACGCGCGTCCTGTCTTGGGGGCGTTGCCGCGGCGAATCATGCCGTGGCCGATGTCATCAACCTTGACCAGAAGCGCAACCGCGCCGTAGACAGCGAGGGTGATGAAGATGCCCACCGCGACCAAAACTGCGGCCTGCATCCAGATCGATTCGTTCGCGATCTCATCGAGCGCGATAATCATGATCTCCGCGCTCAGGATGAGGTCGGTGGTGATTGCGCTCTTCACCAACGTGTCTTCGTCTTGCGGGGTCTTGTTGACGGCCCGCTCTTCCTCAGCATGCTTATCTGCGGCAAGCTTGTGCGCGATCTTTTCCGCACCCTCGAAACAAAGGTAGGTACCGCCGGCCATGAGCAGGGGAGTGAGTGCCCACGGCGCGAAAGCGTTCAGCAACAGCGCGATCGGCAGGATGATCACGAGCTTGTTGCGCAGCGAACCCTTTGTGATCTTCCAGATCATCGGCAGCTCGCGAGCCGGGGTGACATCGGAAACATACTGCGGAGTCACCGCGGCATCGTCGATGACGACACCAGCAGCCTTGGCCGATGTTTTCGCTGAAAGAGCTGCGACATCGTCGACTGAAGATGCTGCAGTGCGTGCGATCAGCGCGACGTCGTCAAGCAAGGCGAGCAAGCCACCGGCCATGGGCGGGTCCTTTCAGTAGGCGTAAGATGCGAGTGCACAGCCTACCGTGACTTACTTCGACTTGTTCTCTACCGGCTCGTACTTCACACGGGTTCGATTGCGCTCAGCGTCCGGGTCCGGGATTGGGATCGCCGACAGCAGCGCTTGGGTATACGGGTGCTGCGGGTTGTCGAATACAGCGTCCGACTCACCAAACTCGACAAAGTCGCCTTTGTACATCACCGCGACGCGATCGGAGAGGTGGCGCACCACCGACAAATCGTGAGCGACAAACAAGTACGACAGCCCGAGCTCGCGCTTGAGTGACTCAAGCAAATTGATCACGCCCGCCTGAATGGAGACGTCGAGTGCCGAAACAGGCTCATCAAGCACGATCACGGCCGGGTTGGTAGCCAGTGCCCGGGCAAGGCCGATGCGCTGTCGCTGGCCACCGGAAAAATGGCCAGGAAAGCGGTCAATCTGAGACTCGTCGAGTCCTACAGTGCGCATGAGCTCAGTAACCCGTGCATCCTTGTCACCTTCGTACCCAAGCGCATCGAGTGGCTCGCGAATGATCTCTTTCACCGTCATGCGAGGGTTGAGCGAACTCATTGGGTCTTGGAACACCATCTGGATGTTGCGGCGTGCCTTCTGCCGCGTAGCGGTGGTGAACTTCGACGCGTCCTCACCGCAGATCACAATGCGGCTGTCTGGTGCCGGGTCAAGGTTCATAATCTCCAGCAACGTGGTGGTTTTGCCGGACCCTGATTCGCCGACAATTGCCATGCACTCGCCAGCGCGTAAGTCGAACGAAACATCCTTCACTGCATGCACAGTGCCCACCCGCCGCTTCACCAGCGAGCCCTTGGTCAAGGGGAACTCCTTGTTCAAGTTCTCCACTTCGAGCGTGACCTCGCGTTGGTCGCGGGGGACACCGGCAAGCGAGTCGTCGGGAAGCTTCGGCGTGGGGTAAAGCGGCTTGCCGTTGAGCTTGCCGTCGTGGATTTCAGCGTGCCGGATGCAAGCGACTTCATGTGGCACGTGGCCACTGAGCGGGACCATCGGTGGTTCGCCGTCCAAACACTGCTCGATGGCGATGGGGCAGCGGGGCGCGAATTGACACCTGGGCTGCATGTTCACCAGTTTCGGTGGGGTGCCCTCAATGTAAGTTAGGGGCTCAGTTGACGGTTGATCCACACGAGGGGTCGAGCCGAGCAGACCAATCGAGTAGGGCATCTGCGGCTGGTGGAAAAGAGTATGCACATCAGTCTTTTCCACAGGCCGCCCACCATACATCACCAGTACATCATCGGCAGTCCCAGCGACGACGCCCATATCGTGCGTGATCATGATGCACGCGGCGCCAGTTTCGCGCTGAGCGACCTTGATCACGTCGAGGATCTGCGCCTGGATAGTGACATCGAGCGCAGTGGTGGGTTCGTCGGCAATGAGCACTTTCGGGTTGTTCGCGATTGCAATCGCAATGACAACTCGTTGGCGCATACCCCCGGAGAATTCGTGGGGGAACGACTTCAAGCGCTTTTGCGGTTCGGGGATACCAACGAGGTCGAGTAGCTCCGCCGCCCGGTTTAGTGCCGCCTTCTTTGAGATGTTGTTGTGTGCTTGGAGGGCTTCGACAAGTTGCGTGCCGATGTCGTATACCGGCGTGAGTGCTGAAAGCGGATCCTGGAAGATCATGCCGATCTCATTGCCGCGGATCTTGGACATCTGCCTGTCCGTTTTGGTCAGCAACTCCTCGCCGCCGTACATCACAGAGCCGGTGACCTTTGCATACTCAGGAAGTAAACCCATGATTGCCATCGAGGTCACGGACTTGCCTGAACCGGATTCACCCACGATGCCTAGAGTGCGGCCGCGGTAGAGATCAAAGTCAACGCCGCGTACCGCTGAGACCACACCTGCTTCTGACGGAAATGACACGTTGAGGTCGCGGACTGAGAGCACGACCTCGCTTGACGGGTCGGCGTTTGGCTTGTATCACCCGTTTTTCAAGATTAAAGTTCAGTCACATTCGGGCAAGAGCCAATGGAATGCCAAGCGACCGCCCACCGCAGGCACATGCTTCTGCTGGGACGGTCGAAGAAAACGTTTAAATAAGCCGCGCGGGCGCACCCCGCTGAAGCCAACAGCCCGCCGGCGCCAGCCCGGCGCTAGCCCACCGGCGCGAGCTCGACCTCCTCGGCCCAAGTCAGCTCGATGCCCAGGGCACGAAGCCACTCCATCGCGTCGTCGCCGTGGCGGGTGATGCCCTCGACGGCGTTCAGCGTGGCGTCGATAGCCTTTTCTGCTTCTTCCGCCGTGATCAAACCGGCCGATGTCGCCGCGGCAAGCTCGTCGATGTCCAGCACGTCAATCGGGTTGCCGGTGTTGGACACCAGGTCGACGTACAGGTCGCGGGTGGTCCAGACATCGCCCTCAACGTCGATGTCAGCAATGTCGAAATAGAAGTCCTGCTCCATTTGCACGCCTTCGCGGAAGTGGAAGATGTTCGCGCGCAGGCCCAACGTCGGCAGCAGCCAACTCTCTAAGTAGCCGAACCGCGGGTGGTTCGCACCGCGTGCCATGTACAGCCCGAACTCCGTCACCCGGAAAGTATCAACCTCGCGCAGGTAGCCCTTCGGGTCGATGTTGGTCTTCGACGTCGTGTCAAACGTCTCCTGCTTCACGGGATGAAGATCGGCGTTCATGTGCTCCTCATTCGTGGTGTGCATGGTTACCTCACGGAGAATGTTGCGACGGTCGGGGCGAAGTTACAGACGTTATCGGTGGTGCGGACACCGCCGTTAACCACCGCGAGCACCTGCCCGTGGCCAGTGTTCGCGGTACCGGACAAGGTTGCCGGTCCTGAAGGATTTATCAGATTGTTATCAAGTGACGTTACACCGGTGCTGAACGTGTTCAGGTTTATCCAGTACACCTGCATCAAACCTTGCTGCTCGGCGGCGGCAGACGTGCCCAAGGCCGTAAATACAAACGTGGTCTGACCAGGCACGGCGCCGGGTGCCGGAGTCCGGGTGGGCCCTGGAATCGCGATCGCTGAGGCAGTAGAGTGCAGGCCAGGTCCGATGCAATTGCTCGACACGGTCGGCCAGAGGAATTGGGCGAACGGGGGAGCGTCGTCCGGAAGCGGGGGTCCGCCAATCTCGCCGGTGCCGGCGTAGAAGCTCACTGCGGTTCGCAACGCGTTGGCCGCGGGTTCAGGCACAAGCGGACTGTCGGCGAACTCGTGCACGCGGGCAACGGTGTAGTCCGTCGGTCGCCCGAGGCCGTCGATGTACTGGGAGGACTGGGCATGAGCCGCTGGGAGGGTCACGGAAGTCGCGCCCGCACAGAGGGCGGTTGCCAGCGCCGCGGCGCGCGCGAGTGATCGGGAAAAGCGCACAGCTCTCCTTGCAAACACCTACAGTAACTCCCGTAACAATAGTCACTATATTCCCAACGTCAAGGCGAACTCAGGAAAAAGAGCTTTCGCTTATCGACGCCTCGTTGCCACGCCTCGCAAGCCATTCAGCGCTTGGACCCCTCGCGCGGTAGTGTTTAACCGTTAATTCCGCCTATATATAAGGAGTAGCGGCTCAGTGACGCACCCTGAATTTCGCAATGTTGCCATCGTCGCCCACGTCGACCACGGCAAGACCACGTTGGTCAACGCCATGCTGGAGCAGTCCGGCGTGTTCGGCGACCACGGCGAGCACGGCGACCGCGTGATGGACTCCGGCGAGCTCGAATCCGAGCGCGGCATCACCATCCTGGCGAAGAACACGGCGATCCGACGCCAAGGTGCCGGCAAAGACGGCCGCGATCTGGTCATCAACGTCATCGACACCCCGGGCCACGCCGACTTCGGTGGCGAGGTCGAGCGCGGCCTGTCCATGGTCGACGGCGTGGTGCTCCTCATCGACGCCTCTGAGGGTCCGCTGCCGCAGACCCGCTTCGTCCTGGGCAAGGCGCTCGAAGCGAAGAAGCCCGTGATCATCTGCGTGAACAAGACCGACCGCCCGGACGCACGCATTGACGAGGTCGTCGAAGAGGCGCAGGACCTCCTCCTCGAGCTCGGCGCAAGCCTCGAAGACCCGGAGGCTGCCGAAGCCGCCGAAAACCTGCTCGAGCTGCCCGTCCTGTACACCTCCGGCCGCGCCGGCCGCGCATCCCTGGAGAACCCGGGCAACGGCGAGCTGCCGGATAACGAGGATCTGCAGCCGCTTTTCGACGTCATCTACGACGTGCTCCCGGAGCCTTCCGCAGACATCGACGCACCGTTCCAAGCCCAGGTGACCAACCTGGACTCGTCTTCGTTCCTGGGCCGTATTGCGCTGATCCGCGTGTACCGCGGCTCGGTGAAGAAGGGCCAGACGGTCGCGTGGGTGCACTACGACGCGGACGGCGAGCAGCACATTAAGAACGTCAAGATCGCCGAACTCCTTGTCACCGAGGGCCTCGACCGTGTGCCGGCAACCGGCGAGGTCGTCGCAGGTGACATCGCCGCGGTCTCGGGCATCGACGAGATCATGATCGGCGACACCCTCTGCGACCCGGAGAACGTCGAGCCGCTCGAGCGCATCAAGATCGACGACCCGGCCATCTCCATGACCATCGGCGTGAACACCTCGCCGATGGCGGGCCGCAACGGCGGCGACAAGCTCACCGCCCGCATGGTCAAGGCTCGCCTGGACCAGGAGCTGATCGGCAACGTCTCGATCAAGGTGCTGCCGACCGAGCGCCCAGACGCCTGGGAAGTCCAGGGCCGTGGCGAGATGGCGCTGACCGTGCTCATCGAAACGATGCGTCGTGAAGGCTTCGAGCTCACCGTGGGCAAGCCGCAGGTGGTGACCAAGGAGATCGACGGCAAGACCTACGAGCCGTACGACCACGTCGTCATCGACGTGCCTTCCGAGCACCAGGGTGCCGTCACCCAGCTCATGGCCAACCGCAAGGGCAACATGACCTCGATGGGCAACACCGGCTCCGGCGACTGGGTGCGCATGGAGTTCGACATTCCGTCGCGCGGCCTCATCGGCTTCCGCACCACCTTCCTCACCGAGACCCGTGGTGCCGGCATCGCCAACTCGTACTCCATCGAGCACCGTCCGTGGGCCGGCGAGATCAAGGGCCGCCCGACCGGATCGCTCGTTGCCGACCGCTCCGGCCAGGTCACCGCCTACGCGTTGCAGCAGCTCGCGGACCGCGGCGACTTCTTCGTCGAGCCGGGTGCGGAGACCTACGAAGGCATGGTCGTCGGCGCGAACTCGCGTGATGAGGACATGGACGTCAACATCACCAAGGAAAAGAAGCTGACCAACATGCGCTCCGCCACCGCGGACGCCACGGTGACGCTGCAGAAGGCCCGCACCCTGTCGCTCGACGAGGCCATCGAGTTCTGCGACGACGACGAATGCGTCGAGGTCGCACCCGAGGCGATGCGCGTGCGCAAGATCATCCTCAACGCCACCGAGCGTGGCCGCGCCCGCTCCCGCGCAAAGCAGCTCAACAAGTAGCTGCTCGCGCACCTGCAACCGGGCACGCAACCCACGCGAGCGCTGCGTGGGGAGGGAAGCTGGCGTGGATTACAATTCCCGTCGATGACTCGCTTCACACACCCCGCGCGCAAAGGCTCGGCGCGGACGCGTCACCCGCGCACGCGCCTCGCGGCCACTGCGACCACTGCGACCGCTGCGCTCACCGCGCTCGCCGGACTGACCGTGGCCACCGCGCTTACGGCCCTCTCCGGGTGCGCGGCGGATCCCGCGCCGCCCCCTTTGGTTACTGAAGAGGAAGCCGAGAAGGAGCTCGAGCGACTGGCGGAAACGACGGAAAGCGCGACGTCGACAAGCGAACGCCCCGCTCGAGTGGAGGTGAGCGTCGGAGTCGACCCGGTGCGCGCCGGCTTCAACCCGCACCTAGCCGCGGACGAGCAGGCCACGGTCCGCTCGATCGCTGACCTGGTGCTGCCCAGCGCCTTCGTCGACGGCGAGCGCAACCCCGATCTGCTGCTCGCCGCGACCCGCCTGCCCAGCTCGTCCAAAGCCGCGACCGTGCGCTACGTCATCGACCCCGAAGCACAGTGGTCCGACGGCACCCCGATCAGCGGCGCCGACTTCATCTACCTCTGGCGCGCGATGCGCACGACACCCGGCACCATCAACGCCTACGGCTACGACGCCATCGCCGACATCCGCGTCTCCGGCCCCAGCGGCAAGACCGTCGACGTCGATTTCCGCACGCCGATCCGCGACATCCGCGGCCTGTTCACACACCTGCTGCCGTCGCACCTGCTCGCCGCTGACGCCTCCGACTTCGCCACCGCGCTGCACGATTCCATCCCCGCGTCCGCGGGCCGCTTCCTGTTCTCCGGCGTCGACCGCGGCCGCGGCACCATTACGCTGAACCGCAACGACCGCTTTTGGGGGCCGGCGCCTGCGCGCATCGACATCCTCAACCTGCAGCCCGCGCGCACCACCACGCAGACCGCGGACCAGCTACGCAGCGGCCAAATCGCGTTCGTGGACATGGCGCCCGATGAAACCACGCACCGCGTCCTCGAACTCGTACCCGACACGCAGGTCCTCACCACCGACGGCCCGCGCACCCTCGGGGTCACCCTCACCGCGGGCGTCACTTTTGAGGCTCGGCAGGAGCTTGCTTCGCTTATCGACGCCCCCTTGCTCGCGTCCATCGCCACCAACCGCTCCACCGATCTGGCGCTTCCCTCCGCGGTAACCCCCGCCGGTGCTGCTCCAGCTGGCGCCGCTCCAGCTGCGCTCCCCTCAGACGCGTCCACTTCAGGCGCGTCCACTTCAGGCGCGTCCACCTCCAGTGAACCCACCTCTAGCGAGAGCGGAATCGCTGGGGGAGCGCTCGAGGCGTACATCGCAAAACAAGGTGCCCTGCGCGTCGCTGCTGACGCTGCCGACCCAGCAGCGGCCGCCGCCGGGAAGACCTTCGTCGACCAACTCAATGCAGCGGGTATCGAGGCGAAGTTCGTCGGCACCGACAACAACACCATCATGGGTAAATTGCTCCCGGCCGGCGCCATCGACGCAGTCTTTGGGTGGCGAGTATCCGATGCCGCCCTCGCCGCCAGCAAAGCGACCAACGCGACCAACGCGACC